>Ga0256839_1000395_pt1 | contig 56491 bp, 59 predicted proteins | sample 354166metaG_FD_185968 | JGI IMG/M metagenome (GOLD analysis project Ga0256839, IMG submission 185968) | Hydrothermal vent microbial communities from Mid Atlantic Ridge, Atlantic Ocean - 354-166 | ecosystem: Environmental > Aquatic > Marine > Hydrothermal vents | place: Atlantic Ocean: Mid...
CCGGCTGCAGCCGCTGGATGTCGAACGGGATTCCGAAGCCCTGTGGCGGGCCTTCGCACAAGATGCCGATGGAAAGGACTGGACCTGGCTGCCCTATGGGCCGTTCGAAGATCCGGACGCCTTTCACCGCTGGCTTTCCGGACTGCAGGGGCAGCAGGATCCGCTGTTCATGACGCTGCGTTCGACGCAAGCCGTAGCCGGATTGGGACTGGGCATGGCCGCCTGGATGCGTTGCCAACCGGCGCAGGGCGTGATCGAGATCGGCCATATCCATCTTGCGCCCGCCCTGCAACGCCGCCGCGCGGCGACCGAGGCCTTGTACCTGATGATGCGGCGGGTGTTCGACGACTGGGGCTATCGGCGGCTGGAATGGAAGTGCGATGCCCTCAATGCGCCGTCACGACGGGCCGCGGAGCGGCTCGGTTTCCGCTTCGAAGGGATTTTCCGTCAGCACCTGGTCGTCAAGGGTCGCAACCGGGACACTGCCTGGTATTCGGTCATCGACCGCGAATGGCCGCAGCTGCGCCTTGCCTTCGGGCAATGGCTGGACGAGGCCAATTTTGATGACCACGGTCATCAAAAGCAGTCTCTGACGGACATACGCCTCGCTCTGGAGAACGACCGGAAGACGCCCTAGCGCACAGGTTTTCCGGGCCAGGGCTGCCCCCCGCCGGGTCCTTCACCGGCCTGCGGCTGACCGGCCAGGCCGAAACATCCGCGGCAGCGATGCCGGGGCCGAGTTGACCCAGATCATCTGACGACCGATTTCCGGTCGCAGCCACCGGGCACTTGATGATTGTCATCGCGGCGACACCGCCCAGCCAGTAGTGTGCTCAAAAAAGGGGGCGGTACAGCCCTCGCTCATCGCTACCCATGGGGGGACGGATGAAACCACTGTCACGGCTGCTGCCGTTTCTGCTGATGTCGCTGTCATTGCATGCCGCCGAACCGGACAAGGCGCGCCAACAGGAGTTGATTTACCTGTTGAAGCAGGACTGCGGATCCTGCCACGGCCTGACCCTGAAGGGCGGGCTGGGTCCTGCGTTGCTGCCACAGCAGTTGCACGGCAAATCCCTGGACTACCTCACCACCACCATACTCGACGGCCACCCGGGCACGGCGATGCCGCCGTGGCGTGGACTGATGGCCGAGAACGAGGCCCGCTGGTTGGCGAAGGCACTGCAACGGGGGGTGAAATGAGACCGCTGCTCATGTTGCTGTGGCTGGCGCTGTCGGGTTGTGCATCCCTGAACGGCGGCGCGGTCCGTGGCACCGGCGATCTGGGTGTCATCATCGAACGCGCCGACGGTGCGGTCAGCCTGCTCGAAACCACCGGCAACAGCCTGCTCGGCCGGGTCAGCGGACTGGGGGACCTCTCCCATGCCTCGGTCGTCTATTCCCGTGACGAGCGTTACGCCTTCGTGTTCGGCCGCGACGGCGGGCTGAGCAAGGTGGATCTGCTCACCGGCCGTCTGGCCGGGCGGGTGATGCAATCCGGCAACAGTATCGGTGGCGCCATTTCCCAGGACGGCCGCTGGGTGGCCGTGTCCAACTACACGCCGGGCGGGGTGCGCATCTTCGATGCGGAGACGCTGGAGCTCAAGGCCGATATCCCGTCATTTTGGGGCGAGGGTGGCAAGCGTTCCAAGGTGGTGGGGCTGGTGGATGCGCCGGGAGAAAAATTCGTGTTCAGCCTGTGGGACGCGGGCGAAATCTGGGTGGTGGATGTCAGCGATATCGATGCGCCTTCGATCCGCCGCTTCCGCAACATCGGACGCAACCCCTATGACGCCCTGATCACCCCCGATGGCCGTTACTACATCGCCGGGCTGTTCGGTGAAGACGGCATGGCGCTGCTCGATCTGTGGAACCTGGATGCCGGCGTGCGGCGCATCCTGCCCGATTACGGCAAGGGCGAGCGGAAACTGCCGGTGTACAAGATGCCTCACCTGGAGGGGTGGGCCATCGCCGGTCGCCTGGCTTTCGTGCCTGCGGTGGGCCGCCACGAGGTGCTGGTCATCGACACCGAAGACTGGAGCCTGAAACGGCGTATTCCGGTGCACGGTCAGCCGGTGTTCGTGATGGCGCGGCCCGATGGCCGTCAGGTCTGGGTGAATTTCGCCGTTCCGCGCAATGACACGGTGCAGGTCATCGACACGCAATCCCTGAGCGTCGTCAAGACCCTGAAACCGGGCAAGGGCGTGCTGCACATGGAATTCGAGCCGCGTGGCGAGCAGGTCTGGCTGTCGGTGCGCGACCGTTCGAAGGTCCAGATCTACGATACCGCGACCCTGAAACTGCTGCGGGAGCTGAGCGTGCGCACACCCAGCGGCATCTTTTTCACCGACCGTGCCCACCGGATCGGGTTGTGAGGCAGGCATGAGCGACACCGGCTACAGCGTCCTGGAAAAACGCCTCCTCAACGAGGTGCAACACGGCTTTCCACTGTCGACGCGGCCCTTCGCCGAACTGGCCGAGCGTTTCGACAGTGACGAACAGACGGTGCTCAACGCTTACCGCCGCCTGCAGGACGAGGGCGTCGTCAGCCGCATCGGTCCGGTGTTCCGACCCAACCGCATCGGCGTCAGCACGCTGGCGGCTATGGCGGTACCGCCGCAAGACCTGGAACGTGTCGCCGCCTGCATCAGCGCTCGTCCGGAAGTCAATCACAACTACGAACGCCTGCATGAATTCAACCTCTGGTTCGTCGTCACCGCGCGCGATACGCAGGAACTTCAGGCCGCGTTGCAGGCCATCGAGCAGGAATGCGGCTATCCGCTGATGGATCTGCCGATGCTGGAAGACTACTACATCGATCTCGGTTTCGAGATCCACTGGGGCGACGACTGAGATGGACATGCAGGCGATGACACCGGACCTCAGTCAGGCGCTGATCGCCGAGATCGAGCAGGGTCTGCCGCTCTGCGAACGCCCCTATGCCGAAATCGGCCGGCGTATCGGCTGCAGCGAGGAGGAGGTGATTGCCGCCATACAACGTCTGCAATGCGAGGGCGACATCAAGCGCTTCGGTGTGGTGGTGCGTCACCGCAAGCTGGGGTATCGGGCCAACGGCATGGTGGTATGGAACATCCCCGACGAACGGGTGGCAGAACTGGGCCGCTGCATGGGTCGCTTTCCCTTCGTTACCCTCTGCTACCGCCGGCCCCGCCGCCTGCCGCACTGGCCCTACAACCTGTTCACCATGGTGCACGGACGTGACCGCGAGGCGGTGGCCGAAAAAACCCGGCATCTGGCCGAATCCTGCGGCCTGCGAGACGCCGATTACCGCATCCTGTTCAGCGGCCGCTGCTTCAAGCAGCGTGGCGCCCGCTACCTGGGGCGCGCCCTGGAAGAGCCAACGGGGGACTGTAGCCGTGCTCGATGACCTGTCGCGCCGTTTCATCAACCGCTGGCAGGGCGGCATGCCGCTCGACCCGCGGCCCTATGCGGTCATGGCCGAACGTCTGGGCTGTGACGAGGACAGCTTGCTGCGCTGCATCCGCGCCCTGCTCGAGAACGGGTGGATCAGCCGTTTCGGACCCTTTTACGACGCCTCGGCCATGGGAGGCGGTCTGACGCTGGCCGCGCTGTCGGTACCCGAGGAACGCTTCGACGCAGTCACCGCCCGCGTCAATGCCCATCCCCAGGTGGCCCACAACTACCGCCGCGATCACCGCCTCAACATGTGGTTCGTGATCGCCACCGAACACCCGGAGGAAGTGGCCGATGTACTGCGGGCGATCGAGACGGACACCGGACTCAGGGTGTACGACTGCCCGAAACAGCGTGAATTCTACATCGGCCTGCAACTGCACATCGACGAACAGGGCCGAGTGGATACGGTAGCTCTGGATCAGCGTGCATTGCGTGTCGATACCGAAGCCACGGCGATCGATGCGGACGAACGGCGGCTGATCGCCGCCACCCAGGGCGGCCTGCCGCTGGAAATCGATCCCTGGTCGGCGGTTGCCAGGTCGACCGGACTGGATGCCGGCGAGGTGCTGGAACGGCTGCGATCCCTGCTCGAACGGGGCATCATCCGCCGCATCGGCGCCGCGCCCAACCACTACCGCCTGGGCCTGCGCGGCAACGGCATGACGGTCTGGGATGTGCCGGACGATGAAGTCGAGGCCGTGGGCCGTATCCTCGGCCGGATGGATTGTGTGTCCCACTGCTACCAGCGGCCGCGGCACCGCCCCGACTGGCCCTACAACCTGTTTGCGATGGTGCATGGCCCCGATCGTGACGCCGTGCGCCGACGGCTGGCCCGCATCGAGGCGGCGCTGGACCGCAGCTATCCCCATGAGGTGCTGTTCTCCAGCGCCATACTGAAAAAAACCGGCCTGCGCCTGGCCGCCTGAGGAGAACCATGTTCCGATTGAGCCGATACCTGCACGCCCTGGTCCCCGGTGAAGCGCCGAGCGGCGAACGCCGGACTGCGCCGATACAGTCGATGAACGGGCCGGTGGTGATCTGGAACCTGATCCGCCGCTGCAACCTGACCTGCAAGCATTGCTATGCGACCTCGGCCGACAAGGATTTCGATGGAGAGCTGAGTACCGATGAAGTCTTCGAGGTGATGGACGACCTGTGGAAATACGGCGTGCGGGTGTTGATCCTGTCCGGCGGCGAACCGCTGATGCGTCCGGACATCTTCGAGATTTCTCGCCACGCCAAGGCGATGGGGTTTTATGTCGGGCTGTCTTCCAACGGCACCCTGATCGATGAGGAACGCATCGCCGCGATCGCCGATGTGGATTACGACTATGTGGGCATCAGCATCGATGGCAGCCGCGCCGTCCATGACCGTTTCCGCCGTCGCATCGGTGCCTATGACGAGGCCCTGCGCGGCATACGCCTGTGCCGTGACGCCGGACTCAAGATCGGCCTGCGCTTCACGCTGACCCAGGACAACCGGCAGGACCTGCCGGAACTGTTGCGGCTGATGGACGATGAGGACATCGACAAGTTCTACCTCTCTCACCTCAACTATGCCGGACGCGGCAACAAGCACCGCGGCAGCGACCTGCATCACCGCATGACCCGCGACGCCATGGATCTGCTGTTCCGGACCTGCTGGGACGATGCACAAGCCGGCAGGCGGCGGGAATTCGTCACCGGCAACAACGACGCCGACGGCGTCTATCTGCTGCTGTGGGCGCGCCGGCACCTGCCCGAGCATGCCGAAGCGCTGGAAGCCCGCCTGCGCCGCTGGGGCGGCAATGCCTCCGGAGTGATGATCGCCAATATCGACAACCTGGGGCGGGTGCATCCGGACACCATGTGGTGGGACTACAGCCTCGGCAGCGTCCGTGAACGGCCGTTCTCGGAAATCTGGGAAGACACCTCGGATCCGCTGATGGCCGGGCTCAAACAGCGCCCGCGTCCACTGCAAGGGCGCTGCGGCCGTTGCCGCTGGCTGGAGGTCTGCGGTGGCAATTCCCGCACCCGCGCCTGGCAGCTGACCGGCAACCCCTGGGCCGAGGATCCGGGCTGTTACCTGGAAGATGGCGAAGTCGTGAATTACCTTGAAAACGGGCGACGATCTCAAGCTGACAGCGGGAAAGGTGAAGCCGTCGTACCCTGAAACCAAGGAGAGTGCTCCTCCTTGATGTCATGGCTCATGACCGTGACACCGATCGGGCAGCAGGATGACCGCTGCTGGTTCAAATCCTGTAGTGAACCGTCCCGGGTTTACCGGAGACTCTATTTCTTGAGAGGATAGAGTCATGAAGAAGAGTACGAGATATTCCCCGGAAGTGCGGGAACGGGCGGTTCGGCTGGTGTTCGAGCATCAGGGCGAACATGATTCACAATGGGCGGCGATGGCCTCCATTGCGGCGAAGATTGGCTGTACGCCGGAGACGCTTCGGAAATGGGTACGGCAGGCCGAGCGTGACCAGGGGCTGCGCGAAGGTCTGACGAGCTCGGAGCGTGAGCGGCTCAAGGCGCTGGAGCGGGAGAACCGGGAGCTGAAGCGGGCCAACGAGATTCTGCGGACGGCGTCGGCTTTTTTCGCCCAGGCGGAGCTCGACCGCAAACTGAAGAGATGATCGCCTACATCGACGATCACAGGGATCGCTACGGGGTCGAGCCGATCTGCGCGGTATTGCCGATCGCCCCGTCGACCTACTAGCCGATCGCCCCGTCGACCTACTATGAACACAAGGCCCGAGAAGCCGCCCCGGAACGGCTGCCGCCGCGTGTGCAGCGCGACCAGGCCTTGTCTGGTGAAGTCCGGCGGGTCTGGGAAGATAACTTCCAGATCTACGGTGCCCGGAAGGTCTGGCGCCAGTTGAACCGGGAAGGGATACCGGTGGCCCGCTGCACGGTGGAGCGTCTGATGCGGTCGCAGGGACTGCGCGGCGTGGTGCGGGGTCGCCGCTGCCGGACAACGATCGGCGATGAAGCTGCGGACCGTCCGCTGGATCGGGTAAACCGGCAGTTTACGGCGACACGGCCCAACCAGCTGTGGGTCGCCGACATTACCTTCGTGGCAACCTCGACAGGCTTCGTCTACGTGGCATTCGTCGTAGATGTGTATGCCCGCATGATAGTCGGCTGGCGCGTGTCGCGCTCGCTCAAGACGGATCTGGTGCTGGATGCGCTGGAGCAGGCGCTGTGGTCACGCCGGGAGACGGAGGGCCTGGTACATCACAGTGACCGGGGTTGCCAGTACCTGTCGGTGCGCTACACGGAGCGGTTGGCGGAAGCCGGTATCGAGGCCTCCGTCGGCAGTCGGGGCGACTCGTACGACAATGCGCTGGCCGAGACGATCAACGGTCTATACAAGGCCGAGGTGATCTACCGGCGGGGTCCCTGGAAACACATGGAGGAAGTCGAGTACGCCACTCTGGAGTGGGTGGACTGGTTCAACCACCGGCGGCTGCTGGAGCCGATCGGCAACGTGCCACCGGCGGAGTTGGAGGCTATGTATTATCGCCAACAGGAAGAGTCAGCCAGGGCGGCCTGACTCAAACTAAACGGTCTCCGGAATACCCGGGGCGGTTCAACGGGCCGAGTAAAGTAAGGAATTGAGAAAGAAGCGGCCCCTTGGGGCCGCTTCAACAGTCAAGGATACTCAGGCTTCAATGACCGCCGGTTTCATGGCGACGGTGCACGGCGAAGATACCCGTGGGCGTTTTGATACCGGTGATGGTCTTCACCAGTTTCAGACTTTCGTCGTCATAGACCCTCACGACATTCTCTTTCCAGTCAGAGACATAGACATAGTTGCCTTCTTTGTCGGGCTCCGGATGCACGGTGAGTGTGCCGTCGAAGATATGCTTGACGGCCTTGAACGGAGGTTTGCGCTCGAAAACCGTGATCTCGTTGGGTTTCGGCGGGAAGATGGAGTCAGCCCAGACGTACTTCATGTTGTCGGTGGTACGAATGAACAGCCCCGGGGCCTCGGTCTTGACGGTGCCAACGATCTTGTTGGTATCGGTACGCCAGACAGTAACGATGCCGGCACCGATATGCGTGGTGGCGGCATACTCGACACCGTCTTCCTTCCATACTGCGCCTTCGCCCGGGTGAGGCTTCTTGCCTGTCTTGATCTGCTTGACAATCTTCATGCTGGCAACATCGATTGCGGCAACCCAGTCTGAACTCTGAGAAGCCAGATAGAAGGTCTTGTTGTCTTCATCGAGGAAGCCGTCATGAAGGATTTTGCCAACCTTGTCCACCTTGGTGATCGGAAAGTCGGGTTTGCTCCAGTCGATACGCCACACCTGACCTCCTTCCTTGAGTGCCATCAGGAAATAGGGGCCGACCTTTTTCGGATCCACATCGTTGACTGAGCAAATGCGGGAATCCACATAGTCGCCGTCCGGATCCTTGACATGGTGTGTGTCAATGATTTTAAGGGGTTTGAGTGTGATGGCGTCGACGATGACGGCCTGGGTGGGAATGTACATGCCAGTGAGCAGATATTTTCCGTTGTCGGATACGGCGATACCGCGTGCATCCAGACCCAGACGCACTTTCTTGGTGGCCTGCAGGGTCTTCAGATCGTACTGATACAACCATCCATCGCGGCCCAGGTTATAGGCGTATTTACCGTCCGGGCTGAACGTGTAGCCATGGGCCCGGGCTCCCGCAGGGAGGTGGGCGACCACATCCTGTTTCTGGGTGTCGATGACGGCCACGCTGAAATTCTCACGCTCGGTGACGAACAGCAGGTCGTCGACATCCTTGGCCGGGGTCACCTTGCCGTTCTCGGAAGGCTTGACATCCTGCAGTGTCTTCATCATGTCGGCCATGCCCCATTTGAAATCCTTGGGTGGGGGCACATTGTAAACATGCTGGGTAATGGCCTTGATTTCAGCGTCGGTCAGCGCTACACCGATGGGGTTGGAATCAGTACCCCAGGCAGGCATGGAGGTACCGGCACGACCGGCCTTGACGGTAGCGAAAATGGCTTCTTCAGGGAAGGGATAGGTAAAGCGACCGGCCTTCTTGGCAGCCGCCCCTTTGAGTCCGTTGCGCAGTCGATCCATGGTGATGTTGGGTCCTGTCGCACCGGTCAGTTTCGGGTTGTGGCAACCGCCGCATTCGGAACTCACGAAATCGACGACGGAGCGGCCCTTGATGTTCTTGGCGGGAGTGATGTCCTTGTATTCAGCTGCCGAAGCAGACAACGCAGTGGTTGCCAACGCCACGGCGAAGGCGAGGCGCCCGAGGGTGCGCCGGCTCGGGTTTCGGGATGAGAGTTTGTGAGGCATCATTGATCTCCTTTGTTTGAGGTGATGGTGAGTCTGGTTCAAGCCCGTACGGGGTCATGCTCCCCATGGCGCTAAAGTCCTATAACCAGTAGGTGAATTCCTTGATTTTGGTTAAGTCAGAGATTGACGGAACTTGATCTGGAGCAGGTAAACGGCATTGTCCGAAGCTCCTTCATTCAGCCGGGCCGGGTATCTTTCTGTTTTGATGGACCGCAGACATTACTGGATACCGCAGCGAGCGTTGTCGGAGCGGTGCCATCCTTGGCAGAGGGATGTCGAGGCGACATCTTTTGGACGCTATTTCACTTCTTTGCTGACCGAAAAAGCACCACGGATGTCACCGACATGAAACCCCCTTGCCTGGTCGAAGGGGTAGAGGCTGTCCAGTTGTTTCTCAACCTGAGAGTCTACCGACTCACCATGACATTTCAGGCAAATCTTGCCGGTGGGTATGGCTTTCATGTAACGGAAGAGGGTTTTGCCGTTCCGGGTCACGGTTTCGCTGTAATCCATGTGGTCGAGCGGTTCTCCAGCCTTGCGGCGTTGTTCGAACTGTTCCAGCACCCGAGTTTCCCAACGGTCAGGAGCATCCTCGAGGTTTCTTACCTTGAGGCTGGTGCGGCGTACCGTCCAGCCAGACTGGTCCGACAGGTCGGAAGCGATGTCCGGCGCTTTGAGGTGGCAGGTCTCAACAGCCTGGGCCACACCGCCTGACTTGATTGCCTGTTTCAATTCCTTTTTCAGATTTCCGCCATAGCGCTGGATCAACTGCCTCGCCTGGCCGATGGCCTCATCCTGGGTCGCGGCGTCCAATGCCAGAACCTGGGCCGAAGTAAACAAGCCACAAGCACACAGAATTGTAGAAAAGGTGGAGGTCTTCATGGTGGCTCCTTGCGGTTGCTGACGGATAGGAATGAAATCATTCCATTTCGAATCCATCGAGTGATTGATGTACATCAATCCGGATGCGAGTTGTCACCAACAGACGGGTGGTATGCTTCGAGCAGGCTAACAATCGGGAAAGGTCATGGTGCGCTCGGGTTCAGTATCAGGGATACCTTGGAACATTCTGTTGTCGCTGCTGATGGTGCTGGCGGCATTTCCTGGGTGGGCTGGCAAACCTCAGCGGCTGGAAGCCGTCACATTGCCCGAAAGTCTGGCCCAGTGGTACAAGCCGCAGAACAAGCGCCAGGTCTGGCTGCACGGCATGTTTGCCATGCGCCGCGCACTGCAGGCCATCGATGAATACGCTGCTGACGGCGATCTGCCCCGGGTGCGCGACTGGGCGCGGAAACTCGACGACGAATACCGCAGGCTGGAAAAACGGGTGCCCGAATGGAAGGACTACCTGGACTATCCCCGGCTGGATGCCCTGAATCAGGCCCTGGCCAGTGGAGATGTCCGATCCATCGCCGACGCGGCAAGGCGCTTGTCCGAAAGCTGTCAGTCCTGCCATCAGGACAATCAGGCATTGGCGGCGCTGAAATACCGCACGCCCGATTTCAGCCGAATCGAACTGATCGAGGGAGATGCCGGCAGTCGTTATCCGTCCTTCATGAAATCACTCAGCCGGACCGTTAACCGCATCCGCATCGCCGCAGAGGACGGTCTCTGGCCCAGAGCCGGCGAGGCGGGCTACCGGCTGGAAGACCAGTTGGGCCTGCTCAGCCATAGCTGCATCCAGTGCCACCAGGAGCGCGACCCCTACGAGCGCATTTTCGGCGGCAAGACCCGCAAGGCCTTCACCGACCTGCAGCGCGCCATCGCGCGCGAAGACCTCAAGTCATTGCGCATGAGCCTGGGGGAGGCGGCGGTGCTGGCCTGCGCCCGCTGTCACAGCGTACACAAGCTGAATGCGGATCTGAAGAAGCGGCTGTTCGACTGAACGGAGCATCGTTCCGCGCGTTGCCGGCCTATTCTCCGACGCCGGCCCAGCGCCGGCTGTCTTCGGGATACAGACCCCAGAGCCCTTTGTCGTGTGTCCGTGCCTCACGGGCCAGGGCGCCGAGCAGGTGGATCAGCGAAGCCGGCATGTCGCGGGTGACGGGCATCGCATAGCCATTGGCGATCATCATCGCCGCCAGTGAATTGCCCTCGGCATCAACCAGGTCCGCTGGCATCCGGCCGTAGCGGTCTTTCAATTGCCGGTCGAACTGCAGGGTCAGCGGAGCCCTGGAATCGATCAGGAACCTCAGCTGCTCGGTGGCCACCGAGCCCAGGCGGCGCAGGCGCTCGGCATCGAGTCCGGTGCGGCGGAGGTCGACGCGAAACTTGGGGTTGTCGGAATCCTCCGGCGCGTCGATGCCGATCAGTTGCACTCGCACCGGCGTGCCATCAAAATCAATGACCAGGGTGTCGCCATCTTCCACCTCGATCGCATCGCGCTGCAACAGGCGTTCCTCGGCCTGGGCGGTACCCAGGGTCGTCAGCAGCAAAAGCAGTGTCAACGCGATGGGGTTCATGGCGGCTCTCCGGGTCGGTGGTCAGTGGCTGGTGCCTGCGGAACGGTTGATCTTGTTATGGACATTGTATTTGCCGGAGGGTTTCTTCATCGGCAAGCGCTTGACCTCTTTCAGTGTTTTGGCGTCGTAGACCACGATGGCGCCATCCATGTCCCAGATGCTGACCAGCGCATGGCGTCCGTCGCGGGTGAACTCCACATGGGCCGAAGTCTTGCCGGGCTCCGGAATCAGCGTTTTCACGATCTTCAGACTCTGCTTGTCGATGACATGCATCTCGTCCCGCTTCGGGCCAAAAAACACATCGGTCCAGGCATAGCGGCTGTTCTCGTGGCTGCGCATGAAGAAGCCGGGGCCATCGGTGGGGATGTGGCGAATAGGTTTCCAGCTTGCGGTATCGACCACGGTAATCTCGCTGTTACGGATGTTCGGTGTGGCCATCACCGTATGGCGTTGACCCTGTGCGTCAGTCCAGGGCCAGCTGATGGCGGAACTGAGGTGCGGCATGCCCGGCAATTGCAGGGCCTTCACTGCGCGTCCCAGATCCAGGTCGATGACCTGTCCCTGGCCGTCGCGCGAGGTGCCGGCGATCTGGCTGTAGTCCTGGGTGATGAAGAAATCATCGAGAAAGCCCTGGGTGGCGATGCGGCGCACGGGGAATGGCTCGGCGGAATCGTCTTCGCCGGAGTATTCGCGGTAGTCGTGCATCCACTGGCCGAAACCGCGCGGTGGCGGATCGGCGTAGCTGACCTCCCAGACCTCGGGGATATCCTTGAGTGCGACGATGAAGCTGTCACGGGGCGGGGCGGCATAGACCGCGCTGACCCGTGAGCTGTGTCCCTGCTCGTCGCGCACCGGAATCACTTTCAGCGGCAACAGGGTCTCGGCATCCAGCGCCACCAGCGTGTGCGGCAGGTAGTTGGCCACCATCACCACGCGGCCGTCTCCGGATACCGCCAGGTTGCGCGTATTGATGCCGGCGCGTACCTCCGCCACATAGGTCAGGTTGTAGAGGTCGTATTTGCTGATCCAGCCGTCACGGGATGCGAAATACACGAAGCGCCCGTCCGGGGAATACTTGGGACCGCCGTGCAACGCAAAGCGGGTCGGGAAGCGCCGAATGACCTCGAAGCGGTCGCCGTCGAGCAGACTGGCGTGGTGGTCGCCCAGCTCGACCACGATGAACAGGTTGTCCGGATCGGCATCGAAGATCGGCCGCTCGGACAGTCGGGCCGGATCGGCATGCCGTAGATGGCTGGCGCGGATTTCCTTGAAGCCCCATTCCGGCACCCGGTCCAGCGGGCTATAGATGTAGTTCACCAGAGCAGCGATGGCCGCCGCATCGAGCTTTTCACCAAAAGAGGGCATCTGTGTGGCCGCACGGCCGTCGCGGATCACCCGGCGCGCCGTTTCAGGGCGCAGGCGCTTGAGGTTTTGCAGCAGCAATGCCGGGCCCATGCCGCCCAGCCGGTCCGCTCCATGGCAGCTCGCGCAGTACTCGCGGTACAGTTCTGTGACATCGGGCGCGGGTGTGGCCACGGCAGGCGCAGACAAAGTAAACAGCAGCAATAGTAAGCAAGAAAGGGTGCGGAACATGGCATCAAAAGGCGGTGAGCAGGACCCAGACGCTAGCATGAAGTCCCGTGGCAGCCTCTGATCCAGATCATGATCTTCGGTCGGAAAGACCGTTCGCACGCCCCTGGTGCGCGGCCGATTAACATCTGCACTGTGTGGGTGCGCCATGCGGATGCCTGTCTGCGGGGTTCGGAAGGTAAATCAATGAAAAACAAAAGGTTTATGCGGCCGGGCACGGATGCTGCTCTTGTGCGGGCTCAACAATAATCCGGAGAGGACATGATGAACATGAAGCACTTACTGAAGGTTTCGGCCCTGGCGATGATGACCGCGGGGCTGTTCGGTACCGCCCATGCCGAGAGCGATACCATCAAGGTCGGCATCCTGCATTCGCTGTCGGGCACCATGGCGATCAGTGAAACCACGCTGAAGGACACCATGCTGATGCTGATCGAGGAACAGAACAAGAAGGGCGGCCTGCTCGGCAAGAAGCTGGAGCCTGTGGTCGTCGATCCGGCCTCCAACTGGCCGCTGTTTGCCGAAAAGGCGCGTGAACTGCTGTCCAAGGACAAGGTGGCCGCCATCTTCGGCAACTGGACTTCGGTATCGCGCAAGTCCGTATTGCCGGTGGTCGAGGAGCTCAACGGCTTGTTGTTCTACCCGGTTCAGTACGAAGGCGAGGAATCTTCGAAGAATGTCTTCTACACCGGCGCCGCGCCGAACCAGCAGGCGATCCCGGCCGTCGATTACCTGATGAACGAAGTGGGCGTCAAGCGTTGGGTGCTGGCGGGTACCGACTATGTCTATCCGCGCACCACCAACAAGATCCTGGAAGCCTACCTCAAGTCCAAGGGCGTCAAGTCCAGTGACATCATGATCAACTACACGCCCTTTGGCCATTCCGACTGGCAGAGCATCGTCTCCGACATCAAGAAATTCGGCTCGGCCGGCAAGAAGACCGCAGTGGTCTCCACCATCAACGGCGATGCCAATGTGCCCTTCTACAAGGAGTTGGCGAACCAGGGCATTTCCGCCGACGACATCCCCGTGGTGGCCTTCTCGGTGGGTGAGGAAGAGCTGTCCGGTATCGACACCAAGCCGCTGGTGGGTCACCTCGCCGCATGGAACTATTTCATGAGCGTGGACGATCCGGCCAATGATGAATTCATCGAGAAATGGCACGCCTTCATCAAGAACGAGGACCGCGTGACCAACGACCCGATGGAGGCGCACTACATCGGCTTCAACATGTGGGTGAAGGCGGTCGAGAAGGCTGGCACCACCGACTCCGACGCGGTGCAGAAGGCGATCATCGGCATTGCCGTGCCCAATCTGACCGGCGGCTATTCCGCGATGATGCCGAACCACCACATCACCAAGCCGGTGCTGATCGGCGAGATCCAGGACGACGGCCAGTTCGAAGTGGTCTGGCAGACCAGCGGCCTGGTGGCTGGCGATGCCTGGTCCGACTACCTGCCGGGTTCCAAGGACATCATCTCCGACTGGAGGGCACCGCTGTCCTGCGGCAACTACAACGTCAAGACCGCCAAGTGCTCCGGCCAGAACTTCTGATCTGAGCCGAACCGCAGCAGGCCGGGGGCGCTGCTCCCGGCCTGTTCACTTCCATTTTCCGAGACTGGAGTCTGTCCGTGATCCCACGCCTGTTTGTATTGCTGGCCGTACTGCTGTGGGCTGCCGTTCCGGCACCGGCGTTGGCCGCTTCCGATGCGGATCTCGGCCCTGCCTTTGATCTGTTGATGAAGCGCAGCTTCGACGACAAGGCCCGGGGCATCGAGGCGCTCGGTCAGAGCGGCCACCCCAGAGCGCCCGAAGTGTTACAGGCCATCCTCGATGGCCGCCTGTATTACATCAAGAAGACCCGACAACCCGTGTTCACCCAGAAACAGGACTCAAAACTGCTGGCGCGCGATGTGTTCAGCGGTGAGGAGCTGGGTCTGTTCAAGAAACGCAAGCTGAAGAAGATCAGCATCAACAACCGCTTGCGCCAGCAGCTGAAGATCGCGCTGGCGCGGGTGCAACTGTCGGATCCGGATCCGGCGCAACGGCTGCAGGCCGTGCGCGGATTCATCGGTTCCGACGACCCCGCGCTGCTGGACAGCCTGCGCGCCCAGAAGGCGCATGAGGACAGCGCGGAAGTGATCGCCGCCATCGACCAGGTGCTGGCCTTCGCCGACCTCGACAGCAAGGACGAGGCATTGCGCCTGGCCGCCATCGAACGCCTGAAGACGCAACTGGATCCTGTGGTCATCAACCGCCTCAAGCGCATCGTCAAGAGCGACGATACACCGCTGAAGGTGCGACTCGCAGCGGAAAAGGCGATTGAGCGCATCGAATCGCGCATCGCCTTCTACGGCTACCTTGAAACCCTGTTCTTCGGCCTCAGCCTGGGCTCGATACTGGCGCTGGCGGCGATCGGTCTGGCCATTACCTTTGGCGTCATGGGCGTCATCAACATGGCCCATGGCGAGCTGATCATGATCGGCGCCTATACCACCTATGTGGTGCAGCAGCTGATGCCGGGGGCCATCGGTGCGTCGATCCTGGTGGCGATACCGGCCGCCTTCGTCGTCTCCGGGCTGGTGGGCATCGCCATCGAACGGGGCATCATCCGTTTTCTGTATGGCCGGCCGCTGGAGACGCTTCTGGCCACCTTCGGCATCAGTCTGTTTCTGCAACAGACGGTGCGCAGTGTGTTTTCGCCGCTGAACCGCAGCGTGGAGACGCCGCAATGGATGGCCGGATCACTGGAGATCAATTCTCTGTTGTCGATCACCTACAACCGGCTCTACATCTTTTTCTTCTGCCTGATCGTGTTCGTGCTGCTGTACCTGGTGATGAAGAAGACCTCGCTGGGTCTGTATGTGCGCGCGGTGGCCCAAAACCGCAACATGGCGCGGGCCATGGGCATCCGTTCCGACTGGGTCGATGCGATGACCTTCGGCCTGGGCTCCGGTATTGCCGGCGTCGCCGGCGTGGCGCTCAGTCAGGTCACCAATGTCGGCCCCAATCTGGGACAGGCCTACATCGTCGATTCCTTCATGGTGGTGGTGTTCGGCGGCGTCGGCAATCTGTGGGGGACGCTGATTTCCGGCCTCTCGCTGGGTGTCGTCGGCAAGTTCCTGGAACCGGTCAGCGGCGCGGTGCTGGCCAAGATCCTGGTGCTGGTGTTCATCATCCTGTTCATCCAGAAGCGCCCGCGCGGGCTGTTTCCGCAGAAGGGGAGGGCCGCAGAATCATGATCATAGCCCGTCTGTTGAAGAACGACCGCGGCGGCCGGATCTTCCTCGGCCTGCTGCTGCTCGGCAGCCTGTTCGTGCTGCTCTCCAACCGGCTGTTGCCCGAAGACAGCCTGCTGCATGTGCCCACCTATACGGTGACCCTGCTCGGCAAGTATCTGACCTATGCGCTGTTGGCCATCTCCGTGGATCTGGTATGGGGTTATCTGGGCATCCTGAGTCTTGGTCATGGTGCATTCTTTGCGCTGGGGGGTTATGCCATGGGCATGTACCTGATGCGCCAGATCGGTGATCGCGGTGTCTATGGCGATCCACTGCTGCCGGATTTCATGGTCTTCCTCAACTGGAAGGAACTGCCCTGGTTCTGGCTCGGCTTCGATCATTTCGGTTTCGCCTTGCTGATGGTGTTGCTGGTGCCGGGGCTTCTGGCCTTCCTGTTCGGCTATCTGGCCTTCAAGTCGCGGGTTACCGGGGTGTATCTGTCGATCATCACCCAGGCCATGACCTACGCGCTGATGCTGGCCTTTTTCCGCAACGAGATGGGTTTCGGCGGCAACAATGGCCTGACCGATTTCAAGGATATCCTTGGCTATTCGTTGCAGCAGGACGGCACCCGGCTGGCCCTGTTCGTTGCCTCGGCGCTGGCGCTGGCGCTGGGCTATCTGGTCAGCCGCTACATCGTCACTTCCAAGCTGGGACGGGTGGCGGTGGCGATCCGCGACAGCGAGGACCGGGTGCGCTTCATGGGCTACCGGGTGGATCGCTTCAAGCTGTGGATCTTCACCGTGTCGGCGGTGATGGCCGGCATCGCCGGGGCCTTGTATGTGCCGCAGGTGGGCATCATCAATCCCTCCGAGTTCTCGCCGATCAACTCCATCGAAATCGTGGTCTGGGTGGCGGTGGGCGGCCGCGCGACCCTGTTTGGCGCGGTGCTGGGCGCCTTGCTGGTCAATTATGCAAAGACCTATTTCACCGGCGCCTTCCCCGAGATCTGGCTGTTTGCGCTGGGCGCCCTGTTCATACTGGTCACCCTGTTCGCGCCGCGGGGCATCGTCGGCTTTCTCGAGCGCCGCAAGGCGCGCGATGAACGGGAGGAGAGCGCATGAGCATCGTCGATCAACTGCGTCACGCCACCCGCCGTGACCGAGTCTTCAACTTCATGATCGAGGCCGACCGGTTGCAGCCCGATGTCAGCCACGGCACGATCCTCTATGTCGAGGACCTGTCGGTGAGCTTCGACGGCTTCAAGGCCATCGACAACCTCAACCTGTACATCCGCGACGGTGAATTGCGCTGCATCATCGGTCCCAATGGTGCCGGCAAAACCACGCTGATGGACATCATCACCGGCAAGACCCGGCCGGACACCGGCAGCGTGTATTTCGGGCAGAACATCGACCTGCTGCAGTTCACCGAGCCGGAAATCGCGCAGATCGGCATCGGCCGCAAGTTTCAGAAACCCACCGTGTTCGAGCAGCACAGCGTGTTCGAGAACCTGGAACTGGCGATGGCTGGCAACAAGCGGGTATGGCCGACCCTGTTCGCCCGCCTGACCGCGGAGCAGATCGACCGCATCGACGCCATCCTGGAGCAGGCCGGACTGATCGATCTGAAATGCCAGCAGGCAGCCCTGCTGTCACACGGTCAGAAACAGTGGCTGGAAATCGCCATGCTGGTGGTCCAACAGCCGCGCCTGCTGCTGGTGGACGAGCCGGTGGCCGGCATGACCCACCAGGAGATGGACAAGACCGCCGAACTGCTCACGGGCCTGGCCGGGGAGCATTCGGTGGTGGTGGTTGAGCACGACATGGATTTCGTGCGTTCCATCGCCCGCGAGGTCACCGTGCTGCATCAGGGCACGGTCCTGGCCGAGGGCAGCATGGACGAAGTCCAGGCCGACCCGGTGGTGCAACAGGTCTATCTTGGAGTCTGAACATGCTGACCATCGAAGCACTCAACCAGTACTACTCCGGCAGTCATACCCTGTGGGATATCGACTACCGGCTCGAAACCGGCAAATGCAACTGCCTGATGGGGCGAAACGGAGTGGGCAAGACCACGCTGCTCAACTGCATCATGGGCCTGCAGCCGGTGCGCAGCGGGCGCATCCTGTTCCGGGATCAGGATCTGCTCCGGCTCCCGGCGGAAAAGCGGGCGCCACTGGGCATCGGTTATGTGCCACAGGGGCGGCAGATCTTCCCGCTGTTGACGGTCCGCGAAAACCTGCAGACCGGGCTGGCCGCGCGCAGCGACGGACGCCGGGAGATTCCCGAATTCATCTTTGAACTGTTTCCGGTGCTCAGGGACATGCTGGGCCGCCGCGGTGGTGACCTCTCCGGCGGTCAGCAACAGCAGCTGGCGATCGGCCGCGCGCTGGTGGTGGACCCTCAGCTGCTGATTCTCGACGAGCCGACCGAGGGTATCCAGCCCAACATCGTGCAGGAAATCGGTGACATCATCCGCCGGCTCAGCGAGGAGCGCGGCCTGACCGTATTGCTGGTCGAGCAGAAGCTGCCCATCGTGCGCCGCATCGCCGACAATTTCTGCATCCTCGATCGCGGCCGCAAGGTAGCGCAGGGTGACATCGCCGACCTCGACGACGATCTGATCCGTCAATACCTGACGGTGTAACCGGAACGGTTTTGCGGTAGCCTGAAGCGATGCATTCTCCGGCCCCCAAAGCGTCGAGCGCCGCTGGCTGGCAGGCACGTCTCGAGCTCTGCCTGCGACCGCTCTCCGGGCGCACCCGGCTGATACCCCAGCGCCGCCTGGGACCCTTGTCGGTGCAGCGGCCCTTCCATCCGGAAGGCGCGTGCTGCCATGTCTACCTGCTGCATCCTCCGGGCGGCGTGGTCGGCGGCGACCGTCTGAACCTTACAGTGATCGCCGAACGCGGCAGCGAGGCGCTGCTGACCGCACCGGGCGCCACCAAGTTCTACCGCAGCGCCGGAGACGAGGCCCGCGTGGATCAGCACTTCATCGTGAATGATGGTGCGCGGCTGGAGGTCTTGCCGCAGGAGAACATCCATTTCCCTGGCGCTCGCCTGCGCATGCGTACGGAGCTGGAGCTGGAACCGGGCGCCCGGCTGCTGCTGTGGGAGAAACACTGCTTCGGCCGCCCCAGCATCGGCGAACGCTTCGACAGCGGCCGGGTGGACAGCGAACTGCGCCTGCTGCGTGACGGGCAATTGCTGTTTATCGACCGGCAACGCATCGATGCCTGTGAGATCGACCGCCCCAGCGGCTTGCGTGGGCTGCCGGTGATGGGTAGCCTGCTGCTGGTCGCCCCTGGCCTCGATGCCGCGCTGATCGACGCCTGCCGGGCCATTCCCCACAGCAATGGCTTGGGCGCGCTCAGCCGGCTCGACGACGATCTGCTGGTGGCACGCTGGCTGGGCGGCGACAGTGCCGCGATGAACCGCTGGTTCGTCGCCCTGTGGGCGCTGCTGCGGCCGGCGGCACTGGGCGCGGAGGCCTGTCCACCGCGCATCTGGAACACCTGAACTCCGACAACACCAAAGGTAGAACGATGGAGCTGACACCCCGAGAAAAAGACAAACTGTTGCTGTTCACCGCCGCGCTGCTCGCCGAGCGGCGCAAGGCGCGCGGACTCAAGCTCAACTACCCGGAGGCGGTGGCCTACATCAGTGCAGCCATCCTCGAGGGCGCGCGCGAAGGCCGCAGCGTGGCCGAGCTGATGGACTACGGCCGCAGCCTGCTCAGCGGCGAGGATGTGATGGAAGGCGTGGCCGAGATGATCCACGATGTGCAGGTCGAGGCTACCTTCCCGGACGGCACCAAGCTGGTGACGGTGCATGAACCGATCATCGCGCAGGCAGCATCGACGGTGGCCGGCGAGGTGATCACCGAAGACGGCGACATCGAGCTCAATGCCGGCCGCGAGACCATCGAGGTCGAGGTGGCCAATACCGGGGATCGCCCGATTCAGGTGGGTTCCCACTATCACTTCTACGAAGTCAACGCCGCCCTGTCCTTCGATCGCGAGGGGTTGCAGGGTTATCGCCTCGACATACCGGCAGGCACCGCGGTGCGCTTCGAACCGGGGCAGACCCGCCGCGTGACCCTGGTGCGCTACGCCGGCGAGGGTCGGGTGTTCGGTTTCAATGGCAAGATCATGGGGGACCTGAAATGAGCCGCATCAGAAGACAGGCCTATGCCGAAATGTACGGACCGACCACCGGCGACCGGGTGCGGCTCGGCGATACCGACCTGTGGATCCGGGTGGAACGCGATCACACCGTGTACGGTGACGAAGTCAAGTTCGGCGGGGGCAAGGTGATCCGCGACGGCATGGGGCAGAGCCAGCGTGACGACGACAGCGTGGTCGATCTGGTCATCACCAACGCACTGATTCTCGACTGGAGTGGCATCTACAAGGCCGATGTGGGTATCCGCGACGGCCGCATCACTGGCATCGGCAAGGCCGGCAATCCGGATACCCAGGCCGGGGTCGATATCGTCATCGGGCCGGGCACAGAAGCCATCGCCGGGGAAGGGCAGATCCTCACTGCCGGCGGCATCGACGCGCACATCCACTTCATCTGCCCGCAGCAGGTCGAGGACGCACTGATGTCCGGCGTGACCACCATGCTCGGCGGCGGCACCGGGCCGGCCACCGGCACCAATGCCACCACCTGCACGCCCGGCGAATGGAACATCCACCGCATGCTGGAGGCGGCGGACGAACTGCCGGTCAACCTCGGTTTTCTCGGCAAGGGCAACGCCAGCCTGCCCGAGGCGCTGGAGCAGCAGATACGCGCCGGCGCCATCGGCCTCAAGTTGCACGAGGACTGGGGCACCACCCCGGCGGCCATCGACAACTGCCTGTCGGTGGCGGAGGCCTTCGATGTGCAGGTGGCGATCCACACCGACACCCTCAACGAATCCGGTTTCGTCGAGGATTCGCTGAAGGCGATGAAGGGGCGCACCATCCACACCTACCACACCGAGGGCGCCGGTGGCGGCCATGCCCCGGACATCATCCGGGCGGCTGGTTTTGCCCATGTGCTGCCGTCCTCGACCAATCCCACACGGCCCTACACCCTCAATACCGTGGACGAGCATCTGGACATGCTGATGGTTTGTCATCATCTGGATCCGAGCATCGCCGAGGATGTGGCCTTCGCCGAATCACGCATCCGCCGTGAGACCATCGCCGCCGAGGACATACTCCATGACCTGGGCGCCTTCTCGATGATCGCCTCCGATTCCCAGGCCATGGGCCGCGTCGGAGAAGTGATCACGCGCACCTGGCAGACCGCCCACAAGATGAAACGGCAGCGCGGCAGCCTTGCCGGCGACGACGGTGACAGCGACAACCTGCGCGCGCGGCGCTACATCGCCAAGTACACCATCAACCCCGCCATTGCCCACGGCATCGCCGATGAGGTGGGATCGGTCGAGGTCGGCAAGCTGGCCGATCTGGTGCTGTGGAAGCCGGCCTTCTTCGGCGCCAAGCCCTCGCTGATTCTCAAGGGTGGGATGATCGCCGCCGCGCCCATGGGCGACCCCAACGCCTCGATACCGACGCCGCAGCCGGTGCATTACCGTGCCATGTTCGGTGCGCTGGGCAAGGCCCGTCATGCGACGCGGGTCACCTTCCTGTCCGAGGCGGGGATGGAGGCCGGTGTGCCGCAACGGCTCGGTCTGAACTCCCGTGTGCTGCCGGTGAAACAGTGTCGCAACATCGGAAAACAGGACATGAAGCTCAACGATTACCTGCCCGAAATCTCGGTGGACCCGCAAACCTACGAGGTACGCGCCGATGGCGAACGGCTGACCTGCGAGCCGGCCAGTGAATTGCCGCTGGCCCAGAAGTATTTCCTGTTCTGATGCTGCGCCTGACCGAAGTCTGCACCGCCGTGCCGGAGGGTGTCAGTGGCGAACTGACCCTGACCCTCGATCAGCGCGTGCGCTCGCGTTTGCGGGTGCGGCTGGACGACGGTCGCGAGGCCGGTCTGTTCCTGCCACGCGGCCTGCAACTGCGCGACGGCGAATGCCTGCGCGCCGAAAGTGGCGAAATCGTTCGCGTTCGTGCCGCCCCTGAACCGGTGAGCAGCGTGTACTGTGACGATCCGCTGTTGCTGGCACGGGCCTGCTATCACCTCGGCAACCGGCATGTGCCGTTGCAGATCGGCCCCGGCCTGTTGCGCTATCAGCACGATCATGTGCTCGACGACATGCTGCGCGGGCTGGGGCTGGAACCGGTATTCGAAGAGGCGGCCTTCGATCCGGAGCCCGGCGCCTACGGGGGTGGCCATGCCCACCAGCACGGTCATGATCATGGCCACGGACAGGATCATGCCCACTGACCCGGCGGCGCTGCCGCGCCTGTTTCAGCTGATCAGTCCATCGCTGCCGATCGGTGCCTACAGCTATTCCCAGGGCATCGAGTGGGCCGCCGAAGCAGGCTGGATCCGCTGCGCTCAAGATCTCGAGTGCTGGCTCCAGGGGTTGCTTGAAAGCGGTCAGAAATACCTGGAACTGCCGCTGCTGCTGCGTCTGATGGCGGCCTGGCGCGGCCGGGACCTGGCGGCCGTTCATCGCTGGAATGCTTTCCTGCTGGCCAGCCGCGAAACCCGGGAGCTGCGCCTCGAGGAAGGCCGGCGCGCCCGCGCCCTGGCGCGCATACTGACATCGCTGGATGACGGGCTGGTGCCGGCCGATACCGGTCTGCTGGCCACTCAGCACGCGGCCTATGCGCTGGCCTGCGTCGGCTGGGGCATCGACGAGAACAGTGCCTGCCACGGCCTGGCCTGGAGCTGGCTGGAAAACCTGGTGCTGGCGGCGGTGAAGATCCTTCCGCTGGGTCAGACCGAAGGGCAGCAGGTGCTGATGCGGCTGGCCGACCGGCTGCCGGTGGTGATCGAGCAGGCACGGTCTGTCGCCGACGATGAGCTTGGGGCTTCCAGCCAGGCGCTGGCACTGGCCAGTTCGGCCCATGAAGCCCAGTACACCCGATTGTTCCGTTCCTGAGAGGCAGACATGACACAGACCCACAACGCTCCCCTGCGCGTCGGCATCGGCGGTCCCGTCGGTTCCGGCAAGACCGCCTTGCTCGACCGCCTGTGCAAGGCCATGCGTGACGACTACTCGATCGCCGTGGTCACCAATGACATCTACACCCGCGAGGACGCCGAGTTTCTGGTGCGCAGCGAGGCGTTGCCGGCCGAACGCATTCTTGGCGTCGAGACCGGCGGTTGCCCGCATACCGCCATCCGCGAGGATGCGTCGATGAACCTGGAAGCGGTACAGGCGCTCAGCGAGCGCTTTGGCGACCTGCAACTGGTGTTCATCGAGAGCGGTGGCGACAACCTGTCGGCCACCTTCAGCCCGGAACTGGCGGACCTGATGATTTATGTGATCGATGTGGCCGAGGGCGAGAAAATTCCGCGCAAGGGTGGGCCGGGCATCACCCGCTCGGACCTGCTGGTGATCAACAAGATCGATCTGGCGCCTCATGTCGGCGCGTCTCTGGAGGTGATGGAGCACGACAGCCGGCGCATGCGTGGCGACAAACCCTTCGTGTTCACCAACCTGAAGTCCGACCAGGGACTGGCCACCGTGGTGGACTTCATCCGCGAGCAGGGCATGCTCGACAGCGCCGCCTGAAGCGCTTATGGCGGAAACGCCCGCAGCACCGCTGACGCCGCGGCTGTTCTTCGCGCTCTGGCCCGACGACGCCCTGCGCCATCGGCTGCACGCACTGGTGCGAACCTTGAAATCTCGGCATCCGGCCCGCTGGGTGCCGCCAGAACGCCTGCACCTGACCCTGCATTACCTGGGGCGATTGCCCGTGGCGGACCTGGAGCATTGGATCGGGGCGGCAGAGGCGGTGCCTGTAATGCCGTTTGAGCTGAGGCTGGACCGGCTGGGCGTGTTCTCGCGACCCCGTGTGCTGTGGCTGGGGGCGGATCGGGCGCCACCGCCCTTGCAGGCGCTCCACGATGCCCTGACTGCCGGGCTGGAGCCGCTGGGCTACCGCCCACACCACGAACAGTATCGCCCTCATGTCACGCTGGCCCGCAAATGGCGTGGCGCTCCCCCACCGCAGCAGGAAGTCGAAGCCTGGCTCCCGGTCGACTGGTCGGTAACGGAGTTCGTGCTGGTTGAGTCGCGCGATACCCCGTCCGGCGTGGACTACAGGGTCATCCGGCGTTTTGGTGCGGGCCGCTAGAACGGCTGCGCCACAGCAGGAACACCGCCAACAGAATCATCCCCAGCTGCAGGCCGAGGCTTTCCAGATTGGGGTAGATGCCGAGCAGGTCGATGCGCGGGAAATGGATCAGGTTGACCGGCAGTTTGCCTGCCTCCTGCAGGGCGGCCACGCCCTTGCCGGCGAAGACCACGGCCAGCACGAACATGAACAGAGCCGTCACCGCGAAGAACTGGCGCAGCGGCAGACGGGTGCTGTAGCGCAGGATCAGCCAGCCGAGCACCAGCAATGCCGCGAGGGCGACACCCAGCCCGGCCAGAATCATGCCCTGGCCCTGTTCGCCGGTTTGCAGCCACAGCGCCTGATAGAACAGCACCGACTCGAAGATCTCCCGGTACACCGCGATGAAGGCCAGGCTGGACAGACCCCACAGCGCACCGCTGCTCAGTGCTTTCTGGATGCTGCCCTGGATGAAGCCCTGCCACTGCGCGGCGCTGGTCTTGCTGTGCATCCAGAACCCCACATAGAACAGCATCAGTGCGGCGAACAGGGCGGCCAGGCCCTCGGTCAGTTCGCGGCCTGCGCCACTGATGTCGATCAATGATGACGCCCACCAGGTCAGTCCGCCCAGAACCAAGGCGGCGGTGATGCCCAGACCGAGGTAACGCAATCCGTCGCGGCGATCGGTCTTGATCAGGAAGGCGGCCAGCGCGGCGATGACCAGAATCGCTTCCAGCCCCTCGCGCAGCAGGATGACCAGCGCGCTGGCGAAGGCGGTCATCGGTGACAGTCGGGTGCTGCTCAGCAGTTGCTCTGCCTGATCCAGCTGGGCGTCGATGCGTTGTTGCAGGGCGCTCAGAGCTTCGGCCGGTTGCCGCTTGGCGATGGCCTGACGGAAAGCGGTCATGTCACCCTCGATGGCCAGCCGCAATTCACGGTCGACGGCATCGAGATTGCCCTCCACCAGTTCGAAGCCTTCCAGATAGGCGGTGACCGCGAGGCGGTGTGCCTCGCGCGGATCGCCCGCGGCATAGGCCTCCAGCGAAGCGCGCAGTTTCTCGCGGGCGAAGCCGAGCGCACTGGCCGTGCTCTTGCCTTCGAATACGGGGGACGGATCATGACGCAGCCAGGCCATGACCGCGGCGCCGTCCGCGCCGTCTTCGGCCTCGATCTCGGCGGGGGTGCGGGTGGTCAGGCGTTGCAGCGTCCAGCGTTCACGAAGCGCGGTATCCTCGGCCCACAGCGACTGGCCACGCGCGCGCAAGGCCTTGTCGGTGGCAAGGGAACCGACCAGAAACGCCAGTGACCAGCGTTGATCGTCGGTCAGCTCGGTAAAGGGTTTCATGGCGGTGCCACCGACCCCCAGGCTGATGGTGCTGTAGAGTCCGTACAGGGTGCGTTGACGGTAGCGGTCGGGGTCGGTGAAGTCGGTGGGTGCAGGTTCCAGTGAGCGGGCGAGGGGGCCGTCACCACGGCCTTCAAGCCCGTGGCAGCTGCTGCACTGGTCGGCAAACAGTTGCCGGGCGGTATCGATGTCCGGCCGGCGTGCAGGGGTCACCGGCATGCGGTAGTGGCTGATCAGTTGCTGTCTGAGCGCGTTGGTCACTTCCTGTATGGCGCGGCCATCGGCCTTGTCATCGATCAGCGTGCCCAGGTGTCCCACCTGCTGCCGGATCGTGTCCAGACCATTGCTGTGCGGTAGTTTCTCGACCAGTTCGGCGATGGTGCCGGCAAAATCCTGCATTTCTTCGTATTCGGTGTCATTGACCACCTGGCCATCGCGTACCGCACCCGGGTAGTCGACAGCAATGTAGTCGACCATCTGTTGCAAACGCTGCAACGGGGTGGCGGCAAAGGTCGGGGTGAGGGTCAGCAACAGCAACAGTGCGGCGGTGATTCGGGGCATGATACAGCTCTATAAGGAATGGGTGATATGCAAATGATAATGGTTAACATTTGAGAATCAAGTGCCGATTCGGGTTTTTGTGCTGGCCCGGATCAGATGATGCCGGCCGCGCGGCGCAGTTCGTCCTGGTCGAGGATGCGGATGTGGCTGTCCTGGATGTCGATGGCACCGCGTTTGGCCAGCTCCTTGAGCAGACGCGAGAAGGATTCAGGCTGCAGCGACAGCATCGAGGCGATGGCGTGTTTGGGGATGTCGAGATGGAAGTCATCACCCTTGAGCGCGGCCTGATCGAGAAAGTAGGCGGCGACGCGGTTGCGTCCGGTCATCAGGCTGAGGTGGTCGATCTCCTTGATCAGGTCGTGCAGGCGCAGGCTCAGTTCGCCCATGATGCGAAAGCTCAGCTCCGGGAAGCGGGCCAGTACCTCGCGAAAGTGGCGGGTGCTGATGGATATCACGCGGGAGGGTTTCATGGCGATGGCGCTGACCGGGTAGACCGGCTGGTCATTGAACATCAGGGCCTCGGCAAAGGTCTGGCCGGGGTTTTCCAGTTCGATGATCTTCTCCTGGCCGCTGGGTGACTGCCGGTAGAGCTTGATCAGTCCGTCGACGACGAAATAGAAATGATGCACCGGCTCGCCATGGTCGAAGAGGCTCTGGCCTTCCTGCAGATCGAGCAGGTGCGCGCGCTGGACGATTTCATCCAGTTCCTTGTCATCGAGGCCGCTGAACAGGGGGCTGTGCAGCAGTTGATTGCGGATTTCGGTGGCGGTGCTGGGGGTGTCGGACATGTAATGCGGTCGAGTTCCAGGCCATGTTCGGTTCCGGCTTGACTTGGGTCAAGTACGCGACCGATTCACTGCCATTGTTGATAAAAGTCATGTGCCCCGTTTTCGGGTTGCCTTAGGTTAATGTCATGTCCGAGCCTGGGCAACCACGAGCGTTCATTCATCAACAATAAAGGGGCACGATCATGTCAGAGACATTTACCAAGTCGATGGCGCGAAACATCTTCTACGGGGGCAGTCTGTTTTTCTTTCTGCTCTTTCTCGCGCTGACCTTCGACACCGAATCCGCATTGCCGGACAGGGACAACCGCCAGGCGATCACCGAGAAGGTGGCGCTGGGCAAGAAGGTATGGGAAGAGCACGACTGCATCGGATGCCACACGCTGCTGGGCGAGGGCGCCTATTTCGCGCCTGAACTGGGTAATGTCTACAAGCGTTTCGGCAACAGTACCGAGGCCATCGTCGGCTTCATCAAGAGCCGTCCGGAAAACGGCATTCCCGGCCGCCGCAGCATGCCTCAGTTCAATCTGAGCGACGAAGAGCTGGAGGCGGTTGCCGAGTTCCTGAAGTACGCATCGGAAATCAATACAAACAACTGGCCGCCGAACATCCAGGGCTGACGGGAGGACGATCATGAAATACCAATCTCAAGCGGTTGCCAAGCCGTATTTCATCGCAGCCATCGGGCTGTTCGTGGGGCAGATCCTGTTCGGCCTGATCATGGGTCTGCAGTATGTCTGGGGCGATTTCCTGTTTCCGGAGATTCCCTTTAATGTGGCGCGCATGGTGCATACCAACCTGCTCATCGTGTGGATCCTGTTCGGGTTCATGGGCGCGGCCTATTACCTGATTCCCGAGGAAACCGAGAACGAGTTGTGGAGCCCCAAGCTGGCGCTTTTGATGTTCTGGATCTTCCTGGTGGCCGGAGCGCTGACCATACTCGGCTACCTGCTGGTGCCCTATGCCAAGCTGGCCGAGCTGACGATGAACGACCTGCTGCCGACCATGGGCCGCGAGTTCCTGGAGCAGCCGACGATCACCAAGATCGGTATCGTCATCGTGGCACTGGCGTTCCTGCTCAACATCGGCATGACCCTGCTCAAGGGCCGCAAGACGGTAGTGTCGCTGGTCATGGTGATCGGCCTGACCGGGTTGGCGGTGTTCTTCCTGTTCTCGTTCTTCAACCCGGACAATCTGGTCAAGGACAAGTTCTACTGGTGGTGGGTGGTTCACCTGTGGGTGGAAGGCGTGTGGGAGCTGATTCTCGGTTCGATTCTCGCCTTTGTGCTGATCAAGACCACCGGTGTGGACCGTGAGGTGATCGAGAAATGGCTGTACATCATCATTGCGATGACGCTGATCACCGGCATCATCGGTACCGGCCACCACTACTACTGGATCGGCACACCGGAGTACTGGCAGTGGTGGGGATCCATCTTCTCCGCGATGGAGCCGATTCCGTTCTTCATGATGACCATCTTTGCCTTCAACATGGTCAACAAGCGGCGACGCAACCATCCGAACCAGGCCGCCGTGCTGTGGGCGCTGGGCACCGCGGTGATGGCCTTCCTCGGTGCTGGCGTGTGGGGTTTCCTGCATACGCTGGCTCCGGTGAACTACTACACTCACGGCACGCAGATCACCGCCGCCCACGGCCACATGGCCTTCTACGGCGCCTATGCGATGATCGTGCTGACCATGATCTCCTACTCCATGCCGCTGATGAACGGACGCAAGGCCGCCAACAGCAACAAGTCGCAGGTGGTGGAGATGTGGGCCTTCTGGCTGATGACCGTCAGCATGGTGTTCATCACCCTGTTCCTGACCGGTGCCGGCATCCTGCAGACCTGGATGCAGCGTTATACCGATACGCCGCTGAACTTCATGGCGGCCCAGGAGAAGATCGCCGTGTTCTACTGGATGCGCGAGATTGCGGGCGTGGTGTTCCTGATCGGGCTGACCCTGTACATCGTCAGCTTCTTCGTGGGGCGCAACGATCCGGAAGCGGTCATCGAGGAGAAGGCAGCCGCCTGACATTGGTGCGGATCCACGGCAGGATGGCGGGCTTCGGCCCGCCATTTTTTTGCACGGACAAAAACCCCAATTTTGACATTAGAAAACAACCGACATGACGCACGCTGATTCTGACATCGGGCACGAACGGCCGCCAGGTGACCTGGCGATCTGGATATTCATCTGCGCCGAGCTGCTGGTGTTCGCGGTGTTCTTCGCCAGCTATGCCTTCACCCGCGCCAATCATGTGGAGCTGTTCAACCAGTGGCAATCCACGCTCAACCGCAACTACGCACTGGTCAATACCCTGGCGCTGATCACCAGCAGCTATTTCGTGGTGCGGGCGATTGCCGCGATCCGCATCGACCACCGATCCGCCAGCCTGCGCTGGCTGCTGGGCGCGCTGGCGATGGGGGCATTGTTTCTCGTCGTCAAATCGATGGAATACGCGGATCACTACAGCCACGGCGTCAACCTGCGGACCAACCTGTTCTTCATGTTCTATTTCTCGCTGACCTTCTTTCATTTCATGCATGTGCTGATGGGCATGGTGATCCTCGGCGTCAATGCCGCCGTGTTGCGCAAGGGCGGATACAGCGCGGAGAACCACCGCGGCATGGAAACCGGAGGCAGCTACTGGCACATGGTGGACATGGTGTGGCTGATCCTGTTCCCGCTGGTCTATGTGATGAGGTGACCCGATGAATGCCCCGACATCCTCCCTGCTGCGTCCCTGTACCTGGGTCTACCTGCTGCTGATGCTGCTGACCTTCTTCACCTGGCTGGTGGGCATCACCGGTCAGAGCGGCTTTGGCATCTCGATGCTGGTGCTCGGCCTGTCGCTGCTCAAGGGGCAGCTGATTGGCGATTACTACATGGGGCTCAAGCGAGTGACATCCTTCTGGCGCTGGGTTATCGTCATCTGGCTGACCCTTCCGGGCAGTCTGATCGGCCTGGCCTTCTACCTGACCTATTCCTGACACCATGGACATGCCCACCGAAACACCCACTGCCGAACTTCCGTTCTACAAGCCTCAGGGCAACGAAATCGAACTGTTCGAATACGCCTGGCGCAACCGCCTGCCGGTGCTGATCAAGGGTCCCACCGGTTGCGGCAAGACGCGATTCATCCAGTACATGGCGGCGCGACTGGCGCAGAACCTGTACACCGTGGCCTGCCATGACGACCTGACCGCCGCCGATCTGGTCGGCCGCCACCTGATCGGGGCCGAGGGCACCTTCTGGAACGACGGCCCGCTGACCCGTGCGGTGCGCGAGGGAGCAATCTGTTACCTCGACGAGGTGGTCGAGGCCCGCAAGGACACCACCGTGGTGTTGCATCCCTTGACCGACGACCGCCGCATCCTGCCGCTGGAACGCACCGGAGAGACCCTGCAGGCGCCCGATAGCTTCATGCTGGTGGTGTCCTACAACCCCGGTTACCAGAACCTGCTCAAGGGCATGAAGCCCTCCACCCGGCAGCGCTTCGTGGCCATGACCTTCGATTTTCCACCGCCGCAACTGGAGCAGGAGATCCTCATCGGCGAGACCGGCATCGATGCGGGGCTTGCCGAAAGTCTGGTACGCCTGGCGGATTCACTGCGTGCGCTGAAGGACCATGACCTCGAAGAGGCCGCTTCCACCCGCTTGCTGGTGTATGCCGCCACGCTGATCAAGGATGGCTTCCCGCTGCTCGATGCCTGCCGCGCCGCGCTGGTGGAACCGCTGACCGATGATGATGAAACCATCGAAGCCCTGATGGAGGTGGTTCATGCCTGCTTCCCCGAAAACTGAAGACGCCACCGATACGCGCCTGGCGATCACCGCCGAGACGCTGTATCTGGTCAATCTGCTGGTGTTGCCGGGGCTGGGTTTCCTGGTGTTGCTGTGGCTGTACTGGAAACGGCTGCCGGAGGCAGGTCCGGTGGCGCGCTGCCATCTGCGGCAGACGGTTTCGGCCAGCCTGTGGGGTGGGTTTTTGCTGGTGGTCATCAACGCGGCCATCATCCTTCTGGGCGGATACGATGGTGCCTGGACCTGGCTCATCGTCATCATCTACTTCACGATGGTGCATTCCACCTTCATCATTCTCGGCATGATCGGTCTGATCAAGGCCATGGCCGGTCAATGCTGGCGGTACCCGCTGGTCGGGCGGGCCATCGACAGCCGGTTATGAACACCCGCCTGCAGCACAGGCGCCGGATCCTGCAGAGCGCCTTTTTCCTGCTGTTCGTGCTGGCGCCGGTATTCGATGTGTTCCGTTATGACTTGCAGGCAGGCCATTTCTGGCTGTTCGGACAGCCCTGGACGCTGGGCCTGGACGCTTTCCGCCGCGGGGAGATCAATGGCAGCGAGGCGGCCTTGCGCCTGCTGCTGCGCGGTTTTCTTCCGCTGGCGCTGCTGGCCGGAGGGTTTATCTACACGGCCTGGCGCTGGGGTCGGCTCTATTGCGGCTGGCTGTGCCCCCATTACTCGGTGCTGGAAACCGTCAACCGCCTGATGATGCATGCCTTTGGCCGGCCCAGCCTGTGGGAGCGCAAGCCCTTGCCGCAACGCCAGCCAGACGGCAGTCTCCTGCAGCCCCACAGGCTGTACTGGCTTCCGACGGTGCTTGCCATTGCCGGTTTTTCCTTTCTGTGGGCGGTGGTATTGCTGACCTACCTGCTGCCGCCGCAAGAAGTGTACGGCAATCTGCTGGGGGGTTCATTGACGCGCAATCAATTCATCTTCATTGCCGCGGCCACTGCGGTCTTCATCGTCGAGTTCACCCTGGCGCGGCATTTTTTCTGCCGCTACGGTTGCGCGGTCGGTTTTTTTCAGAGTCTGGCGTGGATGGCCAATCGCCGGGCGATGGTGGTGGCCTTCGACCGGGACCGTGCCCGCCTGTGCAAGGACTGCAACAATGCCTGTGACAATGCCTGTCCGATGCGCCTCAAGCCGCGCGACAAGAAGCGGCGCATGTTTGCCTGCACCCAATGCGGGGAATGCATTGCCGCCTGCAACCTGCTGCAGGGGGATGACGGCCTGACGCTGATCGACTGGGTGCAGGGCGCAGCCGCGCAGCATCAATCGGAACCACCGGTGGGTGTTCCTTTGCGGAAGGGCAGGGGGCATTGAGATGGAAGAAAAGGTCGGCGAGCTCTGGCACCGGTTCATTACCCGCGCAGCGGACCGCCGTCATCTGCAGGCAGCGGTAGAGCTGAAGGAAGTGCGCCCCGGCCTGAGCCTGTTCTTCCGCGCACTCGGTGGAGACGGCGGCCTGCAGATCGAGGTGGTGGACAAGACCACCTTCAATCTTCGCAAGAACTGGTTGCAGCGTATCGCGGGCATCGGCGATCAGGTGGAGCTGGCCTGGCGGGATCACAATGCGCTCAAATTGCCGGCCCGGATCGCCGGCTTTGCAGAGCGTGAACTCAACCGTGATCTCTATTTCTGGCTGGCCGCCATGGCGGCCAATGAGGCGCGGTTCGCTCGAGAACTGGCCGGCGACTGGCTGGCGCGCAATCAGGTGACGGTGCTGCTGACCCTGCAGCGTTTTCCCGGATTGTTGGGGCGTTATACCCGGTTGGTGCGGGCGCATCTGGATCAGCGGCCCGACCCGCAGGCACTCAAGGGGGCTGAAGCCGAGGCCGAGCGTCTGCTGCGCCAGGCCTTGTGCGAACCGGGTTCGGTGCGGCGCCTGCCGACCGCCAGGCTTGATCCAATGCCAGTGCCCCTTTGGTTGCACCCTGATCCGGCCTCCTCGGAGGCAGCTGCCCGTGATGACCCGGACGAAGTGGCAGGGGACGATGGCGAGAGCCGTGAACTGGATGACATCGGGCGGCGCAAGGCAGAGCAGACCGATGAGCCAGAAGCCGACCGCGGACTGATCACCATCCGCATGGAGAACATCTTCACCTGGGGGGAATTCATCAATCTGGATCGCGGCAGCGAGGACGAGGAGGACCTGGACAAGGCGGAGGCAGTGGCCCGCGATCTGGATACCCTGGCCATTTCCCGTGAACAGAAGTCCAGCGGCCTGCGCCTCAAGTTCGATCTCGATCTGCCGGGCAGTGAGGCGGACGACGAGATCGTCCGCGAGGGCATGCTGCTGCCCGAGTGGGACTGGAAAAAACAGCGCCTGCTCGAGAACCGCTGCCGCGTGGTGGAAATGACCGCGCGCGACGCGGAAGCGATTCCCTTGCCACAACGACTGGCCCGTACCGCAAAGAAACTGCGCAATCAGTTCCAGTTGCTGGCACCGGCACGGATCTGGCTACGCCACCAGGACGACGGACAGGACATCGATCTGGATGCCTATCTGAATTACCATTGCGAGCGCCGCGCCGGCAGCCCGGTGGGCGCCGATGGCCTCTACCGTGAACTGAACAGCGGCGCGCGTGATCTGGCCTGCCTGCTGGTGGCGGATCTGTCGCTGTCCACCGATACCTGGGTCAATGATACGCAACGGGTCATCGACGTGATCCGTGACAGCCTCTACCTGTTTGCCGAAAGCCTGCATGCGACCGGTGATGCATTTTCGATGGTGGGGTTTTCGTCGCGCAAGCGCGATCCCATCCGCATTCACCGTCTGAAGCGTTTCGAGGAACCCTATTCGGCGTCGGTGCGCGGGCGCATCCAGCAGATCAAGCCGGGTTATTACACGCGGCTCGGTGCCGCCATCCGCTATGCCAGCCTGCAACTTCAGAAACAGCCCAGCGGCCGCCGTCTGCTGTTGATCCTCTCCGACGGCAAGCCCAATGACCTCGACCAGTACGAGGGCCGTTACGGTATCGAGGATACTCGCCAGGCGATCATCGAAGTGAAGCGTCTGGGCCTGCAGCCATTTTGTGTCACCATCGACCGCAAGGGCAGCGAATACCTGCCGCATCTGTTTGGCAGCAATGGCTATGCGGTCATCCGCAACCCGCTGGAGATGCCCCGTCTGTTGCCCCGGCTGTACGCCCGCCTGACGGCCTGAATCATCGTGACTCGTGGTAGTCGAGCAGCGTTGCGATGGCCTTGTCGAGGTAGTCGGTAGAGACGAAGACGATCAGCGGAAGGTCATTCTTTTCGAGGCCCAGGTAGAATTTTCTGGCGATGGGCCAATACTTGAGCAGCTTGCGTTGCGCCGTTTGCTGCGTGGGCGGGTAGTGGTAGGCCTTGATTTTCCCGATGCGCGCATCGAAATCGGCAACCGCCTTCCTCGCCTGTTGTACTGCGGTGTGATCCCTGAACCCGGCGCGAAAGGCAATGTAATACTTGCTGAGGCGTTCGAGCAGAAAGTCCATGTGTTCGAGGGTGGTGACCATGGCCTGTTTTTTTGTGTCCCTGGTTTCGACACTCTTGAGCAGGGTTTCCGAACCCTCGAGCAGGGTTTCGCTGTAATCGAGGATCAGGGCACCGTTCTCCTTGCTGTATTTCTCAGACAGAATGCTACGGATCTCGTCGAGGGCGAACCGCAGGTATTCGATCACAGCCTGTTGGTCATCGCCGGTTTGCTTTTCCAGAAGAGCGATGGCGGATTCGAGCTTCTGCAGGTTTTTCCCGAGATCCTTGCGCGCCTGTTCCTCACGGATGTGCTGGTGGATGTAGAAATAATCCTTGGCCAATGCCTGACTGGTGATCTCTATTTCTTCGGCCGCGATGATCGCCTTCAGCGGATCACTCCCAGCGGCCTGCGCGGTTGGACCGGTCATCAGTGCCAGAGCCAACAAGAATGTGACGAGGATGATCAAGCGCCTGTGGTTCATTTCAAATGATCCTCTTCCAGTTTCAGTATTCTGCGCACCGTCTGGTGGATCCGGGTGGCGTTTCTCTCAGCCAGGCTGGGCACGAAACGGCCGCTCGATCGGGTGGCCATGAATGCAAAGGTTTTAAAGGGCTTCTCCAGATTTGTCAGCTGGGTGCGGACGGCAGAAGGCAGCACCCTGTCGGGCTCGTCGAGCAGGTGTTGAAGCCGTGCGTCGAAGGCCTTGATGGTGTCTGTGGCCTGACGATCGTAGTCGTTCACATCCACGCCCCAGGCGCGGAGCATGTAACGCGCGGCCAGCCGTTGTGACAGCATGCCCAGTTCGGCAATCAGTACGACCTGGTCTTCGTTGCGAATACCGGTGCTGGCCGCAAGATCCAGGGCAATGCGTTCGCATCGTCGGCTCAGCGCATCGACCCGTCTGTGCAGATCACTGGCTGCCTTGGTATCGGGCTGTTCTTGCAGCAGGGGGCGTATGCCTTCCCAGGCCCGGACGATCTCGCCGATTTCTTTTTTCAGGCGTGTGTCGAGCGGGCGTTTGCGTAATTCTCCGAGGTAACGCTCGAAGCGTTGCAGGTTGTCTTCAAGGTCCTTTTCGGGATTGTGATAGTGGACGCCCATGCCAATCAGGGCATAGTCCTTGAGGAGCCGTTCGGAGAGCATGCACAGATCGGCCATTTCTTCCACATCGCGTGCCGAGGCGGGCAAGGCCCGCACCTCGAATCCGGGCGTGACCAGCGCCAGAACGACCAGGCCAGCCAACAAGTAGCCTGTGAAGTCGACGAGGCGGCGCCATGCCTCGCGGGCTGTTTTCAGTGATGTCATCGGAGCACTCCAGAAAAACAGCATGCAGTGTACGGATACGAATACTGACGATCAATGGTTCAGTATGGAGGCATGTTGGCAGAAATGTTGGGGCCACAATCCCAATAACCTTTGGCACTGTACAGGAATGGCAACGCGCGGATGTTGCTGGCATACTTCGCGATCCAGCGCCCGTCGCCGGCGATAGATCGGGCTAAAAAAGAGGCGCTCTTACACCACCATATTGAGGAGTTGTTCATGAGGCTGCATTACCTGCTGTTTGGTGCCACGCTGATTCTCTCACCCATGTTGCAGGCCGCCGAATGGTGGCTTTCGATACAACCCGTGCTTTCTCCGGAGCGCATCAAAAAGGCCTACGCGCCGCTGGCGGAGTACCTGAGCCGACAGACCGGTGAAACCATACGGATCAAGACCCATCGCAATTTCCTCACCTATTGGGCAAGCATGCAGAAGATGGATGGCTTCGATTTCGTGCTCGATGCCGCGCATTTCACCGATTTTCGGCTGCAACACATGAATTACCACCTGCTGGCGCGTCTTCCGGATACGGTAAGCTTTTCGCTGGTGACCCGGGATGACAACCTGGTCTTCGATACGCAAGAACTCCTGCTGAAGAAGATCGCCACTCTGGCACCGCCCAGCGTGGGCGCGTTGCGGATGCTGCAGCTGTTCCCGGATCCGATGCGCCAACCGCGCATAGTCTATGCGCGTGATTCGGAGGATGCCGCGGAAAAGGTGATACAGGGCAAGGCCTTCGCCGCGATGATCCCTTCGGCTCTGGTATCCCGTTATGACCGGCTGAACACGGTGTTGACCACCGCCCCCCTGCCGCACATGGGGTTCTCTGCGTCACCCGAGGTGCCCCAGAAACTGCGTCTGAGCGTCGGTCAGGCGCTGTTGCGGGCGAGCCTGACGCCGGCCGGGCAGAAGATGCTGAATCGGCTGAACCTGCCCCCCTTCATGCCGGCCAAGGCTTCGGACTATCGTGGCTATGCGCGACTGCTGGACATCATGCCCCGGTTCTATTAACCCGGCAAGTATCTACATCGTGTTCAGCCCGCTCGCGCTCGTTCGCGGCAAGGCATCGGTGCGCCGCTGCAGTCATTCTGCAGCCAGCGCCGATAACGCCGTCCGCGGGCAAGCACGAGCGGGCCTCGCTCTTGTGTTTTCAATAGGTTAGGGGCTTCAAGAATGAACCGGCTCGGTGTTGCCCGCAGGGATGCGGGCAAGGGGCGAGAGCAGGATGCGTTAAGCTTTGCGGCGCTTGCCAAGGGAATGACCCTTGCCTGCACGCCGTGCCTTGATCCGGCCCATTCTTGAAGCCCTGAATACGACGTAGATACTTGCCGGGTTAATATGTCTTTGCGGGAGCGTGGGAATATCTGGCTATCGATGGATAGAATGCGGCCCAATCAACAGACGGAGGCAGGCCATGAGCACTGAACAGCTGAAGCGGGTGATCGCGATGATCGATGACATCAACCGCGAGGACCCAAACATCGAAACCGATGAAAGCGGCAAGGAATGGCCGAAGGAGCTGCTGTATTCCGAGCGCATGACCGACATGCTGCACCGCTATGTCGAAAACCCGGATGAAGTGGCGGAGATCGCCATGCGTGGCCAGCATGTGGCCCGCTGGGAATCACCGCGCAGTGAGTACCCTGAAGGCCGGCAGGGCTATCTTCAATGGCGCAGCCATCTCTACAAGTTCCACGCCAACACGGTCGGCGAACTGATGGAGCAGGCAGGTTACGACGCGGAAAGCATCGATCGGGTAAAGAAGGCCGTGGGCAAGCGCGGCATCAAGGTCAACCCCGACACCCAGCTGCTCGAAGACGTGACCGATCTGGTGTTCATTGAGCACTACATGCTGCCCTTTGCGGAAAAACACCCGGAGTATTCGGAAGAAAAGTGGATCGACATCATCCAGAAGACCTGGAAAAAGATGTCGGAGCAGGGGCAGCAGTTTGCCCTGTCCGGCAAGATCCGCCTCCCCGAGCCGTTGGTGCCGCTGATTCAAAAGGCGCTGGGTGGCTGATCACGCGCTCCTGTGGCGAGGTCGGTAATACGCGGCCAGACTGAGTTCGTATTCGGCAAAGGGGCCTTGCACCGGGGTATCCCGTGGCAGCGAGTCCAGGGCGTCCGCTGGCTTGAGCCAGGCCCAGACCTCCAGCTCCTGCTGGCTTTCGCTGTCCGCGACGCGAATGCGCTGGCGCCGGTAGCCATCCGGTTCATGGGTGCGTTCCAGCCGGTCCAGTGCCTGCAGTGCAGCGTCGTCCAGTTCATGGACTTCACCCAGCACCCGTTCACCGTCACCGGCGGCATCGATGAGCCAGGGCGAAGCGCGTTCCCCAACCAGGTAAAGGGGATAGCGCAGGCGTGTCTGCCAACGACCCGGCAAGGCATGCCCGCGGCTCAGGTGGTGGTTGGGGAAACCGTGTTTCAGAGTGCCATAGACGAAGACGCGGTGCCGAATCATGAACCGATGAACGCCATCATCCACTGCACGAACAGGCCGTTGTCAGGAGTGCTATGCTGCAGTTCCTGCAGGGCCTGTTCGATACGATCTTCCTCGATCACCCCACGACGCTCCTCCAGCAGGGCCTGTGCGTAGGCAGGCTGCCATTCCGGGTGACCCTGCACGCTGAGAAAGCGGTCGTTCCACTGCAGCATGAAAAAGGGGCAGAAGTCGCTGCCGGCAAGCACGCGTTCATCTTCTCCCGGCAGGCGGGTGACCTGATCCTGATGGCTGACGATCAGATCCAGCTGCGGCGGGCAGGGTTGCATCCAGGGGGGACAGTCGAGCACCCGATTGTGGGCGATGCCAATGCCCCAGCCCTTGTCGGAGCGCTCCACACAACCACCCAGTGCCCGGGCGATGATCTGATGGCCGAAGCAGATGCCGATCAGGTGTCGCCTGTCCTCATCCAGTTGGCGGACGAAACGAAGCAGTTGATGCACCCAGGGATCATCGCCCCAGGCATCCGCCTTGCTGCCGGTGGTAATGAAGAAATCATAGACCGCCGGGTCGGGCGGATACTGCCCCTGTTCGCAGTCCCAGACATCGAACTCGATGTTTCGATGACCGGCATCCTCGAACATGGCCTCGATCATTCCCGGGTAATCACCGAAACGGGGCTGCAGGTGTTCCAGTACCCGGTCGCATTGGAGGATGGCGGCTTTCATCTGTGTCAGCGTTCCAGTGTGCCGCTGACCGCATCCAGGAAGATGCGGCGGTAGGCGCTTGCATCGAAGCGGTTGGGGTTGCCGCCGGCTGACGGGTCCTGCTCCGCCATTGTTGCCACGGTGTCGGCCTGACGGTCATCGATGCCGATGGCCGACAAGCTGTGTGGAATCTCCAGTTGCTGCCTCAGGCCGAGAATCCAGTCGAGAAACCCGTCGAAACCGGGCGTGTCGAGTTCGAGGTAGCGTGCGGCTCGGGATAGAGAGGTTTCGATGGCCGCCCGGTTGGCCAGCAGTACATAGGGCATCAGTATGGCGTTGAGCAGTCCATGATGTGCGTCGTAAAGGGCCCCCAGTGGATGCGCCAGCGCGTGCATGGCTCCCAGTCCCTTCTGGAAAGCGGTGGCCCCCATGCTGGAAGCGACCAGCATCTGGGTGCGTGCCTCGATGTTTTCGCCATCGGCAAAGGCGCGGGGCAGGTATTCCTTCACCAGGCGCATGCCTTCCAGCGCAATGCCTTCGGCCATCGGATGGTAAAAGGGGGCGCACCAGGCCTCCAGGTTGTGCGACAGGGCGTCCATACCGGTGGCGGCGGTGACGCCAGGCGGCAGGCCGATGGTCAGTTGCGGGTCGAGAATCACGCGTGCCGGCATCATGCCGGGATGGAAGATGATTTTCTTCACATGCCGTTGCGTATCGGTGATGACCGAGGCGCGGCCCACCTCCGAACCGGTACCGGCGGTGGTCGGCACGGCGATCACCGGTACCATTCCTTGGGGATCGACACGGGTCCAGTTGTCGCCCACATCCTCGAAATCCCACAGCGGACGGGTCTGCCCCACCATCAATGCGATGGCCTTGGCGGCATCCAGCGCGGAGCCGCCGCCGAAGGCAATGATGCCGTCATGCGTGCCTGAACGGCAGGCGGTGACGCCGGCCTCGACATTCTCCCCGGTCGGGTTGGCCTTGATATCGCTGAACAGGCCGCAGGGCAGGCCTTCCTGCTGCAGAACCCCGAGTGCCTGTTCGACCATCGGCAAGGCGGCCAGGCCGGGATCGGTGACCAGCAGCGGATGGTTGAGGCCCAGTTCTCGGCAGAGTTCCGGCAGCTCGGCGATGCGGCCCGCACCGACGCGGATGGCGGTCGGATAATTCCAGTTGGCGTTCAGGTTCACGATGCCTCCTCGATGTGCTTGATGTGAAAGGACTTGGGCCGTGTCAGTTGCTCGTAGCCGATGACCGACAGGGTGCAGCCGCGCCCGGAATCCTTGACTCCGACCCAGGCCAGCTCCGGATCGAGGTAGTCGCAACGGTTGACGAAAAAGGTACCGACATCCAGTTGCTGACCCAGTGCCACACCGCGGTCGTAATCGCGGGTGAAGATGGCTCCGGTCAGGCCGTAACGGCTGTCGTTCATCAGGGCCACGGCTTCCTCGTCCGATTCCACGCGCTGGATGCCGACGATGGGACCGAAACTTTCCTCGGTCATGACCCGCATGGAGTGATCCACATCCAGCAATACCTGTGGCGCCAGGTAGGGTGAACCCCGCCGGTCGAGAGGATAGGTGGTGGCGTCGATCATCGGTGTCGCACCCTGCGCAATGGCTTCGGCGGCCTGATCACGGACAAAATCGGCGGCGCTTGCGCGGACCACCGGCCCTAGTGTGGTTTCCGTATCGTTCGGGCGCCCCAGCCGCAGCTGGCGGACCCATTCGACGGCCCTGGGCACAAAGTCATCGTAGATGTCGCGGTGCAGGTAGATGCGTTCGATGCCGCAGCAGGACTGGCCGGAATTGAAGAAGGCACCGTCCATGACGGTTTCGACGGCCTGGTCGATGTCCGCATCGGCCCGCACATAGGCGGGGTCCTTGCCGCCCAGTTCCAGGCCGACTCCGATGAAGCGGCCGGCGGCGGCCTGCTCGACGGCATGACCGCCTTCTACCGAGCCGGTAAAGGCCAGCAGATCGATGCGCGGGTCGGCGATGATGCGTTCGGCATCGGCATGGCTCAAATGCAGGTACTGGAACACGCCTTCCGGCAGGCCCGCTTCCCCGAAGGCCTGGGCGAAGCGCTCGGCGCACAACGGAGTTTGCGCGGAATGCTTGAGAATGACCGTATTGCCGGCGAGCAGGGCGGGCACCACGGTGTTGACGGCGGTCAGATAGGGGTAGTTCCAGGGGGCGATCACGAACACCACGCCATGGGGTTCACGCTGGATCCAGCGGTCGAAACCCGGTTTGTCGCGGGTTCGGATCGGGGCAAGACCCTCATCGGCCAGTTCGATCATGGTACGTGCGCGTTCCTCAAGCCCCGCCACCTCGCCGGCGGCAAAACGGATCGGACGCCCCATCTGCCAGGTCAGCTCCTCGGCAATGGCGTCACGCTGCGCGACAAAGGCATCGACGAAGGCGCTGGCCAGTTGCTTGCGCTCTGCCAGTGGACGGCGCTGCCAATCGGACTGGGCACGGCGTGCCCGCTCCAGCGTGGCATCGATCAGTGCATCATCGGCAAGCGGGCGTTCGACGAAGACGGACCCGTCCACCGGGCTGACGGTTTTCTGTATACGGCTCATGTTTGCTCTGCAAGGTTGAAAAAATCAGATGATTTCGAAATAGCGTTCCAGCTCCCAGTCGCTGATGTGACGGCGGTATTCCTTTTCCTCCCATTCGCGGGACGCAGCGAAGTGTTCGACAAAGGCATCGCCGAACAGCTGCCGGGCGGCTTCGGACTGTTTCAGTCGCTGGGCGGCTTCCCACAGGCTGCGTGGCAGGGCCTGGTGGGCAGGGTGTTGCTGCTCGTAGGCGTTGCCGGTGACACGGGGTTCCGGTTCCCACCCCTCTTCGATGCCGATCAGTCCGGAGCCGAGGGCGGCAGCCAGTGCCAGATAGGGATTGGCATCGGCCGAGCCGACCCGATATTCGATGCGCTGAGACGTGGCCGATCCGGGGATTACGCGCAACGCCGTGGTGCGGTTTTCCACGCCCCAGGTGGCGTCGGTGGGCGCCCAGAATCCGGGAATCAGCCGTGTGTAGGCGTTGACGGTCGGGGCGATCAGGGCCAGCAGTTCCGGCATCAGCCGCTGCTGTCCGGCCAGGAAGTGACGCTGGATGCGGCTCATGTGAAAGGGTTGGTCTGAATCATGGAATACCGGCTGGCCGTTGCTGGCGTCACGCAGCGATATATGGATGTGACCGCTCTGGCCCGGATAGTCCGGCGACCATTTGGCCATGAAGGTGGCCATCAGGCCGTTGCGCTGCGCCAGCACCTTGATGAAGGTCTTGAACAATGCGGCCTTGTCGGCGGAAGCCAGCGATTCGTCCACCGCGATGGCAGCCTCGATCACGCCCGGCCCGGTTTCGGTGTGTATGCCCTCGATCGGGAAATCCATGCGTTCTGCCGTATCGAGAATCTGATGATACAGCTCGGCATGCACCGAATTGCGGATCATCGAATAGCCGAACCATCCGGGGGACAGGGGTTTGAGGTCACGGAAGCCTTTTTCGCGGATGCTGTGAGGGGTTTCGTCAAACAGAAAGAACTCGTATTCGAGTGCGGAAAACGGGGTGAACCCCATGGCATGCGCCTTGTCCACGACACGCCGCAGCGCCGCGCGCGGGCACACCGCCTCGGCCTGGTCGGCAAATTCGGCAAGGAACAGCAGCATGCCGTCCTCGAAGGGAATCTCGCGACAGGAATCGGGCAGGATGCGCACCGGCGCGTCCGGGTAGCCGGTGTGCCAGCCGGTATAGTCCACATGGTCGTAGAGCTGGTCCTTCACATCCCAGCCCAACACCACATCACAGAAGGCGAAGCCCTTTTCCAGGGATGAAAAGAACTTTTCACGGCTCATGTACTTGCCGCGCATCACGCCGTCGTTGTCGAACAGGCCAACCTTGACATGGCTCAGTCCGCGCTCTTCGACGATGGCCCTGGCGTCCTCGATGGTTTTGATTTCTCTCGGGTTCATGGTGTGTTTGTCTCAGTCGGCAAAAACGGTTTTGGGCAGCCACAAAGCGATGTCCGGGTAGCTCATGACCAGCGCCAAACCGGAGATCATCAGCAGAGCGAATGGAGCAATGGAGGCGTAGATATCGCGCAGGGTGATTTCCGGTGGAGCCATGGCTTTCATGAGAAACAGGTTGTAACCGAACGGTGGGGTCATATAGGCGATCTGGCAGGTGATGGTATAGAGCACGCCATACCAGATCGGATCGAACCCCAGTTTCACGACGAGGGGGATGTATAAGGGGGCCACGATCACCAGCATGGCGGTATCGTCGAGGAACATGCCCATGACGATGAAGGAAAGCTGCATGAGGATAAGCACTTCCCAGGGTGTCAGCCCCCACTTGTCGAGAAAGATGTACTCGATGGCCTTGACAGCACCGAGACCGTCGAATACCGCGCCAAAAGCGAGGGCAGCGAGGATGATCCACATGAACATGGCGCTGACATCGAGGGACTTCTTGAGCGTTCGGTGCATCATCTTGCGGTTGATACGCCCCTTGACTGCCGCGGCCAGCATGGAAGCGGCCGCGCCCACTGCGGCACTCTCCACCAGGCTGGTGATCCCCATGATGAACAGCCCGATGACAGAGAAGATGATCAGGATCGTCAGCAGTCCGGAGCGAACGATACGCCAGAAATGTCTGGGTTCTATCTGACGTTCCTCTCGTGGCAGAACCGGACCAAGTTCGGGTTGCAGATAGCATCGAATGACGATATAGCCTATGAACAACGAAGCCAGCAGCAGACCGGGGAGTACCCCCGCGAGCCAAAGCTGTGAAATCGGTTGGCGAGCGATCATGCCGTAGAGTACGAGAACGATGCTTGGCGGAACAAGAATACCCAGGGAGCTTCCGGCCTGTATGACACCGGTAACCATGCGCTTGTCGTAGTTGCGTTTGAGCATCTCGGGCAGGGCAATGGTGTTGCCTATGGCCATGCCGGCAACACTCAGCCCGTTCATTGCCGAGATGGCGACCATCAGCAATGTGGTTCCAACCGCCAATCCGCCTCTGAGCGAGCCGGCCAGGACATGCAGCATTTCGTACAGGTCGCTGGCAATGCCGGATTCACTGAGCATATAGCCCATGAATATAAACAGGGGGAGGGTGAGCAGAGGGTACCAGTTGAGCAGTTTGATGCTGGCCGAAAACGCCATTTCGACACCGCCATCCCCCCACAGCAACAGGGAAGCGACGGCTGCCACAAACCCAATCGCACCGAATACCCGCTGTCCGGTCAGCAGCATTGCCATCATGCCGCCGAACATGACCAGGGCGATCATTTCATGGCTCATCGATTCTTCTCCCCAGAACGGTGGCGAGATCGCGGAAGAAAATGGCGATCGCCTGCAGCAGCATGAGGAAGATGCCGAAAGTCATGATGATCTTGATCGGCGCCATGGGTGGGCCCCAGGCCGAGTAGTTTTTCTGTCCGTACTTGAGCGCGTACTCCGTACTCGATACCCCACCGTAGAACAGTACGATCAGGTAGGTGATCAGGCAGAAAGCGGTGAGGGTATCCATGAAGGCGCGCTTGCGCAGTGTCCAGCGCTCGTAGAACAGATCCATGCGGACATGAGCGCCGTTTTTCAGTGTCCAGCCTCCGCCCAGCAGGTAGTAGGCGGCCATGGTGAACTGAGCCATTTCGATGGTCCACAGCTGTGGGCTGTTGAAAAAGGAGCGGGTCACTGCCGAATACAGCAGAATGCCAAGCATGACGAAGATACCGTACATGGCGATATGCCCGAAAAACCGGTTGATCGCTTCGACATAGTGGACATACAGCTTGATGAATCTGGGCACGACGATAAAACCGATGGAGGTGAAAGCAAGGGACGCGCAAGCGCGTCCCCCCGCGGATCTCAGCTGCAGCGATAGGGCGGTCCGGCTTGCTCCATGATGGCATTGTAATCCTTGAAGATCTGGACCACTCGAGCGGCCCTTGGGCTGGTCTTGGCGATCTCGTCCCAGAATTTGGCGGCTTCGGCCTCGACCTTCTTCCATTCGCTGTCGGGGATGCTGGTCAGCTTCATCTTGGTGCCCTTGACGCGAAGGCGGGCTTCACCTGCCCAGTACCAGTACTGGCGGTGGTAATGGGAACTGTCCATGCACAGCTTGAACAGGGTTTTCAGGTGTTCGGGGACTTTTGCCCATGCATCCTCGTTGGCAAAATAGGAGCCGCACCAGGCGCCCGAGATATTGTTGGTCAGAAAATAGTTGGTCACATCGGCCCAGCCCACGGTGTAGTCTTCGGTAATACCCGACCAGGCGATTCCGTCGAGCTCCCCGGTCTGAACGGCAACCTCGATATCTTCCCAGGGCAGGGTGACCGGTATGACGCCGAAGCGCGAGAGGAACTTTCCTGCCGTCGGGAAGGTAAAGACGCGCAGCCCCTTCAGATCGTCGAGACTGCGAATGGGTTTCTTGGTGGCAAAGTGACAGGGATCCCAGGCCCCGGCAGACAACCAGGTCACACCCTCCACTTCGTCGTAGGCCTCTTTCCAGATCTTGTTCAATCCGTATTCGTGGAATAATGCGGGTACATCCAGGCTGTAGCGGGTAGCGAAGGGGAAGTAACCGCCAAACACGGCGATGTCCACCGGAGAGGACATGGAGTCATCATCGCTCTGTACGGCGTCGATGGTGCCTCTTTGCATCGCGCGGAACAGCTCTCCGGTAGGTACCAGCGAATCGGAGGTGTAGAGTTCGATCACCATTTCACCGTTGGCCACCTTGTTGAATGCTTCAATGGACGGCTTGATGACATGTTCGGCCAGGGCGGGCCCCGCATAGGTTTGCAGTCGCCACTTGATGGTGGTTTTTTTGGCGGCGTGAACATAAGGTGCAGACAGGCCGGCAGCGGTTGCAGCCACTCCGGCCCCGGCCTTTTTCAGGAAATCACGACGGTTGCTCATGGTTCGATCCTCTTTGGTGGTGTTGTAAGTCACGGTTCCGGACCGTGTTGCGTAAATATATTTACATGCAGATAATAATCAGTCAAATAATTGATATCATGGTCCGCAGCGTCACAGGCAGGGGCAATGACGGCCCCGCCGAACGACGGCGTCTGTTCGGGACCGGAGAAAGTGAATGAAACCCACAAACACCAGCATTGCCGACCGCCTGCGTCAGCAGTTTGCGCAGTTCAAGCCGGCGGAGCGCAAGATTGCCAATCACCTGCTGGCCGACTACCCGATGTCGGGTCTGGTATCGATTACGGAGCTGTCGAAGGCCAGCAAGGTGTCCACGCCGACGGTGATGCGGACTTTGAAGCGCATCGGCTTCACCAGCTTTGTCGATTTTCAGAAGGCGCTGAAGCAGGAGTTGTCGCAGACCCTGGCCGACCCGGTGGCGCGGCACGGCCAGTGGGCGAGCGGTGCGCCGCGCGAACATGTGCTCAACCGTCATGCCGAAGCGGTGCTAGCCAATCTGCAGGACACGATGAAGCAGATCAGCCACCGCGATTTCAATGCAGTGGTGGATCTGCTCGCCGATCCCGAACGGTCGGTGCACCTGGTCGGCGGGCGCATCACCCATGCCTTCTCCGATTATCTGGCGACGCATCTGGAGGTCATCCGCCGCGGGGTGTTCACCTTGCCCCAGGCGGTCAGCCTCTGGTCGCATCATCTGCTCGACATGGATGACGGGGATGTGCTGGTGATTTTCGATGTGCGCCGGTATGAGGCCGACCTGCTGACCCTGGCTGGCCAGGCGGCGGACAAGGGACTCAGGGTCGTCCTGTTCAGCGACCAGTGGCTGTCGCCGATTGCACGGAGGGCCGATTTCTGCTTCCCGGTGCGCATCGAAGCGCCTTCCGGTTGGGATTCCGGGGTGGCCACGCTGTTCCTCGTCGAAGCGCTGATCAATGCGGTGGAGTGCAAGGTCTGGCCACAGGCCGAACAGCGGATCAAGGCGCTCGAGGAGACCTTCAACCGAACCGGGCGCTTTCGCCCCAGTGAGCCAAGCCGATGACTGAGGGTGACCGAAGACCCGGGGACAGGAAGCCGGAAGATGACCGGGGACCGAGCATCAGCACCCGCTTTCTGTGGGTGTTGCTGGCGGTGATGATCCTGATGGTGGCCATTCCGTTGTTGCCCGACCTGCTGCGCCGGGTGGTGGCCGGGCTGATGATGCTGTGGCTGACCTACGAGCTGTGGCGGGTGGTCTACCGCGGCCGCGGCTCAGGCTGAGCCGTTTGTTCCGGTCACTGCTTCGAGGATCGCGTGGATCGCCGGCCGATGTTCGCGGACTTCCTCATCGGTCAGGCCTTCCAGGGAGTAGGGAAACTTGAGCCAGCGGTCGGTTTCATGGATGAAGTAGTCCGGCGCACGGCCGGTTTCGTTGCGCGAAGGTTTGTACCAGGGCACGGCGATGCGGATGTCCTCGGGTGTGTTCCTTCGGCATTCCAGTTTCAGTCTGGCCAGCAGGGCTTCGATGGTCCGGCCGCTGTCGTATACATCGTCGACGATCAGCAAGGGGTCGTCGCGGTTGAGGTGCTTGATCAGGTAGCCCAGGCCGTGGATGCGGATCTCGCGTGATGACTGGTCGATGCCGTGGTAGGACGAAGTACGAATGGCAATATGGTCAGCGCGGATGCCCCCGTAATGGGCGAGGAATTCCTGCACCGCGATGCCCACCGGCGCGCCGCCACGCCACAGCGCAATGATGGCGTTGGGACGGAAACCGCTGCGCAGAATGCGCGCGGCCAGCCGCCAGGCATCCTTCTGCAGATCGTCAGAACTGATGTAGTGTTTTTCGGACATAGCCCGTTTTACCGTTGGTGCTTGCGAGCGTCGATTATATACTGCGCATTTTGCGGATGTCGGTTTGTATGCATCACTCCCTGCCCAGACGCTACATAGACCCCGAGCAGCAGTTGCTGGACGCTTATCGCCTTGCGGTGCGCATCTGGCAGAGCGGCTTTCGGCCCGACTATATCGTCGGCCTGTGGCGTGGCGGCGCGCCGGTGGGCATTGTGGTGCAGGACTGTTTCGACTGGCTGGGCCACAAGACCGACCATATCGCGCTGCGCACGAGTTACAACGGGTTGTCGAGTTACACGCGCATGATCGAGCGCGCCGAGGAGATCCGGGTCCATGGCACCCAGTACCTGTGGGAACACATGAATGCCGGCGACCGCCTGCTGATCGTCGACGATGTCCAGGGCAGTGGCCACAGCCTGCGCGCGGTCGTCCGCCGTCTGCAGCAGAAATTGCGCCGCAACATGCCGCAGGATGTGCGCAGCGCGGTGATCTGGTATCGCCCGGGTGGCGGTGATGGCCCGGCACCCGATTACTTCGTGCACCGTACCGATGACTGGCTGGCGCTGCCCTATGAACTGGACGGTCTCGACGAGCGAGAGATCATCGAACACAAACCGTTCGTTCATGAGCTTGCCGAATGGGCGCTGGGACGAACCGATGAGGAACCGCAGTGAAGTTTACACCCGAATCCTTCCGCAACTGGGAGCACAAGAAGGTGACGCTGGTCGGCATGTCCGGCGTCGGCAAATCCTATCTGTCCACACTGCTGCGCCAGAGCGGCAGCGGCTGGTTCCATTACTCCGGTGACTACCGCATCGGCACCCGTTACCTGGACGAACACATTCTCGACATGATCAAACAGCAGGCCATGCAGGTGCCCTTCCTGCGCGAGCTGTTGCGCAAGGACTGGATCTACATCCGCAACAACATCAAGGTGGACGACCTGGGTCCGGTGCTCAGTTTTGTGGGCAAGCTCGGCAATCCGGAACTGGGCGGGGTGGAACTGGAGGATTTCATTCAGCGCCAGGCGCTGTACCGGGAAGCCGAGGTCGCCACCATGCGCGATGTGCCTGAGTTCATCCGCAAGGCGCAGGAAATCTACGGCTACCCCCACTTCGTCAATGATGTCGGCGGCAGTCTTTGCGAACTGGACGAACCGGGGCTGGTCGAGGAACTGGCGGAGCACACACTGATCCTCTATATCAAGGTGAGCCACGAGGAAGAGGAACAGAAACTCATCCGGCGCGCGGTCAGCGCCCCAAAGCCGCTGTACTACCGTCCCGAATTTCTCACCGAGCACCTGGCCTTGTACCTGGCCGAGAAGGGACTGGAGTATGCGGCGGAGATGGACCCCGACGACTTTGCCCGCTGGGTGTTTCCCCGCCTGTTCCATTCCCGTGTTCCTCGCTATGAGGCGATCGCCCGACTGGGCTATACCGTGACTTCCGAAGAAGTGGCACGGGTGCGTGACGAGGCCGATTTCCTGCGCCTCATCGAAACCGCGATCGGGAGGGCCGGCTGATGCCTATCGTTGCCCACAATGATCTGCCGGTCTTCGACAAGCTGCGCGGGGAGGGTATCCGCATCCTCGATCCGGACCGGGCGATGAGTCAGCACATCCGTGACCTGCACATCGGCCTGCTCAACATGATGCCGGATGCCGCGCTCAAGGCCACCGAACTGCAGTTTTTTCGCCTGATCGGCGACAGCAACCCCATCGCCCAGTTCTACATGCATCCGTTCACCCTCGACAGCATCCCGCGCGGGGAAGAGGCGCGGGCGCACATTGATAGCTATTACGAATCCTTCGATGCGATCCGGGCGCAGGGTCTGGATGCCCTGATCATCACCGGCGCCAATGTGGTCGGCCCGGACCTGTCGACCCAGCCCTTCTGGGAGCCCCTGAAAGAGGTCGTGGACTGGGCCTGGGACAACGTCACTTCCACCCTCTGCTCCTGCCTGGCCTCCCATGCGGTGATCGAATTCCGCTATGGTCAGAAACGCCGCCACCAGCCGCGCAAGAAATGGGGCGTGTTCGAGCACCGGGTCGCCGACCGCCATCATCCGCTCACCGCCGATATCAACACCCGTTTCGTGGTGCCCCATTCGCGCTGGAACGCGATCACTCCCGAGCAGTTCGAGGCCGCGGGCCTGCGTGTACTGGTCAACGAAGTGGACGATGGCTGTGTGCACCTGGCCACCAGCCCGGACGGTATCCGGCTGGTCTTCTTCCAGGGGCACCCGGAATTCGACACCATCTCCCTGCTCAAGGAATTCAAACGGGAGGTGATGCGCTTCATCGCCGGCGAGATCAAGGATTTCCCCCCCTTTCCCGACAACTACTTCGGCGCTTTCGAGCGTGCGGTGCTGGGGGAGTACCGCTACTATCTGCAGCGTGCCATGGCACGGGGCAAGCCGTTGCCCGAGTTCCCGGAAGCGAAGATTGCCGCCCACCTCGACAATGCCTGGTGCGATACCGCGGATGCGGTGGTTGGCAACTGGATGGGGCTGTTCTACCAGCTCACCCACCGCGACCGCGACAAGCCGTTCATGGATTCGGTGGATCCGGACAACCCGCTCGGCCTGTTGAAATGACTTGCCTTGCCCGGCTTCTCGTTCTATTCTCGCCCGGTCGCGAGAAGATAACGAGAAGAAGATGCTGACCACCCAGGAACAGAATACCCTCCAGTTCATCCGCAACTACATCGCCCAGTTCGGCTATGCGCCGCGCCTCAAGGAGATCGGCCAGGCCATTGGGGTCAAATCCCAGGGCACCATCCACCGCTATGTGAAGGCACTGGAGGACAAGGGCTATATCGAACGCAGCAAGAACAACTCGCGCGGCATCCATCTGGTCGATCTGCCACTGGTGGCGCCGCCGGTGATTCCGCTGGTGGGCAAGATCGCCGCTGGCCTGCCCATCGAAGCGGTGGAAGACCAGCAGGAATTGAATCTGGCGGAGATGTTCATGGGGCCGGACCTGTTTGCGCTGCGCGTAAGCGGTGACTCGATGATCGATGCCGGCATCCTCGACGGCGACTATGTGGTCATCAGGAAACAGCCGGTGGCCCATGATGGTGATATCGTGGTGGCGCTGATCGACCGCGTCGAGGCCACCCTCAAGCGTTTCCGCCGCATCAGCAACTCCGAGGTCAGGCTGATACCCGAAAATCCGGACATGGAGCCGATGACCTACCGCGCAGACCGGGTCACCATTCACGGCGTGCTGGTCGGCCAGATGCGCAGCTACCGATGACCGATCAAGACCCGCGGAGCCCGGGTCGTGCTAGTATTACGGATCGCTTTACGGATCCGTATCATGAAGTACCGCCTGCCGTATCTGCTCCTTCTTCTGAGCTTCGCTACCCTGCTGCATGCACAGCAACCCTTCGATCTGGAACTCCCCGGCGGCAATGAGCTGACCGTCGAACAGTATCCGGCCGCCGGCCGCCAACTGGTACTCTGGCTGCCTTCGGAAAACGGTTTCGGGCCGGGCCATGCAGGCATTGCCCGCGGGCTGGCGGCTCAGGGCATCGATGTCTGGGTGACGCGCCTGCACGACAGCCTGATGCTGACTCCCGGCCGGCAAAGCCTCGAAGATGTGAAGGCGCGTGACCTGCTGGCGGTGCTCAACCGGGCCGCTGAGCAGGGGTTCCAGCGGATCTTCCTGTTGTCCTCGGGGCGTGGCGCCCGCCTGGTCCTGAAGCTTGCCTACCTGTGGCAACGGGCCGACCCCGATGCCGCACGGCATTTGCGCGGCTTGCTGCTGTTCACACCGCATCTGATCGAGGAGCAGGTGGCGATTGGGCGAAAGGCTGGCTATCTGCCCATTGCAGCCTACAGCAACTTGCCTGTGTACATGATCATGCCCGAGTTCTCCACCAAGTACGCCCGCAGCCGTGAGATTGCCGAGCAGCTGGGACAGGGCGGCAGCCCGGTATTCGTACACCAGCTCAAGGGCATACGCGGCGGCTTCCAGATGCGTGCGGACGAGGACCTCAAGCCGGTCGACATCGCCCTGCGCGCGCGTCTTCCCCAACTGTTGAAACACGCAATGGCGCTGCTTGCCCGCGTGCCGGAGGCTCCACTCAGGCCCGGCTGGAAACCGGCCGATGGCCCGGTCGCCGCCAGCTTCCGCGCGCCACGGCTCTATCCCATCGAGGGACGCCCCTTGCCGCCGCCGCTGCGGCTGAACACGCTGGAGGGGGAGGAAATCGATCTCGAACGGCTCAAGGGACAGGTCGTGCTGGTCAACTTCTGGGCCACCTGGTGCGCGCCCTGCATCGAGGAGATCCCGTCGCTCGGGCGGCTGACCGACCGCTTGAAGGGCAAGCCCTTCCGCGTGCTGGCGGTCAACATCGGCGAACAACCTGAAGCCGTCCGTCGTTTCCTGGAACGCATCCCGGTCAACTTCGATATCCTGCTCGACCCGGAAAGCCGTGCCGTGCGTGACTGGAAGGTGTACGCCTATCCCTCCAATTACCTCATCGATCGTGAGGGCCGCATCCGTTATGGCTACCGCGGCGCTTTGACCTGGGATGCGCCCGAGATCGTAGAGACCATCGAATCGTTGTTTTGAGTCATGGGTCATGCCAATGGCATTTACAGCTTGATTTTTAAGAAGAAGGGAATAATATCCCATTAAGTAGCGGAGATACTCCATGAGCCTGGTACCCGAGTCCCTGCAGCAGGTTGCGATTCGCATCCTGACGCCATTGATACGCATTTTGCTGCGCAATGGCGTGTCCTATGGAAATTTTGCGGACATTGCACGCAAGATCTATGTGGATGTCGGCTTTGAGGAGGCGGCCCGTCAGGGACAGAAAACGACCATTTCGAATGTGTCCATCATCACTGGCATCACCCGCAAGGAAGTCAAGCGCCTGAAAGATGCGCTGGGCTTTGATACGGACCGATCGCTCAAGAAATTCAACCGCATCGTACGCGTGCTCTCGGGCTGGCAGCATGACGAGGAGTTTCTCGATCCGGACCACGAACCGCTGGATCTGATGCTCGAAGGAGAAGCGGCTTCCTTCACGCGGCTGGTACGCCGCTACAGCGGGGACATGCCTGTAGTGGCGATGCTCAACGCTTTGCGTGACAGTGGCAACATACGCATTCTCGACAATGGCCTGATTCAGCTGGTCAACCCGAACTATCTGCCGGAGACCGACTCGGAACAGAAGTTGAACATATTGGGCATCGATACCGCCGAATTCATCGAAACCATTGATCATAACCTTTCAGTCAGCGATCCCGACGAAGCCTGGTTCCAGCGCAAAGCCTCCAATATCAATGTCAGTTGCAGCGCGCTGCCAAAACTGAAGAAAAGCCTGAACAAGAAGGCTCAGCTGCTGCTCGAGGATATCGACGCGGATTTTTCCGATCATGAGACCGATGATGAAAATGATCGATGCATGGTGAGTTTTGGCATCTATTTTCATCAGAAGCGCACAGAAACGAATGAGGAAACACCCGATGAGTAAATTTTCCGGCAGGATCAGGCGACCGTTGGCGGTTGCATTCTTGTCCTCTGTATTGCTGTCCTGTGGCGGCGCCCTGGTTACCGCCGGGATCAGCGGAACGGGTATTGTCGTCGGTGTATTGACAGGCTTCGGCAGTATCTATGTCAATGGTGTCGAGTACGATATCGAAAACGCCACCTTCGATATCGATGGTGTCCAGTATGATTCGGCGGCCGAAGCGCAGCAAAACATGTCACTGGGCATGGTGGTCCGTCTCGAGGCCGAGGACAAGGGCGACGGCACCGGTATCGCCTACCGTGTCGTCTATGACGATTCGGTCGAAGGGCCGATCGAACAGACACCGGTGACGGTCAACGGCGATCCGAACCGACTGAGCTTTACGGTACTGAGCCGAGAAGTGCAGGTCGATGCCGTGGGTACCACTTTCGATGGCATCGATTTTGCGGGCCTCGATCAGTCCGTGGTCGTGGAGGTCAGCGGTTTCACCGATGGAGACGGTGTGATCCATGCCACCCGCGTGGAAGGCAAGGGTGAGGTGGTGCCGGGTACAACACCCGTTGAGCTGCACGGGCGTGTGGCTACGCTTGCCTCCGACAGTTTCATGCTGGACGGGGTACTGGTGCACTTCGACGACCAGACCCGCTTCGAGGACATGCAACCCGGCGATCTTGCCAACGGATTGCGTGTCGAGGTGAAAGGCGTCTATCAGAGCGATGGCAGCGTCAGTGCCCGCAAGATCGAAGGTGAAACGGACGATGACAATGAAGTGCCGACCTCCGATGGCACGGTCGAACTGCAAGGCATCGTCTACGGTTTCGTATCCGTCTCCGAGTTCCGCCTCGGCGATGTCACAGTGGATGCCTCCGCTCTCGACGCCAGCGTCACCGCGCGCCTCGCCAATGGTGTGCAGGTCGAGATCAAGGGCCAGATGGACAACGGCACCCTGATCGCCGAATCCATCAAATACCGTGGCGCCGAGGCCGAACTGAAGGCCGATGTGATGGATGTGAATCCGAATGCATCGACGATCACCGTCTCGCTGGGTGCAGGCAATGAATTGACGCTTCAGGTCACCGCAGAAAGCCTACTCAAGGACGACCTCGACGGCTCCGGGGATGCCGCGCTGACCCTTGCGGACCTGGCTGCGCAAATCCCCCCCCCGCTGGCGGCCGAGTTGTCGATGCGTCAGCAGGGAGACGACTGGCTTCTGGTCGTGCTCAAGTTGAAGAACGGCATCGACAAGTACGAAGTCGAAGGCACTCTGGAAGCCGTGGGCACCGATACCGTGACCCTGTTCGGTCTGACCCTTCCACTCGATCCGTCGGTATCCGTACCGGCCGGTCTGCAGGCTGGTGACTCGATCGAGGCCAAGGATAACGACAAGGACGGTGACATCGACGAGATCGAGGCCGATGACTGATCCGCGGTGACCGGATCGCAACGCAAAAGGGCGCCATCGGCGCCCTTTTTTCATCTGTCGGGTCTGGGTTCAGGCAGCGGTGACCTGGGTTCAGGCAGCGGTGACCACCGGCTGTCGGCGTGCCGACCACGGTTCCGCGAAGCGGTAGCTGTCGATGCGCCAGAGTTGGGGGCCCGCGTGCAGCACCATGCAGGACGGGCCGCCGTGGGTGCGGGTATCGCCTGCCGCACCGGGATTGATCACCCAGGGGAGCCGGTAGTCGTCGATGACCTTGCGGTGGGTGTGGCCGTAGACGATCACCCGTGCTTCCGGATGGGCGGCGCGCAGGTCGTCATGGGACGGCTGCTTCCAGTCATGCACATGCCCGTGCTCGACCTCGACGGTACCGCCGGGAAGATCCAGCCGGGCGACGGCGGGCAGGGCGCGCACCCGCTCGTGCTGATGCTCCGGCCACACCCCTTCGTGATCGTTGTTGCCGGCCACGGCGATGACCCGGCCGCTTTTCGGCTGCAGGCGATCGAGGATGTCACCATGGAAGATGTCTCCGGCATGTATCGCAATGTCGCAATCGCGCACCAGCGCTTCGATCTGCGGATGCAGGACGCCGTGGGTATCCGAGAGGATGGCCACCGTGACGCTGGCCTCGGGGGTTTTCTGCTGTTCCATTGAACGCTGACCGGGTGCTATATAAGCGACCGATTATATAGCAAAATGCGGACCGGTGCAGTCGGGTCGGATACTCAGCGCTTCAGCGGCTCGGTCAGGTGAGGCTGCAGGCGGCGTACCAGGTCGCTGAACAGGCGCGGGTTGCCCGCCACCACATTGCCGGTCTGCAGGTAGTCGCCTTCCCCTGAAAAATCACCGATCAGCCCGCCAGCCTCGCGGATCAGCAGGGCGCCGGCGGCCATGTCCCAGGGCTTGAGCCCGATCTCCCAGAAGCCGTCGAGCCGGCCTGCCGCCACATAGGCCAGGTCCAGCGCGGCGGAGCCGGCGCGGCGAATGTCCGAGGCATCGGCAAAGAAATCGGCGAACATCGCCTGGTAGGCCGGGAAGTGCTCCTTGGCCCGGAAAGGAAAGCCGGTGCCCAGCAATGCACCTTCGACGGACTTGCGTTTGGTGACGCGGATGCGCCGGTTGTTGACGGTGGCTCCAGCGCCCTTGCTGGCGGTGAAGAGCTCCTGCTTCATCGGGTCGTAGATCACGGCCTGCTGCAATTTGCCGCCCTGACGCAGGGCGATGGATACCGCGAAATGGGGAAAGCCGTGAAGGAAATTGGCGGTGCCGTCCAGCGGGTCGATGATCCATTCGAACTCGCCGCTGCCGCTGTGTTGTCCGGATTCCTCGGCGAGGATGCCGTGATCCGGGTAGGCCTTGAGCAGGGTATCGATGATGCGGGCTTCGGCCTGCCGGTCCACCTCGCTGACGAAATCGTTGCCGGCCTTGGCCTCGATCAGCAGGTTGGGGATGTTGCCGACCTGACGGGCGATGAAATCGCCAGCGGAGCGGGCAGCGCGGATGGCGATGTTGAGCATGGGTTGCATCGAAGAGACCTGACTGTGGGTGAACCGAAAACAGCGGCGCAGTCTAGCAAATTGCGGCACCCGTTTCAGCGCTTTCCGGTGGTACTGCGCACCGGGCGCTGGCATATTGCGGCGGCTGCCGCTACCCTCGCGCCATGAAATGCGACGACATCCAGGTCCTGCTGGTGGAGACCAGCCATCCCGGCAACATCGGGGCCACCGCGCGCGCCATGAAGAACATGGGGCTTTCCCGGCTCGGCCTGGTCAGCCCCCGTTGCGGCATCGATGAAGTGGCCATCGCCCGTGCCTCCGGTGCGCTGGATATCCTCGATACCTGCCAGCGCTACGCCGATCTGCCCAGCGCCGTGGCCGACAGTGAACTGGTGATCGGCTCCAGCGCACGGCCGCGCAGCCTCAGTTGGCCGGAGCTGACGCCGCGCGCGATGGCGCAACGGGTCGCCGGCCTGGCGGGTGGCCAGCGGGTGTCATTGCTGTTTGGCCGCGAGCGCAGCGGCCTGACCAATGAGGAACTGCAGTTCTGTCATTTCACGGTCAAAATTCCCACCCATCCCGAATACAGCTCGCTGAATGTGGCGATGGCGGTGCAGCTGCTGGCCTACGAACTGTTCGTTGCCCTCGGGGATGGCAGCTCTTCCGAG
>Ga0256839_1000396_pt1 | contig 56485 bp, 46 predicted proteins | sample 354166metaG_FD_185968 | JGI IMG/M metagenome (GOLD analysis project Ga0256839, IMG submission 185968) | Hydrothermal vent microbial communities from Mid Atlantic Ridge, Atlantic Ocean - 354-166 | ecosystem: Environmental > Aquatic > Marine > Hydrothermal vents | place: Atlantic Ocean: Mid...
GCAATCCCGCCTCAAAAAGCTGGACGAGAATATCGTGGATGCCACCTATCTTGCCATGGCCGGATTAAACCGGCTCGGCCTGAAAGATGGCCGCATTCACCCCATTGAGGTTGATGATTTTCTGCCCGCTGTCGCGCAGGGAGCCATTTGTATTGAAATTGCCCGCAGCAATGATCAGGCGAGAGCGCTTCTGCGCCCCCTGAACCATCACGATACCGAAATCTGTGTGAGGGCAGAGCGGGCCATGCTGAAAATTCTGGACGGCTCCTGCCGTACGCCAATCGCGGGGCTGGCCACCATAAAGGACGGTTTGTTAACCCTGAAAGGGTTTATCTCCTTGCCGGACGGGAGTGAGTATCATTCTTATGAAGACACAGGAACGGATCCGGAAGAATTGGGCATCGCTGTTGGCGAAAAGTTAAAACAAACGGCTGGCACGGCTTTTTTCAGGAAACTTGCCATTGGACTAGGCGCATAGAGGATTATTCATGCATTTTCTGCTCACCCGGCCAGAAGAAGATTCGCAGGCATTAGCCCGGAACCTGTTAGCCCTTGGCCATAGCGTGCAGACGGAAGCTTTGCTTAAAATCAAGTTTCTGCCTCAGGATAAAATTGACTTAGCCAACTTTCAAGCCATCGCCTTCACCAGCGCGAATGGCGTCAGAGCTTTTGTTCATATGTATCAAACCCGTGATATTCCATGCTATGCGGTGGGAGAGGCCACCGCAACCGAAGCGCGCAAGGCCGGATTTCAAGTCATATTTACCGCTGGCGGAAATGTTATAGAGCTGGCGGCCCTGATAACGCACCGCCTTAATAAGGCGTCTGGCCCAATATTGCATGTCTCGGGCCGGGATATTGCCGGGGACTTATCGGGAAGACTGGGCGCGGCAGGGTTTCAGCTTATCCGCGCGCCGCTTTATAAGGCGGAAAAGTCAATCGCCCTGACTGCCGCCGCACAAAACCTGATAAAATCAGGACAGATCAGCCATATCCCCTTTTATTCCCCGCGCAGCGCAAAAATATTTATGGAACTCATTCGCCTGTCCCATATGGAAAATCATTTAACAGAAATTACCGCAATTTGCCTTAGTTCAGCCGTATCTGATATGATAAGCTCATATTCTTGGCAAAAAATATTAACCGCGAAACATCCAAATCAATCAAGCCTGTTTAACTTGGTTGGCGTAAAGTTAGAGGAAAATCGGCAATGACCGAACGGAAAGAAAGTCAGAAACTGTCTGAAGGTAAAACTGAGCCTAAGCCAAAAAGACAACAAGAAAAACCTAAAAATATAAACGGACAAAATTGGTCATTGCGGATATTGCTCGTCCTGTTGGTTTTCCTGATTGGCACCGGCGCGGGAATATATTTCCTGCCCGTCCTTAAAGAAAGGCTGCCCTTCGTTGCCAATTGGGCCCAACAGATGGAGAATACTGGCACCAACAACCCAGAAGTCCGCCTGTTAGGGAATAAGGTGACCATTTTGGAACGCCAGCTCGCGCAACAGAATGCCGATATTCAAGAGCTTAAGGCCGCTGAAAATGCCCTGAATAACCGGCTTGGCGACATGACAGCTCAAAAAACGGAAACAGACCCCCTCCTGCTGGCGCGGCTGGAGAAACTGGAGCAGGCCGGGCTTTTGGCCGAACGCAAAAAAACCGATCTGTCTCAATCCGCCAGAATTGATATGCTTTTGGGCCGAATGAGCCAGCTGGAGGCGTCCTTTGTGCCCCTCAGCAAGGGATTGTCTGATGCGCAGGATGCCCGGCAGGAACGCCGGCAACTTTCTGAAACCACAAAAACGCAGGCTGAAATTTTAGATCAGATAAGCCGCCGCCTCAGCGCGGTTGAAGCCTATGCGAACCGCGATAACAGCGGTGCCTTGCTGGCCTTCCGTATTGGGGAGCTTCGGCGCAAAGTCACCTCCGGTCAGCCTTTTGGCCCGGAGATCGCAGCCCTGTCATCCATGGTGGCACGCGGCAGCTTTGCCCATAACAGCAAGCTGAATGATGCCCTCAGTTGGCTTAGCCAACATAAGAATGGTATTGTCACCAAAGATAAAATCAGAGATCAATTTGACAATCTGATCCCCGCCCTGATCCGTTCCGCCTCACGTCAGGCGGACGACCCCTGGTGGAAAAGAGCCTATAACAATGGCAAGAACCTGATTATGGTGCGAAAGACCAATCCTCCCCCCGAAGGCTTTAATACAGGAAGTTTTAATGCAGAAAATATTGACAGCATCATAGCGGGCGCCCGGCAGATGCTCGCCCGGTTTGACCTGAAAGAAAGTCTCGCCCTGTTGAGCCAGCTTCCGGGTAATATTCGGCAGACACTTGAGGTTTGGATCATGCAGGCAGAAATTTATCTGCGGGCCGAAACGGAATTGGACCGGATTGAGAGCCTTGCCGCCGCCTATTATCTTGAGCCTGAAGCGGTAGAAACAGAGGCCCAAGAGACAGGAGCGCCGCTATGATCCGGCTTGCCCTTTATATTACCCTTGCCATATTTCTGGCGCTTGGCGCGGTATGGCTTGCCGATAATCCGGGAAGCCTGTTGATCAATTGGCAGGGCCATGAAATTCGCATGACCGTCGCCATTTTTGGTCTGCTCATCCTGCTGTATACCGTTTTATGCTGGTATATATTCAAGCTTTATCGCTGGTTCAGGACGGACAACCCGTTAAAAAGCCCCAAAAGAATGGAAAGCCGCCGCCAGAAGGGGTTGGCCGAATTAGACCTTGGCTGGGCCGCCCTTGCCGTGCAGGACAAGGCCGCTGCGCTCAAACATGGTAAAAAAGCGCGCGGATTATTACCGGAGCATAACGGCCCGCTGCGCCTGTTGCTGCGCGTAAGCACGGGCAAGGCCCAAGAAGACTGTCTGAGGCGGCTCGAAGAAAACCCCAACTGTAAAATAAGCGCCCTGAAATTCCGCCTTGATCAAGAATCGTCGCCGCAGGATTCACTGGCTATTTTACAGGAAATGCGCAAATTGCGGCCCGAAAATATATGGGTTAGCCGTAAGATATTTGACATATCCGCACAAACACATAACTGGGCCGAGGCCAAACAGGAATTAGCCGGGCTGACGAAAAGCAAAGCGATAGATGCCGAAAGCCAAAAACGTCTCAGCGGCGTCATAAATTATTGTCAGGCACTGGAAGCTGACCTTTCCGGCCAAAAGAAATCTGCCTGTGACTTTGCCCTTCAAGCCTTAAAAAATGCGCCGGCTTTCGCCCCCGCCGCCCTGTTACTGGCGCGGCTTTATCTGGCGCAGGGCGACAAATCCAAAGCGCGAAAAATTATTGAAACCACGTGGAAAACAAGCCCCCATCCCGACCTAGGTCAGTTTTTTCTGGATTTAGAGCCCATGGAAAGTCCGAGCGAAAAATTTCGCCGGATACAAAAATTCGCGGCCCTAAATGACAGTCATCTTCATAGTTTACATTTATTGGCAAAGGTTAGCCTTGATACCGCCCATTGGGGGGAGGCCAAACAGGCTTTAGAGAAAATCCTGACGGGAAATATGGCAACCCATGAAACATATCATCTGCTGAGCCGGCTGGAAATACTGCAAAAAAACGACCAGCAGGCCGCCGAGGCTCATTTGGCCAGCGCAGCGGGGGCCGCGCCGGATCCTGTATGGCACTGCAGCGCGTGCGGCACAAAACAGCAAAACTATATCGCCAACTGCCCCGACTGCCATGCCTTTGGCTCTATCGCATGGCAGAGGCCATCATGACAAACAATGATTTAAAAATTTACCATATATTAGGAGATCGAGATATAGGCTGATGATGACAAACCATTAGACAAAAGGAATTTTTATGTTTGAGTCAAAAAAAATTATTATGTCACTCTCCGTCACCGCCATGATCGCCCTAACCACGGCCCCCGCCATAGCCTCCGATGATGGTCACTCCCAAATCAAGAAAAATATCATTGGTGTCTTTGGCGGCTTCACAAATATTGGTGGAAATACAGATGCCACTTTTGGCATCGAATATGAACGCCGGCTTACGGACCTGATTGGGGTCGGCGTTATTTACGAACATAGCCCCAATGCCCATAACGGTGATGGCGTCAGCATCTATATGGCGGAACTGCATCTGCACCCCTGGCAAGAGCTAAGGATTTCGGTTGGTTACGGGAAAGAGAAGGCCCATTATGAAGGCTCTCAGAGTAAGGATGTCTGGCGCCTGGGGGCCGCCTATGATTTCCATGTCGGTGGGATTGGCCTTGCCCCTACAATAAATTTTGACCGTATTGATGGTCAGACCGCAACTGTCTTTGGCCTCACGCTGATCAAGGGTTTCTGACTGACTGCCAAAATATTTGCCGCAGCAGGGTAAAAAATCATATTGAACCTATTTTGCCCTGTTCACAGAATAATCATTGCCTGTTACGTTCACTTGACGATATAATTTGAGACATATATTTTAAGCCTTTAATTAAATTCAAGGAATATTCATGTCAATTGAACTTCATCGCGGTGATTTACCGGATAATATCAAATTCTCTGGTTCTGTTGCCATTGATACGGAAACAATGGGCCTCAACCCGCACCGTGATCGCTTATGCCTCGTCCAGCTATCGGGCGGCGACGGCAATGCCCATCTTGTTCAGATCGCGCAAGGCCAGACCAAAGCACCAAACCTGAAGGCATTGCTGGAAGATCATAATCTCATCAAGATTTTTCATTTTGCCCGTTTTGATGTGGCGGTTTTAAATAAATATCTGGACGCCAGGGTTCGTCCGGTATTCTGCACCAAAATCGCCTCCCGACTCGTGCGAACCTATACGGATCGTCATGGGTTAAAAGATTTATGTCAGGAACTGATCGGCATCGACATCTCCAAAAAACAACAGAGCTCGGATTGGGGCGCAGATGAGTTATCTCAAGACCAGCTCGACTATGCCGCCTCAGACGTGCTGTATCTGCATAAACTGGTCAATCGGCTGAATGTCATGCTGGAACGTTCCGGCCGGACAGAATTGGCCAAATCCTGTTTTGAATTTTTACCGACCCGTACAACTCTGGATCTGATGGGCTGGGCTGAACAGGATATTTTCGCTCATCGATAAGGCGACCGGTCAGCCAATAGACTTGAACAAATGCTGTTATAAGACTACATTTATACAGGGTCTCGTTTATGCGGCCTCTTGATTTGGCCATACTGCTGAGCCAAACTATGGACAGCATTGCAAACAAGAGTCATAAAAACAGGTTTTTCTGTGGCTTACAACAGAATATTTAACATTAAAGAGTTTATAAAATCGAAAATCTGAACAATTTATTGCCCGCCAAAACAGCCAATTTTGAGCAAATGCAGCACGAGATTGACAGAACGCACCTGCTGAAAAAAATTGTGCCCTCTTTAGCGGTAATTGCCCTCATCGCTTTGGTTTCCTGGCCCTTTATCAACAGTAAAGAGGGTAGCTTTACACTGGCCATTGATCGGCTGGACAAGCGCGATGAAAATGCAAAATTAATCAAACCGCGCTATGTGGGCATAGACAAACATAATCACCCGGTAAATATTTCGGCAGAAACGGCCTTTCGAAAAAACAACGATAATAGCGATTATTATCTGAAAAACCTGCTTGCGGATCTGAAAATGAGCGACGGCACAGACATTAAAATACGCGCGAGCAATGGTATGTTCGATGCCGATGTGCAGGAAATCACCCTGAATGGCACCGTGGAAATTACGACGGGAAATAACTTTCATCTGATCACCGATCATACGTTGTTTTTGATTAATGAAAAAATTGCCACCGGAAAGCACGGCATGACAGGCTCAACATCTTTTGGAACATTACGCGCCGACAGATTTCATGTGGATGTGAATCAGGAAATCATTCGCCTTAAAGGTAATGTAAAAATGCATTTTGACCCACAGCAGCCCATAGAATTACCAAAATTAAATAATGATAAATAACAACAGAACTTAATGGAATAATGACGTGATTATCAGAAAAGAAATGTTACAGGGATGGGCCGCCAGACTTTTATCCGCCGGACTTTTATCAACGGCATTCTTCGCCAATAGCCTGACACTCCCGAACGCGGCGGCCCAGATTCAGGCCCAGATTCAGGCCCAGACTCAAACAGGCCCGACAACAGAATCTGATACAAATACCCCTGTCGCTACCCCCGTCAATCTCAGCAAGGATGTGGACATCAGTGCGGACGAACTGGAGGCAAATTTACGTAAAGATATTGTGATCTTTGTCGGTAACGTGGTCATCAGCCAGGAGGATCTGACGCTGAATTCTGACCGCGTTACGGTTTTTTACCAGAAGGGGGCCAATGAAAAATCCACGATTTCCCGCATTGATGCTTCGGGAACCGTTAAGCTAACCACCAAAACTGAAGCCATAACCGCCACATGGGGCATTTATGACTTTACCGATAAAATCATAACATTGGGCGGAAATGTTATCTTAAAAAGAGACGGCGGAGAAATCAACGGTACCCGGCTGATCTATAATCTGGACACAGGGGTGATAACCATCGAAGGCAGTCCCGCAAATGATGGCCGCGTAAAAGGACAATTCACCTTGCCTGACGCTAAAAAAGAAAAAAAAGATGATTAGGGTCAAGGCAGAAAGATGATGTTTCCCGCATCATTATTTATAATATTCGTAAGAGATATCAGTAGTCTATTAACATTTATACGATAAAAAAGAAGATATGAACCAAAATCAACCATCACCATTACAGGACGATGCCACCCTCACGGCCCCGCAGTTAAGCCAGGGGCTGGTTATTGATGCCGTGGAAAAAAAATTCAACAAACGTCCCGTTTTAAAAGGCGTTAGTTTGCAGGTCAATCGGGGCGAAGTCGTCGGGTTATTAGGGCCAAATGGCGCCGGCAAAACAACCTCTTTTTATTCCATGATTGGGTTGATTGAACCTGATGCCGGCCGCATTTTACTGGACGGCCATGACATCACACGGCTGCCCATGTATCGCCGCGCAAGGCTTGGCATTGGGTATTTGCCGCAAGAGGCCTCCATTTTTCGGGGCATGACCGTAGAAGAGAATATCTGGGCTGTTCTGGAAATATGCGAGCCAAGCCGAAAGGCCCGGGAGGAATCTCTGGAAAGCCTCCTGAATGAATTTTCCATCACCCATATCAGGCATGCATCGGCGCTCGCCCTATCAGGCGGGGAGCGCAGGCGGGTGGAAATTGCGCGCGCACTGGCCACAAAACCAAGCTTCATTCTACTGGATGAGCCTTTCGCGGGAATCGATCCCATTGCGATTTCAGATATTCGTACGCTGGTTTCCCATCTGAAAGACCGGGGAATCGGGGTTTTAATAACCGACCATAATGTGCGGGAAACCCTTGATATTATTGACAGAGCATACATTATTCACGATGGACAAGTGTTGATGTCCGGAACGCCAGAAGAAATAGTCGCCAATAAGGACGTGCGTCGTGTATACTTGGGGGACAGCTTTAGCTTATAAGGCAGGGTAAAAAAATATGGCACTTTCGCCAAGAATTGAATTAAAATTATCGCAGTCTCTGGTCATGACCCCGCAGTTGCAGCAGGCTATAAAACTGCTGCAATATTCCAATATTGACCTTGTCGATTATGTGACGCGGGAAATTGAAAAAAACCCTCTTTTGGAACATGAAGAAAATTCAGACCTTTCCGGAAAAGCTGCTGAAAATGAGCCTTTACCTGATCAACGGGCGGGCAGCGAAAATAGTGACGCGCAACAAACCGTAACGGCTGATGATTATTTGAAGAACCCCGGCGGCGAAAATCAAAATACCGACTCTGCTCTGGATACAAATTTTGACAATGAATTCACCAATGACTGCCCCAACGATTCCCCGCCCGGCACCCTGTCCAACAATGATCTGGGCCTAAGTTCAAAATCCATGATCGGCGGCGGGGGGAGTTTTGAAGACACAGACTTTGCCAGAGATCTTCGCCTATCAGAAAATATTTCCTTAAGCGATCACTTGCTTGGACAGCTTAACATGCTCTCAGAGACAGCAAATGACAAGATTATCATTCGGTTCCTGATCGGTATGTTGGATGACGCCGGATATTTAACCGAAAGCAGCGCGTTAATCGCCGAACGTTTTGGCTGCGATATTGAGGAGATTGACCGCATTGTTGAAATTGCCCAAACATTGGAGCCGGTCGGTGTCTTCGCCCGCAGTTTGAGTGAATGCCTTAAAATTCAACAAAGAAATAATGACAGGCTTGATCCCGCCATGGAGACCCTTCTTGACAATCTGGAACATCTCGCCAAGCGGGACTACAACATATTAATGCGGTTATGCCAGATTGATGCAGAAGACCTCAAAGATATGATTGAAGAAATACAGGCCTTAAACCCAAGGCCCGGCCAGGCCTTCAACGCCACCATTTCCCAAACGGTCATTCCCGATGTTTTTATCCGCAAAAACCCCAAAGGAAACTGGATCGTAGAATTAAATAGCGAGACCTTGCCGAAGGTGCTCTTTAACAATCATTATCTCGCAGAAATAAAGCGCCATGCCAATAATAAAAAAGCAAAAGAATATCTGGCCGAATGTACCGCCTCTGCCAATTGGCTGGTCAAGGCTTTGGATCAGAGGGCCAGAACCATTTTGAAAGTTTCCTCAGAGCTGGTCAAACATCAAGACGCCTTTTTCGAAAAGGGCGTTAAATATCTGCGGCCCTTAAATTTAAAAACAATAGCCGATGCCATTGAAATGCACGAAAGCACCGTGAGTCGCGTGACATCCAATAAATTCATCGCAACCAATCGGGGCATTTTTGAAATGAAATATTTCTTCACCACAGGCATTTCCGCCGTAGGCAATGAAGAAAGCCACTCATCGGAATCTGTCAAGCATGCTATTCAGGCCTTGATTGATGCCGAAGAACCCAAGAAAATTCTGTCCGATGACAAGCTGGTCAGCATATTAAAGTCAGAAGGCATTGATATTGCAAGGAGAACCATCGCAAAATACAGAGAATCTTTAAATATCCCCTCTTCCATACAACGGCGGAGAAACAAAAATTCTGCTTTTTAACAAGATATAACACAGAAAAATTTCAGATAGCGTTTTCTGTGGAAAGCAGTAAAATCGGCGGCATTGAATTTTATATTCTTTCCTCTGATTACAGCGGAAGTTTTTGGGCACTTGACAAGTGTAAAGTCAAACACTAACTTCCCCGGCTTTGTACAATATTTAATATGATTAAACATTGTACCGGCTCATTTTTTAAATAAGTTATCTGGGAATGGTTGAATTAAAATGAATATTATCGTTACTGGCAAACAAATGGATATTGGTGACAGCCTGAAGTCATATGTCGAAGACCATATCGACGGAATTGTTGATAAATATTTTGAGAATACAATTGATTCAATCGAAGGCACCGTAACAATGTCCAAGAACGCTCATTTGCATCGTGCTGATTGTAATGTGCATTTGGGGCATGGGGTATATTTGCAAAGCCATGCCGAAGAAAAAGACGTCTATGCCGCATTTGACGCCGCTGCTGAAAAAATGGAAACAAGGTTGCGCCGCTATAAAAGGCGACTCACCAATCACCATAAAGACCGCCCAAATGACACCATGGGCGTGCCAGCACAATATAATGTATTTGAAGCTGAGCAAGAGGCCGCCGCCGAACCTGATGACAGCCTTCCCCCGGCCATCATTGCGGAAATGCAGCTTGATATACCCGAAGTATCCGTAAGCGACGCCGTTATGCGGCTGGATCTGGGTGAATTGCAGACCTTAATGTTCCGTAACAGTGGACATGGCGGGCTAAATGTGGTTTATCGCCGTACTGATGGCAATATTGGCTGGATAGACCCAAAAATAGACCATAAGTAAACCAATTGGATTAACAACAGAAAATTGTCCGTATGGAAATTACAGACCTTATAAACCTGAACTCTATTGTACCGGACCTTAAGGCTTCAAGTAAAAAGCAGGCCTTGCAGGAATTGGCGGGTTATGCAGAAAATATCATTCCCGTAACGCATCATGATATTCTTGATGTGTTGCTGGAAAGAGAGCGGCTTGGCACCACGGGCGTCGGGCATGGCGTTGCCATACCCCATGGCAAATTTCCTAATCTGGATCGACCCTATGGTATATTTGCCCGCCTTGAACATCCCATAGATTTTGACTCTCTGGATGATCAGCCGGTAGATCTTGTTTTTTTACTTCTTGTGCCGGAAACAGCCGGCGCAGATCACCTCAAGGCACTGGCAAAAGTGTCGCGAACCTTGCGGGACAAGGACATCTGTGAAAAATTGCGCGGATCGGAGGGCGGCGATGCCATTTATGCCATCCTGACCTCATTGGCCCAAACAAGCCACGCAGCTTAACAGACAACACCAAATAAAAAGGGCTGACCCAGCGTATCTGGATCAGCCCTTTATGCATAATGAGAATATACTATTAAACGCCACTAGTGGTGGGGGCCTTTTCAGGGCTTTCCTCCGGCATCTCTTTTTTCTCTTCTGTTTCTTTATCGGAATATACTTTTTGGCGGAACTCTTCTGCCTTTTCAATATCTTCTTCAGCTACGCTGCCTTCGGCGGCTTCTGGAATGCGCACCCAGCAATCCGTGCCCTGCAATCTGATTTCTTTACAGGCATTTTGCGCTTCCTCCAGGCTGGTTAACGGCCCCGCATTCAAGCGGTAATAGAATCCACTGGGCCCGCCTTTGAATTTGGCTGCACCAAGATCAATTTCCGAACGACGTGGCTCAAGATCACCAATGATATCCGCATATTTCTTTTTCAGCTTCTCCCAGCCCGGCATAAGTTCTGATTTCTTGCGATAGGCGGCAATTTGCAGAGCCCAGCCTTGCGGCCCAAGCAATGGCGGAACATTCTCTTCTACGACGGGTTCCGGTACAATAACAGGCTCTATCACCGCCATAGGTTCCGGCGGCACTTCCACCAGACGGGCGACCGTTATATTCTTAGTGCGGTCCTCATCGACGAAAACTTCATTGGCCATCTGTGATGTATCGGTTTTAGGGCTTGCGGATTGCCGAACAACCGCATCAAATCGATCATCTGATGTAAGGCTCGCCAAAATACGGAAATAGCCGAGGCTTTCGTTGGTTAAGTCAGGGCCATTATCAATAGATAACAATCGGGATGACATCACTTCATTGCCTGAAAGGGCATAGGCCATGGCAAGATTTTGCCGGTGCGTGGCCCCGGCGTCCCGATGTTGCGCCGCATGTTTCAAGACATCGATGGCTTCATCATGACGAGATTGCAACGATAGGGACAAACCATAATTATTCAATAGCTTCAAGTTATCCGGTGCCATATCAAGGCCGTCTCTATAAACCGCCATCGCCGCCCGGGGGCTGCCCTGCATCTCAAGCGCCAAGGCCAGGCTTGTGACAGATTCGATATTTCCCGGATTTAACGACACGGCATCCTGAAGCATGGGAACCGCCATCGTTGGCCGGTTTAACGCAATATAGGTTTTGCCGAGCCCGGTTAAGGCGTGCAAATTTTGTTCATTGCGCGACAAGGCGGATTGATAGACTTCTTCCGCTTGTTGATATTGACCAATGGCCCGCAAGCTATCCCCAAGACCGACCAATGGCTCTGAGGAAAAGGGGTGATATTTGATGGCCCGCCGATAGAGGGGAATTGCTGCATTATGATCACCGTCTGCGGCCATTTCATTGGCCAGCGCGACAAAGCTGCTGTCCGCTGCGGAAGATCTTGTCACGGTTGCGGCTTGCTGATTTCTGCCTGTATTATCATAATTGGTGGCTTGGTAATCTGAACCACCTGAACAGGCGACAAGCAAAAGTGGCAGGGCGGCAGTAGCCAAGGCTTTGCGCAAATTTACGCCATATGCACGGCTAAAAGCGGGACCAAATTGTTTCATTTTAAAACTCTTTTTTTTCTGCATTATCTGATGCTCCATTTCTTTAAAATTTCGCGTAATTCGAAATTTATCTATTTTGGGAAGCGATTTCTTTTAAAGGAACCTGTTCTTCATTTTCCATGAAGTATAAGTCCAAAGCCTCACTGAGAATGGCTTGACAGCTTTTTCGTGTATGGGCGGATAATATCCGTAATCTAAGATGGTTTTCTGGCGCCATACGTAATGTCATAGCGATTCGTTTCGTGCCCACCGATTTACCGCTGGATTTTTTTCCATGATTAGAAGCAACATCATCAGGAACGGCCTCTTTTGAAATATTTAAATTTTCACCTGATTTATCATTGGGTGTAGGGCCATTCTGACGGGTGGAAATTTTATTAACCGCATCAATGGCATTTTCCAACGAATCTTTATCGCAAGAATCCGGCCCGCCAGCGGATGTTGATGTTGACCGACCATATTCCGGTACAGGAAAACGATTCAAAACGGCTTGATTCATGGATAATGACGCGGGGGATGGGGCTGCGTTTCCTTTTTTTGCCAAAAGTGAGCCGGTGAGCCGTGATACGCCTTTTACATTTTTTACATTTTTCATTTATTTACGCCTGTACTTGTCTGCGGCCAAAGCCACCACGCTGAGAAGAGGGTTTTCCGTGAGTTGACTGACTTTGAAAGACAGTTCTTCTGAAATTCTTTTCCAGCCGATCATTGATATATTCCCAGAGATCCTCGATTTCCGTCGCCGATTTACCGCCGGGATTTACTTCCATAACCGTTCTGCCATCAATCATGGCAGAGGCATATTCTGTTCTGTGGTGAAGCGTTATAGGGGCCACCGTTCCATGTTGCGACAAGGCAATTGCGGCATCAGAGGTAATACGCGCGCGGGGGGTTGCGCCATTGACAACAAACATAAATGGTTTGTCCGTTCTGTCCGCAAGCTCAACAGTTCCACCGGCCGCGCGAAGGTCATGGGGGCTGGGCCGGGTGGGAATAACAATCAGGTCTGAAACAGCAATGACGCTCTGAATCGCCAGCGTAATCGCCGGCGGCGTGTCTATGACCGCCAATTTAAATCCTTGCGCCCGCAGCTCGTCCAAATCTGTCAATAACCGTGAAACATTGGTTTGGGCAAAGGCCGGTGTCGGCGCCTCCCGTTCATTCCACCATTCTGTCAGGCTTCCTTGCGGGTCTGTATCGACCAAAACAACGGGGCCAGCCCCTGCCAATTCGGCCTGCACGGCGACATGACCACTAAGCGTCGTCTTGCCTGATCCGCCTTTTTGCGAGGTAAACGCCAATACACGCATATTTTTCAACCCTATCCATTTAACAAAGAAAATGTCCCAGCACTCAACTTTAACATCATTGATATTATTTTATCTTTTTGGATTATGGCGAAAAGGTCTTAAGAAAGCGTAAAATATAGATAGCTTTTTCTTTTCTAACACTTTGATAATCAATAGATTATTTACATAAATTTCATTATACTAATGATATAATCTTATTTCGATGACATAAATTAAGCCTTTAAAGCTCACCGGAAGGAGCGGAGAAAGATGACCATGCCCTCTATAAAGTCCCATCTTTTGTCCATCGCGATCATAGGCGCCGGCCTGTTATTCGTCCCTCAAACCACCTATGCAACGGTTGCTGACGGGGTCTATGCCTATGAAAAAGGCGATTACCAGCAGGCCCGCGCAGAATGGCTGCCCTATGCCGCCCTCGGAAATCCAAATGCCCTGTATAATCTGGGGCAGCTTTCCCGCATGGGCCGGGGCACAGAGCAGGATTTTATCAAGGCTGAAGCCTATTACCTCAGGGCCGCCGAAAAAGGCCATGTGGGTGCCCAGCGTAATCTGGGAACATTATATTATTTCGGGCGCATTAATGCCGTTGATCATACCAGGGCTTTTAACTGGCTGATCAAGGCGGCCACAAGCGGCGATATCAAATCGCAGCTTATGACAGGCACCATGTATTTTAACGGTGAGGCAACGCAAAAAGATAATATTCGCGCCTATGCCTGGATTTTCCTGTCATCCCGGAGCGGGCTGTCGCGCGCCGCTGATGCTCTGAATAAGCTCACAAAGATCATGACGCCGCAAGAAATCCTGCAGGCAAAGAATTTAGCGCCGACTTTAATATCCCGTCAATTATCGCCCGATGATGTCGGGCTTATGGTACGGCAACAGGAATCTGACACCTCACCAGACTTGCATAACATCACCCCAGAGCCACCGACTTCTATCGTAGCTGCCCCCGCCCCAAAGGGGGACGCAGATAACTACCGTGTACAGCTTGCCTCATTCAGCGCAGAAAATACCGCCCAAAAAGCCCTGAAGATATTACAGGATAAATTTCCCAAACTATTGGACGGCCATCAGGGGAATATTGAATATGTAGACCTTGGTAAAAAAGGCGTTTTTTATCGTCTGCAATTAAGCCCGTTCAATCGTAAATCTGACGCACAGGACTATTGCCGGAAACTACAGCAAAATAACCAGAATTGTTATGTGGTCAAAAGCCCTTAATTGAAAGTAACCGCCACCAAGCCGCGTACGCTATTGCCCATATATATCTCATCCGCGCGGCGAAGGTCGCTTGGCGTCAGGGATTTTTCTACTATTTTTACGGCAGGATCCTCGATCAATGATTGTCGCAAAACGCCCGCTAAAACGCCGCAATCAAGGGGCGGCGTATATAAAATATCGCCTTGTTTCAGGAAAATATTATTAAATGTGCCTTCCGTAAGGTTGCCGGTTTCATTCTCAAAAACAACGTCATAACTGCCGTATTTTTTTTGATGAGCCTGCAGCTCCCGATCATATATATGGCGATCTGTCGTTTTATGAAACCGCATGGGATCCCTGCTATCCGTCGTTATATCCGACAGCGTGATCATAACGGGCTTATTTTCAGATAAATTATCCAGTGGCATAGAGGTTATAGAAATTTCGCCCGTTCTGGACAGCAAAAGCCTTACTTTCCATGAGGCCTGTGGGTCAAGCCAGAGAATATGGTTTTTCAGATCATTCAGAATAGCCGGTGCATCACAAGGAAAGTCAAAATACCGGGCCGATGATATAAGCCGTGAGATATGAAGATCCAAAAAATTTAATCCGCCCGCATCCTTTTGGCAATCATCATGGACAGACCAGCGCATGGTCTCAATCAGATCAAAATCCCTGAAGTCTCCCGTCGCAAATTTCGCCTTCAACAAGCATTCATCATATTCTTCTGCCGCCCGTGAATCAGCCACAATCGCGCTTCCAATCCCCATTTCGCCCCGGCCCTCCGCATCAATAATCACGGTTCGAATGGGCACATTAAAACAGCAATCCCCATCCGGAGCCATATAACCAATGGCGCCGGTATATATCCCGCGCGGGCCTTTTTCCAATTCTGCAATAATCTCCATGGCCCTAATTTTTGGCGCGCCAGTGACCGAGCCACAGGGGAATAAAGCCCGGATCAGGTCAATGGCGCCCACATCCTCCGGCACCTGGGCCTCAATGGTTGAGGTCATCTGAAAAAGCGTCCGGTATTTCTCCACGTCATACAGACTTTTAACCTTGACAGTGCCGGGCGTAGAAATTCTGGCAAGGTCATTACGTAAAAGATCAACAATCATCAGATTTTCTGCCCGGTTTTTCTCATCATTCTGCATAAAATGCGCATTATGGTGATCTTCTAGCGGGCTTCGCCCCCGGGGACAGGTGCCCTTCATGGGGCGCACATGAATTTTACGGCCTTTTTTCTGAAAGAATAATTCAGGGCTGAGGGATAAAACCGCCTGATCGTCAGATTTTATAAAAGCGCCATATTCTACCTGCTGTGCCTTTCTCAGGGCCGCATAATAGCTTTCAGGGCTACCGGTAACGTCAAACAAGGACTTTAGGGTAAAATTAACCTGATAAATATCGCCCGCTTTTAAATATTGGTGGATTTTCGCCGCCGCCGTTTCATATTCCGGGCGCGAAATATTTAACCTCACATTGCTCAGCTCATAGCCCTCTCTGGCCGATATTTCTGCCCAATGGGCTTCGCTGCCCTGCGGCGTAAGTTTGATTTGTTCTTTATAGACGCCAAATGACAATAACGGTGCCTCATAGGGCGGGCGGTAAAGCGGCGCTAACTTAGGTTCGAGTATTAACCCGGCTTCATAGCTGATCCAGCCCGCAATATAATAGCCCGCGTCAAGACAGCTTTGCATCCTTTCAAAAGCCGTGATCAGATCATCCGGGCTATTGGCCGTGATCAGATCAAGGGGATTCTGGAATAAATATGCGGCAGCTTGACCAATCCTGTTGCCCTTGGCAGGCGGCCTGTTGTTATCCAGAAAGACCGAAAAACTATCGTATTTCTTACCTGTCATATGCTCTTTGCCCAGTCACTATACGTTGCCATTGTGCTTATAGCATTACCTATAATTATAGAACAATATGGATTTTATATTATGGACTTCACGGCCATAAGTATTATATTCACCAAAGACGGGCAAAGAAATAAAAACTGTAAGGGGTTATCTTGACATTACTTCAAATTATCGTGCTTGCCATTGTTCAAGGTATAACTGAATTTCTGCCGATAAGTTCGTCCGGTCATCTTATTCTTGTCCCCAGGTTGACCGACTGGCCCGATCAGGGCCTGATGATGGATGTGGGCGTACATGTGGGTACGCTTGCGGCGGTCACCATTTATTTTCGGGCGGATGTGGCGCGCATGATTGCCGCATTCTGGCATATGGTCACCTTAAAAAAAGATATAAACCAGCCAGATAAACGGTTGATGATTGCCATTATTCTCTCCACAATTCCGGTTGTGCTCATTGGGGGGCTTGCGTCAAAAATGGGCTGGACGGATGCCTGGCGCACGATCGAAGTTATTGGCTGGACCAGTATTATTTTCGGCATCCTGCTTTATATTCTGGATCATAAGTGCGGCGCGGCGCGCAAGATTTCAGACCTGCGCTATGGTCACGCCATATTGATCGGCTTTGCACAGGTTCTGGCCATCATCCCGGGTACCAGCCGTTCTGGCATTACCATGACAGCGGCGCGCGGCTTGGGTTTTAGCCGAACAGAAGCCGCGCGCTTTTCCATGCTGATGTCCATTCCGACCATTCTGGCGGCAGGTATTCTCGAAGGGTTAAAGCTTGTTGAAAGCGGCAATATGACGCTCGGCCTTGATATATTCCTCGGCGCGGGCCTGGCCTTCATTACCGCTCTTCTGGCCATAGCGGGGCTCATGAAATGGCTGGAAAAATCCAGCATGACACCATTTGTAATTTACCGGGTTCTTCTGGGAATTGGGCTGCTCGCCCTCGTTTACCGGTAAGCTATTTAAAAAAATGAAGCTGTGAGATGATGATATCCACATTCTCATTATCGCTGGACATCGGCAGGGTTAAGGTCGTGTAGTAATCATAATCTTCGGAGTCAACCGGGAATTTGGCTTTATGATAATAGGCTTGTTTGGTTTCTATCAAAACCGTCAAACGCTTGACGATATCTTCTGCGAAAGACACCTGATCCAATTGTAAATTGGTCCCTTCAAGCCCAAAGGCCTGAACAAGGTCTGTACCAAACAGCCGGACTTTAAAATTGGGGTTTTTCCCGCCAACAACATCGGCCATCCATATGCCCGATAACAAATGGGGTATATCCATGGGGTTTAGGTCCTGTCGGCTGGGCATGTGCCGGTCCCCCGTGATCCTGGCCCAATATTCAAGCAAGTTACGTTGCTTGTCAGACGTAAACCCCTGAGGGTCCAAAGCCTCTATCGCTTTATTATACAAAAACTTATCCCTTATCTGAAGCCGTAATTGTTTTATTTAGCAAGTGATAATAAACAAAATATGTTAATAAACAAGAAATAGTAAAAATATGTAATAAAATAGATCATCTTCTATTTTACCGACCCCTGTTATCAGGCCCAGTTATCAGGCCCAGTTATCAGGCATTGTCAAATAGATTTTTATACTGTTCCCGCAGGGCTTTTTTTTGAATCTTTCCCATGGCATTCCGGGGCAGGGCGTCCACCGTGATGATGCGCTTTGGCACTTTAAAGGCCGCCAGTTTTTTTGCCAAAACTTCCCGGGCCGCGCCCTCATCAATCACCCCGCCCGGATGAAGCGCAACAATGGCTGTCACCCCCTCGCCATAATCCGCGTGGGGCACGCCAATGACGGCGCTTTCGCTCACTTGCGGCAGGGCATCAATAGCGGCCTCTATTTCTGCGGGATATACATTCAGGCCTCCCGTTATAATCAGGTCTTTATCCCTGCCTGATATATGAATATAGCCCTGATCGTCGATATAACCCAGATCACCGGTGATAAAAAAACCGTCAGGCCTGAATTCAGCGGCGGTTTTTTCCGGCATCCGCCAATAGCCCTTAAAAATATTCGGGCCGCGCACCTCGATAACCCCAATTTGCCCTTGCGGGAGCAAGTGGCCCGTCTTTGCGTCCGCGATGCGCAGCTCAACACCCGGAAGCGCGAGCCCCACCGTACCGGCACGGCGCGGGCCATCATAGGGGTTTGACGTATTCATATTGGTTTCTGTCATGCCGTAACGTTCAAGAATGGCGTGACCCGTCCGCGCCGAAAATTCTTTATGGATTTCGGAGGAGAGCGGCGCGGAACCAGATATAAAAAGCCGCATATTCCGGACCACATCCGCCTTGAATTCCTGCAAAGCCAACAATCGGTGGTAATGGGTGGGAACGCCCATCATGACGGTGGCTCTTGGCAATAGCCCGCAGAGCGCCGCCGCATCAAATTTTGCCATAAACAACAGGGAGCTACCCGATAAAAGCACGGTATTTGTTGCGACAAAAAGACCATGCGTATGATAGATTGGCAAACCATGAAGCAAAATATCATCAGATGTAAATTGCCAGTAATCCCTTAAAACCCTGGCATTGGACGTCAGGTTTTCATGGGTCAACATGGCGCCTTTTGATCGCCCCGTGGTGCCGGACGTATATAATATGGCGGCAAGGTCATCGGCCTTTCTGGGGGCGGTTTTAAAACGGGCCTCTGATTTTTCAGCAATTTCGGCCAAGCTGCCGGCCCCACTCATGGTTTGCACCTTCTTTACGCCAAATCTTGCCGCAAGCCGCTCAAATTCATCTTTGACCTGAGGACGGCAAATGGCCAGCACGGGTTCCGCATCAGCCAGAAAATACGCCACCTCATCCATGGTATAGCCCGTATTTAACGGCAGATAAACCGCGCCTGCCCGCAGGCAGGCAAGATATAAAAATAACGTTTCCGGGCTTTTATTTACCTGAACGGCAATCCTGTCACCGGGCTTAATGCCCAGAGAAATCAAGGCATTGGCATATTTTCCCGACAATGCCAGCATATCACCATAGGAGTATTTTTCGCCGCCAGACTTTTCAGTGCCGCCTGCGACCGCCATGCCCGCCGCCTCCATGAAAGGCGCGTCTTTGCAGGTGATCCCGTTTTCTATGGCCTCAAATAAATTGGCCGACATGACGCATTTCCAAAGTTATGCTGTTAAGAGGACAGGATTAATTTCATGTGGGTTTTTCAGGCGGTCTTTATTTCCTGAAGGCCCAATTCTTTGATCATTTGATCGCGCATGACAAATTTCTGAATTTTCCCCGTAACCGTCATGGGGAACTCATCCACAAAACGAACATAACGGGGAATTTTATAATGGGCAATCTGGTTTTTACAAAAATCGCGCATATCTTCTGCCGTTGACGTCTCCCCGGGTTTCAGGCAAATCCAGATACAAAGCTCTTCGCCGTATTTCTCATCGGGCAGGCCAAACACCTGTGCGTCCTGAATTTTCGGATGGCGATAAAAATATTCCTCAACTTCGCGCGGATAAACATTCTCGCCGCCCCGGATCACCATATCCTTGACCCGCCCCACGATATTACCGTAGCCATCCTCATCCAGAGTTGCCAAATCGCCTGTGTGCATCCAGCCATCCTCATCAATGGTTTCTGCCGTGCGTTCCGCATCTGCCCAATAGCCCTTCATGACGCTGTAGCCTCTGGTGCATAGCTCACCCTTGACGCCGCGCGCCGTCATATGGCCCTTCTCATCAATGATTTTAACCTCCACATGGGGATGAATGCGGCCCACGGTGGATACCCGTTTTTCAAGGGGGTCGGTGATGCTGCTTTGAAAGCTGACCGGGCTGGTTTCCGTCATGCCATACGCAATGGTGACTTCCGTCATATTCATTTCAGAGACAACCCTTTTCATCACCTCGATCGGGCAGGATGATCCCGCCATAATGCCGGTTCTTAATGTCCCAAGGTCAAATCTGTCAAAATCAGGCAGCTCCAGTTCCGCGATGAACATTGTCGGCACCCCGTGAAGGGCCGTGCATTTTTCCTGTTCGATCGCCGCAAGCGTTTGCGCCGGGTCAAAAGCTTCGCCCGGGAAAACCATGCAGGCCCCGTGGGTCACGCATGTCAGGCTGCCCATCACCATACCAAAACAATGATAGAGCGGCACCGGAATACATAAGCGGTCCTGCGGTGTGAAATTCATCGCCCGCCCGACAAAATATCCATTATTCAGAATATTATGATGGGTCAATGTGGCCCCCTTGGGCGCGCCCGTTGTGCCGCTGGTAAACTGGATATTAATCGCATCTTGCGGCTTAAGGCTGGTTTGTATTATTTTAAGCTTGCTGTATGAATCCTCCCCCGCGCGCGACATAATCTCATCAAAATTATAAAAGCCTGCTGTTTTGTCACTGCCAAGCCGGATCAGGGTTTTTAGAAAAGGCAGCTTTTCTGACATTAATTGCCCCGGCGCTGATCCGGCCAGTTCCGGGGCCAATTCTTCCAACATCGCGATATAGGCACTGGTCTTGAAGCTTTCTGCCGTGATCAGAGCCTTGCATTCCACTTTATTCAAGGCATATTCCAACTCAGACAGGCGGTAAGCCGGATTGATATTCACTTGAATAAGGCCGGCTTTCGCTGTGGCATACTGCGTGATAACCCATTGCGCACAATTGGGCGCCCATATGCCGACCCGGTCCCCGGGCTCAAGCCCCAAAGACAACAGGCCTGCCGCGCAAGCCTCTATTTTTTCAGCAAGCCCTGCATAGGTCCAGCGTATATCCTGATCACATACCACCAGAGCTTCCCGGTCAGCGTATTTTACCGCAGCCTGATCAAACATATCGCCGATCGTCTGAAATATCAGCGCGGGCTCTTCATCGCCCTTCACATAACTCTGTAACTGTGAATTCATTTTTATCCTTTAAAATACTGCACCCGTAAAATACTGGCCCCATAAAACAGCGGCATAGGGGCTGTTTTACTTCAATGTTTCTCTCTGGACCATGCGCAGGGATGCCGTGCTTTGATCGCCGCAGCCTTTGGGAAGGAAAATCTGGCCAATTTTCTTCAGGCTTTCCGGATCATAGGTTGCCACATCACAGGCGGCCCCGCCCACATAAACCTGACTGCCGTCCCCGGCTATATTCACCGCATAATAGGTATGATCCTGATCTATGCGGCCGATGAGTGTGTTGCTGTCCAGGTCAATCTTGCTGAGCTGGGTATAGGTGCCAAAAGCATGTTTGCCATTTGGGCTGATCACGGTCGAGAAAATCAAGACCGAGGTATCCTCGAAATCATTGATCTCATATTTCCCCGACTCCAGATCCAATGTCAAAAGGCCCGTCTTATAGGCCGCCGGATCATCCGCCGCCAGATCCGTTTTTACGGAAAATACCGGTGTTGAGAATATGTCTGTCTGATCCCACAGGGGCCAGAAATCAAGCACATCCGGTAAAGAACGATTTTCCAGCGTCCAATTGCGAAGCGGCAGGGTTTCAACGATCTCACCCGTTTGGGGGTTCATTTTATAAATATCAAAGCCCATGGCATAGAGCCAGTTATCATCCGTTGATTTCATAAGCATGTGAATGCGGCGCGGGGCCTCAAATGTGCGGATAGGACGGGCATTCAGGCCGGATGATGTATCATAAACCGCGATGCGTGTGGGCAACTGCTTATATTCCGATGACAGGATTTCTGTTGAAAGCTGATAGACATAAAGCTCCCGTCCATCCCGGCTCACATCAAAGGCGAAAAAGCCCTGACGCCGAATGTTGCCTTCGATAAAATCCGCCCGGAAAAGCTGCTCCCCCGTGTCAATATCCAATCCAACCAGAGATTTCATACGATTGGTCATGATATAAACGACCTTGCCGTCCGGTGACGGGGCCATGGAAAATATCGTCCTGCCGGCATTGGGGACTTCGTGGCTGCGCACGACTTTCTGTTTTTTCATGTCCAGAATATGAATATAGCCGGGCTTGGTGCCGGTAATAAGATATTCCGTTGTTTTTTCCTGAGTTTCTGCTGCCTGCGCTTCTGTCTGGGCCGCCTGTAATAATAAAGCCTGTGATAATAAAAAGGCGCTTGCCAGAATAATCCCTGTTTTACCCATTATATTTCCTGCCTGTATATTTCCTGAGTGTATATTTCCTACCTGTATATTTTCTAAATGTTTTAACGCTTGGGGAACACATTATTCAATTGGCGCCAGTCTGCGCCCGCATTGGGCTTATCCATATCCCAATCGGGATAGCTGTTCATAACATCCGGCACCTGCGCCGGCCACCAGCAGGGATCAGAGCAGCCGTAAAGATCCGCCTCCATAGGCTGACAAAGCGCCGCGATCCCGCCAAAGGCGTCCACTTCCCATCCGGGGTCCATGGTGGAGGCGCAGCCCGCCACGGTCTGCATGGCGACGACTTCCATTTTTGCCCCATCGCCAGATGAGGAAAATGAGGCGCGGTTCAGGGCCTGCGCCTTTAAATTCATCGGCTTTAAATATTTCACCGGTTTTCTCCCATATCAAGAGGATTAAACGTACGATTGGTATTCAGCAACGTGCGCGGGCTGACATGCCGTTCAAAATAGCTGGGGTTTTCCTGTAATATCCGGGTGTAAACACTGATGCCAAAATCAATCCAGTCCCGCATAAGGTCACAATAATGATAGGTCGGTTTATTGATATCATCATAAGTGGCGTAGGATTCATGATAGCAGCCGCCCGAGCAAAGATTTCTGATCCGGCAAGTATCGCACCACGTGCCGTCCCGATCTGCGCGGCCTTCCAGAAACGCGCCGAGTTCTTGCTTTTTGATGCCCGTATCGACAGAGCCATAGGTATCAATATCCGATCCGGTAAAGCGATGGCAAAGATTTAAGTCCCCCTTGTGATCCACCGCCAACAGCCCGATCCCCGCCCCGCAGGGCAGCGATTTTTTGGTGCCTTCATAAAGGTCTGTCATCATTTGGTGCATATTGGAAAAACCGTTATTGCGGCCCACCAGAGCTTCGCTCAAATAATGCTGGCCCAGCTTTTTCATATTCTGGAATACCTCATGCAATTCTTCATTACTGAGGTTAAAGAGAGAAATATCGCCGGACGTTACAGGGGCGAAACCAACTTCGGCGAAGCCGAGGTCATATTTTAAATGATCATGAATGCCGACAACATCAGTCACCCCCGCCGTTAAGGTCACACGCGCGCCGACGGGCCGCGCCGTATAGCGCGCCAGCAGCATTTTAGCCTTCCGGGAAACAACATCATAGGTGCCCTTGCCGCCAATGGTTTTGCGGTTTTTATCATGAACGGCCTTTGGCCCATCCATACTGATGGCAATGCCAAATTTATGATCATTGAGATAATCGACTATTTTTTCTGTCAAAAGCGTGGCATTGGTGGTCAGGGAAAAATCAACCTTTTTACCAAGTTCGCCGCAGCGCATCTCGGCATATTCCACCGCGCTTTTGATCAGGGGCATATTGCTCAATGGCTCGCCGCCAAAAAAAACCACATTGACGCGGTCGCGGCTGGCCCCTTCATCAAGCAGGAGGTCAATAGATTTTTTCGCCGTATCAAAGCCCATCAATTCCCCTTTGGACGGGCTGGTCAGGTCTTCTTTATAACAATAGGTGCAGCCCAGATTACAGCCCGTATTCACATTTAGAATAATCGTGCTGAGCGGATAATTCTCGATTTTTATTTTCTGGTAATCTGGCCGATCCGGTAACTGGGTCGGCCCGTCACCTTTGATGATGTCCATTTCCAGAAAATCTTCCACCACGCCCAAAATTTCTTCCGGCGAATAGCGGCCTTTAAATCGCGCCTCCACATCGGCCTGGCTGACCATTTTTTTTTCCTTGAACAGGTCAAGCACAGCACCCGACACCCCGTCCAGATCAAACAGGGATGTGGTCGGGATGTGAAATAAAATCCGCGTATCCCCCACCGTAACGTCATGGGCATTTTGCGCGATATAATGTAGTCCTGTTGTCATATATATTTCCTGCTTACCTAATTGGCGGTAAATTCCAGCGTTGCACGGTGACAATCAACTGGGCCTTGCCCGAAACCTGATGGTCGCCGTCTTTGACCCGGCCAATGATTGTCAGATTTCCTGCGTTATTGGTCGAATATTTGCGGTCCGGATTTGGCCCGGCGGCGGCGGGCATAAATCGGCCGGATTGATCAATACGGCCGGCAAAATCCACATCCTTCATTTGCTCGGCATCCGCATTAAAGGGCGCAACCAGCCAAAGAGCCGGCATAATTCCGATCTTAATATCGCCGTCCTTGCCCTTCATATATGCGGTGGCCTCAAATTGCGCGGAAACCGGCGGGGTGTTGCCGCCGCCGAGCCGCGCGATCGTCCATTCCGGCATGATTTTCACCCTGTCTATCTTATCATACACGACAATGGCCGTTTCCGCTTGCCCCACAGTGACCCTGTAAGAACCGGGGGCAATATTCCTGCCCGCCGTGATCTGCAGGGTGACACTATTGCTGTCTTGATGGACAATTGACAGCCCAAGCCCTTTATCTGCACTGGCTTTTCCTGTTAAGCCCGTGCCGTGGAGAATGATCTGCTTTGTCTCCCCCTGCCGCAGATAGTCCGAAGATTGTGTTAAAACCTGCGTTTCCGCGCCGTCCATGCGCACGGCCTGAAATTCACCGCCAATATCATAATATATCGCATCATGCCACCGGCCTGTCATGCGATTTCCATCTTCAGACAGGGCATAAACTTCGCGGGTTTCCGTGCCGTTTAAAATACCGGAGCCGCGCCACTCATACCCCGTATAGATCACAGACTTGCTGTTCCCTGTTATAGATTTCCCCTTTTGGCCCATATCATTCAGGTCATATTCCGCTTTATAAAAATCGCCGTCCCGCGAAACTATCATTATACCTTCATAGCCGCCCTGCCCCGGGCGATGGCCCGTCACGCGCCACAGACCAACCGGACTTTTATAGGCGGCGGCCTTCCACTGATCCCAATCCGCATTTTGAAAAGGATAAAGCTCGGCCAGCTCCTTGTAGGTTTTACTGGTCACCTCCTGCCACCAGAAACGATCCCGCGCACGGGCCTGATATTCAAGCGACGGATATTGGCCCACATGAAAATGCATATGTTTCAGCCAATCTTCCGCTGTGCGGCGCTGAAGGCCGTAACGGGCATTGGTATGACAGCGCCCGCATAAGGCATCCAGATCATCATTGGGGGCCGTATCAACAAAATGCGCCCGCTGTTCGAGCACGTAACGGAACGGCGCGGATTCTTTGGGCGACAGACCATTTTCTGCGGATAAATATTTGATAATGGCAAATCGGTCATCGCTGTCAACCGCAAGCCCATGAAGATGCTCCATACGAAAAATGGTCATGTCCCAGCCTTCCGGCGTTTTACGCACGTCAGATATGCGGGTAAGGCCCCCTTTATCCGTCTGTTCGTGACAGGCGGCGCAATAATCATTAACCAACGCCTTGCCTTTAAAATCACCGGTAGAATCATTGGCCGAAACAGATGTTAAAACGGCTGATAAAATAAACAATGTTAACCCTGATACAAAGAGGCCCCTTTTTCCAGACATGGTTTTTCCCATATTTAATCGTGCTATTTGATATGACTATTGAAGAAGGCAGCCTTCCTGTCAAAGTAAAAAGGCTGCCTTGCTTAAATTTTAGAAGTTATAGGTGGCATTCACGCCCCATGTGCGGGGCTGCCCGTAATATTGCTCAACCATGCCAAACAAGCCGCCATTCGCCACCGTGCCTGACAGGTCAAATGTCTGAACCAGATATTCGGTATCCGTGATATTTTTCACAAATAACCGCAGGCTCCAGTCCTGATCTTCGGGCAGATATGTAATCGATGCGTTACCAACAAAATAGCCGTCTTCGGTCAAGGCATTTGTACTGAGCAGGCCAAAAGTATGCGCGCCGCGATATTGACCATCAACCTGCACCGCAACCGCGCCGGACGCAACCTTGAACTCATGACGCAGCAATCCGTTAAAATTCCATTTTGGTGTCTGTACCGGACGCAATGTCGCCCCCGGCAAGATCGCCGCGACCGTCCCCGCAGGGGTTGCGATATCAATGGTGATGCCCGGAACATTTGTCACATCAGCATCAATATAGGCAATGCCAAATTGTACGTCCATGCCATCTGCCGGATTAAGCTGTAATTCCAGTTCAAAGCCTTTGTTTTTTGAATCCGCATTCAGGGTAAAGGTGTCCAGACCAATAATGGCAAAAGCCTGATAATCATTATAGTCGTAATAATAGGCCGCCCCATTCAAGCGGGCCTTCCCATCGGCAAAATCCCACTTAAACCCAACCTCGAAGGCATCAAGCGTTTCCGGGGAATATTTCATAAACGCATCGGTCACATAAATATCCGTCGGCAATAACGGCGCATTAAATCCGCCGGACTTCACACCCCTGTTCCAACTGGCATAAAACAGCGCATCATCACTGGGGCGATAATTTGCCTGAAGCCTTGCAGACCAGTTTTTATCATGGCGCGCACCGGTATAGGGCGGCAAGGCATCGCCAATTTCAACCGCATTGGGATCAATCCCGTTGACCGAGGTATCCGGATATAAATAGAGCACATCGCGGTAAAAATGATCTTTCTTTTCATCAATATAACGGAAGCCCGCGATCAAGCTCACCTGTTCATTCAGCGCATATTCAACCTGTCCGAACAAAGACCATGTTTTCACATTTGTTTGATACGGGTTTCTAATGCCGTTAAAGCCAAGAACTTCAATCGGGCCAAACAAAGCCTCAAACAGGCCCGGCATAATGCCGCCGTTGGTATCATCAATATCAAGATCCATATAATAAAAGCCTGTCACCCATTTCATTTTTTCCGTCTCGCCGGACAGACGAAGCTCTTGCGAAAATTGCTTGGCGTCCGTGGTCAGAAAGAAATTAAAATATTTAAACGGTGAGGCGTCTGAATCCTCAATATAATTGCGGTTTACCGACTGGTAATCGGTAATGCTGGTCAGCTCCATACCATCCAGGGCCCATTTCAAGCTGCCGGTAAAGCCATAGGTTTTCAGCTTGTTGCGGCCCGGTGAATCGTAATCTCCGGCAAAAACATCGCCGTCATTATCAAGATAATTATCCAGATTGGTGATGGGCACAGTTGGCGTCAATATGCCATCGGGGTTTTCCGCTGACACATTCTCGAAAAACCCTGTACGGATATCTTGCTGGCCGAAACGGGCATTCAAAAGAATTTCAACATCTTCATTTGGTGTGAATAGCGCTTGCAGGCGGCCGGCGGTTTCATTGGCATTATTCAGTTTTGCCTCCGGTTGAAGACGATTGGTTACATAGCCGTCCCCCTGATGGGTGGCGACAGAAGCCCGCATGGTCAGTTTTTCATTCAGGGGCAGATTAACCGCCCCCTGCATTTTAATCCGATCAAAACTGCCATAGCTGATGCTGCCATATCCGCCGAATTCCGGCCCCGGCTTTGTGGTCACATAATGGACAAGGCCGCCCGTGGCATTCCGGCCAAACAAGGTGCCTTGGGGGCCGCGCAAAATTTCAACCCGCTCAATATCAAACAGCATGAACCCCGCGCCGGACATTTGAGAGATATAAACCTCATCCACATAAACCGCGACCGGGCTTTCCACATTGGTGGTAAAATCATTATTGGCCACACCGCGAATGCCAATGGAATAATTGGCCTCGCCGTTGGGCTGCAAAGTGCTGACCCCCGGGGCCATGGCGGTGACCTCCTGCGCATTGGTATAGCCCATGGCCGCCAGCTGTTCGCGGGAAAAGGCTGAGATGGAGATCCCCACATCCTGCGCCGACTGGGCGCGTTTTTGCGCGGTCACGACAACCTCCTCCATCAACATTTGTGCCGATGCGGTTTGGACAATGGCGGTGGTGGTTAACAATGCGGCGCCGGCAAGCAGGCTTGCCGCCCGCCCCGAGACCAGATTTTTCCCCAAGACTAGTTTTTTTATGCGATTGTTCATGTTTTTCTCCCTTAAGTATAATTTTCCCATAGTGCGTAGAATAACTTTCCCTGCGCCAAAGGCCAACCTAGACAAAGGGCTATATCAATCGGGCCACCCGATACTAAAGTATCATTCCCCGCCACGGCTCCCTTACGAAACCGCATAAAAAATACGCAAAAGGGTTTTTTATTAATGCCAAGGTCTAACTTTTCTTACCCTTCGGCCCGTGCGATAATTTAAGCCATATTAAATTCATACCGGATATGCCATATTAAATTCATACAGGATATTTTGAGGAGCAAGAAAAATGACAACAACAGAACAATTAGAAAATTTACATCGTAAAACACGGGATTTTATTTCTTCGCCCCGAAAAATGCTTGTGAACGGCCAATGGACAGCATCGGCCAGCGGCAAGAGTTTTGATACGCTCGACCCCTCAACGGGCGAGGTGATTGTTCAGGTTGCCGAAGGCGACAAAGAAGATATAGATCGCGCCGTAACTGCTGCCCGCGCCGCCTTTGAAGATGGCCCCTGGCCCAGTATGAATCCAACAGCCAGAGAGCGTTGCATGCATAAACTCGCCGACCTTATGGAGGAAAACGCAGATATTCTGGCAGAGCTGGAAGCCCTGGACAATGGTAAAAATGTGGCCATTGCCCGCGCCGTGGATATTCAGCTGGCCATTGATTATATCCGATATATGGCGGGCTGGCCCACCAAAATTATGGGCAATATCCTGCCCTTGTCCGTGCCCTATGCGCCGGATGCAAAGTTTTTAGGTTATACTTTAAAAGAACCTGTGGGCGTTGTCGGACAAATTATCCCGTGGAATTTTCCGACCCTTATGTGCGCATGGAAATTGGGGGTTGCCCTTGCCTCGGGCTGCACCGTGGTTTTAAAGCCGGCGGAAGAAACGCCGCTTACCGCATTATATATTGGTGACTTAATCTGTCAGGCCGGCTTTCCGGATGGTGTTGTCAATATCGTTCCGGGCTACGGCCATACCGCCGGCGCCGCCTTGACCACACATAAACAAGTTGACAAAATTGCCTTCACCGGATCAACCGAGGTAGGTAAAATCATCATCAAAGCCGCAGCGGACACCATGAAAAATGTCTCCATGGAGCTTGGCGGAAAATCACCGGCAATAATTCTGCCCGATGCGGATCTGGATATTGCCATTCCGGGGGCGGCAAGTGCCATATTCTTTAATCAGGGACAAGTATGCTGCGCGGGATCCCGCCTGTTTGTACCGGATGGCCTGTATGATCAAGTGATCGAAGGCCTGGCAGAAGCGGCCAATGCCATGAAAATAGGCCCGGGGCTAAATCCGGATAATATGATCAATCCTTTGGTCTCGCAGATTCAATATGACCGGGTTATGGGCTATATCGACAGTGGCCGCGCCGAAGGAGCCGATATTATCGCCGGCGGCAAACGCCGGGGCGATAAAGGCTATTTTGTCGAACCAACCATTCTGGGCAATACCAACCGCGACATGAAAGTGGTTCGCGAAGAAATTTTCGGCCCTGTGGTTTGCGTACAGCGCTATAATGATGTTGATGACATCGCCAAACTGGCCAATGATACCGTATATGGTTTGGGCGCCAGCATCTGGACAAAAGATGTGAGCAACATCATCAATATTGTGCCTAAAATAAGGGCCGGAACCGTTTGGGTCAATTGTCACAATATACTGGATGTCGCCATGCCCTTCGGCGGCTATAAACAGTCCGGCTTTGGCAAGGATATGGGCAAAGAAGCCCTTGATTCATATCTGGAAACAAAATCCGTTTGTATCATGGCCTGATTTTCCTTGTCTTTAGGGGCGATCCTTCCTTAAACTTGAGCGCAAAGGCAGGAGAGTAATGGATGGCCGTCATTAAAAAAGCCGTTTCACAATATCAAGATGCCCGGCAGGCGGCAGGTGAGCTGTTTCAACAGCTTTGCGAAACCGGCCCGCCGCCGGCCTTATGCCTGTTTTTTTGTTCGCCCAATTATGATCTGGACCTGTTGGAAAAAGAATTATCCCGCTGTTTCGGCAATATTCCTTTGGTGGGCTGCACCACCGCCGGTGAAATAACCCCTCTTGGCTATCAGGAGGACAGCATCACGGCCGTTGCCTTTCCAAAAAATCATTTCAAAATTGTCACGCAGCGGCTGGATAATATAAGCCGGTTTAAAATTCAGGACGGCATGGATATTGGCGGAAATCTGGTGGCCAGCTTTAAAAAATCCATCCCCACGGCCAATGGCCATAACAGCTTCGCCTTTATGTTAATTGACGGCATGAGCAATGCGGAAGAACGGGTCACGGCCTCCATCGGCAGTCAATTGGGCGACATTCCGCTGGTTGGCGGGTCGACAGCGGATAATTGGGATCTGAAAAAAACCCGTATTTTCTTCAATGGCCATTTTTTGCGCGATACGGCGGTCGTTATTTTATTTCATACTGAATTGCCCTTTCGGGTGCAATATGCCCACCATTATGTGGCCGGAAAGGCCCGGGCGGTCATTACAGAGGCCGACCCCATCACCAGAATTGTTCATGAAATAAATGGTCTGCCTGCGACTCAGGAATATGCCAGACTTTGCGGCGTGGATGAAAAAGATCTTTCCATTTCTGTTTGCAGCAACCACCCTATTTTAATGAAAATTGGCGGAAAATATTATTCGCGGGGCGTGGTCGAAGTCAATCATGACGCGCAAACCATTCATTTTGCCTGCGCCATCGGCAAGGGTGTTGTCTGCAGTATTGCGCGGCCCTCTGACCCGGTTGCCAATACAAGGCAGCTTTTTCAGGATATTCGCGCCGAAATTGGCTCGCTGGATCTGGTTTTGGGGTGTGATTGCGCCGCCCGGAAAATGATTTATGAACAGCAGGGGCTCATGGACGATATCTCCCGGATTTATGTGGAAAATAATGTCATTGGCTTTGCCTCCTTTGGCGAACAATATAATACCATCCATATGAATAATTCTTTCTGCTGTATCGCGATTGGTAAAGAAACAGAAATCGTGGAAAAAGATAATGCGTGACCAGAAGAGCCCCTATACGGATAAAGACATAGAACAGCTGGTCATGGAAAATGCCCGTCTGAATAAAATACTTCAGGTTTTAATGGACAGGGTTGAGCAGGAAATGGATCAACAGCAGGATAGTTTCACCATTTTCCAAACCGCCATCAAACTCGAAGAAACCGTAATCCAGCGCACAAATGAATTAAAAGACCTGAACAGCCGGCTCATGAAAGAACTGGAGGAGCGGCAAAAGGTCGAAGAAAAACTGCAAATAGCCAAAAAACAGGCGGAAGAAGCCAACAAAAGCAAGACAACTTTTCTGGCCACCGCCAGTCATGACTTGCGGCAACCCCTCAATGCCGCGCGGCTGTTTATCGGTTCTCTCGCGGGCGCGGATATTGGCGCAAAAAATGCCCATTATGTGGCCCGGATCGGTAATTCCCTTGACGCACTGGATGATTTATTGGGTATATTGCTCAATATTTCGCAACTGGATTCAGGCGGTATCATTCCCCGCTTTTGTCATTTTTACTTGCAGGATCTGTTAAACAGGGTTGTTCCGGATTATATCCAGTCGGGGCAGGAAAGAGGGCTTGATATTCGCATGGTACCCTCTTCTTCTATTGTCTATAGCGACCCCCGTTTTTTAGAGACCATATTACGGAACTTCCTCAGCAACGCGGTGCGCTATACCAAAAAAGGCGGCGTGCTGGTTGGCTGCCGGATGCGGGCCGGCAAAATCATTCTGCAAGTATTTGATACGGGTATTGGCATCAAGGAAAGCCAGTTGGACGACATATTCGAGGAATTTATTCAGGTTCATGAAGACCATACGGCAGGCGGGCGCGGCATTGGCCTGGGCCTGTCTATTGTCCGGCGCGTGTCCGGGCTGTTGGACGCCCCTGTCGAAGTTCGCTCCACCATTGGCAAGGGATCAGTATTCAGTATTGCGCTGCCTCAAGGGGATGACCGGAAAATCACCCGGTTATATTTGGATCACACATCCAATGCGCCCCTTTCCAGGAATTTTGCCAACCGCGTTATGGTGGTGATTGATAATGACAAGAATGTCCTGGAGGGTATGACGGCTTTGCTTGAAAAATGGGGGGCAGACATTATTTCCGGAATGTCTGCCGATGTTTGTCTTGCGCAACTTATTGAAAAAGACATTATTCCGGACATCATTATAGCGGACTATCATTTAAACGGAGATGACACGGGCATAAAGGCTGTCACAGAAATCCATACTGAACTTTCCGGCTTGTCTGATGGGCCAATTCCCGCGATCATCATTACCAGCGACAGGGACCCCAAACTGGAAAAAATGCTGGCACTCAATGATCTGCCGCTCATTCATAAGCCCGTGGCACCGGCAAAACTTCATGCCTTGATCCTGCATCTGCTGCCCTAGGCCAATGTCAGATCTGGGATATTACGCTTTAACATCCGGCTTCTGATTAATGTTTTTAGCGGCAATAACCGCCTGAAGCCGGTTGCTCACCCCAAGCTTGCGCAAAATAGCCGATACATGTGCCTTGACCGTAATCTCGCTTATGCCCAATTCATAGGCAATGATTTTATTGGCCTTTCCCTCGGCAAGAAGGTCAAGCACCGCAAGCTGGCGCGGCGTCAGGGCAGATATATTTTCTTTGGTTTTATCTGTTTCAGGATGCGGAGAAGGGGCCTCCTTGTTAAATTTCGCGATAACGGCGCCCGCCTCCAGCGTCCCCCCAAACAGGCCCAAGGCTTCGGTTGGGATATAGGGGCTGCCCGACATGACAAGCCGGATAGCGTTTTTCATGACCCCCTGGGATGACGATTTGGGCAAATATCCCATGGCCCCATGGGAGAAGCTTTCTCGAACGACATCAGCCTGATCCATCGATGAAACCATCACAACAGGAATGGACGGGGCCTTGCGACGAATTGAAATCAGGCAGGAAAAACCCTCCGCCCCCGGCAGTTTCAAATCAAGCAAGACCAAATCAAAGGCGGGGCCACTATCCAAAGCCTGCAGGGTTTGGGTGGCCGTTGTCGTACAAATACATTCCGCGCCCCCTGAAAACACATCAAGCACGACCCCCTTCAGCGCTTCGTGGAAAAGCGGGTGGTCATCGGCAATTAATATTCGCTTCATATCCGGCAACGCTGCTGTCCTTAAAGTCAGAGGAAGATTTCCTGATGAATAGACTATAGATCAAACCTGATCTCACGAACAATCTTTTATGATTTACGCCTCACTTTCAAAAGCGCCAACAATAAATTTCTGACTTTGATCGGCCCCTTGCTTATAGGATTTTGCCCTGCCCATATCCGATATGTCATCCCAGTTTTCGGCAATCATTTCGGGGGTTGCCTCCGGGCCCAGGAACATGCCGGCGCTTTCCAAAATCTGCGCGCGGGCAAAGGTCCCAGCGCCGGCGGTAATAATCTCGCCTGTCGGGGCTTCCTTGCCGCATAGATATAATACAGCGGGCGATACGGATTCAGGGGTGAGTAAATCCAGCATTTGCGGCGGCATTATATCATCGGTCATGCGGGTTGCCGCAACAGGAGCCAAGGCATTCACCCGAATATTAGATCTAAAAAGCTCAAGTTTTAACGTATTGGTCAGCCCCACAAGGGCAAGCTTTGCCGCACCGTAATTGCTCTGCCCGAAATTACCATACAGCCCGCTGGAGGATGTGGTCATAACGATGCGGCCATATTCCTGATCTTTCATAATCGGCAAAACGGCGCGGGTGGCAATAACGCTGCCCATAAGGTGAACATCCAGCACAGCCTGAAAATCGGACAAGGCCATCTTGCTGAAGGTCTTGTCCCGCAAAATACCCGCATTATTAACCAGAATATCAAGGCGGCCAAAAGCCGACATGGTTTGATCTACCATATCCTGCATGTCGGTCTGTGAGGTAACGTTACCAAAATTTGCCAACGCCCTGCCCCCCTGACTGGTGATCTCCTGAACCACTTTTTCTGCTGCTGATGGGCCAGAATCAAGGCCAGAATCAGGGCCAGAATCAGGGCCAGCTTTATCGCCGCCGTCCCGCGCGCCGCCAAGGTCATTAACCACGACCATGGCCCCGCGCCGCGCAAAAGCATGGGCATGGGCGCGGCCCAGACCACCGCCTGCGCCGGTGATAATCGCGACTTGTCCGGTAAAATCATAGGGCATCTGTTTATTCCTTGAATGTTGTTAAAAAAATGTCGTGGCAGCCTTTTGCCTTATAAAATTTAACATAAATCAATTATCATGAAATAAAAGACAATTTCATATTCAATGCATTTACAAAACCCAGAAAATCATATAGGTGTTGTTGATAATTATTATTAACAACTTATGTATATATCATGACCATTAGATATTTAAGCGATTTAAAAAAAGGCGAAGAAGCGACAATCCTTGGCTTTGATCCAAAAAGCTGTAAAGATATTGATTTTGCGCGTGATCTGGAAGATCGCCTGCTTGAAATCGGTTTTGAAGAAGGCCTGAATGTTAAAATCCTCCATGAAGGGCCCATATCTCGCGACCCGATCGCCGTACGCATCGGGCAGATGACCGTGGCCCTGCGCCGTATGGAGGCCGCAGCGGTAAGAATATATGACGGAAAACCATAAGCAGCATGGCCAATAATTCACCTGATATTAAACAAGACATTAAAATCGCCCTCGTCGGCAGCCCCAATTGCGGCAAAAGCTCCCTGTTTAACAGCCTGACCGGCAGCCGCCAAAAAGTAGCCAATTACCCCGGCGTGACCGTAGAGCGGCGCAGCGGAAAATACACCACTGCGGATGGCAAAGTCATTACCCTGATCGATCTGCCCGGCATCTATAGCCTCAAAGACCGCACCCTTGATGAACGGGTCAGCCGTCAGGTCATCACCGGCACCCATGTGAGTGAAAGTCAGCCCGATCTGTTGCTTTGCGTGGCCGACAGCACCAATCTTCGGGTGCATTTACGCCTCGTATTGGAATTAAAGCACCTTGGCCTGCCGATCATATTGGCACTGAATATGCATGATATGGCACAAAGGGATGATATCAGAATTGATCCCGAGATATTATCCAAAGAATTGGGGGTTCCGGTGGTGACCACCATTGCCGTACGGCGCGGCAGTCTGGATAATTTAAAAAGCCAACTTTCCAGAACGCTCAATGACCTGCCGCCAAAGCAGGAGAGCATGCCCGCCCCGACAACAAGGGAATTGCAACAACAGGCCCGTGATATTGCCGCCCGCGCCACATTGTCCGAAGGATCGCAACATAAAATCACCCGCCAGCTGGACAGGCTTCTGTTACATCCGGTATTTGGCATCCTTATCTTCTTCATTACTTTATTTGGCATGTTCCAACTGGTCTATTTCTGGGCCGCCGCCCCTATGGACCTCATAGAGGGGGGCTTTACCCTGTTGCAGGGTGTTATTTCAGATATTCTGCCCGATAACTGGTTCCGCAGCCTGCTCAATGATGGCATCATTGCGGGCGTGGGCAGTGTTCTGGTCTTCCTGCCGCAAATCATCATTCTTTTTACCTTCATTTTAATATTGGAATCCACCGGCTATATGGCCCGGGCCGCCTTCATTATGGATCGCACCATGGCCATGGTTGGACTGAATGGCCGCGCGTTCATTCCCTTAATGTCCAGCTTTGCCTGCGCCATTCCGGGCATCATGGCCACCCGAACCATCGAACATCACCGGGACCGGATCACCACCATAATGATTGCACCGTTAATGACCTGTTCCGCGCGCATACCGGTTTATGCCCTTCTGATTGGTGCTGTTGTGCCAAACAAACCTATAATTTTCGGCCTGTTCGGCTTGCAGGGTATGGTCTTGTTTGGCTTGTATCTGATCGGTATTGTCAGCGCGTTGATTGTGGCAATGGTGTTGAAAATGACTTTGACCAAGGGCGTGGCCCAGCCGTTTCTTATGGAGCTGCCCAAATATCAGCTGCCGGTTTTTCGACATTTAATGATCAATCTGTGGGAGCGCGTTAAAACATTCCTCAGGCGGGCCGGGACAATTATTTTATATGCGGCCATCGGTTTATGGTTGCTCGCGCAATATCCTAAAAAGCCCATCGGCGGCCTTGAGCCGGATATTTTTTACAGCTATGCGGGTATTATGGGCCGCGCCCTGCAACATATTTTCGCCCCGCTTGGTTTTAACTGGGAAATGTCGATTGCGCTTATTCCCGGCATGGCCGCCCGTGAAGTGGCCATTGGCGCATTGGGCACCGTTTATGCTCTTCAGGGAAATGAGGGGCAGGTTGAACAAAGCTTGCGCACGATCATCCAAAGCAGCTGGTCGCTGCCCACCGCATTTGCTTTTCTGGCCTGGTATATTTTTGCCCCGCAATGTCTTGCCACCCTCGCCACGGTACGCAGAGAAACCAACAGCTGGGGCTGGACCGCCTTTATGACCGGATATCTCTTCGCCCTGGCCTATTTAGCCGCCCTTGCAGTAAATAAAGCCACCATAGCCTTACTGGCTTAAAATACCCCCCTTCATAAATTAAAGAAAAATTTACAAGATATTTACGCTTTTCGGTAACTATTGCTGGATAAAGTTGTCTGGTGAGAGTATTTTTTACATCCTTTGAGTCGGCATCATGGCTTTGGTTTGATTCAATAGCCGGGAAGAATAAAAAGAATGAATCCTGTAGAATATTCTGGCGAAATTTCTGGCCAAGAAAACAGAATAACCTTCCAACTATATGATTGTTGGGCCGGGTTGGCGGGAGATCAGGATATCCCCCCCTTAAAGGCGCTCGCGCCCGAGTCTATCGCCCCCTATAAAAACAATATGGTGCTCATTGACCTGCGCGACCCGGATAACGAGCCAACTTTACAGGTGGTTGGCCAACTTCTGCGTCAGGATGTCGATCAGGACCTCGTCCTTGCCGGCATCAGCGAAATTCCCCGCCGGACTCTGCTCAGCCGCATCACCGACCATTATATGGAGGTTTTGGCCAATAAAAGCCCGATCTCTTTTGACGCAGAATTCCATAATAAGGCCAGGGAAAAAATTCTCTATCGCGGAATTTTGCTACCCTTCAGTGATGACGGGGAAAATATAAATTTCATTCTGGGGGCCATACGCTGGATCAGCGAAAGTGATCGGCCAGAAACAGAAAGAGAAACAAAAAGAGAAACAGAAATAGATTCAAAAGCAGAACAAAGCCCGCAAAGTCACCCCCAAAATCACCCCCAGACTGAGGACTTGCTTCAATCACAGCTGGATCATTGCCGCAGATTGGTGCAAGGAAAAAATGCAGGATCGGATATCAGATCCAGAAAATCATTATATGAGGCCCTGGGGGCCATTCTGGATTTCCACGAAACATGCTGTGCCAATCCTGATCAATATCGCGACCTTCTACAGACTGAGGGCTTAAAGGCGCAAAAACGCGCGCCCTTCACCCCCTGTTTAAAAATGTGCTTTGGCGCGAAATATGACAAAACCCGCCTAACAGAATATGCGGCGGCCTTGTCTTTCGCTCAAAAAAACCATAAAAGCGGCGCGGAAATACCCGAGTTTCTGGGTCAATTTCCGGGGGGCATCAAAGGCTGCGTGCGGGCCATGCGAGAGGGCCGCACCATGGCAACCCATGCCCCCGCGCAAGACCTTCAGAAAGAAAAACAGAAAATCATTCATAGCATGCCGCCCATTGCCAAATTTTCACTGGAAGCCTCTGAGGCAGATATTTATAAAGATGAATTATGCCTGATTCTCGGGCGGCGAAACGGCGCGCATATAGACGTTATGAAAATTCTGAAAGAAGAAGAAAAAATATTGCCTCACATTCTAAGACTATTCATGAAAGACCTGTAAAGCAAAAGAATAACCCTGTTTTAATTAATATACCCGACGACATCTCACTATACCAATGTGATAAAAAGGACAAAAAAGTGACGAGCTGGACACAAAAAAAACTCAAGATTGACGCCATTGCAGATTTTGCTGCCGAAAGATTAAAGTCATCCTATGATGCGGGACATAATGCTGAATTCAATCAATTTATTCAGGATATGTATAAATATGCTGCCCCCGAGGAATTGGCCAATCGCCCCATTGATGAGCTTTACGCCGCCGCTCTTTCCCTGTGGAAATTTTGCGGTCAGCGTGCTGCGGGCCTCAGTAAAATCAAGGTATTCAACCCAACATTGGAGGAGCACGGCTGGACAGCAAACCATACCGTCATTCAAATCGTCAATGATGACATGCCCTTTCTTCTGGATTCCATCACATCAAACCTGCTTGAAGATGGCAATGACTTGCATATGCTGGTTCATCCAATCATTTCGTTCCAGCGAGATAAAAATGGCAATATTCTGCTCGCTTCATCCGAGAAAAAGGGCAAAAAAACCGGCGGCGTAAAAGTCACCGAATCCATCATGCATATTGAAATTACTGCCATGACGGATCCAAACCATATCGCCGCGCTGGAGGCCAAGCTCAATAAGGTTGTCGGCTTTATTCGCGCGGCCATTGATGACTGGAAACCCATGCTCGCCAAGATGACAGAGGTGAGCAAGAATCTATCCAGCCTTCCAAAGTCAGCTGCAGACCCAAAACAAGCCAAAGAAGCTGTAGAGTTCCTGAAATGGTTGAAGGATGATAATTTCACCGTCCTCGGGTACCGGGAATATTTCCATACGCCTGCAAAAAGATCCCGCGGCGACGGCTATGGCATTCTGCGCGACCCTGATGTCTATATATTAAAAGGGCCAGAGGGTTTGGTGGCAATCTCTCCGGAAATTGAATATTTTATGAAGCAGCCGGATGTGATGCTGATCACCAAGGCAAATGTCAAATCCCTTGTCCACAGGGTTGTCCATATGGATTATATTGGTTTCAAGAAATATGATGCCAAGGGCAAGGTCGTCAGCGAAATTCGTTTCGTCGGCCTGTTTACCGCACAATCCTATCAACAACGCGCCGAAACTGTCCCTTACCTTGATCGGAAAGTCCGTCATGTGATCGAAGATTCCGGCTTTACGGCAGAAAGTCATGATGGCCGTGCGCTCATGCATATTCTGGAAACCCTGCCCAGAGACGAGCTATTCCAAATCAAAGAAGAGCTGCTTCTGGAAACAGCCATGGGCATATTACATCTGAAAGTCATGCCCCGTTGTCAGGCGTTCATCCGCAAAGACCGTTTTGAGCGTTATGTTTCCGCCCTGGTTTTTGTGCCGCGCGACTTATATGATTCTACGCTGCGGGGTAAAGTGGAAAAAATTCTCTGTGAAGCTTATAACGGCGAATTATCCTCCCATTATGCCCAGTTGAGTAATGAACGTATTGCCCGCTGGCATTTTATCATTCGCACAAAGCCGGGCAACGTACCAAACCCGGACACTGCAATTATTAATAAACGGCTCGCAGAAGCTGCCCAGCGCTGGAATGACCATCTTCACGAAGTCCTTAATGAACGTTGGGGCGAGGAAGTGGGCACCAGCCTGTTCAAAAAATATTACAAGTCATTTTCACAATCTTACCGGCATCATTTTGACCCTCGTTTTGCCGTAACGGATATTGAAAAAGTCGAACAGCTGCCGGAAAGCGACAACATTCAATTTAATTTCTACCGTCTGGCAGAAGACCCCGACAATGCCATCCGGTTGAAAATATATACCAGCCACCAGACCATCGCCCTCAGCGATTGTCTGCCCATGCTGGAAAATCTTGGCCTGCGGGTTATCGAAGAATATGCCTTTTCGGTCAATACGGAAGAGTGCGGCAAAAATGTCAACCACGCCATCCATGATTTTTATCTTGAAGATCCGGCAAATAATTCTTTTGATCTGTCCAATATGAAAGACCGGCTGGAGAATAGCCTGCGGGCCGTCTGGATTGAGCGCATTGATAATGACGGGTTCAACAAACTGGTCTTTCGCGCGGGCATGAATTACCGCCAGGTGCTGGTCCTTAGAATTTACAGTAAATATCTGCGCCAGCTTGGCCTGTCCTATAGCGAATCTTACATGCAGGATACCCTGATCCAATATTGGGAAACAGCGCGGGATTTATCACAGTTGTTCGAGATAAATTTTTCCATTGTTCTGCCAAAAGGCCTTGACCGCGAACAAGAAGCGGCCAAGATTGAAAAAAACATCCGAAAGCAGCTGGAAAATGTGGACAGTCTGGATCAGGACCGCATATTGCGCAGCTATCTTAATGTTATCACAAGCTCTCTTCGGACAAATTTTTATCAATCTGAAGAGGATGGTACGAACAAGCCTTATGTCTCCATCAAAATCAACAGCCGTAACGTCAAAGAGGCGCCAAAACCCCGGCCTTATGCCGAAGTTTTTGTATATTCCCCGCGATTTGAGGGCGTGCATCTTCGTTTCGGCCCTGTGGCGCGCGGCGGCCTGCGCTGGTCCGATCGCCGCGAAGATTACCGCACAGAAGTTCTGGGTCTTGTGAAAGCCCAGCAGGTTAAAAACACCGTCATTGTCCCCGTTGGTGCCAAGGGCGGGTTTGTCCCAAAAAAAATACCCGCGAACGCCAACAGAGACGCTATTATGGAAGAGGGGGTAGCCTGTTATAAAACCTTCATTTCCGGGTTGCTGGATATCACGGATAATTTAAAAGATAATGACGTTGTCCCGCCGAAACAAGTTGTCCGGCGGGATGGTGATGACCCTTACCTTGTGGTCGCGGCAGACAAAGGAACCGCCACCTTCTCGGATATCGCCAATGGCATTGCCAAACATTATGGCTTCTGGCTGGATGATGCCTTTGCCTCTGGTGGCTCCAACGGCTATGACCATAAAAAAATGGGCATTACCGCCAAGGGTGCCTGGGTCTCGGTTCAACGCCATTTCAGGGAAAAGGATATTAATGTTCAAACAGATTCCATCTCCATTATCGGGGTTGGCGATATGTCTGGCGACGTCTTTGGCAATGGCTTGCTCTGTTCACAGGCTGTAAAGCTCGTCGCCGCCTTTGACCATCGGGATATTTTTATTGACCCGAACCCGGATCCCGCGACAAGTTATGCCGAGCGCAAGCGCCTGTTCGACCTGCCCCGTTCCAGCTGGGAGGATTACAATAAAAAACTTATTTCCAGAGGCGGCGGCGTCTTTAGCCGAAAATCCAAGTCCATTCCGCTCAGCCCGGAAATGAAACGACTGCTGGGTTTTGATGATTCCCAAGACGCGGCAGCCCCCAATGAGGTCATGAGAGCCATTCTCACCTCCCGCGCAGACCTCTTGTGGTTTGGCGGTATTGGCACCTATATCAAATCCTCGCGCGAGAGCCATTCCCAGGCCGGGGATCGCGCCAATGATGCCATTCGCATTGACGGGCGCGAGCTTAATTGTGTCGCCGTGGCCGAGGGCGGAAACCTTGCCTGCACGCAGCGCGGCCGAATAGAATATTGCCTCAATGGCGGATTGATCAATACGGATGCGGTCGATAATTCCGCCGGCGTGGATTGTTCGGACAATGAGGTAAATATCAAAATTTTGCTCAATGCGCTGGTAGAGGACGGCAAGCTCACCCCAAAACAACGGGATAATCTTCTTGTGGAAATGACCGACGAAGTGAGCGAGATTGTTCTCCACGACAATTATCTGCAAACGCAGGCCATCAGCCTCGCAAGATCCAGCAGCATTCGCGAGCTGGACAGCTTTGTCCGCTTCATGGATGATCTGGAAAAAACCGCCCATCTGGACCGGGAACTGGAATTTCTGCCCACCGATGATGAATTGATTGAGCGGACAGAAGGTGAGCTGGGCCTGACCCGCCCGGAAATTGCCGTCCTGATCGCCTATTCCAAAATGGGGCTTTATGATGACCTGATGGACAGCGATATTCTGGACGACCCTTATCTGGAAAAATATCTTATCCGGGCCTTTCCTGCCCAGCTTCGGGAAAATTATCCTGAGGATATCTGCAAACATCAACTCAAACGCGACATCATTGCCAAGGAAATCTGTAATGAGATCGTCAATCGCGGCGGCATTCAATCCATTAAAGAAGAAACCGGCGCAATGCCATCGGATATTGCCCGGGCCTCTCTTCTTGCGGCGGAAGTCTTTGGCTTGAATGACCTTTATAAAAATATTGAAAGCCTTGATTATATCGCGCCGGCCACTATTCAAATCCTGATGTTAATGGATGTAGAGGCCTTTGCCCGCCGTCAAACCATATGGTTCCTGAATAATACAGATTCAAATCGGCCCATACAGGATATTATCGACCAGTTCAAACCGGGCATTCAACAATTATTCGACGCGTCATCGGCGTTACAAGACTCATGCGATGATGGCCTGAAAAGTAAAATTGCCATGTATTGCGAACAGGGCGTTGATGAAAGACTGGCCACCCATATAGCCAATCTGGAATTAAAAATTGCGGCCTGTGATATTGTGCTGGTCGCCCTTGATATGAAAATTGATGTGGAAGATGTTGCGCGAGCCTACTTTATGCTGGGGGATAAAATTGGCTTTGACTGGTTACGGGCCGAAGCAGAACTGGTGGAATCTTCAGACCATTGGGACAGGCTTGCCATCAATAGTGTTGTAACCGATCTTCTGGATCAACAAAAGAATCTGACTCGTTCTGCACTGAAGGACTTGAGAGAAGGTGACAGCATTGACGCCGCACAAAGCTGGTTGGAAAAAATCGGAAATTCAACAGATCGAATCCAAAAATTAATCCATGACTTTCAGACCTCTGGCCGTATTAACGTGACCAAGCTTGGTTTCGCCGCCCGCCAGATCAGAAATGTGATTATTGATTAATCTGTAAGAACCCAAATAAAAAGCGGCTCTATGTGAGCCGCTTTTTTATTCTATTTCGCCAGAACACTCTGACAATCAATGCCTGAAATGGCGCATTCCCGTCATAACCATGGCAAGGCCGCGCTCATTGGCCGCGGCGATCACTTCCTCATCACGCATGGATCCGCCCGGCTGAATCACGGCGGTAACGCCGGCCTCTGCGGCGTGAATCAAGCCATCGGCAAAGGGAAAAAAGGCATCCGATGCCACCACAGATCCTTTGGTCATGGCCTCTGATAATCCGGCGGCAGCACTGGCATCTTCTGATTTTCGTACCGCAACGCGCGCGCTGTCAATGCGGCTCATCTGTCCGGCTCCGATACCGACGGTCGCCCCGTCCTTGACATAAATAATCGCGTTTGATTTCACATGTTTACATACTGTAAAAGCAAACAACAGATCTTGTAATTCCTGCGGCGTCGGACGGCGTTCCGTCACCACTTTCAAATCATCCATGGTGACTTTACCATTGTCTCTGGCCTGCAGCAGATAACCGCCGGCAACGGATTTTATGGTTTGGCCGCCGGCCCGCGGATCGGCCAGGCCGCCGGTTAAAAGCAGCCGCAGGTTTTTCTTTCCCGCCAAAATTTCCAGCGCCTTTTCATCGGCATCGGGGGCAATCACCACCTCGGTAAAGATTTTAACGATCTCTTCGGCGGTCGCCGCATCCAGCGTGCCATTCAAGGCAATAATACCGCCAAAGGCGCTTGTCTGATCACACAGCAAGGCGCGCTTATAGGCCTCGGTCAATGTGGCGGCCTGCGCCACACCGCACGGGTTGGCATGTTTGATAATCGCAACCGCCGGGCCGATTTTTGAGCCAAATTCACTGACCAGCTCAAAGGCCGCATCAGTATCATTCAGATTATTATAGCTCAATTCCTTGCCCTGAATTTGCCGCGCTGTCGCAATGCCGGGCCGGGGCTTGGAACCACGGCTTGTGTAAAAGGCAGCGTCCTGATGGGGGTTTTCGCCGTAACGTAATATTTGCTGACGATTGGCGGTAATGTTAATCCGATCCGGATAGGCATGTCCGACCTCTTTCGCGAACCAGCTGGAAATGGCTGCATCATAAGACCCCGTTCGCGCAAAAGCCGTTGCGGCCAGCTTTTTACGCAACGCTATAGTTGTGGCGCCGTTATTTTCCATCATGGAAGCTCTGACCGCGTCATAATCGCCGGCTTCGACGACCACTGTCACAAATTTATGGTTCTTCGCAGCAGACCGGATCATGGCCGGGCCGCCAATATCAATATTTTCAATGCATGTGGCGAAATCCGCGCCCTTTTCCACGGTTTCTTCAAAAGGGTATAAGTTAACCACCAGCAAATCAATCCGGGCGATATCATGGTCGGCCATGGCCTTGACATGGGCCTCATCATCCCGCAGCGCGAGCAGGCCGCCGTGGATTTTTGGGTGCAATGTCTTGACCCGGCCATCCATCATTTCCGGAAATCCCGTGTGATCCGATACTTCCGTCACAGCGACGCCCGCATCGGCCAATGCCTTGGCCGTGCCGCCGGTAGACAGAATTTCCACCCCCTGACTTTCAAGAAATTGCCCGAATTCTATCAGGCCGCTTTTATCAGATACGGACAATAATGCCCGCTTGATGGGGGCTGGGTTTCTATCACTCATCACATGATCCTACTCAATTTCGTTGTCCGGAATTACAAAACTAGGGCGTAAAGGATTAGGGTCGCTGCCGCAAGAAAAAAATCAGGCTTTTCCTGAAGTCTTCTGTTCAATGCGGCGCAGTGACCATTTTATCACGGTTTTTGACTCGCTTGCGGTTACTATTTGGCCTGATATGACAATCTGGCGCGTTTTTTTCTGACGATTTCCCTCTCCAAGATACAAGCTTTCTTCCAGAAACAGCCTTCCGCCCGAACATTGAAATTGCCAATATTCCGATGTCGGCAGCCGCAATAACAGACGATCATCCGCCCCTTGCCGGGTGATCGTGACATCCGGGTGAATATGAAAACGAACATCAAATTTTGGCGGCTCTTCTTTGAGTAATGGCGTTTTAACCTCCAGAATATCCTCTCCGCGCACATCATCACCAGTATCATTCATATAAATTGTCCGGTGATGCATAACGCCAAAATGCCGCATATAGCCATCATGGCTGGCTTCCAGCAACAGATGGCCATCCACGTTGCTTTGCTGGCTCTCCACCATCGTCGGGCCGCGCCCGATCAAGCCATCAGGACGAATTTCGCTGGAATTTTTATCTTGCAGGACAATTGTTGAGTGGGCGGCCGTTGACCGCGCCAACCTGTCAAGGTCATTCGTCGCAAGATTGGGCAGCGCGCGCGCACTGCCGCAATTTACAATGATCCTTTGTTTGGCGCAGCTCATTTCAAACGACAAGGTTCCGGCATGGCAATGCTGGCTGATATCCACAGGGGCCGGCGGGCCGGTATCGATAATGACAAGCACACTCCCTTGCTGAAGTCGCCTATAACTACTTTTTTCATCCGTAACCTTAAAGGGCTCTTGGGCGGCGTCTTTTGCAGATTTGGCAAGACACAGGGTAGCGGCTATTTCTTGCGCGTCCAGCCCAGCCGCGCCATTAAAAAGTGCGAGGCGGCCATCACCATGCACCATCGCCTTTAGACTTGCCGCCATATGGTTTATGGCGACATTCAACTTTTCTGGAACATCATGCCCCATAGCCTTATAAGACGCCCGGATCATCAGAAAATTTCGCAGAATATGATAGATATCTTCCGGACAACGGCTTTGGGTTCCGCCGTCCTCAAGTATTTCTTCGTCCAAAGCCTGATGGAGTAAGGATGTGCCTTTTTTCAACCAGTCTTCGCCATAAGGAATATAAAGGCCCGCGAGAATAAGCCCCATAACGGCATTCATCCGAGGCAGGCCCCGCAGGGATTTATCTGCGGCATAATGAAGATGGCGCGACTGGCGGGCCAGACAATTTAATATTTTGCTGCGGTATATCATGTCATTGCTGTCAAGAATAAGCGGCGCATAAACCATCCAATTGACAATCCGCTGACCAATGATGTCCGGCAACCAGAACAGCTCATGCCATTGATCATAATTTTCAAGCCAGTGCGCCGTCAATGCCTGGGCTTTCTTACGCGCGGCATTCCGGTCCAGGCAGAGATTTAAATCCCTAAGCCAGCAAAAAGAATGTAAATATTCCTGCCATTTCAGCCCCAAGGCACGGGCGTGCCATATGTCATCCCCGTGCCATTCACCGTTTTTATGGTTTGGATTCTTCAAGACCTGCCCCGCGCAAAAAAATCGATTGGACAGAATATGAGAGCCCGCCGCCACCGATATGGATGGCCCCGTTCTGGCCCAAAGATCTTTTGGCGTGCCAAGCAAGCGCAGGGGGTGTTTGCCTTTCAGGCGATATTCATGATACCGGCTGGCATAGCTGGCCCTTTTCGCCAGCGCCTTAAGGTGTTTTTGAATTTTGCCCATATGCGGCGTATCTGTTTGGCGGTGAATTTGCGACATAGATGTTTGTCTCTGAGATGTTTGTCTCTGATGGTCATTCAGGCAGAAAAAATTATTATATCACATGTTTTAGAATGGGGCAGCCTTATCCCCGAAGTTTCCGAATATTCTCGGCATAATGGGCGGGGCCGCCGGTAAAGCTTGCCGTTCCCGCGACCAGAACATCTGCGCCGGCCTGCGTCACCAGTTTTGCGGTCTCAGGCGTGATGCCGCCATCAACCTGAAGATCAATATCCCGGCCACTATCCTCAATCATCTGGCGAATCCGGCTTATTTTCGCCAATTGGCTCATAATGAATTTCTGGCCGCCAAATCCGGGGTTGACGCTCATGACCAGAATCAAATCCACCATATCCATCACATTGTCCAGCATTTCCACCGGCGAGCCCGGATTCAGGGAAATTCCGGCCTTGATGCCCAGTGATTTAATCAGCTGAAGCGTCCGGTGAAAATGCGGCGTTGCTTCGGCATGAATGGTGATAATATCAGAGCCCGCATCGGCAAAATCCTTGATATAAGCATCCACAGGAGAAATCATCAGATGGACATCAAAGACTTTCTTACTGAATGGCCTTATGGCCTTCACCACCGCCGGGCCAATGGTAATATTGGGCACAAAATGACCATCCATCACATCCACATGAATATAATCCGCGCCGGCCGCATCAATGGCCGCGATTTCAGCACCCAGCTGAGCAAAATCCGCCGAGAGGATCGAAGGGGCAATTCTGATATTTTTTTGCATAGATAGTCCCTAAAAATTAATCTGCCGTTTTTGTCAGGCGGCTTATGAAAAACCCGTCCATCCCCCCGGGATAATTATGGGGCAGGGTTTGTACGTCACCCTCAGGCAACACAGAATTCTCAAACCCGGGCAATTCCGCCGCGTTAATTCTCTTTCGTTTTACCGCCGCGCTGCGCTCCAGTAAAGCTTTTATCTGATCCGGACCCTCTTCGGCCTGCAATGAACATACACAATAAACCAGCACGCCGCCCACAGGCATCATCTCAATCGCCGCATCAAGAAGCCGCGCCTGTATCTCTGCCAGCGCCGTAATATCCCCCGGGCCCCTGCTGCGGCTGACATCCGGGTGGCGGCGCATGGTGCCGGTCGAAGAACAGGGCGCATCAAGCAGGATATAAGGAAATTCCTTTTCCGGTTTATAATGCGCCGCATCTGACGTCACAACGTCACAGGAAAGTTTCAGGCGGTCCATATTTTCCTGCAGCCGCCGCAAGCGCCGTTTTGACTGGTCTACAGCGGTGACCATGCAGCCCTTGGCGGCGGATTGCGCGGCCTTGCCCCCGGGCGCGGCACAAAGATCTAAAACAAAATCGCCTTCTTTGGCGCCCAAAAGCGTTACCGGCAGGCTGGCGGCCACATCCTGTATCCACCAAACCCCGTCATCATAGCCGGGAAGATTCTGCACAAGCCCGGGTTTTTCCACCCTGACCGATCCATTGGGCAATAACATCCCGCCAAGCTTTGCCGCCCAAGCCTCTCCGTCCAATTGGGGCTTCAGGGTAAAATCCAGCGGCGGCTCTTCCAAGAGGGCAAGGGCGATTTTATCCACATCTTCTGCACCATAACGCGCCGCCCAGCTTGCTTTAAGCCATTTCGGGATATTCAGGTTCGGAGAAAATTTTGTGGAGAATTTTTCCTGCTCCCGGTCTATTCGTCTTAAGATAGCATTGACCATGCCCTTGGTATGGCGGTCTGAGGTGTTTTTTTGTTTGTCGGTCATTTTTACCGCCGAATTTACCGCCGCATGGGCCGGAACCGCCATATAGAGCAATTGGGTGATGCCAAGCCGCAGGATATTACGGATGGTCGTCTGCTTGCTGGTCAGCTTTTTTGACGTACAATGATTGATCATCGCATCCAGCTGTCCAAGGCGGCGCATACAGGTGGTGCCGAGGTGGCGCACAAAACCCCGATCCTGACCGGATAGTCTATCGCCGTAATGCTGGCATGTTTGCTCAAATGCCTGATCAAGAGGCAAATGTTCATCGAGCATTTTTTCCAAAAAACCGAGCGCCGCCCAGCGGCCTGTCAGATCATTTGCCATCTGTGATTAATCCTTGGGTCATATGTCATTTCGTATCTTTAGGGGGGTAACATAAGCCCTCATGCAAACCAAGAAGAAAAGCGGGATTGCGCCATATACCCCCATTCTATTTTATTTTAAGTCATGACCTTTATATAAATTATCTGCTATATAGGGAAATAATCTATCATATTAACTGGTGATACTACCGATGAGTGAACAGAAGAAGTCAAAAAACCCAATGAAGAAACCTTTGGCCAATGAGGGGGCAACCCGTGATCATACCGCGCGCAAGCCTGCCACCGCCCCAAAAGAAATTGGCGGCAGAAAAGGGCCGGAACCCACCCGTTACGGCGATTGGGAAAATAAAGGTATCGCCTCTGATTTTTAAGATCACTATCGGCCATGAATGACAAAGGATGCCTTATGAAAAAACTGTTTCTGCTCAGGCATGGCAAGGCGGGGATTGGCGCCAATGACAAATCCCGCCCCCTTGCCCCGCGCGGAAAGCAGGATATTTTCAGGCTTGGCCAATATTTAAAAACATCCCGGATGCTGCCGGATCATATATTCTGCTCTTCCGCCCTGCGGACCAGAGAAAGTTTTGACCAAATAAAGGCCGGCGCAGCTATATCATTGCCTGTAGATTTTTGCGATGATTTATATCTTGCCGATGCGGAATATATGACCCGCCTGATCCAAAAATTTGATCAAAAAATATCCGCCGCCATGATCATTGCTCATAATCCGGGGCTGGCACAAATATTTCACAACCTAAGCCAAGACCCATCGAACGAGCACCATAACCTGGCGTTCCCCACCGGCACGCTTGCCATTATCGGTTTTGATATTGACGACTGGTCCGAATTAAAAAATGATTCAGGCCAAATTTTGCGGGTTATTATGCCTGTTGAAATGAGAAAAAACGCATAATTTAACGACAAATTTATCGTATTTAGTATAGGTTAACCCATGCTTTAAAAAATATTTGGTAATAGAGATGCGAGAAAAAGAACTCAGATTGGCTTTGGTATGTTTTGGCGGTGTGTCGCTCGCGATTTATATTCACGGCTGCACCAAGGAAATTTTAAAACTTGCCCGCGCGTCCAAGGCATTCCATAGCGACCCTGACATTAACGCCCAAAGCCGCAAAACATATTGCTATCCCAATGCAGGTCTGACAGATAAGCCAGATACCGAGCTTGTTTATTTTGAGATTTTAAAATCCCTTTCTCCGGAATTGGACCTGAGGGTGATCATTGACGTTGTTGCCGGGGCATCTGCCGGAGGCATGAACAGCATTTTTCTGGGGCGCGCGCTGGCCCATGATTTAAGCTTCGATCATTTACGCCATCACTGGCTCGTCGAAGCCGATGTAAGCAAGCTTATTGGTGATAAAAAACCTGCCGGGCGCATGGATAAGGTTTTTTCCAAACCAATTATCAATTATATGAGTAAAAAATACCTCGGAGAGACGGCACTGACCCAGATGGTACAAGAAAAGCTGCCCGCTTTAATGAGCATCTGGAAATTAAAACCCCCCTTTGACGGCAAGCATTTTTTAGGCCTGGTCTACAAGGGGCTAAAGGGCATGGGGCGGCCCAATGAACATTCTTTAATGCCCTATGGTCATCGGCTGGATCTTTATGTGACAGTAACCGATTATTACGGCTTTCAGCGCGTGGTTCCCCTGAATGATCCGCCGACCATTCGCGAGAGAGAACATCGTCATAACTTTCGTTTCTCCTATCTCAATAAGCTGAATGGAACACCGCCGTCATCAAAACAGGATACGATAAAAAACCCCGATAATATCGAATCAGACTTCGAAGATATTGACATTCCCGCCTTGAGTTTTGCCTCCAGAGCAACGGCAAGCTACCCCGGGGCATTTCCCCCCGCCCAGCTTCGGGAGGTGGACAGCTTCCTGAAAGATCTGGATAAAAGTTGGGTTAAAAAAGACGACTTTTTAAAGAAAAATTTCTCGGAATATAAAAAGGCCGGCCTTGATCCCATGCTAACCTCCTTTCTTGATGGCAGTATTTTAAACAACAAGCCCTTTGGCAAAGCCATTCTGGCCATTCAGGGACGTCCCGCCTTTCGGGAGGTGGATCGGCGCATCATCTATATTGACCCTAATCCGGAAAAAAACAGACCATCGCCCACGGGCGCGCCGCCGTCTATGCTCAACACCATCAAAGGGGCCTTGTCTAACATTCCGATGAATGAACCGATACATGATGATTTAACCAAGATTCAGGCCCATAATCAACAAATCAACATTATTAAAACCGTCATAGATAATGCCAAACCAGAAATTGAACAATTGGTCGAGGAAATCTCCGGCAGCACATTGAATGCCATATCAGAGGCCAAACAAGTTACCTATTTACGGGTTATATCCAATATTAAATCCGTCACGGGGGCGGGGTTTTCTTATGGCGGCTATGCCCGGTTAAAAGTCCGAAATACGGTGGCTTATCTGACGAATTTTATTGGAGATATTTGTGATTTCAGTTCTGGCGGCCGACAGCGCCGGCGCCTGTTCACCGTTTTGCACCATATGGCCTTTGAAGATAAATTCAATTTCTTGTCCTATACGCAAAAAATGGAAAATGGCAATAAATCCGGAATGCTTAACTGGGTCAAGGGCATCATTAAAAAAGACGTTTCTGCTGAGCCCCTGCCATCATGGGGATATTTCCTGACCAAATTTGATGTGAATTTTCAACGTCGTCGTTTGTTGTTTGTCATTAAGGACCTGAACAGTTACTATTCCCATCACCCCCATGATGTTTCAAAATTAGACGACTTGAAACGCGCCCTTTATGATCTGCTTGAAGATATTGCCAACTGTGCCACCTCTGAGGACATTCCGGGCCCCATAAAACGAGCATTACGCACCGCTTTCAGACCCATTTCCCATCTTGAAATTGATGATGATACCCAAGAGAGTGTTTTGCAGGACAGGTTAAAGCGGTATATCCCCGGCTTTAAATCGGCGCTGGACGACCTTGCGGATAGCTTGAATTTAGACCGGTTTAAACTTGGCGCTGATCAGCTCATTGCGGATCAGAGCAATATGGACTGGAAAAGTGATTTGGCAAGAAACCTGACCATTAGCTATGTTGGTTTTTCTTTTTGGGACGTGACAACATTTTCTATTCTGGGGTCCAAGGAACTGGGAGAGTCCAACAAAATAAAAGTTAACCGCATCAGCCCAAAAGATGTTTCTGTACTGCGGAAAGAGGGCGACGAAATCCCCTTGCGCGGGACAGCCATGGCCGGATTCGGCGCCTTTTTTAGCCGTGCCGATCGGGAAAATGATTATCTGTGGGGGCGAATAAACGGCGCAGAACGGCTCATTGATCAGCTTTATAGCCAGGCAAAATTATCTTCCCTAAGCCATAAGCTTGATATTATTGCCTTAAAAAAACGCGCCTTCACCGTCATTCTGGATGTGGAAGAAGAACATCTACTTGAAATTCCTGAGCTTTTCGCCGAGCTAAGAGAAAAAATAACCAATCTTTAGAGCAGGCGGGTCTAATCTTTTATACGTGAAAGCTTTCCCCGCAGCCGCACCGGCCTTTTTCATTGGGGTTGGTGAAGGTAAAGCCGCTTTGAAATTTTTCGTCTTTATAGTCCATCACGCTGCCAATCAAATAAATCAATGACATGGCATCCACATATAGCGTGATATCCTCATATTCAATTTTTTCGTCGGACGGGTTAACCTCGTCCACATAATCCACGGTATAGGACAAACCGTTACAGCCCTTGGTAGAGGTACCAAGGCGCACGCCAAGGCTGGGCTTGTCCCGGTTGGATATGATCGCTCTTATGCGGTTTGCCGCAGCACCAGTAATCGTAATCGCGTCACTCATTATTTTTCCTTTGGCTACATAAAGCCCATTTCAAGGCGGGCGGCCTCACTCATCATATAAATAGTCCAGGGCGGATCCCAAACCAGCTCCACATGAACATCGCGCACCCCTTCCACATCCTGCGCCCTGATCTGAACATCTCCCGGCATGGATTCGGCCACGGGACAATGGGGCGTTGTCAGGGTCATGATGATTTCCACATTGGCATCTTCGGCCACATTGACTTCATAAATCAGCCCCAGCTCATAAATATCCACGGGAATTTCCGGATCATATATTTCCCGCAGCCTTTCGACAACTTTTTCCTGTAGAAGTTTTCGCATATCCTCAGACAGGGGCGGAGAAAAATCCGGTGCTGCCGTTACCGTCTCAGATGTTGTCTTAAGTGACTTTGTTTCGTTATCAACCACTTTACTATCCTGTTGTTCTTTTAAAAAACGCTCTAAAAAACTCATATATTCTGCTTTATATCAAGAAAAAATTCGATTGACCTTATGCAACCCATCCACAAGCCGGTCAATATCTTCTTCTGTGTTATAGAGCCCCAATGACATGCGCGCCGTGGACGGAATATCAAAAAAATCCATTACCGGCTGGGCGCAGTGATGCCCCGTCCGAATGGCAATGCCGTCCTGATCCAATATGGTGCCAATGTCATGGGGATGAGCCAAATCCATGGTAAAAGATAAAATCCCCGCCATCTTGTCTGCCCGGCTGACAAGCCGCAGCCCCTTGACCGTTTGAATTTTATCCAGTGCATACGCCAGCAACCCGTCTTCATGGGGGGCAATATTTTCAAAACCAAGGCTTTCCACATAATCTATTGCCGCCCCAAATCCAATGCCCCCCGCAATATGGGGCGTTCCGGCCTCAAATTTATGGGGAAGGTCATTATAGACGGTTTTTTCAAATGTCACCGAACGGATCATGTCGCCGCCGCCCTGATAAGGCGGCATGGCCTTCAACAATTCTTCCTTGGCATACAGCACGCCAACGCCGGTAGGGCCATAGAGTTTATGACCGGAAAAAACATAAAAATCCGCATCCAGTTCCTGCATATCGACCCGCATATGGGGCACGGCCTGACAGCCATCCACCAAAACTTTGGCCCCAACCTTGTGAGCGGCCTTGATAATTTCTTTAACGGGCGTGATCGTGCCCAGGGCATTGGAAATATGCGTGATGGCGACCAATTTGACTTTTTCACTGAGCATTTTCTCAAACTCGTCAAATAGAAAGTTGGCTTTATCGTCAATGGGGGCCACTGTGATCACAATATCCTTTTCATCCCGCAACATCTGCCACGGCACGATATTGGAATGATGTTCCATACGGCTTAAAACAACTTCATCGCCCTTGTCCAAAAATGTCCGGCCCCAGCTTTGGGCCACGAGATTGATCGCTTCCGTTGCCCCGCGCACAAAAATGATTTCATTGGGGCTGGCTGCATTGATGAATTTCTGGATTTTAACCCGCGCATCTTCATATTTCTGCGTGCCTATTTGCGAAAGATAATAAACCCCCCGGTGTATATTGGCATATTCCTCGCCATAGCATTTTTGAATAGCGTCCAAGACCTGCCGGGGTTTTTGTGCGCTCGCGCCGCTGTCCAGAAATGTTAGGAGCTTTCCATATATTTTCTGGTTAAATATGGGGAAATCCTTACGAATTTCTTCAACATTATAGTTCGTAGCCGGTTGCGCTTTTGACGTTTGTGACGTCATGAGATCACCTCCCGGCTCAACCATCCTCTGGTTTTTTCGGTGAATCTCTGCTGTAATATTTCCATATCATCGCCGTTCTTCTCCCCACCGTTCTTCATAGTGGAGAATACCTCCGCCACAAAGGCTTCAACCAGCAATTCTTTGGCGGCGGCCTCATCCAGCCCGCGTGACCTCAGGTAAAAAAGCTGATCCCTGTCCAGCTCTCCAACAGTTGCGCCGTGGGTGCATTTCACATCATCGGCATAGATCAGCAATTCCGGTTTGGCGTTGGCCTCGGCCTTGCGGCTGAGCAACAGGTTTTTATTGGATTGATCTGCATTGGTTTTTTGAGCATCCCGCGCGACAATGACCTTGCCCTGAAAAGCCGACTTTCCGCCTTCATCCAACACGCCGCGAAACAGCTGATTGCTTTGGCAGTGCGATTTATCATGATTGATCCGCGTGAATATATCATGGGACTGTTTAACGCGGCCCAGATAGGCCCCGCGCAAGCCTATTTCAGCATATTCCCCTGACAGGCTGTTCATGATTTCACTGCGGCTAACCTCTGCCCCAAGCTGTAAATTCATATGATTGAATTTTGCTTTCTTCAGCAGGACGCTATGCAGTTCCGTTATATGAATCGCCTGTTTTCCCTGCAATTGAAGCTGGAAATAATCAAGCTCTGCCTTCTCTGCCACATCCACATCGCTGATCATATGAGTCCAATATTGCGGCCCGTCCGGCCCCAAAAAGCTTTCAATGACTTTTGCTCTGGCGCTGGCTGCCAGAGATATTTTTCCCCGCGTGTGAAGCGATTGGCCATCGCTGCCTGATGTTGCCAAATGGATGATCTGTATGGGCCGGGACATAGTAACCTGCGCAGATACCTCCAAATAATAGCCATCCGTGACCATTGCGCGGTTCAGGTTATTCAACGGTGTTGACTCTTTTTCTTCCGCCAGTGATTGACGAAAACCCCCAGGATTTTCAGAAAAGATGGAAAATGTTACGCCGTCCTCATCAGGGCGGGATGACAAGGCCGAATAAAAGTGACCATTCACAAAAACCACCACCGGGCCGGAAATATTTTCAATATAGGCCCGGTCAAACAAGCTTTTTATTTCTGCGGTATCAGGGTCGGTTTTTGAAATTTCAAAATTTTCATTTGCCTGAGGTTGGGCCAGAAATCGGGCCAGAAATCCCAGATTCGTATATTTCCACTCTTCCACTTTTGGGCCGGGAAGGCCGGTGGCCATAAATTTATCCATGGCGCGCGCACGTAGGTCGCTCAGCCATGCCTGATCCGCGCCAACGAATCCGGTCTTTCGTTTTTCAAAGTTTCTGCCAACTTCAGGCGTATCTAAATATCGTTTTAACGTCATATTCTATGAACCCGCTCTGGTGCTAAGCCGCATTTTCTGCAATCCCAAGGCCCGCATAGCCTTTCGCTTCCAATTGCAGAGCCAAATCCTTGGTTCCGGTTTTAACAATCCGGCCATCGGCCAATACATGAACAAAATCCGGCACCACATAATCAAGAAGCCTTTGGTAATGGGTGATCAGCAAAATAGACTTCTCCTGACCACGCAGGCGATTAATGCCGTCGGCAACAATTCTCAAGGCATCAATATCAAGCCCGGAATCCGTCTCATCCAATATGGCCATACTTGGGTCCAGAACCGCCATCTGAACCATCTCGTTACGCTTTTTTTCGCCGCCGGAAAAGCCCACATTTACGTCACGCTTTAACATTTCGGGGTCCACATCAAGCTCTTTGGCCTTGGCGCGAATTAATTTCAGGAAATCAACCGCTTTCACTTCTGCTGCACCCTGATAGCGGCGCTGGCTGTTCAAAGCGGTGCGCAGGAAATTCATATTGGAAACCCCCGGTATTTCCACAGGATATTGAAAGCCGAGAAACAGGCCTTCTCCCGCGCGTTCATTTGGGTCCATGGCGAGCAAGTCTTTACCATTATATAGCACAGACCCTTCTGTCACCTCATAACCACCTTTGCCGCTTATGGCATAGGATAACGTGCTTTTACCGGCACCATTTGGGCCCATTATCGCGTGCACCTCACCATCATTGATGGTTAAATCAAGCCCCTTCAGGATTTCTTTTCCGCCGACAGTCACATGTAAATTTTTTATTTCCAGCATTTTACTCTCTTCATAAGTTGTCTTATCCAACACTTCCCTCAAGGCTTATTCCCAGTAGTTTCTGGGCCTCTACCGCAAATTCCATGGGAAGCTGCTTCATCACATCTTTACAAAAACCATTGACAATCAAT
>Ga0256839_1000397_pt1 | contig 56422 bp, 40 predicted proteins | sample 354166metaG_FD_185968 | JGI IMG/M metagenome (GOLD analysis project Ga0256839, IMG submission 185968) | Hydrothermal vent microbial communities from Mid Atlantic Ridge, Atlantic Ocean - 354-166 | ecosystem: Environmental > Aquatic > Marine > Hydrothermal vents | place: Atlantic Ocean: Mid...
AGCAGCTTAAAGAATTCCCTGATGAACAATTTCCACAAAACAAGGGATCGGGACCGGCCTCCCTGATTTTCAGCCGCTGACGTCCATGTCGCCCCTGTCAGGCGAAACCGACTCTGCGCCTCCTGATGACCTTGAGCGACAGGCCGAAGCACCGGGATGCCTGTTGACCGGCTTCTCCCTTGCTTTTGGAAACTATATTCGATAAAATTATTGAAAAATTCTGTAACCGCGAAACCTGTATATTTTTGAACATTGCAGCAGACTTTCAAAAGCATGGGATATAAATCGCCCGGGATATCTTGCCGGCCCGACGAATTTGTACAAATCATATGAATTCCGTCCCAAACGACAATAACTGCGTTGAAAAGACGGGAGATGCCCTCCGGACCGTCATAGTTGTTGAAGACGACGAGGGGCTTAATCGTCTGATCCTGAAGACCCTCATAAGAGAAGGTTTTTCCGCCAGGGGAGTTCCCACAGGGGCCCGCGCTCTTAAACTCGCTGCTGAAAATACGAGAGCCATCCTGCTGCTGGATTACCTTCTGCCTGATATGACCGCCGAGGACATCATACTGACACTCAACCGGAAGAATCTCAAGGTGCCGTTCGTGATCATGACCGGACACGGTGATGAGAAGACCGCCGTTAAGCTGATGAAGCTCGGAGCCATGGACTACATAATCAAGGAAAAAGGTATACTGGAACTGCTTCCAACAGTCCTCAGACGGGTATTAAATGAATTAAATACAGAACAAAAATTAATAGATGCCCGGAATGCATTGCGGAAAAGCGAGGCAAGCCTTGCCGAAGCCCAGCGTATCGCCGGGATAGGGAATTATACGTGGGACACCCGAAAAGATGAATTATCATGGTCTCACGGCACATATCTTATTTTCGGAGTCGACCCCGCGGAATTCAGGCCTGACTTCAAAAAATATGTGGATTTCATTCACCCCGAAGACCGGAGGCGTGTTACTGAAATTTTCAAAAAGGCTCTTGCCAGAAAGACAAAATACAATGTCGAGTATCGCATAGTCTTGCATGACGGCACAGAGCGCGTACTGCACGATGAGGGGCAAATCAGTTGCGATGAACGCAACAAGCCGGCCTGCATGTTCGGGGTGATCAGGGACATCACGGAGCGCAAAAACCTCGAAAAGGCCATCTTTGAAATTGAAGAGAGGGAGCGCCGGCGTATCGGATACGAATTACACGACGGCCTCGGACAACTCCTTACAGGCATATCATTTAAAAACTGGGGGCTGGAGCGCAAACTGGAGAAAAGCTCTCTCGAGGAAGCCCGGGAGGCGGCCGAGATATCGATGCTTATAGCAGAGGCAAAAGAACAGGTCAGCCGCCTGTCAAAGGGGCTTTCACCCGTGGAAATGGACAAGGAAGGTCTCATGGCGGCACTTGAAACACTCGCGCTGAATAATGAGAAGATGTTCGGGATACCATGCGTTTTCAGATGCGACAAGCCCGTCTTTGTGCATAATAAAGCTGCAATCGTACAGCTCTACCGTATTGCCCAGGAGGCTGTAACCAATGCCGTGAAACACGGCAAGCCGGATTACATCGAAATCAGCCTTGCAAGAAAATACAGCAAAATCACGATGTCGATAAAAGACAACGGCGTCGGCATCTCCGGAAATCCGGACGGCGCCAACGGAATGGGGCTTAAAATCATGCGTCACAGGGCCGGGATCATCAATGCATCTTTTGATGTACGGCAGAATGCCGGAAAAGGCACGGTGGTCACGTGTGTCTTCCCGGATAATTCCGGGAAAACCGGGACGCCGGAAGATTCCGCGTTCGCGAAGAAACAATCCACGTGAGGCGGGAGGTTCTTTCGCCGCCTGAAGGGTTTGCTTTTGCCGGCATATATCTAATAAAATCTACCTTAACCTTAATGCGCCATAAACGTGCAGAGGAGCCTCTTGCAAAAGTGTGAAAATGCCTGCATGTGTCATTTCGACCGGAGGGAGAAGTCTTTTGGTATCGACGGGGTATAAGACCTCTCCCTTCGCTGTAGGCGACAGACAGAGGACTTTTGCAAGGGCTTCCCTGTGTTGAAAATATCATGAGCAGCCGGAAAAACAAAAAAACAAAATACAAAGTGCTTATCGTCGATGACCACCCGATTGTGCGCCAGGGGCTTACGCAGCTTATCAATCAGGAGACCGGCTTTGCGGTATGCGGTGACGCGGGCGATATTCCACAGGCATTGCAGGCCATTGAAAAGTACGGGCCCGACATTATAATCGTCGACATCTCCCTCGGACACAGCAGCGGGATAAGGCTGATCGAAGACATCTCGGACAATTATCCCGGCCTGGCGATTCTTGCGCTTTCCATGCATGACGAATCAATATACGCCGAACGATGCCTCAAGGCCGGAGCCAGGGGTTATATCATGAAACAGGAGCCCCCGGAAAAGGTTGCGGAGGCGATGAAGGAAATCATGAACGGCGGCATATTCATCAGCGAAAAGCTGGGGACAAGACTGCTCCATAAATTCGTCGCCAGGAAGAAGATAGAAGCTCCATCCTCCCCGGTCGAGCTTCTCAGCAACAGGGAACTGGAAGTGTTTCAGCTCGTTGGCAAGGGATTGAAGACGCGCAGGATCGCCGAAGAATTAAATCTCAGCGTCAAGACCGTTGAAACATACATAGACCATATCAAGAAGAAAATGAACTTTGATGACTCCCGCAATCTGTTCCTGCACGCCGTGCAATGGACAATGAATACGTAAACATCCTGTGAGCGTTCTCCCCTGCCGGCTTATGCAACATTAAGGTTTATCCAGCATCTCCCTTATCTTTCTTACAAGCTTTTCCGCCAGTAAAGGTTTTGACAGGAAATTTATCCCTTCTTCATAGCATCCCTTCCTGTTCAGTTCCTCGATGGAATAACCGCTCATGAAGAGCGCTTTGATACCGGGTTTCATACTTTTTATTTCCTCATATACCTCTTTGCCGTTCTTCGCCGGCATGACCACATCAAGCAGGAGGAATTCAACATCGTCCTGCTTTTCCATGAATTTCCGGACGGCATCCTCTCCGTTTGCGGCCTCTATGACATTGTAACCGTTTTTCTCGAGTATGACCGCCGTAAGCCTCCTCAGGTCCTCATCGTCCTCCGCCACAAGCACTGTTTCCGAGCCGCGCCTGGGCATTGCCGGGGAGACCGTTTCTTTTTTCTCATTCGCCGGGCCGCTGAGGGGAATGTAGATTTTAAACGTTGTTCCCATGCCCGGTCCGGTGATAACATCTATATAGCCTTTGTGCTGCTTGACTATGCCGTATACCATGGAGAGCCCGAGACCTGTTCCCCTGCCGATTTCCTTGGTTGTAAAAAACGGATCGAATATTCTTTCTCTTACATGTTCGTCCATGCCTCTTCCTGTATCCGTAACGGTTATCATCGCAAACCTGCGGTGTTCTGCCCCGCCGGAGGACAACAGGAACTTTTTATCCGGCTCGGCCGAACTCGTGGCTACAGTCAGTGAGCCTCCCTCGGGCATGGCATCCCTTGCGTTTGTGGCGAGATTCATCAGGACCTGGTCTATCTGGCCGGCGTCGGTCATTATAATCAGATCCTCATCTGAAAGCTCGACCTTCAGCTCTATATCCTCCCCTAAAAACCTCTCCAGAATCCCCTTTGCGTTTCTGATGATGTCATTCAGGTTTTCCGGGCTGGGATTGTAAACCTCTTTTCTGCTGAATGTAAGAAGACCCTGTATGAAGACCGCCGCTTTTCTGGCGGATGACAGCAAATGATCCAGATACCTGCTTGCCGGTTCTTCCCTGCCGACTCTCTTCTGCAACAGATGTGCATAGCCGAGTATCGTGCTGAGTGTATTGTTGAAGTCATGTGCTATACCCCCCGCAAGCGTTCCGATCGCCTCCATTTTCTGTGAGTGTCTCAGTTGTTCTTCAAGCTGCTGCTTTTCCACCTCTCTTTTCTGCAATGACGCGGCCATATCATTAAAGGCTGTTGCAAGCCTGCCTATCTCATCCTTTGTCTCAACCGGTATACTTCTGAAAGACCCGGAGGTCTCTATCTCCTTGACTCCTTCAGTCAGCTTGCCGAGCGGCCTTGTTATCCCCCCGACTATAAAATATGCTATGACCCATCCGGGAATTATAAAGACAACCGGGATGAAAATACTTTTCAGGAGCAGGTCTTTCAGGCTGTTTCTCATGTGCTCGGTAGTGAATATGATCCTGACGAGGCCGATCAGATTATCCTTTCTGCCGGTTGAGTCTTTTTCAAAGAAAAGCGCCTCTTCTTCAGAGTATCCTTCAGCGGAATATGTCTCCCCGGACATAACCGGGGACCAGAATTCTATCCAGTCGCGGCCCTCAAAATACAGCGGTGATCCGGATTTTACGAACATATCGATTATTTCCTCCCCGGGAAAAAGCCGATCATCTTTGAAGTACAGCGGTCCGGCGGCGTCCGTTCCCGCCTTCTCAGCACTTTTCAGCGCCCTGAGTTCCCTCCCGTCGAGACTGAAGACCTCCACCATTATCACTCCCTTGCTCTGCATAATGGCTTCCACCGGGTCTCTGAGCAGGTCGTCGCTCTCTGCAAACACGCCGAGCCGCGCACTCTGGGCAAGATGCTTTGAAAACTCTTTTCCCTCATATATGAGATTCTGCTTGAGCGTCTTGCTCTGGTAATAGATGAAAAAGGCCGTGAAGGCAATGTAAAAGGTCACAAGAAAGATTGTAAACAGATAGAATATCTTTGCACCGAAACTTTCACGGTTGTATTTAAGAAAGCTCAAGAATCTCATATGGCTCCCGGCATGATCAGGTCTTGCAGGTTTTTTCACCTTTTAACCGGCCCCGCTCTCTTGAGAAATTCGCCGGCCACGGTTACTCCCAGCTTCCTGGCCGTCTTGCGGTTTACCGTCACAACCGCCCTTCTCGCATCGGCTTCTTTAATTTTCCTTACATCCATTCCCGACAGAATCTTTTCAGTTATTTCCCACGCCTGCATGCCTATGTCGGCGGCATCTATGTCGAACGAGATCAATGCACCCATTTCAAGGTATTTATCGGAAAACGTAATCACGGGTATCCTGTTCTCGAAAGAAAAAAGGAACAGGAGCTCGACAGTCTCAGAGGTAACAACGGTAATGTCGGGCAGCATCCAGAAGGCGTCTATCTTTCCCTTGAGAGACTGCAACAGCCCGGGGACGTCCTTCGGGTTTTGAATCTCTCCTGCAATTAATACGATACCTGCTTTTTCAGCGGCGGCACGGAGCCTCTTTACAAAATCTCCCGTCCTTGCCGGGTTATATAAGAGACCTATCGTGCTGATATCCGGTATGGCCATCTTTAAAAGGGACAACTGTTTCTCCGGATTAATGTACAGGCTGACACCTGTAATATTATCACCGGGGGCAGCAACCGGGGAATTGAGAATCATGAAGTAAACGATCGGCGCGTTTTTGATGCTCTTGATCCTGTTAAGCGCATCTATCCCTATTGCAAGAATAACCGCGGGGTCTGTTTTACGGACCGCCTTCAGGATATCCTCTCCTTCCGGTTCAGAGACGAAAAATTGTTTGACATTGCAATTGCACGCCTCCTTAAATCCATGCAGCGCATCATTGTACGGCTTAATATTAATGCTCTGCACGGCAACAATATCGGCGGCAACAACTATATCGCGGCAGAATAAAACGGACAGCATAATGAACACGCTGCATGCAAATCCCCTTATTCCCCGTCTCTCAAGGACCGTCCGCCGGGCACCCCCGCGGCATCGGTCCGCACCTGCCTTGCTTTTGAAAGAAACTGTAGCCCGAATCATTGTAAAATGTTAACATCAACCGGGATTTATTTTCCCGATTTTTTTATTATATATTAAACTTTCAATGTTGCATAAGCCGGCAGGAGAGACAGGCGTAAAATTTTCGCCGGACCCTCCGCCCTCGGGCGGAGCCTTTATGCCGCTGGAAGGTAAACTTAAGCCGGATTACATGTATAATAAGGGAGCCGTCCGCTGAAAACCGGAGTATTGATATTTGGATATGCCATGAAAGCAATGGTACCGGGCTTTTTTTTAATATCTTTAATATTTGTGCTTTCCGCCGCATCCGCCTTTGCCCAGTCCGAGGAAGAGATGAGGATTCTCCGGATGTTCTATAAGGAGGATGAACTTGTCGTTACACCGACAAGGACTCCGAAACCCGTCTCACAGGTTGCAGAGAATATCACCGTCATCACTGCAAGGGAGATGGAAGAAATGAATGCCCACACGCTTGCCGAGGTGCTGGAAAGGGCGACGGGCCTGTTCGTTGAGTTCTTCGGGCATGATTTCGGCAGCGACGCCAATATATACATCCAGGGTTCCGACGAAAACCACGTCCTGCTGCTTATAGACGGGGTGCCCTGGAATCTGATGAACAACGGAAAACCCCTGGTGAATTCGATTCCTGTGAAAATAATCCGGCATATCGAAATTATCAAAGGTCCGGCATCATCATCGTGGGGCTCATCCCTCGGAGGCGTGATAAATGTCGTTACAAAGGATGCGGGAAACAGGAGCAGGCCCGGCGGCACGGTCGGCGCCTCATACGGCGAAAGAAACACGCAGGATTACAGCGTTGAAGTCTCGGGCAAGGCAGGAAATGTCGGCTATTACCTGCAGGCAGGCAGGCAGTATTCCAGCGGCCTGAGAAACGGGCGCTATTTCAAAAGCGACAGTTTATACTCAAAGTTCAGCATTTCCGTCGCGCCGCGCACACATTTCGTGTTGACCGCCGGGTACAACGAGCCTCATATAAATTATGGCGACATGCCGGCTGTCGATCTGACATCCGCTGCTTTAAGCCGCACCTTTTTTGCAACGGCGTCCATTTCCGCAGAGCTTGCGGAATTCCTCAGTCTCGAGGCATCCGTCCACACTCTAAAACAGAAATTCGTGCAGAACAACAATGAACTCGCTACAGGTGATCTGTACATGGATGCCGTCTATGACGAAGAAACCACAGGGGCCAGCGGCAAGCTCATCTGGAGAGACAAAGTGCATACAGCGGTTGTGGGCGCTGACATCAGCGATGGGCATCTCGACCAGACGATCACGGCCGGACGTTTTCTGCAGTCATTCGGAGCGCCGGAGAGTTCCGAAACAACCCCGGCAATGGAAAAGTGGGCGATCTTCGCCAATGATACGATAACTATCGGCAGATTCTCCATAACGCCGGGCATCAGGTTCGATCACAACAATATCAGCGGAGACTTTACAAGCCCGAGCCTCGGGGCCACATACAGACTCGGCGAACAGACCATCCTCCGGGCATCCGTGGCAAGGGGATTTACCATACCGCTCCTGATATACACATCCGGCGCGCTGTATATTGACCCCAACCCGGACCTGAAGCCGGAAAAGGTATGGTCCTACCAGGCAGGCGTGGAATCATGGGTGTCGGACTATTTCCGCGTCAAGGCCGCCGTCTTCCATCACAACATGAATGACGCCCTCGTGGATGCTGCGCCTCCTACTGAAAACGCGTTATACGTCAACGAGGGCAATATAAAACGTGACGGGATCGAACTCGATATAAAGACAGCGCCGTTTAATGCTGTCTCGCTTAAAACCGGATTTGCATATGTTCATAAAAGGCTTTATCTCGGGGAAACGACATCCGAAGACAACTATGCCTGCAATCTGGCCGTCAGGTATGACGACAACAGGTCATTATCAGCCCGGCTTGCCGGCAGCTATATATGGTGGGACCGTGCAAAAGAGGATAACGCAAAATACAACACGGTTATATGGGATTTAAACATCAACAAAACAATTTACTCCACCGGGGGCACGAACAGCGAATTTTTCCTGACCGTCCATAATATCTTCAACGGCTCCCATTACACCTTCGACCAGCGCAAAAATCCGCGCAGATGGATGGAGGCAGGACTGAGATTAAGTTTTTGAGAAAATCCGCCGTATATACAGGGATGTAACCCTGCTGTACGCAGGGGTAACCCATATGGTAAAAGGAGGGCAGGATGGAAAGGGAAGAAATCGTAGTACTGGACAGTGGTCTCGATACGGAGGACATGGAAAGTCTCGGTCCATGCTGTAAAGGGGCATCTGCACCATTGCGATAGCAACGGAAAGAAGGGGGGGCGGCGCTCCCCCCTTCCTGAAAAGCGCTCCACAATGAAACTCTCCCGTTACATAAAGATATTTCCCTTTGAAAAAAAGCCGGGATACGTGCTCCTTTACTCTACCGGAAAAGCATCCGCGGCCCTTGTGAAAGAAGAGACGCGCGATTCCATCGGGAAAGGCACGCTGTCCCCGGAAAACAAGGCAACGCTGTTGAAGCTCGGCATGATCGTACCGGACGGTGAAACGGAAAAGAGGGAGGCCGCCGGCTTCATGGACAGGATCAACAGCAAAAATTCCGGGCTGAACATATCCGTGATCCTCAACCTCGATTGTAATTTCGACTGCATATACTGCTATGAAGACGGCATGAAGGGCAGACTCTACATGAGTGATGAGACGGCCGGCCTTCTGACGGCTTTCATCAAAAAGAAATTCAGGCCGGGGAAGAGGTCGCTGAACATAGATTTTTACGGCGGGGAGCCGCTGCTGAGCACGGGCCTGATCAAATCCGTTTCCGCAGAGATGAAGTCTTTTGCACAAAGCCGGGGCGCCTCCTATACATTCACACTTGTTACAAACGGCTCCCTCTTTAAGAGAAAAATTGCGGAGGACCTGGTTTCGATGGGACTGAAAGGCGTTAAGATCACCATAGACGGGCCTCCGGAGATTCATAACGCCTGCCGTCCTTTCAAATCAGGCGCCGGCAGCTTTGACACGATTATAAAAAACATAAATGAAACGTGTGACATCGTCAATGTTGCCGTAGGCGGCAATTACCGGGAGAGCAATTTTGAAAAATTTCCCCTGCTCATGGATCATCTGGAACGCGAAGGGCTTACACCGGAGAGGATATACGAGTTGAAATTCGATCCTGTGATGAAACGCGCCGGCGGCGACAGGCCCGCGGCCGATTACACGGACGGTATCATGACCGTAAACGAGCCGTGGGTGATACGGGCGGGGACAGCCCTGAGAGAGCAGATATTGAAAAGGGGATACATGACCCCGAAGATCACTCCCAGCCCCTGCCAGGTGGAGATAACGGACTCTTTTGTCGTAAACTTCGACGGCGTTATATACAAGTGCCCTGTGTTCATCGGCAGGGACGGCTTCAGCATAGGAGACCTGAAGAATGGCGTGAGGGATTACTCCGCTGCATATAACCTCGGCATCTGGAAAAATGAAAAGTGTGTGGAATGCGAATATCTTCCCCTTTGTTTCGGAGGCTGCAGGTACATGTCCTATGTGCGGGACGGCGGTATGGATAATGTTGACTGCAAGAGAGCATACCTTGATGCCGCGCTCGAGTATCTTGTCAAGCAGGACATACAGTATGCACGGAAAACAATATAAAGGTTAATGCGGCATAAACGTGCAGACTCCTCTGTCCCGCCAGCGGTGTTTTTATGCACCTGCAAGTTAAATAATTCCGTTCTCCCGGACTCCCCCGGGCATTTCCATGCAACCGCGTAACGCCGTCCGGCATTGGGGCATCAAGCTTGATTTAATTAATAAAATTTTTTAATAATAAGTATTATTTACATAAAGGAACAGACTCCGGGACATGGGGAAAATCCTGATAATCGATGATGACAAAGACATACAGTCCGTTCTTTCGGATATCATAAGAGCCGAAGGATACGAAACTGTTATTGCCGGCAACGGCAGAACAGCGCTCAGGGAAATTGCAAAATCTCCGCCGGACGTGGTCCTGCTGGATATCAGGCTCCCCGGGATGGACGGGATGAAGGTCCTCGAGAAGATCAAAAATACGGACAAAAACATGATAGTCATCATGCTTACCGGTTACGGGGACATCAAGGACGCCGTACAATCAATGAAAATGGGGGCCTTCAACTATATCACCAAGCCGTTTGAAAATGAGGAGATCATACTGAATATCAAGGAAGCCCTGCAGACACGCAATTCCGCCTCCGGAAAGCTCTCCCACAGGGAAAAAGAAGTCCTCAGATGGCTGAAAAAAGGTAAAACATCCTGGGACATTTCGGTAATTCTCTGCATCACCGAAAGAACCGTGAACTTTCATATCAAAAACATCATGCAGAAGCTCGATGCAGTAAGCAGGACCCATGCCGTCGTAAAGGCAATCGAGATGGGACTGATCAACGGCACATAGGAAAGCCGGACATTCTCGGAGCCTCTTGCAAAAGTGTGAAGTCATTTCGACCGGAGGGAGAAATCTTTTGGTATCGATGATGCACAAGACCTCTCTCTCCGCCGGAGGTGACAGACAGAGGACTTTTCCTGGGGCCCCTTCAATAATAACCGTTAAACCCTGAACTTTGAGCTCAATCCTTTCCGGCAGAGAGTCCGCCCGTTTATGCATGTCAGGTGTCACGCCCGCCATAGGATAATCCCCTATATTCACTACAAGAAAACCCCTCTGACAAAAACATGATTTCCCCTCTGTAGAAAAATTTCTTCATCTCGATAAGAAGAGTACATGCAGCCGGATATTTTCCGGTCTTATCCGGCTGGATAAAAGATTTAAACAGAAAAGAGGCGACAGCATGACAAATAACCGCAAGGTATATGTAAAGATAGTACTGCTATTCCTGCTGACCGTAATCCCCTCGTTTATAGAAAACAATCTTTTCAGAATTTCCTGTGCCTTCATTATCGGTTCATCTGCCGCCGCGGCCGGTATCGCACTTATGAAGAGACACGCGAAAGATCTCGAAGACAGGCTCGACACCGACAGAAAGGAATACGTGGCAGGGGTAGAGGCCGTGATAAAGAACATGCACGAGACCCTCCGGGAAAAATTACAGCTCATTCCCGTATTTGTAAACCAGCTTCAGGAAGTCACGCAACAGACCGAATCAGCCGCCATGGATATCGGTGAGCGTTTCATGAATATTGTCGAAAGGGCGAGAAATCAGTCCGCGGAGGCATCAAATGCCTTTATAAAGCTTGCCGGAGACGGGGGAAACAACGACGAGACGCTTACAAAGTTGAGCAAAAAAGCGCTTTCCGATGTAATAGAGAGCCTGCAGGGCTCTGCGACCGTCACCAATCAGACACTGGGTGACATGGAGGTGATCATCAAGGCCACGGGCAATGCCAGGACAATGGTTGACGAGATCGGCTACATTGCGGAACAGACAAACCTCCTGGCGCTGAATGCGGCGATAGAGGCGGCCAGGGCCGGCGAACAGGGCCGCGGGTTTGCCATTGTCGCAGATGAAGTAAGAAAGCTTTCGGACAGGTCGAATACGGCGGCGGATGAGATCAGGAAAATAGTCACGCGCATCGAGACGGATACAAAAGAAATCTATCTGAAAACCGAAAAGAATGTCTCAAAGACCAACAGCGTCTCCACAGGAGCGGCGGAGGTGGTGGATGACACCCTGAAAAAGATAGACGAAACGATCGGCAGGGTGAAAACCCAGCTCGATGATCTCACGAAAGAGTCCGAACTCCTTGCAAAAGACATAAGCGACATAGTCATTTCCATGCAGTTTCAGGACATCACGAGACAGCGCATCGAACATGTGATCGAACCGCTGCTTGCGTTCAGGTCCGAGCTTGAAGACATGATAAAAAACACAACGGATATGGGCAGAAAGATACGGCAGGGAAAAAGAAATGCTGTAAGCGGCCTGCTTGAGGACATGTATACAATGGAAGCCGAGAGAAGGGTATTCCGCGAGACAATCGAAAACGGAGCGGCCAATCAAAAAACTGCGGGGGATGAGATATGGCAAAAACAATCCTTATAGTGGATGACTCCGCCTCTATGAGGCAGCTTGTAACATTTGCATTGAAAGATGCGGGATACGAAGTTATTGCGGCAACCGACGGCAGGGACGCCCTGAACAAATTAAGCGGTGCAAAGGCGGACATGGTGGTGACCGACCTGAATATGCCCAACATGGACGGCATCGAGCTTATAAAAGAACTGCGCAGATTGCCGGCCCACAAGTTTACGCCCGTCGTCATGCTTACAACGGAATCACAGGAGGGCAAAAAACAGGAGGGCAAGGCGGCAGGGGCCAGCGGCTGGATTGTAAAGCCCTTCACGCCTGAAAAACTCATGGAAGTAATAAAAAAGTTTATGCGATAAACCTTGATGTTGCATAAACAGGCAGAGGAGTCCGCCGGAAAACCCGCGGGCGGTATTTTTATGCCACTGTAAGCCGAATATGAGTTATTGAAACGGTAAAACGGAGAGCACACGTGTTTGATTACAAAGCCGACCGGACGGAAGACAAAACAGTCCTGACCGTCAACGGTGAGCTGACAATACAGAACGCCGCCGCATTCAGAGACGTACTGCTCGAATACCTGGAGAAAACAGGTCACCTGGTGCTGAACCTCGAAAATGTAACCGAGGTGGACCTGTCCTGTCTTCAGCTTCTCCGTTCGGCACAAATTACGACAACAGAACTGGACCGGCGTCTTACAATGGACGGCGGTTGTCCGGAATCATTCAGAAAGGCCGCCGCGGACAGCGGGTATTTGCGTGAGGAGGCCTGTGATCCGTCAGACTGCAACAAAAGCTGTCTTTGGACAGAGGCCGATTATTCCGGTGGAGGCGTATAGCAGGCAACATGTCAACAGCTGATCAGCACAGAGATGCTTACAGGGAAGAGGCTCTGGAACTTCTTGCAGAGCTCGAGACCTCCCTCCTCGATCTGGAGCAAAGCCCTGATGACATGGAGCTTATAGGACGTATCTTCCGGGCCCTGCATACGATCAAGGGGTCGGGCTCCATGTTCGGGTTCGAAGACATCGCCGCGTTTACGCACGAGGTGGAGACGGTTTTCGACATTGTGCGCAACGGCGGGATGTCCGTCACAAAAGAGCTGATAGACCTCACCCTCTCCGCCGGCGATCATGTCAGGATGATGCTCAACGCCCCCGGCTCCGGCAACCTGGCAGACACCGGAAAGGCAGGGGAAATCATAGCATCCCTCCGGAAGCTGTGTCCCGACAAAAAAGTGCCCGATACCGCACGTGCGGCATCCTCCGGGGATGATCCGGCTTCATTTCACGACGGCAAAACCATAACCTGCAGGATCCGCTTCCGTCCTCCGGGGGATATCTTCATGAGGGGAATAAATCCACTTCTCATACTGGATGACCTTCGGGCGCTCGGTGAATGCAGGATTATGGCCCAGAAAGAAGGCATCCCCGCACTTAATGAAATTAACCCCGAGTACTGCTATACATACTGGGATGCCGTCCTGACCACTAATCAGGGCATCACTGCGGTTAAAGAGATTTTTGAGTTTATCGAAGACGGCAGCGATTTAAGGATCGACATAATAGATATCATTGATGACGCCCCGTCAGACGGCCACAAGAAACTCGGAGATATCCTCGTCGAACGGGGCGATGTAACCCCGGACGACCTCCGGAAGGTGCTCGGCCGGCAGAAACGGATCGGGGAACTGCTGGTTGACGCCGATCTGGTTGACACCGGAAAGGTTGAATCAGCCCTTACCGAACAGCAACATGTCAGGGAAGTGCAGGAAAAACACCGGAGGAACGAAACCGTATCAAGCATCAGGGTGTCGTCTGACAAGCTCGACCGCCTCGTCAACCTCGTCGGAGAGCTCGTGACCGTGCAGGCGCGTCTTACCCGGACATCCGCATTGAGGAACGACCCCGAGCTGCTGTCGATCTCCGAGGAGGTCGAACGGCTGACCGAATATCTCCGCGACAACACCATGAGCGTGCGCATGGTGCCCATCGGAACAATGTTCAACAAATTCAAGCGCCTGGTGCGGGACCTCTCCGCGGAAACCGGCAAGGAAGTCGAAATGTCAACCGAGGGGGCGGACACGGAACTGGACAAGACCGTGATAGACAAGCTCAATGACCCCCTCGTGCACATGATAAGAAACAGCATAGACCACGGCATCGAGCCGCCCGAAGCGCGGGAGGCCATGGGAAAACCGCGGACCGGCATGCTCCACCTGTCGGCGAGGCATTCAGGCGCAAATGTCCTGATAGAGATAACGGACGACGGGGCCGGCCTTGACCCGGAGGCAATACTTGCAAGGGCAACGGAAAAAGGTCTGGTGGAGCCCGACGCTGAACTTTCCGAAGAGGAGACCTTTGCGCTTATCTTTGAGCCCGGCTTTTCCACGGCCCGCAAGATAACCGGCCTGTCCGGCCGGGGTGTCGGCATGGACGTGGTGAAACGCAGTATCGAGGCGCTGAGGGGATCGATAGAAATAAGCAGCCGGAAGAATACAGGCACAACAATGACACTGAAAATTCCGCTCACCCTTGCAATCATAGACGGCCTTCTGGTCAAGATCGCCGAGGAGGTTTTCGTGATCCCATTGTCGATTATAGAAGAATGCGTGGAACTGAACCGCAACGGCGCGGGAAACGGCAACGGCAGGCGCATATCGAATGTGAGGGGCGAGATAGTTCCCTATATAAGCCTGCGGGAGCGTTTCATGATAAGCGGCGACAAACCCCTGATCGAACAGATCGTGATAACCAGGATAGAAGGCCGCCGCGTCGGCCTTGTGGTTGACCACGTGATAGGCGAGCATCAGACAGTGATCAAGACCCTGGGCAGGATTTACAGGGATGTGGAAGGAGTCTCGGGCGCGACCATCCTGGGCGACGGGAGGGTGGCCCTTATCCTGGATGTTCCGAGGCTCGTGCAAAACGTGGAAAGAGAGGCGGCCTTTGCAGGGGAATAGTAATGTATGGCCCGTCCCTCCCCCGCGGCTGCTCTCTTCCGGGTCGACCACGGGACAACCACCGTGTTTTTCAGGAAAGGGACACTATCGAATTATGCGAGACATAACCTTACTGTTGCATAAACCGGCGGATTCCCCTGCCCCTCCGGCGGTACTTTATGCCAATGCAAGAATAAAACTCAGGAGAGGAGGACAAAAATTATGAGATGGAAGGATCTCAAAATCGGGAAAAAACTGGCGGTAGGCTTCGGAAGCATGCTTGTACTGATAACGATATCGAGTTTCGTGGGCTTCAACGGTATCCGGAAAGTAGGCCATGATCTTTTTATTGTTGGGCAGAAAGACGCCCCGGTGGTGGAAGTGGCCAGCCGCATGAAAATGGCGCTCATGATGGCAAAGGACGCAATGGAGAAATTCAAGAGCGCCACTGCCGCGATCGCCACCGACAACAAAAAGATGCTTGACGGCATAGATAAGAACTACAATCAGTCCGTGGCCGACTTTGACCGTTTATCAGATGCCGTTCTGGAAGGCGCCAGGCTTGAGGACGGGACAACCGTCATAAAGACAGACAATAAGAAACTTGCGGACCTTGTACGCCGGGCGGACGAGATGCACAACAAAAAATTCCAGGTCGCCGCAAGGGCACTGATGCAGACAGGCAGGGAATTACTGAACGAAAAGGCGAAAACCGACAGGGCCATGGCCGAAACCGAGGCAATCTATAACGAAGTATACAGTGACGCAGGCGCCGTGGAAGAGATGATATCCGCTGAAATTGACAGAAGAGCTGAAAAAGCCACTATCGGCAGCAGGGCAAGGGCGATCCTGCGCGAAGAAATCCCCCTCGCCGATCTGGCGAACGAACTGAAGATAATAATGGCCCAGAGCCGTATAGCGCTTGAAGAGTATGTTCAGGAACGTGATTTCAAGGAACTGGACAGGATAGAAAAAAAACACGCGGAGCGGGAATCCCAATTTCACGAGAATATCTCGGCGATCCTCAACGGCGGGGTCATAGGCGGCAGGACCATCATTGCGACTGACAACAAGGGTATCCGGGACGCCGTCACGGAACTGGCGAAAAACTACGATGATTACAAAGAGAAGGCAAGACTCCTCATGGCGGCTCATCGCGCGACCATTGAGAAGGCATTGGAAAGCAAAAAAGATATGGAAGAGCTGGACAGGCTCGGGGAAGAGGCGCACATCCTGCTGACAAAGGTACAGGAGGTTGCCGGCGAGGAAATGGATGAAGCCATAAAAGACGGCAACGCCACCAAGAAGAGCGCCGCCGCCATGCTCGTGGGCGTGGCGTCCTTCTCCATACTGATAGGCGTGCTTCTGGGGATAGTCATCACAAGGGGAATCACCGGACCCCTCTCAAGGGGGGTGAAGTTTGCGACAGACATTGCCGAAGGCGACCTCACGGCTCGTATGGATATAGATCAGAAGGACGAGGTCGGCATCCTGTCCGGGGTACTGGGGAACATGGCGGCAAAACTTCGTGAAATCGTGGGAGATGTAAAGGCGGCGTCGGACAACGTGGCGTCGGGCAGCCAGCAGTTAAGCGCCAGTTCGCAGCAGATGTCGCAGGGGGCGACGGAGCAGGCCGCCTCGGTTGAGGAGGCGTCCTCATCAATGGAGCAGATGGCCGCCAACATCAGGCAGAACGCAGACAACTCGCAGCAGACCGACAAGATCGCGGGCAAGGCCGCCAGGGACGCGCAGGAAGGCGGCGAGGCGGTTTCACAGGCGGTTGACGCAATGAAAGAGATAGCGGGGAAAATTTCCATCATCGAAGAGATAGCGAGACAGACGAACCTCCTGGCGCTGAACGCGGCCATTGAGGCTGCAAGGGCCGGCGAGCACGGCAAGGGCTTTGCGGTGGTCGCCGCGGAGGTCAGAAAGCTTGCGGAACGCAGCCAGGCCGCGGCGGCGGAGATAAGCGACCTGTCGTCTTCCAGCGTGGAGGTCGCCGAAAGGGCCGGTGAAATGCTGAAAAAGATCGTGCCAGACATACAGAAGACCGCGGAACTGGTGCAGGAGATAAACGCGGCATGCAATGAACAGAACTCGGGGGCGGAACAGATAAACAAGGCCATTCAGCAACTGGACCAGGTCATCCAGCAGAACGCGGGGGCATCAGAGGAAATGGCCTCGACCGCGGAGGAACTCGCCTCACAGGCCGAGCAGTTGCAGAACGCCATCGGTTTCTTCAAAACCGGCGACGACGGCAGGACAGTGAAAAGACACGAAACATTAAAAAGCAGAAACCTGCCCCCGCAGACACCAGTCAAAACAAAAACGGCACACATCGTGCGCCAGGAGAAAACAGAGGCGCCAAAGTCCACCGGTATCGTCCTGGACATGGACGCCAACGATGATGCGGACGAGGACTTTGAAAAATATTAAAGAAACATCGCTGCAGGTTGCGGGGCCGCGGATTGCGGCCTGCGTGGTTTTCCCGCGGCCCCGCAACCCGCGGCCGGGAAGGAGACTGACAAATGAGTGTATCAGGAATAACAGAGGCGACACAGCACCTGACATTCAAGCTTGATGATGAAATATTCGCACTGGATATTTCAAAGGTGAGGGAGGTGCTGGAATTCACGACCGTGACAAAGGTGCCGCAGACACCGGATTTCATGTGCGGGGTCATCAATCTCAGGGGAGGGGTCGTGCCGGTGGTCGATCTCAGGTTGAAGTTCGGCATGCCCGAGGCCGAGAAGACGGTGAACACCTGCATTATTATTGTCGAGGTGTCCCTGGACGGAGAAACCACAGTGCTCGGCGCGCTGGCTGATTCGGTGCAGGAAGTGTTCGAGCTCGAGCCCGACCAGATAGAGCCGGCGCCCAAGATCGGGACAAGACTGAAGACCGATTTCATCAAGGGCATGGGAAAGCGCGACGACCAGTTCATCATGATCCTCGATATAGACAAGGTGTTCTCAACGGATGAGCTCGCAATCGTCCAGGATGCTGGCAATTGCACGTCCCCCGGCGATAAAACAGAAGACAAACCGCAAGATAACGATGAACCGGCAGAAGGAGGAACATCATGTTCTTGAACAATATCAAGATCGGGACAAAACTGGGAATGGGCTTCGGCATTGTTCTCCTGCTCTTTATAACAGCCATAGTCACCACCAACATGTACCTCAATGTAGTGGTCGCCAATTCAAAGAAAGTCGAGAGTGAAAGCATCCCCTATTCACTGCTTGCTGACAGGATGGTGCTGGATACGGTACAAGTGCAGCAGTGGTTGACGGATGTCTCCGCGACGCACAACCCGGACGGGTACAGGGATGCTGAAGAAGCAGCCGCTGACTTCAGGGCGGGGCTGGAAAAGTTCAAAGAGATGTTCAGGAGAGAAAACGACACGGATTCCCTCCGGCAGATGGAAGAAATAGAAACCGCCTTCGTCCGGTTTTATGAGACCGGAAAAAAGATGGCAAATGCCTATGTAACTCAGGGGCTGGAAGCCGGCAACAGGATGATGGAAGAATTCGACGATGCCGGCTCAGACCTGTCGGCGAGAGTGAGTGAATTGCAGAAGGCACAGAGCAAGGAAGCGGAAACAATGATGCATCACATACTGAAGTCTGTTGCCAAGGTCGAGAGGATACTGATGATGATGGGCGGAATTACCGTCATACTGAGCATACTGACGGCCTTCATCATTACCCGGAGCATAACCCGTCCCATGAATGAGGCGGTTGCCGCAACAAAGAAGTTGTCCGGAGGAGACCTCACCGCCCGCGTTGAGGTGAAAAGCAGGGATGAAACCGGGCAACTGCTTGCCGCCCTGAACACCATGTCGGGAAACCTGAAAGAAATCGTGGGAGATGTAAAGGCGGCGTCGGACAACGTGGCGTCGGGCAGCCAGCAGTTAAGCGCCAGTTCGCAGCAGATGTCGCAGGGGGCGACGGAGCAGGCCGCCTCGGTTGAGGAGGCGTCCTCATCAATGGAGCAGATGGCCGCCAACATCAGGCAGAACGCAGACAACTCGCAGCAGACCGACAAGATCGCGGGCAAGGCCGCCAGGGACGCGCAGGAAGGCGGCGAGGCGGTTTCACAGGCGGTTGACGCAATGAAAGAGATAGCGGGGAAAATTTCCATCATCGAAGAGATAGCGAGACAGACGAACCTCCTGGCGCTGAACGCGGCCATTGAGGCTGCAAGGGCCGGCGAGCACGGCAAGGGCTTTGCGGTGGTCGCCGCGGAGGTCAGAAAGCTTGCGGAACGCAGCCAGGCCGCGGCGGCGGAGATAAGCGACCTGTCGTCTTCCAGCGTGGAGGTCGCCGAAAGGGCCGGTGAAATGCTGAAAAAGATCGTGCCAGACATACAGAAGACCGCGGAACTGGTGCAGGAGATAAACGCGGCATGCAATGAACAGAACTCGGGGGCGGAACAGATAAACAAGGCCATTCAGCAACTGGACCAGGTCATCCAGCAGAACGCGGGGGCATCAGAGGAAATGGCCTCGACCGCGGAGGAACTCGCCTCACAGGCCGAGCAGTTGCAGAACGCCATCGGTTTCTTCAAAACCGGCGACGACGGCAGGACAGTGAAAAGACACGAAACATTAAAAAGCAGAAACCTGCCCCCGCAGACACCAGTCAAAACAAAAACGGCACACATCGTGCGCCAGGAGAAAACAGAGGCGCCAAAGTCCACCGGTATCGTCCTGGACATGGACGCCAACGATGATGCGGACGAGGACTTTGAAAAATATTAAAGAAACATCGCAGACTGCGGGATCACCGACAGGAATTGGACGATGAACGCGACAATGAACGACAGCGGGTATACGAACATGTTCAGGGTGCGCCTGTCCGACAGGGATTTCCGTCGCCTGAGCGGGTTCATACAGAAAGAATGCGGCATCAGGATGCCCGACTCCAAGAAGATACTGCTCGAGTCGCGCCTCCAGAAAAGACTGCGACTCCTCGGGTTGTCCTCCTTCTCAGCCTACTGTGACTACCTGTTCAGTCCGGCGGGACTTGAGAACGAAGTCGTTCACATGATCGACGTGGTCACCACCAACAAGACCGATTTTTACCGGGAACCGAGACATTTTGAATTCCTGGTGCGAAGGGCATTGCCTGAGCTGATGACGAAACACGGCGCAGGCATCAACAGAAACCTGATGCTCTGGAGCGCAGGCTGCTCCACCGGCGAGGAGCCGTACACTCTGGCGATGGTACTGAGTGAATTTGCAAGAAAATCGCCGGGATTGAACTTCAGATACATGATCCTCGCCACGGACATATCGACAAGGGCGCTGGAAAAGGCAAGGAAGGGAATCTATGAAGAGGAGAGGGCGAGCCCGGTTCCCCTGGATATGAAAAAGCAATACCTCCTGCGGGGCAGGAACAGGAACAGGGGGCTTGTCCGGATCGTGCCCGAGCTGAGAGCGGTTGTGAAATTCAGGAGGCTGAACTTCCTGGAAGACTTCAGGATGCGCGAATACATGGACGTCATCTTCTGCCGGAACGTTATCATATATTTCGAAAGGCAGACGCAGGAGATGCTGTTGAACAAGTTCTGCCGGCGGCTGTGCACGGGAGGATATTTGTTCATAGGACACTCGGAGACACTGAACGGCCTTGATTTACCGCTGGTGCAGGTCGAGCCTACGGTTTACAGAAAGGAACATTAATCAAGATGAAAAAGAAAATAAAAGTGCTCATAATAGATGATTCCGCAGTAGTGAGGCAGACACTGGAGAAAGTCCTGTCCGCAGATTCCGGGATAGAAGTTATGGCCACTGCACCGGACCCTTTCATTGCAGCGGAAAAAATGCGCAATGAAACTCCAGACGTAATAACCCTCGACGTCGAAATGCCGCGCATGGACGGCATCACCTTTCTGCAGAAGCTCATGAGCCAGCATCCCATACCCGTGGTCATTTGCTCGAGTCTCACCGGGAAGGGGTCCGAGACCGCCCTGAAGGCCCTCGAGTACGGCGCGGTCGAGATTATCGAAAAACCCAGGCTCGGGGCGAAAAAATTCCTGGAGGAATCCGGAATACTCATCTGCGATGCGGTCAGGGCCGCATCAGTGGCAAAGGTGAAACGCCTTGCCGAGAAAACGATCAGGGTAACCCCCAAGCTCACCGCCGACGCTGTCATTGCAAAGCCGAAGACAAAGGCCATGATACGAACGACCGACAAAATCGTGGTCGTGGGCGCATCAACCGGGGGCACCGAGGCCCTTGCCTCGTTTCTCAAGGCGCTTCCCGCGGATGTGCCGGGCATAGTGATTGTCCAGCATATGCCCGAAAACTTCACAAGCGCCTTCGCCAAAAGGCTCGACGGCATCTGCCAGGTATCGGTCAGGGAGGCATCCGACAATGACAGCGTAATCAGGGGACATGCCCTGATTGCCCCCGGAAACCGCCATACCCTGCTCAGGAGGAGCGGAGCAAGGTATTATGTGGAGGTAAAAGACGGTCCGCTGGTCAGCCGGCACCGGCCCTCAGTGGATGTGCTGTTTCGTTCCGCGGCCCGCTATGCCGGCAAAAACGCGGTGGGCGTTATCATGACGGGCATGGGTGACGACGGGGCAAGGGGAATGTCCGAAATGAAGGAAGCCGGGGCATATAACATTGCGCAGGATGAGGCCACGTCGGTTGTCTTCGGAATGCCGAACGAGGCCATAAAAAGAGGCTGCGTGGATAAAATCCTGCCCCTGGACAGGATCGCACAGGAGGTTATCAATGTCTGCGACCAGTAAACCGCCGGGTGGGGGGTGCCGGCCCGTGGAGGATTTCCGGATAAAATGACAGAGGAACAATCCCTGCTTGAGACAATCAGACAACTGAAAGAGGCCAAGGAAGCCGCCGAGGCTGCAAACCGCGCCAAGAGTGATTTTCTGGCCAGTATGAGCCACGAGATACGCACGCCCATGAATGCAATCATCGGAATGACCGAACTCGTCCTCGACACCGACCTTACACCCGAACAGAGGGAATGTATTGAAATTACAAAGCAGTCCGCGGATTCCCTGCTGAGCCTGCTGAATGATATTCTGGATTTTTCCAAGATCGAGGCCGGCAAGATGGAACTTGAAATCACGGATTTCAATCTCCATACCACCCTTAACGGCATAATCAGGACACTCAGGGTGCAGGCGCACAAAAAGGGTCTCGAGCTGTTGTGCCGTATCAATCCCGATGTCCCGGCGGAACTCAGGGGAGACAATGTAAGGCTCCGGCAGATAATAGTCAACCTCGTGGGAAACGCCATCAAGTTCACCGAGAAGGGGAAGATCGCCGTAAATGTCGAACGCGCAACCTCCGGAAACGGCGGCAAAGACACAGGCATGCATGAAAACGGCCGGACGATACTCCTGCATTTTTCCATAACGGACACCGGCGCCGGCATCCCTGCGGACAAGCTTAAGAGCATATTTGAAAGTTTCACGCAGGTGGGAGGAGCCTCCACCGGGAAGTACGGCGGAACAGGCCTCGGCCTGAGCATATCGAGGAAACTCGTGCACATGATGGGCGGGGAAATCCGTGCCGAAAGCGAGCCCGGCAGGGGAAGCGCATTTCACTTTACCGCAAGGTTCGGCCTTGTCCGCAAGGCGGAAAGACGGGAGCACGCTTCACCGGATGAAGGCCGTGGAAGCGGCCGTCACGGGAAAAAATTTCATATCCTGCTTGCGGAGGACAATATCATAAACCAGAAACTGGCCGTCCGCATCCTGGAAAAGGCGGGACACTCCGTGAAAGTCGCTGATAACGGCCTGGAAGCCCTTGAGGCACTGAAAAAAGAACATTTTGATCTGGTGCTCATGGATGTGCAGATGCCCCTTATGGACGGCATAGAAGCGGCCGGGAGAATCAGAAACTCGAAAAACGGTGACTTTGACCCTGATATACCGATCATCGCGCTGACCGCTCATGCCTTCAAAGAGGACAGGGAGCGGTGCCTGAGGGCCGGCATGAATGACTATATTTCAAAACCGTTCAGGAAACAGGAGCTTTTCAGGATGATTGAACGGCTTATTCCGAGTGAGACTTACAGTAGGCGGTAGGCAGTATGGATTTAACGGCATCACCTGTTACTGCTTACCCTTACAGCTAACAGAGGGAGGCTGAAAAATGAGGATTTTAATAGTCGAGGATGATTTCACCAGCCGCAAGCTGTTGCAGAAATTTCTCTCGCCTTACGGCGAGTGCGACATCGCCGTTGACGGTGAAGAGGCGATCGAGGCATATAAACTGTCATGGCTGAAAAACGAACCGTACGACCTGATCTGCATGGACATCATGATGCCCAAGGTGGACGGGCAGCAGGCCCTCAGGGAGATACGCGGCATTGAAAAAGAGATGGACATCAAGCCCGCGGATGAAGTGAAGGTAATCATGACCACGGTGCTTGACGACCCCAAGAACGTTTTCAGGGCATTCAACAGGGGAGGCGCCGCGTCCTACATAGTCAAGCCTATCAGGAAGCAGACGCTGCTTGAAGAGATGCGCAAGCTCGGGCTGATAGATTAAAACCACATTGAGCGGTGAACTATTATGTTGTACAACAGGGCGCTTAAATACATTTTTATTGTTTCATGCATGACGGCGATAATATACCCGCTGGCAAACACGCGTTTCATATTCCCGTCATTCCGCGAGCTGGTAAACAGGAATGCCAGGGACAATGCGGTGCGCATAGCAAATTTCCTCTCCTCGGAACTTTCCCTGAAGAATGAGGGGTTGACAAGAGACTCCATCCCCGCCGGTTTTTCCGACACGGCAAAAGACATAAAGGAGAAATTCCACATACGGAAGCTCAAGGTCTTTTCAAAATCCGGGGAAATACTGTTTTCCACGGACCCGGCTGATATAGGCGAGGTAAACAAAAAAGACTATTTCCGCGAAATCGTGGCAAAGGGGAATACATACACCAAGGTCATCCGCAACAACGGCCTGTCCCTGGAAGACCGTCCGGTAAAGGCCGATGTGGTGGAAACCTACGTGCCCCTGACGGTTGACGGAGCCTTTGCCGGGGCGTTTGAAATATATGACGATATCACACATAACAAACAGATGCTTGACAGCGTGCTGCTGCGCTCCTCCCTGATAACCTCGGGCCTGATGTTCGCTTTCCTGGTCATTATACTGCTGATCCTGTTCAGGGCCGAGAAAAACATTCCGGATTTCAGTGACACTCGGGCAAAGATGTTCAGGTCGCCCCTTTACGTCATATTTGTCACGGCGGTTTCGATATTCATCGCCGAACTGGCCGTCATGCTGCTTCTTTCAGGCTTTCCGCGCACGCCCGGGATAGCGCGGCCGCTCATGGACGCATCGCTGCTGATTATGCTGGTGTCACCGTCGCTGTATTTTTTCATATTCCGGCCCATGATAATGCACAACCTGCAACACAAAAAGAACGAAGAAGACCTTAAGCGCTCAAAGGAATTCTCCGAGAGCGTGTTCAACTCCATGCATGACGCCATATCCGTCATTGATGTCGCTGATTTTAAAATTATCAAGGCCAACAGCACGTTTCTCAGAGAGTACGGATTAGAAGAAGACGAGATAATAGGAGAGCCCTGTTACAGGATACTCCACCACAGGAATGAGCCGTGCACCGGATCGGATACCGTGTGCCCCCTTGAGGAAACCATAAAAACAGGCAAGCATTCCGCGACCGAACACGTCCATTACACCAAAGACGGCAGAAAGATCGACGTGGAGGTGTCCGTCTCCCCTGTTAGGGACAGGAACGGAAATATCATACAGGTCGTCAACGCCGCACGAAACATAACGGAGCGTAAGAAGGCGGAGGAGATGCTCCGGCAGAGCCAGCATGACTGGGAGGAGACCTTCAACATCATAACGGACTCCATCACGATCCACGACAGGGACCACAACATCATCAGGGCCAACAGGGCGGCCGAGGAAATGCTCTTCCTGCCCCTGCTTGAAATCACCAAACCGAAATGCTACATGTATTATCACGGAACGGACAAACCGCCCGAGGGGTGCCCGAGCTGCAAGTGCATCAAGACAGGCAAGGCCGTTGAATTCGAATTGTTCGAGCCACACCTGAACAGGTTTATTGAAATAAGGGCCATTCCCCGGTTTGACGCAAACCGTGAGTTTACAGGGCTGATCCATGTTGTCAGGGATATCACCGAGCGTAAGAAGGCTGAGGAAGAGCTGAAAAAGGCAAAGAAGGCCGCCGAGGCCGCCAACCGCGCCAAGAGCGAATTTCTTGCCAACATGAGCCACGAGATACGCACGCCCATGAACGCAATCATCGGCATGACCGAACTCGTCCTTGATACGGAACTGATGCCGGAGCAGAGGGAATATATCGAAATCACAAAACAATCCGCGGATTCGTTGCTGTGCCTGCTGAACGACATACTGGACCTGTCCAAGATCGAGGCGGGCAAGCTGCAGCTTGAGGAGAAGGATTTCAACCTCCACGCAACACTGGACGGCATAGTCAAGACACTCTCCCTGCAGGCCGGCAGGAAAGGGCTTGACATCATCTGCCGCATCGCCCCCGACGTCCCCCCGGAGCTGAGAGGGGACAACGTTCGTCTCAGGCAGATCATCGTCAACCTCGTGGGAAACGCCGTCAAGTTCACCGACAAGGGCAGAGTCCTCGTCAATGTCGAACGCTGTGCTTCAGGAAACGGCGACAATGATATCGAGACCGCCGGAGACGCCCGGACGGTGCTGCTTCATTTCTCCATCTCGGACACGGGCATCGGCATCCCCGCGGACAAGCTCAGGAGCATCTTCGACAATTTCACACAGGTGGACGGCTCCACCACCAGGAAATACGGCGGCACGGGTCTGGGCCTGGCCATCTCCAGGAAACTCGTGGGCATGATGGGAGGGGAAATTCACGCTGAAAGCGAACCCGGCAAGGGCAGTTCCTTCCACTTTACCGCAAGATTCGGCGTCGGACACAGCACGGCAAAGCGGCATGCGCGGCATTCCTCACCCGCCTTCCCACATGCCCGCGGCGATGCCGCACCATCCGGCCCCCGCCGGGATAAAGAACGAATCAGCGGCCTGCGTATCCTCCTTGCCGAAGACAATATACTGAATCAGAAAGTGGCGGTGCGTATTCTCGAGAAAGAAGGACACACCGTGCACGTCGCAAGCAACGGCCTGGAAGTGCTCGATGTGCTCGAAAAGGAGAATTTCGACCTTGTGCTCATGGATGTGCAGATGCCCCTTATGGACGGCATAGAGACCACACTCATAATCAGGAATTCAAAAAACGGCCGGTTCAATGCGGATATTCCGGTCATCGCGCTGACCGCGCATGCCTTCAAAGAGGACAGGGAACGCTGCCTGAAAGCCGGAATGAATGACTATATCTCCAAACCGTTCAGGAAACAGGATCTCCTGAGGCTGGTTGAACGGTTTGCCGTGCCGGAATTCACATGGAATACGAAAAATGGACTGAGGAGGCGATATGAGGGTTTTAATAGTTGAAGATGACTTCATAAGCCGGAACCTGCTGCAGAAAATACTTTCCCCTTATGGCGAATGCGACATAGCGGTTGACGGAAAAGAGGCGATTGAGGCATATAAACTGTCCCGGGTGAAGAACAAGCCCTATGACCTGATCTGCATGGACATCATGATGCCCAATATAGACGGCCATGAGGCGCTTATGAGGATCAGGGAGATGGAAAAAGAGATGGGAATCAGGGAGACGGCTGAGGTGAAAGTAATCATGACCACGGCCCTTGATGACCCGAAAACCGTTGTCAGGGCGTTTTACAGGGGAGGGGCAGCCTCCTATATCGTAAAGCCCATAAGCAGGCAGAGGCTTCTTCAGGAAATGCGCAAGCTGGGCCTGGCCGGACAGGAGGAATAACATCGTAATGCCGGATATTGTCTTGGGAACCGCCAGCGCCGTTATCATAGCATCTCTCCTGATGTGCCTGTGGCTGATGAAGAAAAGGGAAAAGGCGCTTAAAAAATCCTTTGATGAGCTGAAATCAAAGGCCGAGGAGCAGACAGCGGACCTCCTGGCGTCAAACAGGGCCATGGAAGAGGAGATTTCCGAGCGCATGCGCATAGAGGAGACCCTGATCGAATCCGAGGAAAAATACAAGAGCGTCATAGAAAATGTCGGCATAGGCGTATCACTTATAAACCCCGGGCTGGAGATACTGGCCCTGAACAAAAGGATGAGGGAATGGTTCCCGGATGTTGATGTTTCAGGAAAGCCTGTCTGCTACAGGGTCTTTCATAAACCGCCCCGCGAAGAGGCATGTCCGAATTGTCCGGCCCTCCGTACACTGCGGGATGGAAAGATTCACGAAACAATAACCGCGTTTACGGTAAACAGCGAAACAATAAACTACAGGACGCTTTCATCGCCGATCAAGGACAAAAACGCAAATGTTGTGGCGATAGTGGAAATATGCGAGGACATCACGGACAGGAAGAGAGCCGAAGAGAAGCTCAAAGAGGCAAAAGAGGCCGCCGAGGCCGCCAACCGCGCCAAGAGCGAATTTCTTGCCAACATGAGCCACGAGATACGCACGCCCATGAACGCAATCATCGGCATGACCGAACTCGTCCTTGATACTGATTTAACGCCGGAACAAAAGGAATATGTCGAAACCGTGGCACAATCCGCGGATTCGTTGCTGTGCCTGCTGAACGACATACTGGACCTGTCCAAGATCGAGGCGGGCAAGCTGCAGCTTGAGGAGAAGGATTTCAACCTCCACGCAACACTGGACGGCATAGTCAAGACACTCTCCCTGCAGGCCGGCAGGAAAGGGCTTGACATCATCTGCCGCATCGCCCCCGACGTCCCCCCGGAGCTGAGAGGGGACAACGTTCGTCTCAGGCAGATCATCGTCAACCTCGTGGGAAACGCCGTCAAGTTCACCGACAAGGGCAGAGTCCTCGTCAATGTCGAACGCTGTGCTTCAGGAAACGGCGACAATGATATCGAGACCGCCGGAGACGCCCGGACGGTGCTGCTTCATTTCTCCATCTCGGACACGGGCATCGGCATCCCCGCGGACAAGCTCAGGAGCATCTTCGACAATTTCACACAGGTGGACGGCTCCACCACCAGGAAATACGGCGGCACGGGTCTGGGCCTGGCCATCTCCAGGAAACTCGTGGGCATGATGGGAGGGGAAATTCACGCTGAAAGCGAACCCGGCAAGGGCAGTTCCTTCCACTTTACCGCAAGATTCGGCGTCGGACACAGCACGGCAAAGCGGCATGCGCGGCATTCCTCACCCGCCTTCCCACATGCCCGCGGCGATGCCGCACCATCCGGCCCCCGCCGGGATAAAGAACGAATCAGCGGCCTGCGTATCCTCCTTGCCGAAGACAATATACTGAATCAGAAAGTGGCGGTGCGTATTCTCGAGAAAGAAGGACACACCGTGCACGTCGCAAGCAACGGCCTGGAAGTGCTCGATGTGCTCGAAAAGGAGAATTTCGACCTTGTGCTCATGGATGTGCAGATGCCCCTTATGGACGGCATAGAGACCACACTCATAATCAGGAATTCAAAAAACGGCCGGTTCAATGCGGATATTCCGGTCATCGCGCTGACCGCGCATGCCTTCAAAGAGGACAGGGAACGCTGCCTGAAAGCCGGAATGAATGACTATATTGCAAAGCCGTTTAAAAAACGGGATATCGCAGCATTAATAAGACAGACTGTTCACAGGCATACAGGCGCTGAAACGCCGGCCGTTGAATCTCCGGACACAGGGGATAAAAGCAATGTCCTCAACACCTCCGAAGCCATGGAGCGCCTGGACGGAGACGAGGAGCTTCTGAGAGAGATATTCGGGGTATTCACCGATGACGCCCCGAAACAGATGGAGATTCTTAAAAAAGCCATTGACACAGGTGATATCGTTTTAACGGAACGCCAGGCACATTCCCTGAAGAGCGCGGCGGCCAACATAGGGGCCGATTTAATGAAAAGCAGGGCATTCGAGATAGAGCTGGCGGCAAGGGACGGGAACATGAGAGACGCTCACACACTTTATGAGCAGCTCGAACGTGAATTGAAGAGAGTGCTTGAGGCATTGACGGATGTCCTCGGCCGGGACAAGGCGGTTAAATAATGAACAAAAATAAAGACAACGCAAAAATCCCCCATGACGAACTGCTGTTTCTCAATCTCCCGAGATTCAGGAGGCTGTTTGTTTTGCACGTGATATCCATAGTCATAATCACTGCGCTGCTTGATTTTGCGCTGGATGATTATCTGCACGGGATTATCCCCATGTATAACGAGCTGTTTGATGATGTCTTCTGGGTTGTTGCAGCGGCCCTGGCCTTTTTTGTCTGCACGGTAAAATGCTTCTCAAAACCATTATCGCGGATAGCCGACAGGGAACAGGAGATACTATACGAATTCATTGAACAGACGGGGCATGAAAAAAAACGCAACGGCAGGCTGTCCCACTATTTCAGCTCGAGGCTGAAACTGGATGCACTTACCACTGCGCACCTTGAAAACATCGTGGCCGAAACCGACTCCGCCGCGCACAGGATTATTGGACAGGCTCAGGATATAGACGCCTCCATGACGGAATTGCTTGACACGATTGCATCCCTGCGCAACAGGAGCGAAGAACTGGCAAAGACGTCCCGTGCAGCGATCACTGAAAACAGAAAGACCATCGTTCACCTGCGCGATTATGTCGACAATCGCCTTAAGGGACTGGAAAATGATCATAAAAACGTCCTGTCGCTGGCTGAAAACGCCAGGTCCATGATAAAGCTCGTGGACCTGCTGAGGGCCATCAGCGATCAGACAAACCTGCTCGCGCTGAATGCCTCAATAGAAGCTGCACGGGCCGGAGAGGAGGGAAAGAGCTTTGCGGTGGTGGCCGCCAAGGTGCGCGAACTCTCCATCCAGTCTGAACAGGCGGCCTCACACATAGGCGAAGCGATCGGCAACATGTCCAGGCACATCGAGACGCAGTTTGCGGACAAGCTGAACAAACAAACCTATGCAAGAGAAACGGAGATACTCACGGGCCTTGAATCGCGACTCAGCGGACTCGGAGACAATTACGAACAATTGGACGGCTTCAACCGGCGGATTCTTGAAGAGGTGGAAATAAGCAGCCGCAACATGGCGCAGAAGATAATGGAACTGCTGGCGAACATACAGTTCCAGGACATAACCAGGCAGCAGATCGAGCTGGTGATCCGCTGCATTTCCGACATGGACAGGTACATCGGATATCTCAAGGAATGTGTCGACAAACCTGCGGCATGCTCCAGGGGCTGTTTTGTCCCGGACTTTGACATAAAAGACATATACAAGTACTACACGATGGAGAAACAGCGCGACATACATCATGAGGTGGCCGGAGGACATGAAAACAAAAAATTAATGCAGGTGGTCGGAAAAACCGACAAGTCTGATAATGGAGACGACATTACATTTTTTTGAACAACAGAAGGTATACACCGGAGGTTTCAGATGGCCAGGACAATAATGATAATCGATGATTCCGCATCGATACGCATGGTGGTGAGCATAGCCCTGAAAAAGGCGGGCTATGAAGTCATAGAAGCCGTTGACGGCGGGGATGCGCTGGAGAAGATAAAAGGCAGGAAGATCAATCTCATCATCTGTGACGTCAACATGCCGAACATGGACGGCATCTCTTTCTTAAAGATGATAAAGCAGGACCCGGATTACAAATTCACGCCCGTCATCATGCTCACAACAGAGTCGCAGGAAGCGAAAAAACAGGAGGGCAGGGCTGCGGGCGCAAAGGCATGGGTTGTAAAACCGTTCAAGCCGGAGCAAATGCTTGCAGCAGTGGAAAAGCTGGTGCTGCCCTGACGAAATGGAGAACTTGCCATGAATATCAACGCGCAAAACAACAACGGGTTATGCAGATTGAAGATAGAGGACGAGATGACCATCTCCACGGCTGCCGGGCTGAAAAAGGCGCTTCTTGACAACCTTGCAGGGTGCCGCGAGCTTGAGATAGATCTCTCGCACGTCAATGAAATGGATACGGCGGGTTTCCAGGTCCTGTACCTCGCCCGGAGGGAAGCGGATATTTCCGGCAAAGCATTCCGCATTGTCTCCCCAGGTCCAAAGATACTGTCCGTACTGCAGTTGTACAACATGAAAGGATTTTTCGGTATCTGAAAGAAAATGGAAACAGACCCGGTATTACAGACATTCATTATTGAAAGTACGGAAAAGGTGCAGGAGATGGAGAGCGCCCTGCTTCAGCTTGAAACGTCTCCTGACGATGAAGACACCGTAAACGCCCTGTTCCGCGCGGCCCATACTATCAAGGGCTCGGCAGGCGTCGTGGGCATCGATAATATCGAGAAATTCACCCACACAGTGGAGAATGTCCTCGAGAAGGTCCGCCTCGGTGAGATCAGGGTGAGTGAAGACCTGATCGGCCTGCTGCTGAGGTGCTGCGACCACATAGGACATCTCCTGAAATCACTGAATGCAGGTAAAGACCCCGAAGAAAATCCGGAACTGCAGACAGAAGGACAAGCGATGGCAGGCGAGCTCTCCGCTTATCTTGCGGTTGAAGGTCAAGGCGTTTCCCCCGAGCCGGACAAGGAAACAACAGAACAGGGCGGTACGCCGGAAGCCCTTACCTGGCGCATATCCCTCAGGTTCGGGCGTGATGTGCTGCGGGACGGCATGGATCCCATCTCATTTATAAGCTACCTCTCGAAGCTGGGTGAGATAACCGGCCTGACCACCCTCACCGATGCCGTGCCCCCCGCCCGGGAAATGGACCCGGAGAGCTGCTATCTCGGTTTCGAGATAGACTTCAGAAGTGATGCCGGCAGGCAGGCCATAGAGGATGTGTTCGAGTTCGTGAGGGAGGACTGTGAAATAAACATAACGCCTCTTCCCGCCACCGCCCCCCCCCGGAAGACGGCGGGTGCGGAAGCCGGGAAACAGGCACAAACAAGAGAGCCGGGGGCAAAAGGGGCCGGAACCATACGCGTTGACACGGACAAGCTCGACCAGCTCATAAACATGGTCGGCGAGCTTGTTATCGCCAATGCGAACATAAACCAGCAGGCAAGGCGCATAGGGGACAACAGCCTGCTTGAATCCGCATTCGCCCTGTCAAGGCTGGTCGAAGATATCCGCGACAGGGCCATGAGGGTGCGCATGGTGCCCATAGGAGAAACCTTCAACCGTTTCAGGAGGACCGTGCGGGACTTCAGCCGGAGCACGGGCAAGGATATACGGCTGCTGATCAGCGGAAGCGAGACGGAACTGGACAAGGGGGTCATAGAGAAAATCGGAGACCCCCTGATGCACCTCATCCGCAATTCCGCGGACCACGGCATCGAGGAGCGTGATGTCCGTCTCGCGCTGAACAAGCCCGAGAACGGCGTCATACATCTGAACGCATACCAGGAGACAGGCAGTATAGTTATCGAGATATCAGACGACGGCAGCGGACTGAACCGTGAGAAGATAGTGAAGAAGGCGGTGGAGCGCGGCATAATAAGCCCCGGGAAAGAACTGTCCGAGCGCGAGATAAACAATCTCATATTCGAGCCCGGTTTTTCAACCGCGCAGAAGGTGACAAACGTGTCCGGACGCGGGGTTGGCATGGATGTGGTAAAGCGTAATATAGAAGCGCTCCGCGGCTCGGTTGAAGTGGAAAGCCGTGAAGGCAGAGGAACGACGGTGCGCATCCGCCTGCCGCTGACAATGGCGATTATCGACGGTTTCATGGTGAAGGCAGGGGCGTCATTCTACATAATCCCGCTGGATATGCTCGATGAATGTCTTGAAATGTCGGATACCGACAAACAATTGTCGTTTAAAAGGAACTATTTCAGTCTGCGCGGCAAGGTGCTGCCTTTCCTGAGGCTGAGGGATATCTTCAATGAACCCGACGGCCGGAACCGACGCGAGCACATGGTGGTCATACGTTATGCAGGCGGAAAAACCGGCCTGGTGGTGGATGAATTGCACGGCGAGGTGCAGGTTGTAATCAAGTCCCTGGGCAGGGTCTACAGGGATGTAAACGGGATATCGGGTGCGACAATCCTTGGCGACGGCACAGTGGCCCTCATACTGGACGTTCCGGGCCTTGTGCGGAACCTGGAAAAGGCGGCCGGGGCTTTAAGTTACCCTTAATGCGGCATAAACGTGCAGGGGAGTCCGGCGTAAAACCTCCGGATTCTTCCGTACGCCGCCGGTATTTTATGCAACCGTAAGGTTATAACCGAAACATCGGGAGGAGGTAAAAATGGGCAGGCTTACCGACAGTGAATTGATAGAAGAGCTTGACAGGAGGTTCAGGGAGAACAAGCAGGCATTCGACGCCCTGAGGGTGGTTACAAAGAAGCTTGAGAGATTAAACAAGAAACTGCAGGAATCCGAGGCATTAAAAAGCAACTTCCTTTCAAACATAAGAAACGAGATAAACAACCCCCTGACATCCATTATATGCATGTCAAAGGAGCTTATCTCACCGGAATCACTGGACAAGGAAACGGTTTCATCAATAGCCGCGATGATTCATTCCGAGGCATTCAACCTTGACGCACAGTTAAGGAACATCTTTGTTGCCGCCGAGTTTGAAGCCGGAGAGGCGGTGCCGAGCATATCCAGGGTGGACATAGACATGCTGGTCAACGGCACGATCGAATTATTAAGCCATAAGGCCGGGAAAAAAATAATAACCATGGATTACATCCCCCTGCGCGAGTCGGCTCACGAGAGCTGTTTCAACACCGATCCCGAAAAACTCCAGCTCGTGCTTTTCAACCTTCTTGCCAATGCCATTGAATACAGCCATGAAGGAGGCCGCGTGGAATTAAAGGCATGGAGGCAGGACGAATATCTGAATATATCCGTAAAGGACTACGGTATCGGCATGGATTTATCAGACCGGGAGATAATCTTTGACAGGTTCAGGCAACTGGACACCGGTGTCTCGAAGAGTCATTCAGGCCATGGACTGGGGCTGAGCATAACAAAGGCCGCGGTCGAGTTGTTGAACGGAACCATCTCCATTGAATGCATAAAAGACAGGGGGTGTACATTTACGGTATCCATACCTGATGCAGGGTCCGAGACAGAAGTCGATGTGACTTCAAACGAGGGCAACGAGTTCATATTCGAAGACATGGAAGAATTTTAGGAGAAACAGGTATGGAGACAAAAGAGACCACAAAGACATATTTTCTGCATCCGGGCGCCATCTTCGCCGGGAAAGAGGAATATATCGTAACCACGATTGTCGGCTCGTGTATTGCGGTCTGCCTGTGGGACCCCGTCCTGATGATAGGCGGGATAAACCACTACATGCTGGCGCTGTGGAACGGAGAGGGCCTGCCGTCCCCGAGGTACGGCAACATCGCCATTCCGAAGCTGATCGAGAAAATGCTCATGCTCGGCTGCAACAAAAACAACCTTAAGGCCAAGATATTCGGCGGGGCAAGCCTGATAAACAGCTCAAGCGGCCTGCTGAATGTCGGCACGCGCAATATCCTGCTGGCCGAAGACATGCTTAAGGAAGAAAGACTGCCCGTAATAAGCCGCGACGTCGACGGCAACTTCGGCCGCAAGATAATATTCAACACGAAAACAGGCGGTGTTCTATTAAAGAGGGTCATAAAAAGGCAGGCGGTCTGAGCACCGCCTGTTCTTTTGCCGGTCACCACCACGTTCATTTTCTCTTGGACTTTTTAACCCATAAATATTATTATTAACAGTAAACTTCTGCCTCATATCTTGAGAGGTCAGTTTAATAATGTTGCATGGACCGGCAGGATCTCCTGCCCGCTGGCGATATTTACACAAGGTGAATACGGAGATGAGAAACATGCTCCCGGCGGAATGTCCATGCAACTGCAAGGGAAAAGAAGGCGGTGTACCATGACGAAACACAATAACCACGAAAACCGGAGAGCACTCCCCGTACTGAATTACTCCCACGACAATCCGGTGAAAATGTACCTGAAGGATATGAAGTCACTCCCCCTTCTCACCAGAGAAGGCGAGGTGGAACTCGCCATGAAAATAGAGGGAGGACGGGACAGGATACACCGGATAATCTTTGCAGCTCCGTTTACGGCAAAGCAGGTATTGCGTTTCCCCCGCATGATGGAAGAAAACATATTATCAATAAACAACATATGCGTAACCGGAAAGAACTCACCGGATACGGAAAAGGACCGGGCGCTTGAAGAATTTTCAAAAAACATCGCTTCCCTCAGATCACTGGCCGGCAGAAGGGACGCATGCCTTGCAAGGCTGGCCGGCAGGAAAGCTGGCAAAAAGGAGCTCCACGCATTAAAGGTTCAATTGTCGAAGATCAATCTTGAAATAGCCGGCAGTATCTCCGGCCTTCGGTTGAGAGACGAGGTGATTGAAAATTTCATCTCACGTTTCAAGGAATTATGCGCCCTGCACAACTTTACCGCCGGAAGACTTGAGCACATAAAGAACAAAATTGAAATCCGGCCTGAAAAATTACGGAACAGAAGGATACAGCATCATACGGCCGCCCGATTGAACATCTCCCCGGAAGAGGCAAGGAATATCTACACTGATTACAGAAAGCTCAAAAAAGATATTGCGGAAATAGAAGAAGAACTGGGGCTTGAGGGCACTGAAATCAGGGACTCCTTCAACCTCATACAGGCCGTTGAAAAAGATATTGCGCAGGCAAAGAAAACGCTTATAGAGTCGAACCTCAGGCTTGTCATAAGCATAGCCAGAAAACACACGGGCAGAGGGCTCGGTCTGTCCGACCTTATCCAGGAAGGCAATATAGGCCTGATGAAGGCCGTCGATAAATTCGACTATAAAAAAGGTTACAAATTCAGCACATATGCCACATGGTGGATAAGGCAGGCTATTACGCGCGCCCTTGCCGATCAAGGAAGGACAATAAGGCTCCCTGTACACATGATAGAGAACATAAACAAGCTGACAAGGGTTACCAAGCATCTCTCGCAGGAACTGGGCAGAGAGCCTGCTCCGGAAGAAATCGCGAAAAAAATGGGGCTTTCCGTTGAGAAGGTCCGTTCCATTCTCAAGATATGCAGGGAACCCGTGTCACTGGAGACACCTGTCGGAAGCGATGAAGACAGTCACCTTGAAAATTTCATAGAAGACAAGTCATCCCTTATTCCGCTGGACAGCGTTATCCGGCAGGAACTGCAAACAGAAGTTAAGAGAATATTGAACTCCCTTTCGAGGAAAGAGGCGGAAATAATCAAAAGGCGTTTCGGCATCGGAGACGGTGTTTCTCAAACCCTTGAAGAGGTCGGCAGGCAGTTTAAAGTAACAAGGGAACGGATACGGCAACTCGAAGGAAAGGCGCTGAGGAAATTAAGGCACCCGGCGAAAAGCCGGCCACTGAGGCCCTTCCTGGAGAAAACCAGTTGAACGGCCGCGATTCATGTTACCTGACCGTGTCGCGCTGAACTGTTAGCATGGATGTAATCACCACCCATCTGAATGCCGATTTCGACGCCCTTGCCTCCATGACGGCGGCGAAGAAGTTCTATCCCGATGCAATCCCCGTATTTCCCGGCTCCCAGGAAAAAAGCGTGCGCGATTTCCTGTCCGCATCCCGCACGGGAGTGGATTTCAGGAAACTCAGTGATATCGATATCACAAAGACCAGACGGCTGATACTCGTAGACGTCAAGAGCCCGGACAGGATAGGGAGGTTCTCCGAGCTGCTGAACAGAAAAGACCTCGTAATCCACATATATGACCACCATCCATTCTCCCCGGATGATATAAGGGGTCAGAAAGAGGTTATAGAGACCGTGGGCGCCACAGCCACGATATTCACGGAACTGCTGCAAAAGTACAGGATTGATATATCCCCTGTCGAAGCCACCCTGCTTATGCTCGGAATTTATGAAGAAACCGGCTCTCTCGTTTTTTCAACGACCACTGTGAGGGACATATCGGCAGCCGCGTATCTCCTTAAAAAGGGGGCCAATCTGAATATAGTATCGGGCTTTATCAGGAGAGAGCCCGGCCCCGAGGAAATCGACCTGCTCAACGAGCTGCTCCATTCCGCAAGAGACTACGTAATCCATGACACGAGGATAAAAATCGCCGCTGCATCCCGGGATGATTATATGAGAGATATCGCCTTTCTGGCCCATAAAATGCGGGATATGGTGGATGCCGACGCCATTTTTCTCCTCGTGATGATGGAGGACAGGATTCAGGTGATAGCAAGAAGCCATATCCCGGAGATCGATGTCTCGGCGATACTGCAAGCCCTCGGCGGAGGCGGCCATCCCCGGGCATCGTCGGCGGTCGTCAGGGACATGTCGCTGGAAGAGACGGAAAACAGGCTCGTAAGCATTTTAAAACAGAAGATACAGCCCACAAAGACAGCCAGGGACATAATGACAAGCCCCGTAAAATGCATTCAGTGGAACAGCACGCTTAAGACGGCCGAGAAAACAATGACGCAATTCGGCGTGAACGTCCTCCCGGTACTCAGGGGAAACGCCTATTACGGACTGATATCGCGGGAAGTCGTTGAAAAGGCGCTGTTTCACGGTTTCGGCAGAAGCAGGGTGGCGGAATTCTGCACAACCGATGCCCTGACAGTGTCGCCTTCAACATCCATCAAGGCAATCGAGTCACTGATGATCGAGCAGAACCAGAGATTCATGCCCGTCATTGAAGACAACCGCATAACGGGCGCGATAACAAGGACCGACCTTTTGCGATCCCTCTATGAAAGCCTTTTAAGAAAAGAGCGCATCCGCACACATGAAAAAACAGCGGGAAAGCCATCCATGGGAAAAAATCTTTCATCGATCATGAAATCACGCTTTCCCCCGGAGGTCTGCAGCCTGCTCCGGCTCGCGGGAGAAGTCGCGGAGGAGCTCGGATTTTCCGCATATATCGTCGGCGGCTGCGTAAGGGACCTTCTCAGGGGCGAGGCCAACCTCGATATCGATATTGTCATCGAAGGCGACGGAATAGCCTTTGCGCATGCGCTCGCCGGGAGACTCAATGTAAAGGTGAAAAGTCACAGGCGCTTCGGCACCGCGGTCGTTATCACGGACTTCCTTAAATTCGACGTGGCCACTGCAAGGACCGAGTATTACGAGTCTCCGGCGGCCCTGCCCCATGTGGAGATGTCCTCCATAAAGAAAGACCTCTACAGGAGGGACTTCACAATAAACACTATGGCGGTGAAATTGAATCCGGGCAGATTCGGACAACTCATCGACTTCTTCGGCGGACAAAGGGACATAAAGGAAAAGACCATAAGAATCCTTCACAACCTGAGCTTTATAGAGGACCCTACGAGGGCATTCAGGGCCATAAGATTCTCAGAGCGGTTCGGCTTCAAAATAAGCAAACACACCGTCAACCTGATAAAGACCGCCGTGCGCATCAACCTGTTCGACAGACTCTCCGGGACAAGGATGTACGATGAGCTCAACCTGCTCTTCATTGAGGCTGAACCCTTAAGGGTGATCAGGAGGCTGGCGGAGTTCGACCTCCTGAAGTTCATCCATCCCCGCCTGCAGATCACCAGAACCCTCGAAGAGACCTTTGAAGCCATCCAGGAGACATTCGCATGGTTCAAGCTTCTCTTCTTTGAGGAAGAGATCAACAAGTCACATCTCTTCCTCATGGCCTTTCTCAATGAGCTGACGCCGCAGGAAAGAACCGTGGCCCTGCAGAGACTGCAGGTCCCGCCAAAGGCACGCAGGGAAATACTCGACGGCATTGAGGACTCCCGGGCCGCACTGTCAAAACTGCAGAAGGCCTCACCAAAGGACATTTACCACACCCTCCGGCCGCTGAACCTCCATAGCATCCTCTTTGCAATGGCCAGGGCCAGGGATAAAGAACGTAAAAAGGCGATCTCGCTTTATTTAACCGTATTAAGGAATATAAAACCCGAGCTTACAGGGAACGACCTGCAATCAATGGGATACACACCCGGACCGGTGTTCAAGGAAATATTAACGGCGATTCTTGAGGCAAGACTTGAAAGAAAGATAAAAACCCGCGAAGAAGAGAGGGATTTTGTAAGGAAAAACTTTCCCCTCGCCACCCCCTGAACCTTCCTACAATATCCTCACCCCTGAATAATAACAGCAGTGAGCGCTTTCAAGGTCATTAATAAAAGACCTCTCCTTTCCGTCTGCAAACAGAATCCTTACAAAGCAGAACCCTCCGGACAGATTTGAATGTTTCTCTTCGATGACCTCCCCGACGCCCCATGCGGAGTACCTGAGATGATTCACCCTGTCACCGACCTTCAGATAGAGCCTCCTTCTCATACCGATATTATAACTTAACCTTGCAGTTGCGTAAAATACCGCCAGCCCGGTTTTCACATTCCGGCCCCGATGGTGAACCTGGAATGCCTCGCTGTTGTAAATGTCAACACTATTATGTTATAAATGAATTCAGATGAAAACGGATTTCAAAACACTAAACCACTTTTTTAAAGGAGAAATTGAATGAAAAAAATCCTGCCCCTTATTTGTTTGTTAACCACGGTCGTATTATTCGCCGGATGCAGCCGGAACAACCGGTCCGAAGGCCCTGTTGTCGCAAAAATCGGCGAAGACGCCATCACGGAAGAGGATTTTCTCAGGGAACTCGACCGTGTGCCTGAATGGGCAAGGTCTCAATTCAGGGGGATGGAAGGCAAGGAAAAGTTCCTTGATGAGTTGATAAAAAGAGACCTCATCTACCAGGATGCAAAGAGAATGAGGCTTGACAAGGACAAAGACTATCTTGCCAGGATCAGGGAATTTGAAAAAATGAGCCTCGTATCACTTATTCTGAAAAAAGAGGTCGAAGACAAGGCGAAGGTAAGCGATGCGGAGATCAAGGAATTCTTCGAGCAGAACAAGGACAAATTCACAATAGGCACAAAGATAAGGGCAAGCCACATACTTGTCGGGACCGAAAAAGAGGCCAACGACATACTTGAAAGACTCAACAAAGGTGAGAGCTTCGCCAAGCTTGCCAGGGCATTTTCCAAGGACAAGGGCTCCGCGCAAAAAGGCGGTGACCTCGGGTACTTCGGGCGCGGAAGGATGGTTCCCGAATTCGAACGGGCGGCACTCGCCCTGAAACCCGGGGAAGTGAGCAAGCCCGTCAAGACCCGCTTCGGCTATCATATCATAAAACTGACCGACATCAAGAAAGGGAAACTGGCCAGCTTCGAGCAGTCAAAAGAATCCATCAGGAAACAACTGCTTGCCCAGAAGCGCAAGGCGCTTTTTAATTCATACGTTGAGAAGTTGAAGGAAAAGACCGAGGTCACCAAGAATAAAGACATACTCGCATCCATACGGCTGCCATGGGAAAAAGCCGAAGATAAAAAGCCCCCGGAGCCGGAGGGAAAACAGGCCGAAACAGTGAAAGAGAAACAAGCGGAAACGAAATAAAGAAATATCTTTTGCCGGTTGCAATTTAAAGCCGGATAACGGCAAGCTGGCAGGAACCCGCAGCAACAACATAAAAACAAAAAGCCCCGGACAGGCCGGTCTGTCCGGGGCTTTTTATTAAGAATAACCGCAGGATTCAGAGTAAGGGGGTCAAGGCACACGGTCAATTAGTACTGGTCAGCTCAATCCGTCACCGGACTTACACACCCAGCCTATCAACGTGGTAGTCTACCACCGACCTTCAGCCCTGTACCGGAGTACAGGGAAGGGAGACCTAATCTTGGGGTGGGCTTCCCGCTTAGATGCTTTCAGCGGTTATCCCATCCGGACATAGCTACCAGGCATTGCCATTGGCATGACAACCTGCACACCAGAGGTCCGTCCATCCCGGTCCTCTCGTACTAAGGACAGCTCCCCTCAAGTCTCCTGCGCCTACAACAGATAGGGACCGAACTGTCTCACGACGTTCTGAACCCAACTCTCGTACCGCTTTAATGGGCGAACAGCCCAACCCTTGGGACCGACTTCAGCCCCAGGATGCGATGAGTCGACATCGAGGTGCCAAACCGGGCCGTCGATATGAACTCTTGGGCCCGATCAGCCTGTTATCCCCGGAGTACCTTTTATCCGTTGAGCGATGGCCCTTCCACATGGCGCCACCGGATCACTAAGACCTGGTTTCCCATCTGCTCGGCCTGTATGCCTCACAGTTAAGCCTCCTTATGCCTTTGCACTCAATGGCTGATTTCCGACCAGCCTGAGGAGACCTTTGTACGCCTCCGTTACCTTTTAGGAGGCGACCGCCCCAGTCAAACTACCCACCAGACAGTGTCCTCTCCCCAGATAATGGGGACGAGTTAGAACCTCAATAAAGCAAGGGTGGTATTTCAAGGACGGCTCCATCCCGACTGGCGTCGGAACTTCACAGCCTCCCACCTATCCTACACATGCTTTACCAAAATTCACTGTCAAGTTGTAGTAAAGGTTCACAGGGTCTTTCCGTCTAGTTGCAGGCAACCGGCGTCTTCACCGGTATCTCAGGTTCGCCGAGCCCCTCGCAGAGACAGTGCTCAAATCGTTACGCCATTCGTGCAGGTCGGAACTTACCCGACAAGGAATTTCGCTACCTTAGGACCGTTATAGTTACGGCCGCCGTTTACCGGGGCTTCGATTCAGAGCTTCGTCTTGCGACTAACTCCTCCTGTTAACCTTCCGGCACCGGGCAGGCGTCAGTGTCTATACATCCTGTTACCAGTTAGCAGACACCTGTGTTTTTGCTAAACAGTCGTTTGAGCCTCTTTATTGAAACTCCGATTGCCCGGAGCACCCCTTCTCCCGAAGTTACGGGGCTATTTTGCCGAGTTCCTTTGCGAGGGTTCACTCGCTCGCCTTGGTATCTTCTACCCACCTACCTGTGTCGGTTTGCGGTACGGTCATCCATGACACTTCCATAGAGGTTTTTCTAGGCAGTGTGGAATCAGCCAGTTCTCCCGGTTTTACCCGGGATCCACGTCACCCCTCAGGCTGACAGCGGCCGGATTTGCCTGACCGCCACCTTACGGGTTTGTACCGGGACAACCAACGCCCGGCTGCGCCTATCCTCCTGCGTCCCCCCATAGGTCAAACGCATCACAGATGGTACTGGAATTTTAACCAGTTGTCCATCGTCTACTCCTTTCGGCCTCGACTTAGGACCGACTTACCCTGGGCGGATTACCCTTCCCCAGGAAACCTTAGGCTTACGGCGAGCCTGATTTTCACAGACTTTTGTGCTACTTGTGCCGACATAATCTCTTCCATACCCTCCACCCCGGCTCGCGCCGGAGCTTCGACGGACAATGGAATGCTCCCCTACCACTGCCAGATTGTGAGCAGAACTCACAATCTGAGAATTCAAAATTTCAAATTCAATATTCAAAAGTATTAATCTTGAATTTCGAGTTTTGAATTTTGAATTCAGATTATGAACTCAGTTCACAATCTGACAGTACGTAGCTTCGGTGCAGAGCTTAAGCCCCGTTAAATTTTCGGCGCAAAATCACTAGACCAGTGAGCTGTTACGCTTTCTTTAAAGGATGGCTGCTTCTAAGCCAACCTCCTGGCTGTTTAAGCGATTTTACATCCTTTCCCACTTAGCTCTGTCTTGGGGACCTTAGCTGACGTTCTGGGCTGTTTCCCTCTCGACTACGAATCTTAGCACCCGCAGTCTCACTCCCATGCTGAACCTTAAGGCATTCGTGGTTTGATTGGGTTTGGTACCCCTTGCGGAGCCCTAGCCCATTCAGTGCCCTACCTCCCTAAGGCATACATGAGGCTGTACCTAAATACATTTCGGGGAGAACCAGCTATCACCAGGTTTGATTAGCCTTTCACTCCGACCCACAGTTCATCCGAGCTTTTTGCAACAAACATCGGTTCGGGCCTCCATGCCGACTTCTCGGCACTTCACCCTGACCATGGGTAGATCACCTGGCTTCGGGTCTACTAAACGCAACTCAGCCGCCCTGTTAGGACTCGGTTTCCCTGCGGCTCCGGCCGTTATGGCCTTAACCTCGCTACGTTCAGTAACTCGCCGGCTCATTAATCAAAAGGCACACCGTCATCCCGACGGATCGGGACTCCGATTGCTTGTAGGCATATGGTTTCAGGTTCTATTTCACTCCCCTCACCGGGGTTCTTTTCATCTTTCCCTCACGGTACTTGTCCACTATCGGTCATCAGATGGTATTTAGCCTTGGAGGGTGGTCCCCCCGGCTTCCCACGAGATTCCTCGTGTCTCGTGGTACTCAGGATACCGCTTCGGCAGCCGCACGGTTTCGCTTACAGGCCTTTCACCTTCTACGGGTGAGCTTTCCATCTCATTCAGCTACCATACGGCAGTCCTACTCATGCGGTCCTACAACCCCTGTCCTTAGCACCAAGCCTTCAGCCGCCAGCACGGAAAATTGTTCCGCTGAATACCGACCGCTTGGTGCTAAGGACAGGTTTGGGCTCTTCCCCGTTCGCTCGTCGCTACTAAGGGAATCTCTGTTGATTTCTTTTCCTCCGGTTACTGAGATATTTCACTTCACCGGGTTCGCCTCATATGCCTATGGATTCAGCATATGATATCCCGACATTACTCGGGATGGGTTTCCCCATTCGGAATCCCACGGATCACAGGATACTTACTCCTCCCCGTGGATTATCGCAGTTGGTCGCGTCCTTCATCGCCCTCTGATGCCAAGACATCCACCATACGCCCTTACTTCCTTGACCCCTTTACTCTAATCCCTACAGTTTTCAAAGATCACGCAGGCTCAGCCTGCAATTTCAGATACATGACCTGAAACTTCTTGCATTCAATTTGAAAATTAAAAAGTAGGCCCGCAAAATCTCGCGAATCTTTTTTGTTGCTTGTTACACCTTACTCCTTAGAAAGGAGGTGATCCAGCCGCAGGTTCCCCTACGGCTACCTTGTTACGACTTCACCCCAATTACCGGCCATACCTTAGGAAGCTGCCTCCCTTGCGGGTTGGCTCACCTACTTCGGGTACAGCAGACTTTCGTGGTGTGACGGGCGGTGTGTACAAGGCCCGGGAACGTATTCACCGTGGCGTGCTGATCCACGATTACTAGCGATTCCAGGTTCACGGAGTCGAATTGCAGACTCCGATCCCAACTTGGATAGACTTTATGGGATTGGCTCCCCCTCGCGGGTTGGCCACCCTTTGTATCTACCATTGTAGCACGTGTGTAGCCCTGGGCATAAGGGCCATGCGGACTTGACGTCATCCCCACCTTCCTCCAGCTCTTCGCCGGCAGTTTCCTCAGAGAGCCCCGTAAAGGGCAACAGAGGATGAGGGTTGCGCTCGTTGCGGGACTTAACCCAACACCTCACGGCACGAGCTGACGACAGCCATGCAGCACCTGTGCAAGCTCCCGTTCCGAAGAACGGGTCGTCCCCCTTTCGGGTTCCTACCACAAGCATGTCAAGCCCAGGTAAGGTTTTGCGCGTAGCGTCGAATTAAACCACATGCTCCACCGCTTGTGCGGGCCCCCGTCAATTCCTTTGAGTTTCAACCTTGCGGCCGTACTCCCCAGGCGGGGTACTTAATGGTTTCCCTACGGCACGGATGACTATCGCCACCCACACCTAGTACCCACCGTTTAGGGCGTGGACTACCAGGGTATCTAATCCTGTTTGCTCCCCACGCTTTCGCGCCTCAGCGTCAGTCATTGCCCAGAGGGCCGCCTTCGCCACCGGCCTTCCTCCTGATATCTACGCATTTCACCGCTACACCAGGAATTCCGCCCTCCCATGCACGACTCAATCCCGACAGTATCAAATGCAATTCTTGGGTTAAGCCCAAGGCTTCCACATCTGACTTATCAGGACGCCTACACGCCCTTTAAGCCCAGTAAATCCGAACAACGCTTGCCACCTCTGTCTTACCGCGGCTGCTGGCACAGAGTTAGCCGTGGCTTCTTCTTGAGGTACCATCATCCCGGTTGCCCGGGACTTTTTCCCTCATGAAAGGGGTTTACAACCCGAAGGCCTTCTTCCCCCACGCGGTGTCGCTGCGTCAGGCTTTCGCCCATTGCGCAAAATTCCCCACTGCTGCCTCCCGTAGGAGTCTGGACCGTGTCTCAGTTCCAGTGTGGCCGATCGACCTCTCAGTCCGGCTACCCGTCTTAGCCTTGGTGAGCCGTTACCTCACCAACAAGCTGATAGGCCACAGGCCCCTCCTCAGGCGCCACGATTGCTCGCAGCTTTTATCCCTGGGCATTTCACCCCGGAATCATATTCGGTATTGTGCCCGGTTTCCCGGGAGTATCCCCATCCTGAGGGCAGGTTACCTATGTATTACTCACCCGTTCGCCACTAAGTTGCAGCAATCCGCCGGCCGAAGCCGGTTTCTCGCTGCAACCCCGTTCGACTTGCATGTGTTAGGCGCACCGCCAGCGTTCGTTCTGAGCCAGGATCAAACTCTCAATTTGAAAATTGACTTGCGGGCCTACTTTTTAGTTATCAAAGAACAGTCTTGCTTGATTGCTACACTCAATCAACAGTATTATATAAATATTTCAAAGAAAAATATAGGCCATGCCTTCCGGCCACAGCCTCGATCAAACTTACTGAATACTTTAGCATGATATTTTTACCATAAATCCCCTTCAGAGTCAAAACCCTGAATATCATGGATATTGCCGGTTTCCGGCATTAAAGGTAGCATTTCAGGAAAATCCTCGGAATATCTCACAATTACATTTTTTTAAATTTCGCCTGGTTTGATGCTCCCCGAGTGCCCATTCTTGTACCCCGTCAGGCTCCTTGACACATAATAATCCTTGTTGCTATAGTAAAAGCACTCTACACTTGACAGCGCTGGTCTGGTAAGGATGCACAAACTTGATGAAAGACGGAAAAAAATACTCTGGGCAATAATTCAAAGCCATATTGACCTTAACATCCCCATTGGATCAATTTTGATCAGCCAACGTTTTCCCATTAAACTCTCGCCGGCCACCATACGGAATACGATGGCAAAGCTGGAAGAAATGGGATACCTCGTCCAGCCGCACACATCAGCAGGAAGAGTTCCTACGGAAAAGGGATACCGGTTCTATGTGGATACAATTCTGGAAGAGCAGACACTATCAGTCAATAAAGCCCTGTCGTGCAGGCTCTCCAACAGGCTCAGGGGCATAAAGAAAGATAATCATTCGGTAATAAAAGAGGCGGCGAAGGCGCTTTCTTCATTTTCGCGGCTTCTTGCAATAGCAACGCCCCCAAGGATAGAGGATATAGTGTTTCAGCGCATCAAATTCATCAAGTATGAAAGAAAGAAGGTGCTGATCATACTCATATCCAAGGAAGGGGTCGTCAAAAACAGGATCATAGAACTGGACAGGATATATACTCAAAGCCAGCTCGACAAAGCGGCGGGTTACCTGAACAACAGATTCAGCGGCCTGACAATCAGAAAAGTAAGGGAAAAAATAGCCTACCAGTTATATAAGGAAAAGGCTGTATGTGATCAGCTTATTGCCAGCCTGTTATATCTGTGCAAAGATATAGTGACATCCGAGGCCGACGCCCTCTCGCTGAACGGTCTTTCAGGCACTTCCAACCTCCCGGACTTTGCAACAATGAAACAGATTAAAGGAATCCTGAAGGCCATTGAAGACAAGCGGTTCATGCTCAAATTACTGAACGAAATAAGCACCGCCCAGGGCGTGAAGGTCTTTGTGGGCATGGAGCACATCATGCCGGCAATGAGAGAGTTGAGCATGGTCATTTCAACATACAGGAATAAAAAGCTCGCCGCCGGCGCTATAGGCATAATAGGCCCTACAAGAATGAATTACAGGGAACTGATCCCGATCGTCGATCACACTGCAAAGGCCCTGACACAGATACTGTCGGAAACATAAAAGGCCGAACCTTCTAAATCTAAAGGAGAATTTCAGACATGACGGAAGAAAAGGAAGATAAAGTTTCCCCGGATGCCGAAAAAGGAGAAACGGGACAGGAGACCGCGGAAGCAGGGGAAGCAGGCACGGCAACCGACAAGAAGGTTGAAGAACTGGAAAAGGCACTTAAAGAGGCAAACGACAAGTATATCAGGCTTTATGCCGACTTTGAAAACTACAAGAAAATCGAGGCCAGAAACAAAGAAGAGCTCCTGAAGTATGCAAACGAAGGCCTGATGTCCGATATTCTGACGGTGATTGATCATCTGGAGCTTGCGCTTCAGCACTCCGCAGACAATAAATCCTCCGACTCGCTGGCAGAGGGGGTTAAACTGACCTTGAAAGAGCTCAAGACGGTTCTTGAAAAACACGGGCTGACAACCATAGATGCCCTGGGGAAATCATTTGATCCCTCTGTGCATCATGCAATGTCGCAGATAGAATCCGAAGACACAGATGAAAACACCGTGGTCAAGGAATTCCGGAAGGGTTACATGCTGAAAGACAGGGTACTGAGGGCATCGCTTGTCGGAGTATCCAGGAAGCCGTCCGGAGCCGGCAAACCGGAATCGGAAGATGCTCGCGATCAAACCGTTTCGACAGTCGAAAAGCGGGAACAGCTTCAGTCAACAGAAATCAATGAGGAGGAATAATCAATTATGGGAAGAGTAGTTGGAATCGATCTTGGAACCACCAATTCCGCTGTAGCGGTTATGCAAGGCGGCGAACCGGTGATAATAACCAATCAGGAAGGAACAAGGACCACTCCATCCGTGGTGGCTTTCACGGACAAAGGAGAAAGGCTAATAGGACAGGTTGCCAAAAGGCAGGCGATCACAAACCCGGAGAATACCATCTTCTCAATCAAGAGACTGATGGGAAGGAAGTACGATTCCCCTGAAGCCAGGGAGGCCATGAAAAAGCTCCCCTACAAAATAGTCCGGGCCCCCAACGGTGATGCACATGTAGAGGCACAGGGCAAGACCTATTCACCGCCGGAGATATCCGCCATGATACTCCAGAAGCTGAAACAGGCCGCTGAGGACTATCTGGGGGAGCCGGTCACCGATGCGGTTATAACCGTGCCGGCATATTTCGACGACAGCCAGCGCCAGGCCACCAAAGACGCGGGCAAGATTGCGGGACTGAACGTCCTGAGGATAATCAATGAACCGACCGCAGCCTCGCTTGCCTACGGCATGGACAAGAAAAAAGAGGAAAAGATAGCCGTCTACGACCTCGGCGGGGGGACATTTGACATCTCGATACTGGAGATCGGTGAAGGCGTCGTGGAAGTCAAGGCCACAAACGGCGACACATACCTCGGCGGCGACGATTTCGACCTCAAGATAATGGACTGGCTGGTCGACGAATTCAAAAAGGATTCGGGCATTGACCTCCGCAACGATAAAATGGCCCTGCAGAGGTTGAAGGAAAGCGCTGAAAAGGCGAAGATAGAACTATCATCGGCAATGGAGACGGAGATCAACCTTCCCTTCATAACAGCCGATGCAGGCGGTCCCAAGCACCTGGTGATGAAACTGTCGCGCGCCAGATTCGAGCAGCTTACAGGCGGCCTTATCGATAAAACAATCGCTCCGTGCAAGACCGCATTGTCCGATGCCGGCCTCGGCACCTCCGATATCAACGAAGTGATACTCGTAGGCGGACAGACAAGGACCCCGAAGGTCCAGCAGGTTGTAAAGGAATTCTTCGGCAGGGAGGCATCCAAGGGCGTCAATCCCGATGAAGTCGTGGCCACTGGAGCGGCAATCCAGGCCGGCGTGTTAAAAGGAGAGGTCAAGGATGTGCTTCTCCTTGACGTCACTCCGCTTTCACTGGGAATCGAAACCCTCGGCGGAGTCTTTACAAAGCTCATTGAAAAAAACACCACGATTCCCGCAAGGAAAAGCCAGATATTCTCCACAGCCGCCGATAACCAGCCTGCCGTTACGATCAAGATATACCAGGGTGAAAGGGAAATGGCCGCCGACAACAAGCTGCTCGGCAACTTCGAGCTGGTCGGCATACCCCCTGCACCGCGCGGCGTCCCGCAGATCGAGGTCACATTCGACATTGATGCAAACGGCATCCTGCACGTCTCGGCCAAGGACAAGGGCACGGGCAAAGAGCAGTCCATCAGGATAACCGCATCCAGCGGTCTCACTGAAGAAGAGATCAGGAAAATGACGGCTGAGGCCGATGCCCATGCTGAAGAGGACAAAAGAAAACGCCGCCTTGCCGAGGCAAAGAACGAAGCAGACACCATTGTCTATACCGTTGAGAAATCCTTAAAAGACTACGGAGACAAAATCACGGATGACGAAAGGCGGAAAATCAACAGCGCACTGGAAAAATGCAAAAACCTGAAAGATACGGCCACTGATCCGGACGAGCTCAAAAAAGCTATTGAGGAATTGACTACAGCTTCGCATAAAATTGCCGAAGAGATGTACAAGGCCGGGGCAGGCGCCCGGCAGGCTGCCGCGGGTGCGGAAACCGCCTCACAGGAACCCCCGAAGGACAAAGATGACGTCGTGGAGGCCGAATTTGAAGACGTGGACAAAGACAAGAAAGAATAAATGAAAGACTATTACCGGATACTCGAAATAGACAGAACCGCTGATGAGACGGAGATCAAAAAGGCATACCGGCGGCTTGCACTGAAATACCATCCCGACAGGAACCCCGGAGACAAGGTATCCGAAGAAAAGTTCAAGGAAATAAACGAAGCATATGCATGCCTGAGCGACCCGCAGAAGAGGGCCCACTATGACCGGTTCGGCACTGCAGAAGGCTTTGGAGCCGACGCCGGTTTCGGCGGATTCGGGGACTTCGGCTCCACTTTCGGGGATATCTTCGGCGAGATGTTCGGAGATATCTTCGGCGACTTTACCGGCAGGCGGAGAAGGCGGCCCTCAAAGGGGCAGGACCTTCGTTACGACCTCGAAATAGACCTCAAAGACGCCGTATTCGGCACTGAAAAAAAGATAACCATTCCACGCTGGGAGGACTGTTCCACCTGCGGTGGGACCGGTTCCAGGCCCGGAAAGGGACCCGTGGTATGCCAGACCTGCAGGGGCACGGGCCAGACAAAGCTCCAGCAGGGATTCTTCACGATCTCAAGGACATGCGGCAGTTGCAGGGGTGAAGGCAGGATAATCACGGATCCGTGCACGAAATGCAGGGGCCAGGGCAAGGTCAGGAGAGAGCGCACTGTATCCCTGAAGATTCCGGCCGGCGTAGACACCGGCATAAGGCTCAAGGTCGCCGGCGAGGGAGAGCCCGGGACCCACGGCGGGCCGCACGGCGACCTTTATGTGGTGGTGCATGTTGAACCGCATCCTTTCTTCAAGAGAAAAGGCAATGACCTCCTCTGTGAAGTACCGATATCCTTTGTGCAGGCAGCGCTCGGCGGAGAGATAGAAGTGCCCACCATTGACGGAAAGGCAACAATCAAAATCCCTCCCGGAACCCCGTCGGGGAGGGTCTTCCATTTGAGGGGCAAGGGTGTTCCCAAGCTGGCCGGTTACGGCAAGGGCGACCAGTACATAACCGTTTTCATAGATGTGCCCAAGAAGCTCACCGCCAGGCAGAAAGAGCTCCTCAGGGAATTCGCCGAAATCAGCGGGGACGAGGTGTCCAGGGGCTTCATGGAGAAAATAAAAGATATCTTCCATAACCAGCACAAGGAAGCAAAGTAAACCTTACAGTTGCATAAACAGAATCGCCCGGTCCCCAGAATCCCTCATCCCTACTTCAGATGCTCTTCCGTATAAAGCCCGAGTTCGATCATTCTTTCAAGCAACTGATCCGCCGGCATGCCTGGAAAGTTTTTATATACAAGCTCCTTGGCAAACAGGCGGCAGATATAGCGCAGCTTTCTCATCCTGTTCTTTGACGCGTAAACAAAGTCCCTGTGGCCGTTGTTTATCACTATAACATTCTGTTTTTCATCATACCGCGAGCGCCAGAGTTCCCCCGGAGCGCGCCTGAATGTGTAACCGGGGAGGCCCTTCCCAGGCGCCGGCCCGCCCTCCTGCTTTGGTAAAATCGTATCCGTTACCGTGATCAGCGCTTCACCTCTAACTGATTCCGCACCCTGCATTGCCGTCACCTCGAGCTCAACCAGGGCAGGCTCTTCAGGCGCCCGGTAGGTGACGATTTCCTCACCGGAATTTTCAAGCACTCCCGGCCCTTCCTTGATCCTCCATGAAAACCTGAGTCCATCTTCCACAAGCCGGCGGGTCTTGTCCCTTGCCACGGCCCTGAATCTCTTTTCACTGTTCACAGGGACAACGGATGACGCCGGAGATATCCGCACGCTGTACAGCGGCCCGGCGAATTCAAAAAACTCCTTCTGTGGAGATGATGCCCCATCCCCGGACAGCGCCGACTTTTCGGCGTCCGCAGCCTCTTCCTCCGGAGCGGAAGGCTTCCGCCCTTTCCCGGAGGCGGTATGAATATCGAACCAGTCATACTCCTCCCTCGGCAGGGCGAGTATCGCCTCCTTGAGCGCTTTCTGAACAGTCTTCAGTATCTTCCTGCTCGCACGTTCCTCTTCAGCCCGCTTCTGCTCCATGATTATCTCCGCGAGCTTCACCTCAAGGGGCCTGACGGATTCGGAAAACGCCGAGAAGTTACTGTCATGTATTATGCCGCTTCTTGTGCCCGGCGTCAGGTTCAGAAAGGGGACATCGATAATCCCCTCAAGCCAGCCGGATGTCCAGGGTTCCGTGGCAAAACGGTCCAGCTCGGACAGTGAGTTCAGCACTCTTGTGCCCGCCCGGTAAAGCCCGACCCTGTTTTCACTGCTCGATTCGTTCAGATAAAGCTCCACGTATATCTCGCCCAGGTCGGAATGGGGCTGGGGCAGCCGGTGCAGCAGCCTTCCGCTGAACTCCCTCGGTTCAACAAGCATCTGCTTCCTTGCGGTCCTGTCCAGTATCTTTATTACAACGCCGGTCTTTCTTATGCGGTCTCTAAGCTCGGAGGCGAGGTACCGCTGAATCTTTTCCCCGCTCAGTGTCTTCACACCGGGCAGCAGCGGTGAAACCGTCAGCTCGGTCCCCCTGACGGGTATCAGCGTCCGCTTCTGCGCTATGGAATAGCTGGGGGAACCCTTACTCATCCTCATCTCATAAGTCCTGCCGTCTTTCGAGGAGGATACGAGGCTGAGTTCTTCTCCCACGGTCCAGAAGCTCAGGAGACCGATCCCGAACTCCCCCTGTATGCCGCTTGCCCCCTCCTTCTTCAACTGTCTCTTGACGGAATCGCATATGTGTGTGGCTACATACTTGAAATCGGGCAGCCCCCCGGCGTCTTTCGGTATCCCCTCGCCGTCATCAATGATCTTCAGATAGTGTCTCCCCTTTTCCTTTCCCCTGATTATCGACACATTCCCTGCCCCGGCATCGATGCTGTTTTCCACGAATTCCGCTATGGCCTTGAGAGGATTACTCTGTGAAAGGGCTATTATGGTGATGGCGTTCCAGTTGTCCCCGATACGCAGTCTGCCGGTATTAAATGCCTTTTTCTGTTTGCTCATGACGGAAATATTATATAACATTCCACCCCTGTTCCACTGACGATGCGGAACAGGGGTCACCGCGGACACGTCGGACCCCTCTGCCGGTCCATGCAACCTTAAGCGTTGATTATAGCATTTGACGGCAAGGTGAGGGAAAACGTATTGTGCTACAATAGTAACAATTCCATGGTCGCATACTACTGATGAAACAGCCATTGACATGTCATGATCCGAATATTCCTTCCGCCTGAAGAGCTTGCATCGGGGAAGAGCATTATCACCGGAGAGAACGCCCGCCGCCTTGCGCTCGTTCTCAGGGTGCAGCCCGGTGAGACAGTGACGGCCCTTGACGGCCGGGGGTTCAGGTATGAGTGCAGGGTGGTTTCTGTCCATAAAAAAGAGGTGGTCGCTGAAGTGGTCGGTAAGGAATCGTATTCCGCCGAATCCTCCGTTCCGATCACCCTTGCGCAGGGCATACCGAAAGGGGAAAAGATGGACGCTATAGTGCAGAAATCAACCGAACTCGGCGTGTCGAAGATCATCCCCTTGATCACCGGACGATCCCTGGTAAGACACACCCACAGGGCGGCACGGTGGCGGAGGATCGCCCTCTCGGCGTCACAGCAGTCGGGCAGGCAGAAGATTCCCGAGGTTGAATCCCCCCGTGATTTCAGCGAGTTTCTCGTAAGTCAGATAGCATATGACCGCCCTGACCTCCATCCTTTTTCACCAGGGGATGGAATAAACAGCGGAAGCCCGCCTTCAATCCCCTCTCCCCCGGCGGGAGAGGGTAGGGGTGAGAAGGGGCCTTTAAAAATAATCTTCTCCGAAGGGCATGGAGAGAGAAACCTGAAAAAAGTTTTAAGGAGCTTCGGCGGCACCGGAGGGATCACACTGCTCATAGGGCCTGAGGGAGGGTTTTCAGGAGAAGAAGTAACAGAGGCAGTCAAAACGGGTTTTATCAGGGCGTCCCTCGGACCGCGGATACTCCGCACGGAGACAGCGCCGGTCGCAGCGATAAGCATCATCCAGTATGAACTCGGGGACATGGGATGATAGCCGGATCAGGCTTGCGGTTCCTTTCACTCCCCCATTACCTGGACAAATACCTTCCTTGAGCGCGGGCGGTTGTCATGATCCACAACGACTATCTGCCGCCATGTTCCGAGAACCAAATCCCCTCCTCCCTGACCCCCTCCCGGCAGGAGAGGGGGTGACTTGTTTCATCCTGCACCCTGCACTTCGAACTTCGCACTTTGAACTCTGTTCCCCGGCAGACTTCTCTGCCGGCTTACGCAACATTAAGGGTTATACCGCCCTTATCTCCACAACCTTTTCGAGAGGAACCACTATCCACGCCGTCTCCGCCTGGAGATGGACATCCCTTTCACCGATCTCAACGAGTATGCCCCTGTATGAAACATCCATGGTCCTGACCTCCACTTCCTTACCCGTCAACTCCTGCATGATGCCTCCTGCTTAAATTGTTCACAAACTCCCCGCCCAGGAGAAAAATGCACGAGAGATAGTACATCCATAACAGGAAGAGGATAAACGTGGTCAGGGAGCCGTAAATAGCGCCTATATATGAAATATTTCTCACAAACCATGTAAATACATGCTTGGCCGGCTCCCATAGTACCGCAACAAGCAGCGCGCCGGAGAACGCGTCCCGCAGGGATACTTTCACGTGCGGCACAATCTTGTAAACCGCGGTGAAGGTTAATGATATCAGTATGAACGGCGCGAAATACTTTAAAAATATGGCCGCCTTATACCCGATTCCCACGCCGAAAATATTTATTGGATACTGCCTGAATATACCCGCAATGGAACTTACGGCGAATGACAGAAACCAGAAGATTATCACAAGCGTGACAATGCACATGCTCCAGAACAATGACAGGAGAAAGTGTCTCTTCTTCGGAACCCTGAATATCACGTTCATTGCATGTTCCACGGAATAAAAAATCTGCAGGGACATGAACCCGTAAATGAAAAACGTTATCCAGCTTATGCCCTTGTACGTGATGACATTCCTGAGCTCATTGGTGATCCCGGATGTGACCTTGGGGAAGGAATTGATAAGTTTTGCAAGCAGGAAATTATACAGTTCGCGGTTGCCCCCCAGCATATAACCGAAAAGCGCGACAAACAGCAGGCTTAAAGGAACCAGCGACACGATAAGGAAATAGGCTATCGAGGCAGCCAGGTAGAAACACTCATCCTTGAAAAAAAACTTCAGGCTGTTGCCCAGAGACTTTATTATTACATTCATTGCTGCTTCCGCTTCCTCTGCCTTACATAGAATTCAACAGGCACCCCTTCAAAGGCAAAGTCGGCCCGCAGTTGATTTTCAAGGAATTTCATATACTGTTCCCCGATCCCCTCCTTTCTGTTTGTGAATATCAGAAAGCCGGGGGGATTCGTTTTCACCTGGGTGATATAATATATTTTCACCCTCCTGCCGTTATACAACGGCGGTTCCCGCACTGAAAGGACCTTTCTTAAAAACAGATTGAGCTGCCTGGTGCCGATCCTCCTGGCGGCCTCCTCCATAATCCTGTCGACCAGCGGAAAGAGCTTGGTGACCCTTTTCCTGCTCAGCGCCGATATAGTCAGTACCGGCACATAACGCATAAACCACAGCTTGTCGTAAACCTGCTCTTTCAAGCGCCCGGCCGTGTCATGGTCCTTATCTGCAATATCCCATTTGTTCAGAAGAATAACAGCCCCCTTCCCGGCGGAATGGACAAGCCCTGCTATCTTCCGGTCCATTTCAACAACGCCCTCTGATGCATCCAGCACTATGAGGGCAACATCACAGTCTTCAATATTTCTCAGTGTCCTCATAAACGAATACCTTTCAACCGTTTTCGCCATCTTGCCCTTCCTGCGGATTCCGGCCGTATCCACAAGGATATATTTCTTCTTATAATACGAACAGACCGAATCAACCGCATCCCTCGTTGTGCCGGGCACAGGGCTGACAATCATCCTTTCCTTGCCGAGAAGGGCGTTTGCAAGGGTGGACTTGCCGACATTGGGCCTTCCGACTATTGCAATCCTCGGATAATCCGGCCCCTCATCTTCCGTCTCCGGCAGCAGGCGGAAAATATTCTCCATGAGATTCTCATATCCATACCCGTTAAGCGCGGAAAGCGGAAACAGGTCGACGCCGAGGGAGCAGAAATCATAGAGGGCCTTCTCTTTTCTGGGTCCGTCTATCTTGTTGACCGCATAAAGGATTTTCTTGCCGTATTTCCTCAGCTCATCAATCAACTCCATATCCAGCGGAAGAACCCCGCTGTCGGCATCCATCAACAGGATGATGATATCCGCTTCTTCCACGCCCGCAAGAATCTGTTTTTTCACTTCCCTGTAAATATCCTCTTCAGGTTCGTGCAGGAACCCCCCGGTGTCCACAACGAGAAAAGGCCGTCCTTCCCATTCAGCCTCGCTGTAGAGCCTGTCACGTGTGACACCTGGAAAGTCTTCAACCACGGCGCGGCGTTTACGGGCCATCCTGTTGAACAGGGTGGATTTCCCCACATTCGCCCTTCCCACAATAGCGACAACCGGTTTTCTCATCATGTTTCCTTATGAGGTTATTATAAGAATATCCTTACAGCGGCATTAAAACATCAGGCTCTGAAACCGGAGTTAACCTTACAGTGGCATAGAACCACCGCCTGCCGGCTTATGCAACATTAAGGTTAATTATAACACTTTACCGGTGCGGTGTCGTCATTTCCACCCGGACCACCAGGATTACGTCAAGATTACAGGCAACCGGCTCAGGAAAATAAAGAAACAAAAGCAACCGGTTTCCCCCCCAACCCGTGTTATAAACAGGGCAACGCCCTATGCCTCGGAGATAAAAGCCACAGATGACAATGAGTTGCTCCGCTGCATTGAAGTTCGCCCGGTATATCGGCATGAGCGTATGCGCCGGGATGACCTCATGCGGGATAAGCATTATCCTGGGCTCAAATCCCTTGCAGGGGGGTCTGCCTTCATATGTCATTTCGACCAAAGGGAGAAATCTTTCGGTATCGATGAGTTATAAGACCTCTCTCTCCGCTCGATGTGACGGACGGAGGACTTTTGCAAGAGTCTCAATTATTGATTTACTGCTCTTGTCCTCCATGCCGTCTCTCCCGGCTTTAATCCATACGCGCTTCGACTTTGACGTTTCCG
>Ga0256839_1000398_pt1 | contig 56334 bp, 45 predicted proteins | sample 354166metaG_FD_185968 | JGI IMG/M metagenome (GOLD analysis project Ga0256839, IMG submission 185968) | Hydrothermal vent microbial communities from Mid Atlantic Ridge, Atlantic Ocean - 354-166 | ecosystem: Environmental > Aquatic > Marine > Hydrothermal vents | place: Atlantic Ocean: Mid...
TGGAGATGGCCGTGGCCGTGCTGTGCGATCTGGGGATCGGCCGCGGCCGCGCCCGGATCGCCGTGGGCCTCGGCGGCTACCTGCTGGGCCTGCCGTCGGCCCGGTCCCTCGACGTGTTGGGCAACCAGGACTTCGTGTGGGGCGTGGGGCTGCTGCTGTCGGGGCTGCTCGTGGCCGCGGTCGTCGTGCGGTTTTCCGTGGCGCGCCTTTTTCGGGAGGTCCTGGACCCGATCGCGGGGGACCTGCGCTGGCGGGGGACGTTGGCCTTCCTCCTGCGGGTCGGGATCTTCGCCCAGGGCGCCATCCTGCTCGGCTGGTGGATGGACCGGGCCGCCTCCGACTTCGCCACCGGCCCCTGGTGGGACCCGACGGACCCGTACGGGGTCGCCACGTGCCTGCTGCAGTGGGCCGTGGCCGCCGTGCTCGCATTCGCACTCGGGCGGGGGACCGCCCGCCGGCAGGCCGCCCGGGAGGCGACAGGGACGGACGAGGGCCCGCGGCCGATCCCGTAGTCGGGGCGCCGCGGGGATCAGGCGGGCGCGGGCTCGGGCGCCATCGGCGGCGGCGCGACGGGCGGGCGCAGGCTCGCGAACCCGATGACGCCACCGTCGCGCTGCAGCCGCCGCACGAGCTCGGCCTGGCCCTCGGCGTGGTAGCTCGATCGCACGAGCGGGCCGCTTTCGACGTGCTGGATCCCCTGCGCTCGCGCAAACTCGGCCAGCGCCTCGAACTCCTCGGGGTGGACGTACCGCGCCACGGGCAGGTGCTTGCGAGACGGTTGCAGGTACTGGCCGAGCGTCAGGATCGAAAGCCCCAGGTCGGCCACCTGCCGGATCACCTCGCGGACCTCGTCCGGCGTCTCACCGAGCCCGAGCATGAGCCCCGTCTTCGTGAGGGCCCCCCGCGCCCGGGCGTGGCGCAGGACCGCGAAGCTGCGATCGTATCGCGCCTGCACCCGGACCTGCCGTGAAAGGCGCGGGACCGTCTCCAGGTTGTGCGCGAAGACGTCGGGGCCCGCGTCCAGCACGGTGTCCACGTCCTCGATCCGACCCTTGAAGTCCCCCGTGAGCACCTCGACGGTCATCCACGGGGCCGCCCGGTGGCACGCGTGCAGGGTCGCAGCCCAGTGGGCCGCGCCCCCGTCGCGAAGGTCGTCGCGATCGACCGAGGTGATCACCGTGTGGGTGAGCCGAAGCTCCGCGAGCATCGCCGCCACGTGCTCGGGTTCGCTCGGGTCCGGGGGCGCGGGGCGGCCCGTGGCCACGTCGCAAAAGCGGCACGAGCGCGTGCAGACGTCGCCGAGGATCATGATCGTCAGCGCCCGGTGGTTCCAGCACTCGCCGATGTTCGGGCACGACGCGCTCTGGCACACCGTGTGGAGGCCGAGCTGCCGCACGCGGCGGAGGATCCGGTTGTAGCCTTCCCCGCCGGGGAAACGCGCGCGGATCCACGCCGGGTGTCGCCGGCGGCCGGCGGGGGCGGGGGCGTTCGGGTCCACGACGGGCAGGTGGCGCGGCACGGCGCTGGCATACCACGACCCGGGGGCCCGAGCACGCCGGCCGGCGGGGGGCTTCGCCCGCACCCATGGAGCCCCCGTAGCCCGGACGCGACGCGGTCAGCCCGGGATGATCGAGCAGAAGTCGCCGATACACTGCGCATTCGGATCACAGCAATCCGAAGCGTCGTCGCATGCGTCGCCGAGCATCGAGCAGGTATCGGGCTTGTCGCCGCAGACCATCCCGCCCATTCCGTCGTCCACGCAAAAGCCCCCGCAGCACTCGAACCCCGCCTCGCAGGCCTCGCCCAGGTCCTTGCACGGGCTCAGCGCCCAGTTGCCGCGCATGTTGTGGTTGTCGATTTCCTGTCCCGGCAGCCAGAAGGCGGGGTGGCTCGGGTCCACGCCCGGGGTGGGGTTGGCGTCGATGGCCGCGACCCAAAGCTGTTTGCGGCGGGAGTTTACGTTCTGGTCGGTCAGGATGTTGCCGTACTGCCGCTCCGAGACGAACACCACCCAGAAGTAGCCGCCCGCGGCGACCGGCATGAAGGTGGGCTCGTAGTTGGCCGACTGCTGATCCACCGGGATCGCCCCCATGCCGTTGGCGAGCGAAAGCTCCATCTGCGCCGAGCCGTCGAGGTTCGTGATCCACAACTCGCCCTGGGCACCCCGGGTGCGCGCCTGGGTCGCCCGCATGAAGGCGATCCACTGCGAGTCCGGCGCGAAGGTGGGGTAGGTGACCGTGGGCCGCGACGGATCGTTCGTCGCGACCTGGACGATATCGGTAAACTGCGGCGTGATGAGGTCCACCGTGGCGAGCCAGAGGGTCGATTGCGTAAAGTCCAGGCCGTTGCCGTCCGTGCGCACGGAAAAGGCCACTTTCTCGCCATCGGGGGACCAGGCCGGGTGCGCGGGCGCGCCTGGATCGGGTGGATCGAGCAGCGCAAGCTGCGTGGTGCTGTCGTAGGTGGACAGCACCAGCGAGCCCAGCGTGTTGAACGTACCGTCCGACCAGTGGCGCCAGATCACATAGGCCCCGTCGGGCGAGATCGCCTGGAAACCCGACGACGCCCCCGAGGCGAACAGGTTGACGCCGGTGGACGCCTCGAACGTGCCCCAGGGGCTTGCGCCGCCGTTGAAGGAGGCGACGATGCGGTTGCCGTCGCGTGAGACGCTGTGGCACGCGATGCACGTCACCCCCGGTGGAGGCTGCAAGAAGGTCTCCGGCGCGCTCGCACCCGGCGTGATCCGCACCACGCTGCCGTTGTTGACCTCCCAGTAGTATATGATCCCCGTCAGGTTCGCATCGGCGACGTTCCAGTAGGTGATCTTCGGCAGGTAGGCCGTCCCCCCGTCGTAGCGCTGGACGCTGACCTTGACCTCGCCCACCACCGAGTCCGTCAGCTTGAGCCAGGCGTCCACCGGCATCACCGGCAGCGTGTACCGCGACGGCGGGTCCACCGTCTGCCAGCCCTCGAACTCGAACGTGTCGGCCTCCAGGTGCACGTAGTAGAGATCGCCCGCGTTGCCGCCGTTCCATTGCAGGACGGGACCCGTGATGCCGCGCGGGAACACCGTCTGGTCGTAGGGGTACAGCCACTGCATCGACGGGTCGGGGTCGATGGCGCCGCCGAAGACCTGCTTGACCGCGGGGTCCACACCCTCCGGGTCGTCGGTGACGTGGTACTTGATCGTGGCCGAGGTGGTCGCCTGCATCCCGTTCCAGGTGAAGGTGACCGTGCCCACCCCGCCCGCGTCCCCCTTGACCGTGAGCACGCCCATGGTCGGGTCCATGTCGGCCAGGTCGAAGCGGTCGAAGTCCCACGAGCCGTAGATCTGCTGCTTCGTGTCGTCCGCCTTGACGCCGTACGCGGTGAAGGCAAGCGGCGGTGGGAGCTGGCCGTCGAGGATCTCGAGGACGGGGTCGGCCGGCTCGATCTCGATGGCGACGTACTCGGGCTCGGGCGGCAGGTCGAGCCCGACGGTGGCACTGCCGGCCGACGTCGAGCCCGTCGAGCCGGCCGTGCCCGTGGCCGTCGTCGTGGGACCGAGGGTGGTCGTGCCCTGGCTGTCGCCCCCGGAAGTCCGACCGTCGCCGCCGCTGCAGGCCGCGAGAGCGAACGCCACGAGGCACGGCGCCAGACGGCGGCGGCACGCGGTTCGGGAGGGTTCCATCGAAGTCGAAGACATCTTCCGCATCGACCGGATCTTAGCACGGCATCACGACGCGGGGGCCGTTTCCGGTCGGCCGGGGGCAGCCCCGGCGCCGACCGGGGAGACCCTCGAACCGTGGGGGCGACCTCCGCGTCCACGTGCAGGAGGATCCGGCGCCCGGTCCCGGGGTCGGCCGCCGGACCCACGGGCCGTGCCCGGGGCGTCGCGGGGTGGGCCGTCCGGGTTTTTCCTTCCGGTCCGCCCGGCGGTTCCCTCGGGGACGTAAGGACCGCTGCGAAACCCCCGCTGCGAGGCCGCGCCTGGGCCGCTTGGGCGCGATCCACCGCCGGGCCGGGCCGCGGCGGGGCCCTCGGGTTGCGCCCGGCGGCGCCCAGCGCGATCCTTGCAGCCGACGTGACCGACGCCCCCCCGCCCACACCCGGCCCCGCCCGGCGGCTGCCGGTGCTGTCCGAACCGCCCCGCGCCCCGGCGCCCGCCCACGTGGTCGTGCGCCTTCGGGTCAACGGCCGGCCCGTGGTGACCGCCGTGCCCGCGCACCACACCCTCCTCGAACTCTTGCGCGAAACCCTCGACCTTACCGGCTCGAAGCAGGGGTGCGACAAGGGAGACTGCGGGGCGTGCACGGTCCAGGTGGACGGGGTGCCGCGTCTTGCGTGCCTGACCCTCGCGGTCATGGCCGAGGGGTGCGACGTGCGCACGGTCGAGGGGCTCGCCGACGGCTTCGACGGCGCGCACCCGCTGCAGGACGCCTTCGACCGCTACGACGCCGCGCAGTGTGGGTTCTGTACGCCGGGGATCCTGATGGCGGCCGAGGCCCTGTTGCGGGCGGCCGGGCGGCCGGTGACCCACGAGGAGGTCCGCGAGGCGCTGGCGGGCAACCTGTGCCGCTGCACCGGGTACACGAAGATCCTGGACGCCGTGGTGGACGCCAGCCGCGCCCTGTACCCGGGGACCATGCCGGGGGCGGCCCAGGAAGGGAGCGGGACCGATGCCGGATGACCCCAAGAAGCCGGGTGGGATCGTCCGACCCGGCGCGGACGTGGACCTCGACGCCCCGCAGGTGGCCCGCGGCCAGTGGCTCGACGGCCCGCCCAGCATCGTCGGCCGGACCCACCGCAAGGTGGGCGCGATGGACCGCATGCAGGGGATCGCCCGCTACACGGACGACCGCAAGCTGCCGGGGATGCTGCACGCCAAGCTCAAGCGTTCCCCGCACGCCCACGCGCGCATCGTCGCGATCGACACCTCGAAGGCGCTGGCGATGGACGGCGTGTTTGCGGTGATCACGGGCCGCGACCTGCCCGAGCCCTACGGCATCATCCCCTGGACGAAGGACGAGACGGCCCTTTGCGTCGAAAAGGCGCTGTTCGTGGGCGATCCGGTGGCGGCCGTGGCCGCCGTGGACGAGGACACGGCCATCGCCGCGTGCGACGCCATCGAGGTCACCTACGAGGTGCTCGAACCGATCTTCGACCCGGAGGAGGCCATCTTCCGCGGCGACGAGAACAAGATCAACCCCTTCGCCCGGCGCGGCAACCTCACCAAGCACGTGCACCTCGAGTTCGGCGACGTGGACGCGGCCATGGCGGCGGCCGACCTGGTGGTCGAGGGCGAGTACTACTTCGAGGGCACCACGCACGCCGCCATCGAGCCCCACTGCGCGCTCGCCCACTACGGGGCGGACGGGATCCTCACCGTCTGGTCGGCCACCCAGGTCACCCACTACCTCCACCGGGAGCTTGCCCGGGTGCTGGGCGTGCCCGCCAACCGGATCCGCGTGATCCAGCCACCCCTGGGGGGGGCCTTCGGCGGCAAGAGCGAGCCGTTCGACCTGGAGTTTTGCGTGGCGAAGCTGGCGATGATCACCCGCCGACCCGTCAAGCTGCTCTACACGCGCGAGGAGGTCTTCTACAGCCACCGCGGCCGGCACCCCATGAAGATGCGCTACCGCACCGGCTTTTCCAAGGACGGCAGGATCCTCGCCCTCGATGCCAAGACGATCCTCGACGGCGGCGCCTACGCCAGCTTCGGGTTGGTGACGACCTACTACTCCGGGCAGCTCGTGTGCGCGCCGTACGAGGTGGCAACCTACCGCTTCGATTCGTCGCGGGCCTACACGAACAAGCCGGCCTGCGGTCCCAAGCGCGGGCACGGCAGCGTGCAGCCGCGTTTCGCCATGGAGGTGCAGCTCGACAAGGCGGCCGAGGCCCTCGGGATCGATCCCATCGAGCTGAGGCGCCGCAACCACATGGGGGAGAACCGGGTGACGGTCAACGGGTTTCGGGTGGGGAGCAACGGGTTCCTCGAGTGTCTCGACGCGGTCGAGCGGGCCTCGAACTGGAAGGAAAAGCGCGCACACCTGCCCTACGGTCGCGGGGTCGGCGTGGCCGGCAGCACGTACATCTCCGGTACGAACTACCCCATCTACCCCAACGACATGCCCCAGGCGGCCGTCCAGATCTGCCTGGATCGCAGCGGGCGGGCGAGGGTGTTCTCGGGGGCCAACGACATCGGACAGGGCAGCGACACGATGCTCGCCGTGCTCGTCGCGGAGGAACTGGGGCTTCGTCTCGAGGACGTACGGGTCCTTTCGGCCGACACGGACCTTTGCCCGGTGGATCTGGGGGCCTACAGCAGCCGCGTGACCTTGATGGTCGGCAACGCCTGTCTGCAGGCCGCCCGGCGCCTTCGGCGGAAGGTCCAGACCTCGGTGGCGAAGCGCTGGGAGATCCCCCGCCGGCGCGTGACGCTGGCGGGCGGGGAGGCCCTGGACCTGGAGGACCCGACGCGGCGCGTGCCCATGGCCGAGGCGATCGCCTGGGCCGAGGCGGACCACGGTCTGCTCGGCGAGGTGGGCTCGTACAACACGCCCAAGGATCGCCACGGGGACTACCGGGGCGGGACCATCGGCGCGTCGCCGGCCTACTCCTTCACGGCCCACGTGGCCGAGGTGGCCGTGGATCCGGAGACGGGGATCGTGACGGTCGAGACGATCTGGGTGGCGCACGACTGCGGCACGTGCCTGAGCCGGCGCGTGGTCGAGGGGCAGATGGAGGGGTCGGCCTACATGGGGTTCGGGGAGGCGATCATGGAGCAGCACCGGGTCGATCCGGCGCACGGCGGGGTGCACGCCGGCCCGAGCCTGCTCGACTACCGGATCCCGACGACCCTGGACACTCCCCGCATCGAGGCCCACGTGGTGGAGGCGCCGGACCCGAACGGCCCCTACGGCGCCAAGGAGGCCGGTGAGGGGCCGTTGCATCCGTCGATCCCGGCCATCGCCAACGCCATCTACGACGCCGTCGGGGTACGCATGGACGCCATGCCGTTTTCGCCGCCGCGGGTGCTCGAGGCGCTGGAGGCCCGCCGGGCGGCGGAGGCGGCGGACGCCGTGCCCCCGTGGAAGGCGGACCGAAGGGGGGAGGGCTAGGACCATGCTGCGGCTTCCCACCTTCGAGGTCGTCCAGCCGACCGCGCTCGAGGCCGCCCTCGAGGCCCTGGCCGAGCCGGACGCCGTCGCGGTGGCCGGCGGTACGGACCTGTTGCCGAACCTCAAGCACCGCCTCGCGTACCCGCGGCGCCTCGTGAGCCTCGCGCGCGTGGAGGGGCTTGCGCGGGCGCCCGAGGTCGAGGCGGACGGGACGCTCGTGCTGCGCGCGGGCGCCACGCTCGCGCGCGTGGCGGCGGACCGGCGCGTGCGGACCATCGCGCCGTCGCTCGCCGAGGCCGCCGGGCGGGTCGCAAGCCCCCTCATCCGCAACATGGCGACCATCGGCGGCAACGTGAACCTCGACACGCGCTGCCGCTACGTCAACCAGACGGCCTTTTGGCGCTCGGCGATCGGCGGGTGCCTCAAGTCCGAGGGGCAGGTGTGCCACGTGGTGCCCAAGGGGCGAAACTGCGTGGCGGCCCTTTCGAGCGACACCGTGCCGGTGCTCCTTTCGCTCGATGCGCGGCTGGTGCAGCGGGCGGCGGGGGGACGCCGGCGCGAGATCGACGTGGCGTCCTACTTCCATGCCGACGGCACGGCACACCTGCTGCGCGAGCCGGGCGAGATCACCTGGGAGATCCGGATCCCGCCCGCGGTGCAGCCCCGGCGGACGGCCTACGTCAAGTGGAGCGTGCGCGGCAGCATCGACTTCCCGCTCGTCTCCGTGGCGCTGCGGGCCGACCTGGAGGAAGACCGGGACGACGCCCCCGTCGTGGGGTGGCGCGTCGTGGCGGGGGTGCTCGGGTCGAAGCCGCGCGTGGTGAAGGTCCCTCCCGCGGCGACGGGCGCCCCGCTGGCCGACCCAGCCGTGGCCGAGGCGGTGGCCGAGGCGGTCCACCGGCAGTGCAAGCCCCTGGAGAACGTGCCCTACGAGGCCGCCTACCGCCGCAAGCTCGCGCGCGTGCTGGTCCGGCGGGCCGTCGCGCGGCTGGGGGGCCGGGACACGGCGCGGTGAGGCGCTGTCGCAACCCGTGAAAAGTGCGTAGACTCACGGCGTTTCGTCATGGCGCGCCCACTCGAGTACAACGCCACCCTGATCCGCCGGCAGGATCTGACCGATCTCCTGACGATCTTCACGATCCGTCCCGATGAGCCACCGGCGGCGGATCTCGGAGACGGTCGGTGGTTCATCCCCGGCCAGTACTTGACGATTGGACTGAATCGGGAGCCGGGGATCGATCCCGAGGGGGACGACCGGCCGCCGTCCGTGCGCCGGGCCATGTCGATCGCCTCGCCCGCCGACGAGCGCGAAGCCATCGAGCTTTACATCCGGCGCGTCACGCAGCCCACGTCCAAGCTGCCGCTGACGCCGATGCTGTGGCGCCGGCGCGAGGGCGCCCGCATGTACCTGCGACCCGTGGCGACGGGGCATTTTACGCTGCACCACACGGTGGGGGAGGACGACCGGCGGCTCAAGGTGATGGTGGCGGCCGGCACCGGGCTCGCGCCCTTCGTCTGCATCGCCCGGTCGCGGCTGCGGGCCGACCCGAAGGCGGATCTTTCCGACCTGGTGATCCTCCACGGCGCCAGCTACCCCTCCGACCTGGGCTACCGCGAGGAACTGGAGGCGATGGCGCGGACGAACGGGTTGCACTACGTCCCGACGATCTCGCGGCCGCACGAGGCACCGGACTGGCGGGGGGCGGTCGGCCGGGCAGAGGCTCACTTCACCCAGGAGGCCATCGAGGCGTTCGAGGCGCGGGTGGGGCTGCCCCCCGGCGGGCTCACCCCGAAGAACGCAGCGGTGCTCATCTGCGGGCTCAACGGCACGATCGCCAACTGCCTCGTGCGCCTGGCCGCGCGGGGGTTCGTGCCCCACCACCCGCGCCTGCGGCGGGTCCTCGGGATCCTGGAGGAGACGCCGCCGTCGGTCTTCTACGAGCAATACGACATCGAACCGCCGCTCGACGTCCAGGACGAGGACCTCATGGGGCGCCTTCGCGCCGATCTGGCGCGTGCCGGCGTGGCGCTCGGAGAACCGGTGCCCCGCTGAGCAACCCGCGCCGGAGCCGGCGGGGTTGTTTATGAGGTGGTGACCATGGGGGCGGGTAGGTGGGCGGTCTCGGCGTACGCAAAGAGGGTGTCGAGGCCGCCCTCGTAGATTCGCACCTCCGTGATGCTGGCGTGGGCGATGTCGAGCTTGACCCACGCCTCGAACGGAAGTCCGAGGATCGAGGCGACCAGGTAGCGGATGAGGTTGCCGTGCGTGGCGACGAAGACCAGCTCGTTGCGGCTCGGGGGGCGGAAGAAGCGGCCGCGCACGCGCTCGACCTGGTGCACCACGGCTCGCCGGACGTGGCCGGGCAGCGGCGGATCCCCGGCGGGGGGAAGCGGGATCGTCTCGTGCAAGTACGGTTTGATCCGAAGGGTGGACACGCCGGTCTCGTGGCCGACGATCTCCGCCGTCTCGCGGGCGCGGGCCCACGGGCTCGTGTAGATCCCCTCGAACGACCCGTCGTAGGATGCGAGCAGCGCGCGCAGGTGGCGCCCGAGGCGCACGGCCTGGCGCCGGCCCAGCGGGGACAGGCGGTAGGCCGGATCGCTCGTGCGGCCGTCTCGCAGGTAGTGCCCGTGTCGCAGCAGGAGGAGGCGGCGGTGTGGGGGGGAACTCGACATAGAGGAGGGCGGCGCCGAATGGGGCCGCTTGGGACCCCTTCAGCATACGCCCTGGCGGCCGATGGCGCTTTCGTGGTCACGTGCGCGGCACCCACGGTCCATGAGGCGGAGCGCTACGCGCCGTTCGTACTCGCGCGCCGGGTGGTGCGCGAACTCGCGGATGGGGCGACCGGTGGTGGGATCGCCACGTTGCCCGGCCATGCCAAGACGGCGCTTTCGCTCGTTTTCGACGACGACTGTACGGCCGCGGCCCTGCTACGCCTGCTCGAACGGGATCCGATGCTGGCGGGTGCGGTGCTTCAGGCCGCCTCGACGGCCCGGTACGCCACGGGGGCGGGACGGCCGATGACGCTGCGCGACGCGGTGCTTCGCCTGGGCGTGTTGGGGATGCGCCCGGTCCTGCTCGAGGCGATTGGTCGAGCCTACCTGTTTCAGGGACCGGCTGCCCGGGCGGTGGCGGCGATCTTCGAGCACAGCCTGCGTGTGGCGAACGTGTGCGCCGTGCTCGCACGATTTGGTTCGTCCGCTGCCGCGACGGGCCCGTGGCAGGATGAGCGCACGCGGCAGGCGGCGTTCGCATGCGGGCTGTTCCACGACGTGGGGCGCGTCCACGTTCTGGCCGTTGCCTCATCGATCCTGCCCGCGGCGCCCGCGGCCGTCGTTGCCCGGGCGTGCGAGATTGCCCATGCCGACGTGGGTGCGGCCCTGGTCGCACGCTGGGGGTTGCCGCCCGCGGTCGTGGAGGCGGTCGAGCGCCATCACGGACTGTTCCCAGACCCGAGGATTGGGCCGCCGGTCTGGCACGCGGGGCACCTGGTGGCGCTTGCGGAGAGCTTGATTCGCACCTGGAAGCAAGGCGCGGATGGGGTTCCCGCGGGTGCGCCGGAGCGGTGGCCGGCGCCGTGGCCGATGCTGCTCGACGAACCCGAAGGGACCGTCCGATTGCATCGCGCCCTCGAGGTGGTTCTCGGTCCTCCAAGCCCGTGATTCACCTCGTATCAGACCGAGCAAGCCCTCGGGGCAGGGGCGGAGCGATGCCCCCGGGGGCATCGGGTGGGATACGCGCCTACATGAGGGCATCCTGGCCATGAAACGCTGTTCTTCCCGGGCTGTGGTGCCGACGCGAAGGCTTCATCACGGCGTGGGACGATTCTGGTAGATAAAGTCAACGGAGGAACACGATGCACGACAGGACCTTCTGAAGGGCCGTATGGGTCCCATGTATCGCAGCCGGTGTCCTTTCGGTCGCCGGTTGTGCATCCGATCGGGGTGGAGGGAAGGCGTCTGGTTCGGGTGGGATCACGGCGACCGGTGGCTTGACCAGTGCGACCTCGGGGACCGGCACGAGTGTTGGGAGCACGAGCCAGGGGGACTCGGGCGACATCAAGTTCGACGTGGGGAACCCAGATGGCGGCGGCGGGCCGGGGGATTGCACCGGCGGCGGCGGTGGCGGCGGCGGGATGCCCGAGTTCAGTTACATCTGGATCGCGAACTCTCCAGAGGGCACGGTTTCGAAGATCGATACCCGGACGGGGGTGGAACTCGGGCGGTACGTCACGGGGCCGGAGGCCGACCGGCAGCCGTCGCGGACGTCGGTCAATCTCGTGGGGGACGCGGTGGTGGTCAACCGCGGCAGCCAGCTCGGGGGCCCCGGGAGCATCACGATGATTGCGGCCGTCGAGGAGCGGTGCGTGGACAAGAACAACAACGGGATGATCGATACCTCCACCGGACCGGCGGACGTCAGGCCGTGGGGGCAGGACGAGTGTGTGTTGTGGAACCACTTCATTCCGTCGGTCGATTACCCCAGGGGCCCACGGCCGGTGGCCTGGGAAGGGACGGTGGACCAGGGCGGATGTGCGTTGCCGAACCCTCGCGTGTGGGTTGGATACTACGATGCAGGATCGAATACCGGAATCTTTCGCCGGCTCGACGGGGCCACCGGGCAGCAACTCGACGAGGTGACCGTGACGAACTGGTCGGGCCTCAACTTCGGACCGTACGGTGGCGCGGTCAACAAGAACGGCGACTTCATCGTGGTCGGTTGGCAGCAAGGGCCGCTCATTCGGATCGACGCCGAGACGCTCCAGGTGGACCGCTGGGCCTTCCCGCAGCCGCCGCAGGTGCAGCAGTCCTGGTCCTACGGCATGGCCCTGGACCCGGACGGCAACGCCTGGATCGCGAGCGCCGGCTCGGCGGTCGGCTTCGACTTCGCCTCCCAGCAATGGACGGTGATCCCCACCACGAACCAGTCCATGCGGGGGGTGATGGTGGACCGCCAGTGGCGCGCCTGGTACGCCGTGGACGGGTCGGCCTCGTTCGGTTGCGGCCTCGCCGTGGTCGATACCCAGACCAAGACCCTTCTGCAAGATCTCGTTCCGCTGCCGGGTTGCAGCACCCCGGTCGGGGTGAGCATCGACGTGGACGGTTACGTGTGGGTCGTGGACCAGGGGGCCAACCTAGCGTTCAAGGTGGACCCGGACACCTACCAGATCGAGTTGACGGTCACCGGACTGGTCGCGCCGTACACGTACTCCGACATGACGGGCGGCGGCCTGGGCCTCGTGGTGAACCCACCCCAGGGGTGAGTACGACGCGCCAGGGCCAGGCAAGGTGCGCCAATGGCGCTATGCCGAGGGACGTCGCACGCGCATCAGCGCGGTCCGGCCGTTGACCGTCACGCTGACCGCGAGGTGGCCCACGTCCCAGCCGAACGGGCCCAGGAATCCCCACCAGGCGGCCGACTCGAGGAGTTGCCGGTGCAGAACCCGTGCTTCGGCCACGGTGCGTGCGTTCCACACGAACGCGTCCGCCGCGTCCACCGGTGGGACCTCGATGGGAGCCGTATCTTCCGTGCGCTCGATGAACATGCTGCTCCTCCCGACCCGTTCGACCCCGGCGATCGGGTGGTTTCCGGGGTTGGTGCGACAATTCGACGTTTTTGCTCGCCTTGTACTGAGGATCACAAAAAGTTCATCCGCAGAATGTTCGGGACGGCAGGGGGCCGGGGAGATGTCGTAGGATGGTGGCAGTGTCGGCTGGAGCGAACTCCCGTGTCCTGCGATGCAACGCCTGTGGTGCGACGATCCCGGTTCGTACCTTCAAGGCGGGGCGAATCGTCTGCCCCGTCTGCGGCGCCGAACGGGGGCTGGCGACCGATCTGCTGGCGCGCCTGCGCGAGGAGGTACCACCCGACGCCGTCGCTCCGGCGGCGGCCCCCGAGGCCCGGGCACGGGTGCGCCCCGCGTTGCTCGTGATCGTGGTCGTCGTGCTGGGGGCGACCGTCTATCTCCTCGCTTTGCGGTGAAGCTCCGTGGCGTCTTCGATCACCGGCTTGTCCGAATGCGGCGCGTCCACCCGGGGCGCGGGGGCCTTTGCGTACGATGAAGCGTCCCGGCGCTAGTTTGAAGGGTCGGCCGGGATTGCGACGCAAGCGGGCCCTGTCGAACCTCGAAGGTCCAATCGAGGTTTTCGGGGATCGTCTCGTGGGCGCCCTGCTGGCGCAGGCGTTCGAGCGCTGCGCGATGGACCCGGCGAGGGCGCCTTCGATCCACGGCTTCCACACCTATCCGGCCCGCATGCACCCCCTGGCGGCCGAGGTCCTGGTGCGGGGGTTCTCGGCGCCCGGGGCGCGCGTGCTCGACCCGTTCTGCGGAGGTGGCACCGTCCTCGTCGAGGCCCTGCGGGCCGGTTGCGAGGTTGCCGGCACCGATCTTTCGCCCCTCGCGGTGCGTCTGGCCCGGGTCCGCAGCGATCCGGGCTCGGAGGGCATGCGCCGGGAACTGGTAGTGGTGGGGGAGGCCGTGGCGGCGACCGTGCGGGCCGGGGACGCACCGCGCTTCCGGATCCCGCGGCGCGAGGTCGGTTGGTACGCCCCGCACGTGCTCGCGGAGCTTTCGGCCCTGCGGGGGGCCATTGCCGGCGTCCGGCACGGCTGGGTCCGTGAGCGATTGCTTTTCGTCCTGTCTTCGCTGGTCGTCAAGGCCTCGCGCCAGCGATCGGAGACCGTCGCCAGGCGCGTGTCCAAGACGATCGCGCGCGGCGCCGTCACGCGGTGGTTCGTCGAGCGCACCCGTTCGTTGGCGGGGGCGCTCGCGGAGCTCGAGCGCGACCTCGGGGGGCGTCGCGGCGCGGGGACGGTCGCCGTCGCCGACGCGCGCACGGCCGACGAGGTGGTGGGTCGGCGCAGCATCGACCTGGTGCTCACCTCACCGCCGTACGGCGGGACGTACGACTATGCGCTGCATCATGCCCGCCGCGGTCCGTGGCTCGGTATCGACTTCGACAGACTCGCGCGTGGCGAAATCGGCGCGCGCCGGGACGGCGCCCGCACCGATCGGGCCACCTTCGACGCTCAGGTGGAGGCCTACCTGCGAGCTGCCGCCCGCACCCTCGTCCCTGGGGGGCGTGTCGTGTTGCTCGTCGGAGACGGTCGCTGGGCCGGCGAGATGATCGAGGCGCGCGCCCAGATCGAGCGGCTCGGGGCTGGGGCGGGGCTTGCGTTGCGGGCCGCCGCCCGGCAGCCGCGCCGTGACCCGTCCGGTGGCCCGCGGCGCTTCGAGTGGCTGCTCGTGCTCGAACGCGACGGCGCGTAGAGCGGGTGCCGGCGACGTGTACCGCGGCCGCCATCGACGCAGCGTACGGTGGGCGAGATGGCCCCCGCCTGGCGTCGGCGCTCAACCGTCGTCGTCGAGGTGCACCGCGCCGCGCGTGAGGTGACGGCACAGAGTGGCGACGTCGAGGTTCGCGCCGCAGACCACCAGGCCCACCGTGGCGCCTGCCAGCTCTTCGCGCAGCGGGCCGAGGATCGCGGCCGTGGCGGCGGCGCCGGCGGGTTCCACCGCGAGCTTGGCGTCCCGGGCGAGCAGGGCCATCGCCGCGCAAAGTTCGTCGTCCTCGACGCGGACCACCCGGTGGAGGTTCTCCCGGCAGATCGAGAAGGTCAGCGGGGCGGCGAACGGGGCGCCGAGGCTGTCGGCGATCGTGTCCACCCGCTCGATGGCGACGGGATGGCCGGCGGCGAGGCTGCGCGCCATGGTGTCGGCGCCGCGGGGCTCGACGCCGTAGACCCGCGCTCGCGGCAGGGCGCGGCGCACCGCCAGGCTCACGCCCGCGGCGAGGCCACCGCCGCCGATGGGGACCACCACGGCGTCGAGGTCCGGGGCGTCGTGGACGAACTCGCGGCCCAGGGTGGCCGTGCCGGCCACGACCCATGGGCTCTCGAACGGGTGGATGAAGGCGCGGTCTTCCTCGTCCCGTACGGTCTCGGCGCGGGTGAAGGCGGCGTGGACGTCCGGTTCGAGGATCACGTCGGCTCCGAGGCGGCGGCACCGATCCACGCGGGCCGGACTCGCGGTCCGCGGCATCACCACCTTCGCGTGGCTTCCAAGGACCCTTGCGGCATAGGCCACGGCGAGCGCGTGGTTGCCCGCGCTCACCGCCACCAGGCCCCGCCGGCGTGCTTCGGGGGCGAGGGCGAGGACCGAGGCGAGGGCGCCGCGGGGCTTGAAGCTCCCGGTCTTCTGAAAGAGTTCGAGCTTGAGGAAGATCCGCGCGCCGGCCGGGCCGCGGTTCGCCAGCTCGAGCCCCGGGTAGGCGATCGTGGGCGTACGGACGATGTAGGGCGCGATCGAGGCGGCCAACGCGTCCACCTCGGCGGGCGTGGGGACGTGCACAGGGCGAGCGTATCAAGCTGCCCGGCGGGCGGCGGGCCGAGGCCGACGCGCGGGCGGTCAGGGAGCCTCGACGGTCGAGGTCCGGTCGGGCCGCACGCGAACGGTGCGCTGCAGGAGCTTGCGCTCGGGGATGCAGACCGGGGGCCGGCACACGACCTCGACGCGATGGCGGCCGGACGCGACCGGGCGCCCCACCAGCGGGGTGTGGCCGGCGTCGCGTCCGTCGATCCGCACTTCGGCCCAGCTGACCCCGGGCGCCAGCACCGTGATCCGGCCGGGGCGTGCCGAACCGGCGGTGGCCGCAGGATGCTCGCGCCCGCTCGGGGCGTCGCGGGGCGCGGGACGGGGGGGGCGTCCACCGGGTTCGGGGGAGGTGGCGGGCGTGGCGGCCTGCTCGGTCGAAGTGCCGCCGGGGGTCGAGGGCGAGGGGGGCGGCGGAACGGTCCGTCGGTCCCCGGTTGGCGTTCGTTCCTCGACTTCGGCCGGCGGGGGGGGCGAATCGCCCGATCCGGCTGCCGCGGGTCCTACCGGCGGCGCGGGAGGCGTGCGCCGCGAAACGCCCATCTGGGCCGAGATCCAGACTGCGACCCCGGTCGCGAGGGTCGCACCGATCCAGGCGGCTCGTCGCCGGCGCCGGCGAACACCGGAGGGCGGCTGGTCGGGGGGGGGCGAGTCCGTGGGCGTTCGGACGGGGGTCGCGGGCAGGCGCGTGGCGAACGTTCGGGTGCGTCCCTCCGCCGTGGCGGTTGCAGGTAGCGTGGGCGGCGTGCAGGGGCCGGTACCCATCGTGGCAGTGCCGTCGCCGGCCGCGTTCGCCGCGTCCTGTGGTGCGCCGGGCAGCAAGGCGGCGAGCAGGCGGGCCACGTCGCGGTTCGTGGTCGAGGCCGCGCGGTTCGCCAGCACGGGTGCGAGGGCTTCGAGGAATGCCCCTGCATCCGCGAAACGCCGATCGGGGTCGAGATCGATGGCACGCTCGACCACGGCGCGCAGGTCTGCGGGCAAGGGAGACAAGTCCGGGGCGGCGTAGACGCCGGCGCGCGAGAAGGCCGGCCGCAGCGTCCACAGCTCGTATAGCAGCGCGCCGATGCTGAACACGTCGGCGCGCGGGTCGGGTGCGGCCGCGCGTTGTTGCTCCGGCGCCGCATACCCGGCCGATCCCATGCGCGCACCCCGACCTGCGCGGGCGAACATCGCGATGCCGAAGTCCACGATTCGGACCTGACCGCTTCGTTCCACGAGGACGTTGCGTGGCGAGAGGTCGCGGTGCACCAGGGGGGGGCGGGTGGTGTCTCCGGCGTGCGCGTAGGCCATCCCCTCGAGGACCTGGCGCACGATGTGGAGCACCTGGGGCTGCGGCAGGGGACGGCCGGCCTTTCGGGCCGCCCCGACGAGCTGCGAAAGGGACGGGCCGTCGACGTAGGCCATCGCGATGTAGAGCACCCCGTCCTGGTCGCCGAGTTCATAGATGGGGACGATATTGCCATGAGACAGCAATACGGCCGTCTTGGCCTCCGCGGCGAACAGGTCCACGAAGCGGGGATCGCCCGACAACTCGGGGAGGATCGTCTTGATCACCAGGCGCTGTTCGAAACCGAGGGCCCCTTCGAGGGTGGCCAGGAAGACCTCCCCCATGCCCCCGCGGGCCAGATGGCGGACCAGGCGATACTTGCCGAACGTGCAGGGTAGGGGCATCGCCGGCGCCGGGGTCGCCACGAAGGACCATGGTATCATCTCGCCGATGCCCGCCTTCGCGCCGGCACGCCGGCGAACCCCGCGAAGGGGGGGGCCGATCCCCGGCGGAGCGCATCGTGCCGCTCGCGGCTGCCCTGTGGCTGGCCGGCTGCGCGCAGGACGTCCGCCTGGTCGCCGTGCGTGGCTGCGGGATCGACCCGGGGCCCGATCGCTTGCGGGTGACCGTCCGGGGGGATTTTCCTGCGAATCCCGTCTTCGTCGAGGACGGGGATCGGTTGCCCGCGCTACCCGACGAGGCGCGTTTCTTGTCCGTCGAGGGGTTGTCGGGGGAGGATCCGGTGGCCGTCGGCAATTCGGGGCCCCTCGAACGCACCGGCGATGCGATCCCCGTGTACTACGCGCGCCCCGACGGATTGTGCGCAGTTCCCAGCGGCGTGCTCCCCCGGACCGGCGGTACTACGGTCAGTACCGGCCGCGTCGCCGCATATGCCGGCGGTCGTGACGCGGAGGGATCGATGCTCGCGGACGTGGTCGTCGCGTTCGCGGACGAGGCCCGCGCTGCCGTGGTTGCGTCGTTGCCGATTCCCACGGTGGCGGGTTTTTCGGTGCCGGACGGGGCGGACGCCGCGTGGTTCGGCGGCGGGGTGGGACCGTCGGGCGTCGTCGCCAGCGCCGTTCGCGTCGATCTCTCGGACGGAGACGTGAGCGATCCGGTGCCGCTGTGGGACGGTGACCGTGTGCTGCGGATCGCCCACGCTGGCGTCGCGCCCGTGGGTGGTGGGCGCGTGGCGGTCGTGGGAGGGTGCTCGGAGGTTCTCGACGACATTTGCGATCCCAAGGCCCTCCACGGGACCACCCGGTTTTTCCGCGCGCAGGCCCAGGGGTTGGTCTGGTCGGTGGGACCACGGCTGCCCGAAGGCCGCGCCGATCCGCTCGTGGCGGTGTTCGAGGACGGGACGTTGCTCGTGGCCGGCGGGATGGGGCCCGACGGTGCGCCGCGGCGCGACCTGTTCGTCGCGCCCGCGGGAGACTTCGTCCCCTTCGGACCCGCCCTCGAAGGGGGCCTGGCGCCGGATGAGACGCTCGTTGGGCTTGCCGCGCAAGCGCCCGCCAGCGCCGTCGTCGTGACGGACGCGGGGCGCTTCTTGTGGGTTGGTCGCGATTTCGTCGAACCGGTCACGGTGGCCGACGAGTTCCTGTCCACACCGCGGTCCGCCCGTCGCCCCGTGACCCTGCCCGGCGAACGCGTGCTCGTGGGAGACGTGATCGTGCCGTTTTCCATCGTCGGGGCGGACCTTGCGGTGGATCAGGGGGTGGGGGACGACCCTCGTTTCGTCGTGTACCCAACCCTGCGCACACCTGGCCCGCGTCGTTTCGACACCGATCCGGTACTGCTCGACGACGGGACCGTCGTGCTGTTCGGCGGCTTCGATGAAAACACCGAAGCCCTCGGCAGCGGCGCCTTCGTCCGGCGACTACGGCCTTCTTTGGACGGTCCGTTCGAGGCGGCCACCGCCCTGGGGGATCTGGCGGGGCGGATCGTGGCCCACGGTCCCGGGGTGCTCCTCGAACCGGGCGGGAGACTTCGTTTGCCGGCCGTCGCATCGGGGTCAGACCGGTTGTCTCGCGGGATCCACGTACGGGGAATCCGGGGAGCCAACCTCCGGCTCGAGGTCCGCGTGGCGTCGCTCCCACTGGACGGGATCCGCTTCGTCCATGCCCAAAGTCTCTGGACCGGGGTGGAGATCCGCGTGGGGCCCGGAGGAGCGCAGGCGCGGCGCGTCGGAAACGGGCCGGTGCCGACCTGCGGATCCGGGGCGGCGATCGAGGTCGGGGAGACGGTTCGCTTCGAGGTCCTCGACGCCTCCTACCGGATCCGCGTGGGCGACGCGGTACGGTACGAGTGCACCGTCGAGGAGCCCTTCGAGGGATTCGTGGGCGTGGGTGGGGCCGAAGACGGCGAGGTCGTGCTCGAGGCGATCAAGGTGGCGAGGCTTCGTCCGTGAGCGAGGCGGCGTCCCGCGCCTCACGGGCGGCGCGCTCGTGGTAGGCGACCTCGGCTTGCGGCGCCCCGCGCCGTCGCGCCGCTTCGGCGAGGCGCTCGTGAATCGCGGCCAGGGTGGCCGGGGGTTTGCGCGCACGCAGGGCCAGGCGCAGGGCGGCCTCCAGATCGGCGCGGGCGGCGTCGTGGTGGCCGAGGGCCGTCTCGGTACGGGCGAGGGACAGCCGCCAGGGGATCTCCGTGGCCTCGTCATAGCCGCGGGCACGGCGGAGGGCCAGCCCGCGGCGGTAGTACGATCGGGCCGTGGCCGGGTCGCCCCGACGGGCGGTGGCGGTGGCGAGGTTGTAGATCCACGTCGGGAGCATGGGCGCGTCGGGGCCGAGGGCGGATTCGGTGCGCGCAACCAACGCTTCGAGGGTGCGCGCCGCGTCGTCCGTACGGCCGGCGCGGGCGAGGGCGGTGGCGAGGTTGCCCGACAGCGACAGTGTGGTGGGATGGTCCGGTCCGAGCGCCTGGCTCGCGCGCGCCTGGGTCCGTTCGAGGGACGCGATCGCTTCTGCGTGGCGGCCCCGCGAACTGGCGACGACCGCAAGGGCCCCCTCGGACGCCAGTGTGGCCGGGTGCCGGGGGCCGAACCGTTTCGTGCGCAGGGCGAGCGCCCGTCGGTGGGCGGCTTCGGCTTCTTCGAGCCGTCCCGCCCGGGCGAGGACCGCGCCGAGGTTGTTCTCGAAGTCGGCGCGCACGCCGTCGCCGGCGTCCACGGCGTCGAGGAGCGTCCGGGTCTGGTCGGCCAGGTGCAGGGCCTCCTCGAAGCGCCCCTGGCTGCGGCCGAGGACGTACAGGAGCGCGGCGGCGGCGCGTGCCCGTGCCAGATCGTCCCCGCCGCGCTCGGCGGCGACCATCGCGCGGCGCAGGGACGCCTCGGCCTCACCCGGGCGCCCCAGCCGTTCGAGGGCGATGCCGAGGACCGTGCGCGCGCGGGCCTCGACCACGGGGACGGTCTCGGTCTCGGCGGCCTCCGCGGCTCCGCGGGCCAGGCGCGCCGCTTCGGCGTGGTCGCCGCTTCGCGACAGGACCCGGGCGCGCACCAGGTCACGCACGGTTTCGGCGAGCGCCCCGGTTTCGTCGGGCCCGATCCCGCCGCCCCGCGCCGTGCGGCACGACTCCGGTTGCACCAGGTCGGCGGCCACCGTGGAGACGTACGGGCGGGCCCGCGGCGGCATGGTCGCGTAGGCGTCGATGAGAGCGCGGGTCTCCAGGGTGGCGAGGGCGAGGCAGTCTGCCCCGGCCTGGTGGGGCTCCCCGAGGGCCTTTGCCACGCACTGGCCGTGGTAGCCGGCGGCGAGGGCTTCGATGTGCTCGTCGAGGATCCGTCGCGTGACCCGATCCGAGCTCGCCGGCACGGCTTCGTCGAGGGCGCGGCGCAGTTCCACCGTAGCGGTTGCGGGGGCGCGGCAGGCGGCTGCCGGGGACGTGGCCTGGCTCGCCAAAAGGTACGCTGCGATCCCGCTGGCCGCGACGAGGGCCGAGGTCACCCCCGCGCGCCGACGGCGGATCCTCGGGTCGCGCCGCAGGGCGGCCACGAGGGTTGCCATGTCCGGCCACCGGTCGCGCGGGTCGGGGCGCAGGCCGCGCTCGACGACGCGCCGCAGGTGGCGCGGGACGCCGCGGCCGTCCGGCGGCGGGCGGCGGCGGTCCTCGATGATCGCGAGGGCCCGCGAGAAGGCGTCATCGCCTTCGTGCGGAAAGGCGCCAAACAACGCCCAGTAGGCCGTCACGCAGAACGCGAACTGGTCCGAGGCGGCCGTGGCCGGCGCTCCCCGCAGTCTCTCGGGGGCCATGAACGCGGGGGTTCCGGCGAGGAACGCGCTCGTGGCCTGGGCACCGCGCGCCCCGCCAGCCGGTGGGCGCGTGTGGGATCGTGCGTGGGCAGCCAGGCCGAAGTCCGCCACCCGAACGCGCCCGTTGGTCCCGACGAGGACGTTGGCGGGTTTGAAGTCGCGGTGCACGATCCCGGCCGCGTGGGCGGCCGCGAGCCCGTCGCCAGCCTGCACGAGCAAGTCCACGACCTCCTCGATCGGACGGGGCCCGACCGCGAGATGCCCGGCCAGCGTCGTCCCATCGACGAATTCCATGGCGATGTACACCCGTCCTTCCACGGTGCCCACCTCGTGGACGGTGACCACGTTGGGATGGGAAAGTTTCGCGAGGGCGCGGGCCTCCTGGCGCAGACGCTCGGCTTCGGCGGCGGCGTCGTCCGACGAGACCGAGGGGGCCAGGATCTTGATCGCCACGGGGCGGTCGAGCTCGGGATCGATCGCCCGCAGGACCTGCCCCATGGCGCCTCGGCCGAGGACGCCTTCGACCCGGAAGCGGCCGATGCTCGCCGGAAGCCCCCCCTCCGACCGCGGCGATCGGGGCGAACCGGCCGGCGGTTCCGTCCCCTCGCTCGGTGCTCCGAACAGCCGGGCATGGACGCGGGCGCGCGCGGCGTCCTCGTCGGCGGGCCGGGGCGGCGGTGCCGGCGCGGGCATGTCTTGGTCGGAGGACGGCGCCACGGCGTCCCATTCATCATGCCCCATCGAGCCGGGGCGGGCACGGCGCGGTGCCCGGTCAATCGGTTTCCAGCAAGGGGGATCAGCCGGGGGGCAGGAACGAGGCGCAGGTGGACACGCCCGCGCCGGCGATGTGGATGCCGGTGTTCTGGTTGTAGGTGGAGAGCCCGCCGTCGTCGTTGCCGTCGAGGTCGAGCCGTGTGACCTTGCTCGTCCCCGAAAGCGGCGAGGTCTCCGTGAAAAAGTACACGTCGCCGCCCCAGAATGCGAAGGCGAACGCGTTCGTGATGTCGAGGGACAACGACTGGCTGTCCTTTTCGGCGGCGGTGTCCTTGTCGAACTCCACGAGCTTCGCCGTGCCCGGTCCAACCGCGGCGAACCCGAACAGCCGCCCGTCGCCGGTGCCCGTGAGCTCCGCGACCGGGTAGGCGGTCGCGCCGATGACGTCGATGGCGTTCGCCACGTCGTCGTACTGGCCGAGTTCCGATCCTCCCGGTCCAAAGTTCGGGTACTCCAGGTACCGGTCGCTGTTGTAGACGAACAGCTCGTCGCAGCTGCTTTGCGGATCCGTGACGGCGTATCCCATGCCCAGGAGCCACCAGCTTTGGTTCTGGTTCACGTACGGGAGCTCTTCGCAGTTCGCCAGATCCCAAAGGGGCGCCTTGAACATCTTGCCCGTCCGCGTGGCCTGTTCGTAGTAGTTGAGCCAGGCGTATCCTTCGCGGTCGATGGCCATGGAATTGGCGGTAAAGCCCGGTGGCGCCGGGCACGAAAGGGCGCCCACCTGCGTAAAGGTGTTGGCCGGCGGATCGAAGAAGTAGACGGAAGGCGGGTTCGTGTTGAGCACGTAGATGCCGTCCATGACGTTCGTGCAGCCGCACTTGCCGTCGCCGGCCGTGTTGCCGCCGCTGGTCGCTCCGACGTCCAGAAACGGTCCGGTCGGGTTGCTCGTCCCCGCGTCACTCGATCCCACACCCCCCGCGGTCGCGGTGAGCCCCCCGCCGGTCGGTGGTCGCATGGTCTCGTTCCGGTCGGCGCACCCGACGGCGAGAAGGGGCAGCATCCACAGGGGCAAGGAACGACACGTACGCATGAGGACATGGTACGCCCGCGGCAGGCTGGAGGAAACGTCGATCGGCTGCGCCGATCACGATACGTACCCTTGCAAAGATGCGATGAGGCGCGAATCCGACAGTTGCGTCTTGCGGGTTGAAAACGCGGTTTGGGTGCGTCCCGGCCACGGGCGGTTCGCCAGGATGTACCGGCGCGGCGGGCGGTGGCGCGTCGCACCGGTGTGCCCTCCGGGCCCGTCCCCGGCGTTGCACGGCGCCGGCCGAGGCGGGATCCGGGCGGTGGCGTATGATGAAACTCGTGACCGCGTCCGACGAGAGCCTGCTGGCCGCCTGGCGCGCCGGCGACACCCGCGCCGGGGAAGCCCTGTTCGCGCGGCACTTCTCTGCGGTGTACCGCTTCTTCGCCAACAAGGCCGGCGACGAGGCCGAAGACCTCGCGCAGCAGACCTTCGAGCGCTGCGTGGCGGCGTCGAGCGGCTTCGAGGGGCGCTCGACGTTTCGCACGTTCCTGTTCGGTGTGGCCCGCAACGTACTGCGCGAGCACGTGCGCAGGCGGATGCGGCACCGGGCGCGATGGGACGACGGCGACATGCCGTCGGTGCACGACGCCGGGCTCTCGCCCGCACGGTTCGTGGTGGCAAAACGCGAGCAGCGGGTCTTGCTGGAAGCGCTGCGGCGCCTGCCCCTCGAGTACCAGATCGTGCTGGAACTGACCTTCTGGGAGCACCTTACGGGCCGCGAACTGGCCGAGGTCCTCGGGGAGCCGGAGGGGACCGTCCGAGGGCGCCTGCGCCGGGCCCGGCGCCGTCTCGAGCGAGAACTGGCCGCCGTTGCGCAACACGAAGGGCTGCTTGCCTCGACGCGTACCGACCTCGACGGGTGGGCGGCCTCCCTGCGCGACCACCTCCGGCTGCGCCGGGCGCCTCCCGACCGCCGCGACGAACCGAGCTAGGTCGCGCGCGGGGCGTCGGGCGCTTCGCGGGTGCACGGCGTGGTCCCCGGATCCGGGGGGCAGGCGGCCAAGTGATCGAGGCGCCAGCGCGCGGCGGGGCCGAGGGGGCGATCCCGGCGGACCACCCGGTGCATGGTGATGCGTAGCGGGGGCGGTCCGAAGGCCACCACGTCCAGCCGGACGAGCCGATCCTCGGCGAGGTCGCGGTTCACCATCCCGAGCGGGAGGTTTCCCCAGCCCAGGCCCGGCAGGAGAAGCTCGTGTTTCGTCCCCGCCTCCGCCACCCGCCAGGTGGTCGGGGACAGCACGGCCCGATCATCGTCGGGATCGTCCTTGCCTCGCCGGCCGATCACGAACTGGCACGCCGTCGCCAACTCGTCGGTCTCCAGGGGGCGATCCGACGCGGCCAGCGGGTGGGTCGAGGCCACCACCGGGACGAGTTCGAGCTCGAAGGCGGGCAAGGCGCGAGCCATTGTCTCCGACATGGGCGGCCGCTATCGTGGGATCATGCGCATATCCAACCAAAACCGGCGGCGGTTGCGCCGGTGCATGCCCGGTGTTGCAGGATGTCTCGGATTGGCTGTCATGTGTATTTTTTATCGGCTGTGCCGGCAACGACGAGCGTGGGGGCACGACCAACGCGGTCACCACCGTTGCCCCGACCTCGGGGGACTCGACCGCCTCGGTGGGAGACGGGACCGGGGCGACGACCGGATCGTCGGGGGCGGATTCGGGCCCGTTGTTCGACGTGGGGACGCCGGGGACCGGCGGAGGCGGGGGCGACGGCGGATCGAAGGGGTGCAAGAAGGTCGATTTCCTGTTCGTCATCGACAACTCCGGTTCCATGGGGGATGAGCAGGACTCGCTCGTCGCCAGCTTTCCCGGGTTCATCTCCACGATCCAACAGACCCTCATAGACGCCCAAGATTACCACGTGATGGTCGTGGACACCGATGCGGCGTGGGGCGGTGAGTGTGAACTTTTATGCCCACTTTGGAACAATACCTGTCCGGCGTTTCCACAGTACCCGTGCGGACAGGGGCCGCCGTCCGAGTGCGATCGTGCCCTCGGCGCCGGGGTGACCTATCCCATCGGCAACGACGCCTCGAACATGCTGTGCTCGTTCTCCACAGGCCGACGCTACATGGACAGTACGGAACCGGATCTTTCGGCCGCGTTTCAGTGTGCAGCGAAGGTCGGGACCGACGGCGACGGCGGCGAGCGTCCCATGTCGGCCATGGTCGCGGCGCTTTCGGAGGATCTGGCGCAGCCGGGGGGCTGCAACGAGGGCTTTTTGCGCGACGACGCGATCTTGGTGATCACGGTGATCACCGACGAGGAAGATGACGACTCCACGGGGAGCCCGGACGGATGGTTCGCCAACGTCGTGGCCGCCAAGGCCGGCAAGTCGGAGAACATCGTCGTCCTCGGACTCATCAACGATACCGATGCCCCCCAACCCGTCTGTGCGCCCGACGTCCAGGATCCGGCGAAGGTGCGCTCGTTCATCGACATGTTTCCGAACAGCATCCGCGGAAGCGTGTGCGAGCCGTCGTACAACGCCTTCTTCCAGCAGGCCGTGGATCTCATCGATACGACCTGCGACGACTTCGTGCCGCCCGGTTGACGGGATCCGGGGCCGGTGGAGGGTTGTCTCCACCGGCTTCGAGCGGCACCATCGATCCCCGTCGGCCCGCGGGCAGCGCCGGTTTCGATGGTGGTCGAGGCGTGATGGACGCCGCGGGGACGTCGGGGACCTGCGGTTCGGTCGTCGGATCGGCGCTGGCGGGTCGTGTCTCAGGCGGGGAGGGCAGGTGCAGGTGTGTCGGCACCGGATGGGCGAGGCTCGCGAGAAGGCTGCGGCGGATCGAGGCGGCGTCGCGTTCGAGTTCGTCGAGCAGCCGGCGCACGAACGTGCGGCGGTGGTCCGGCTGGCTGCCGCACAGGTCGCAGGGGACGATGGGGACGGCAAGGCCGGCCGCATAGGCCGCCACCTCGCGCTCGAAGGCCCATGCGAGCGGCCGGATCACCACGTGGCGGCCGTCGTCGCTGACGAGCCGCGGGGGCATGGCCTTGATCTGACCGGCGAAGAACTGATTCATCAGGAGCGTCTCGATGGCGTCGTCGGCGTGGTGGCCCAGCGCGATCTTGGTGGCCCCGATCTCACCGGCCACGCGGTAGAGGATCCCGCGCCGCAGACGGCTGCAGAGGGGACAGGGGGTGGCGCCTTCGGGGATCTTGGCCCGGACCACCGACAGCGTGTCCTGGAAGACGATGCGATGGGCGAACCCGTGGGCCGCAAAGGCATCGGCCAGGGCGCCGGCATCGAAGCCAGGGTGTCCCTGGTCCACCGTGACGGCGGTCAACTCGAACGAAAACGGCAGGTGTCGCCGGTAGGCGCGCAGCAGGAACAAAAGCGCCCAGGAATCCTTGCCCCCGGAGCAGGCCACCAGGACGTGGTCGCCCGGCTCGATGAGACGGAAGGCGCGGTTGAGGCGCCGGATCCGGGCCAGGAGGCGGCGCTCGAGCCGTGCGTGGGAGGCGGTCATTGGATCCGTCCGTCCCTGGCGTCGAGAACGAAGGTGACCGGGCCGTCGTTTTCGCTCGTCACGATCATCCGGGCGCCGAAGACGCCCGTCGCCACGGGCACGCCGCGGGCCGCCAGCGCGCGGGCCACGGCTTCGTACAGCGGACGGGCCGGTTCGGGGTCCATGGCCCCATCGAACGACGGGCGTCGCCCCTTGCGCACGCTGCCGGCCAGGGTGAACTGGCTTACCACGAGGCAGGCGCCGCCGGCGTCCAGGACGCTGCGGTCCATGGGACGCCGCCGACCGTCGGGCGCCGCCGGGCCCGGGAAGATCCGCAGGCCGGCCACCTTGTCGGCGGTCGCCACGGCGTCGGCCTGTGTGTCCCCGCGGGCCACCCCGATGTACAACAACAGGCCGCGGTCGATGGCGCCCGCGACGGCGCCGTCCACCTCGACCCGGGCCGAGCGTACGCGCTGGACGACCGTTCGCATGGCCGCCGATGCTACCAGTTCGGCCGCGCTGCGGGGCCCCATGCGCCGCCCCCGCCCGCGCTGCTACGCTGCCGGCGCCCGCCCGTGCCCAGCGCTCCTCCATCGGCCCGCGACGAGGACTTCGCCTCGAAGTACACGAAGGCCGGGCCCGTCGCCTCGTGGCTCATCGACCGCTTCTTCGATGGCGTGGCGGACCTCGCGTGCCGCGTGGCGCCGGCCGAGGTGCTCGAGGTCGGATGCGGGGAGGGGTTCAGCACGACCCGCCTGGCCCGCATCCTCGGGCCCCGGGTGCAGCTGGCCGCCGGCGACGTGGATCCGCGCCTCGCAGCGCGCGCACGGGCCCGCAACCCCGGCGTCCCGATCGCCGTGGAGTCGGCCTACGATCTCCGTCGGCCGGACGGATCGTTCGATCTGGTCGTGTGTCTGGAGGTGCTCGAACACCTCGACGACCCCGCGCGGGCCCTGGCCGAGCTGTGCCGCGTGGCCCGGCGCGCGGTGTTGGTCTCCGTGCCGCGCGAACCCCTCTGGCGCGTGCTCAACGTCGCCCGCGGCCGGTACCTGCGCGCCGCGGGGAACACGCCCGGCCACGTGCAGCACTGGTCGCGCCGCGGATTCGTGCGGTTCGTAGGGACGCAGGCCGAGGTGCTGGCGGTTCGCACCCCGGTCCCGTGGACGCAGGTGCTCGCCCGCCCGCGGCTTGCGGCGGGCGCCTCGGAGCCGGTAGCGTAGGCCCCACGCGAAGGAGCCGCTTTGGGGGAGCACGACGTCCCGGATCACGCCGACGACCGCCAACTGCGCGCGTTCATGCGCGCGCTGCTCGCGGACGTCCAGGCCCTCGAACGGATGCTCGCCGAGGGGCGCTTCGAGACGGGCGTTCGCCGGATCGGGGCCGAGCAGGAGGTGTTCCTCGTGGACGCCAAGACGCTCAAGGCCGCGCCCATAGGGCCCCGGATCATCGAGGACGTCGCCGATCCCCAGGTGACCACGGAGCTTGCGAGCTTCAACCTCGAGATCAACGCCCGGCCGCATACGTTCGGCGGCACGTGCCTGTCCCGGCTCGAGCGGGCGTTGCGGGCGAAGGTGGACCGGGTGGACGAGGTGGCCCGGATGCACGGCGCCCGTGCGGTGTTGACCGGCATTCTCCCCACGCTGACGCGCTCGGACCTGACACTCGACAACATGGCGCCCGTCCCGCGGTACCGCGCCCTCAACCGCGCGGTGATGCAGCTTCGCGGCGGTGACATTCACGTTCGGATCAAGGGGCTCGACGAGATCGAGATCCACCACGACAACGTGATGCTGGAGGCGTGCAACACGAGCTTCCAGGTGCACTTCCAGGTGGATCCGGACGAGTTTGCCCGCCTCTACAACGTGGCCCAGGCGGTGACCGCACCGGTGCTGGCCGCGGCGGTCAACGCCCCCCTGCTCCTGGGGCACCGCCTGTGGCACGAGACGCGGGTGGCCCTGTTCCAGCAGGCGGTGGACGCCCGGTCGGCCATCCACACGGCACGGGGCGGCCGGCCGCGGGTACACTTCGGCGACGCCTGGGTGCAGCGCTCGGTCATGGAGGTGGTGCGTGAGGACATCACGCGCTTTCGCGTGGTGCTTGCGTCCGACCACGAGGAGGACCCGATGGCGGTTCTCGACGCCGGTGGGGTCCCCGAACTTCGGGCCTTGCGCCTGCACAACGGTACGATCTACCGCTGGAACCGCGCGTGCTACGGCGTCTCCGAGTCGGGTGCGCACCTTCGGATCGAAAACCGCGTGCTGCCGGCGGGCCCCACGATCCTCGACGAGGTGGCCAACGCGGCGCTGTTCTTCGGCCTGATGGCGGCCATGCTCGAGGCCTACGGCGACGTCGCCCGGGTGATGGACTTCGACGACGCCAAGGGCAACTTCTTCGCCGCGGCCCGGCACGGGCTCAAGGCCCAGTTCCAGTGGATCGACCACGACAACATCGCGGCGGATCGCCTGCTCCTCGACCGTCTGCTTCCCATGGCGCGCGAGGGGCTCGAGGCCGCCGGGGTGGACGAGGGGGACGCCCGCGGCTACCTCTCCGTCCTCGAGCGCCGCATCGAGCAGCGGCGCACGGGCGCGCAGTGGATGCTCGACTCCCTGGCGCGGATGGGGCGCAAGGGCACGGCGGAGATGCGCCTTGGGCGGCTCGTGCGCGGCATGATCGACGCGCGCGCCGAGCAGGGGCCCGTGCACACGTGGGAACCGGTGGACTTCGACGAGTCGGAGGCGTGGACCTTCATGGGGTACCGGACGGTGGGGCAGATCATGTCCACGGACCTGTTCACGGTGCGCCCGCAGGACCTCGTGGACCTGGCGGCGAGCGTGATGGACTGGGAGCACGTGCGGCACGTGCCGGTCGAGGACGACCAGGGGCATCTCATCGGGATCCTCACGCATCGGGCCCTCTTGCGGCTCGTGGCGCGGGGGGGTATGGGGACGGAGCCGGTGGCCGTCCGCGACCTCATGACCCCCGATCCCGTGACCGTCGCGCCCGATCTGCCCACGGTCGAGGCCATGCGGATCATGCGGGATCGGCGCATTAGCTGTCTGCCCGTGGTGGAGGACGGAAAACTCGTGGGGATCGTGACCGAGCGCGACCTCATCGACGTGTCGGCCCGGTTGCTCGAAGCCCACCTTGCCTCCCTGGAACAACCCGCCGCTCCCGGCGACGACGAGGACTGATCCTGGACCTGCCCACCCCCTCGACACTGCCCGAGCCCACCGGTGTCGTCCTCGACGGCGCCCCGGTTCCGCGCGTGCTGGGACGGGCCGGGCGCAAGGGGGGGCCGGTGCTGGTGGTGTTCGGCGGGATCCACGGCAACGAACCGGCCGGCGTCCGGGCGATCCGCCGGGTGTGGCCGGAGATCGAGCGTCGGTCCGACAGCCTCCGCGGGGAGGTGGTGGCGCTGGCCGGCAACCGCGCGGCGCTGCGGGATGGGGTGCGGTTCGTCAAGCGTGACCTCAACCGCCGCTGGACCTTCGAGGGGATCGAGCGCGTGCGCTCGGCGGACCCGGCCGGACTCGCCGACGAGGATCTCGAGCAGCGCGCGATCCTCGAACGGCTCGAACCCGTGCTGGCGCACGCCCACGAACCCGTGACCGTCCTGGACCTGCACAGCATGTCGGGGACGGGCGCGCCCTTTTGCTGCATGTCGGACACCTTGCGCAACCTCCGCGTCGGGCTCGGGTTGCCGGTGCCGCTGATCCTGGGGCTCGAGGAGGTCATCGACGGCACGATGCTCGGTTACTTGAGCGACGTGGGCCACCGGGGGATCGCCTTCGAGGGCGGCCGGCACGACGATCCGGCCACCGTGGACCATCACGAGGCGGCGATCTGGCTGGTCGTCGCGCGCACCGGCCTGCTGCCCGAGGACCAGGTCCCGGGGCTCGCCGAGCACCGGGCGCGCCTGCGCGCGGCCTGTCGGGACCTGCCCCGGGTCGTGGAGGTGCGGTACCGGCACGTGGTCCGGGAGGAGGACGACTTCGAGATGGCCCCGGGGTTTCGCAACTTTGACCCGGTGCGCAAGGGCCAGCGGCTCGCCACCGACGGGCGCGGCCCGGTGCGGGCGCCGATGTCCGGCCGGCTGCTCCTGCCGCGCTACCAGGGACAGGGGGAGGACGGCTTCTTCATCGGCCGCGTGGTGCCGCGTCCGGTCCTTCGCCTGTCGCGCGCGATCCGCCGCCTCGGGCTGGACGACGAGGTGGCGAGGCTGCCGTTCGTTACGCGCGATCCCGTCGATCCGGATCGGCTCGTGGTCCCCCGGTCGTATCTGGTCGGCCCCGTCGTGGACCTCCTTCACCTGTGCGGTTACCGTCGGCGTCTGGACGCTGGAGACCGGGTCGTGTTCGTGCGACGCCGGCAGGACCGCTTGCTCTGAATCGCCGTGACCCGCGACGCGCACGTCGTTTCGTCCACACCGGCCCCCTCACGATGGTGGGCCGAAAATGCGGGCTTGGTGTTCGACCTTTCGAGCTACGCCATGTTCGCCGTCGCGACCTTGATCGCCGTGGCCACGTTTCGGGACTACGGGATCACGTGGGACGAGTCCTGGCACCACACCTACGGCAACTACATCTTGGAGTGGTTTCGCACCGGCTTTCGTGACCGCTCGGCCCTGAGCTACCGCGGGGATTACCTCTACGGTGGGGCGTTCGACGCACTCGCGGCATTGTTCGCCCGCCTGGTGCCGCTTCCTTGGTTCGAGGCGGTGCATCTGTTCGGGGCCCTCGTCGGGGTGCTCGGGCTCGTGGCGGTGTGGCGGCTCGGGCGGGTGCTCGCGGGCCCGGCGGCGGGGTTTGCGGCCACCGCGCTGTTGGCGGCGACGAGCGTCTACCACGGGCACACCTTCAACAATCCCAAGGACGTCCCGTTCGCGGTGGGCTACACGTTCGCGATCGCCGAACTCGTCGAGGTCGTGCGGTCGTTCCCGGTGGTCTCGCGCGGTCGATGGGTGCGGCTGGGGCTCGCCTGTGGCGCGGCGATGAGCGTGCGCATCGGGGGGATGCTCGTGTTGTGCTACTTGCTCGCGGCGGTGGTCGGCTTCACGGCGTGGGTGTTCGTGACCACGCGCAACCAGGACCTCGCCGAGGGGGTGTTCGTGCGCCTGTTTCGCGGCTTTTTGGGCGTGTGGGCCCTGGGCTGGGCGGTCATGCTCGCGTTTTGGCCCTGGGCCCAGCTCGACCCGGTTCGGCGGCCGTTCTTTGCGCTCGGGCGGATGACGCGCTTCAACCTGCACACGCGAAAGATGCCTTTTGGCGACGAGGAGATCGCGACCTACGCCGTACCCTGGGACTACCTACCGCGTTACTTTCTGTTCAAACTGCCGGAGGTGTTGCTGCTGTTGGCAGCGATGGGGGCCGTGTTCGGGGTGCGTGCGATGGTGCGGCGGTGGAAGGCCCGTCGGGGCGGAGCGGACCTGGTGGCCGCGGGCTGTGTGCTCCTCGCGATCGCCTTCCCGCCGGTCTGGGCCGTCGTCGTGCGCTCGAACCTCTACGACGGGCTGCGACACTTCCTGTTCCTCGTCCCGATGCTCGCGGGGGTCGGTGGCGTCGCCGTGGTGGCGCTCGCCCGCCGGTTGCAGGCTGCCGCCCAGGTTCCGCCCGTGGCGCTGGCCGCCGTCTTCGTGGCATGGTGCGGCCGCGAGGTGGTCGTGATGGCCGACCTCCACCCGCACGAGTACGTCTACTTCAATCGGATCGCTGGCGGGCTACCAGGGGTCCTCGAACGCTACGACACGGACTACTACGGCAACGGCTACCGCGAGGCCTTCGATCGGTTGCGCGACGAACTTTGGCGCACGGATCCCGAAGGCGTGTTGTCGCGCCGTTACCGCGTGGGAGGATGCATCCCCCGTTTCGTCGCCGAGGAGTACCTGCGCAGCGTGCTCGTCTGGCGCGAGCGCAACGACAAGCGGCCGCTCGACTTCTTTCTCGGCTACCAGCGCAACAAGTGCTTCCAGCGGCACCGTCACCGGCCGATCTTCACGCAAGTGGAACGGCAGGGGGCCCCGATCGTCCTCGTGCGGGACATGCGGCGCGTGCGGCCGAAGGCGCCGGGCGAGCGCAAGGACGCCGGGGCGAATCGTCCGGCCCCGCGCCCATCGATCCGGCCGGCCCCGCAAAAGCCCGGGCGCGCCGGGAAGGGGCCGTCGCAGCCGGCCGGGCCCGTCTCCGGGCGTCCGAAGGCGGGCGCCGGGCGGGCCCCGGGAGGCGCCGGGCGAGCAGGAGCCGGCGAAGGAGCCGTGGGGGTTTCACCGCGGCCGTGAATCTGGCATGGGAAGCGCGGTGCCCGAGACCTCCCCCCTCGAAGAAGCCCATCGCGCGCTGTCTGCGGCGCAGGGGATCCTCCTCGTGGAGGGGGCCTCGCCGCGGGAGGCGGCGCGGTACCTCGAGCGCGCGCGGGCGCTGGCCGAGCAGGCGGGCCTTTCGCCCCTCCCGCCGCCGCCCCCGGAGGCGGACGCCGCGGCGCTCGCGGCCCACGCACGCGCGCTGGCCGTGGGGATCGAGCGGGCGCGCGCGACCCCGCAGGTACGGGGGAGCCGGCGGCGGCGGCGCCTGCGCCGGGTCGGGGCCTTCCTGGCCTGGACCAGTCCCATCTGGGCGTATGCACTTCTGACCCCGTTTTCGTGGCGCGAGGGCCCCTGGCGCAGCGAGTTCTTTCCCACCAAGAGCTTCGAGGGGGAGTCCAAGGTGCGAAGGCACAGCGACATCGTCTTCAAGTGGAAGAAGGCCGCGCCGTTCAAATCGTTTCCAGAAGACGGGTTTTCGGCGCGGTTCGACACCTGCTTGGTGCTCGACGAGCCCGCCGAGCCGGTCTTCCGCCTGTCCTCGGACGACGGCTCGCGCCTGTTCGTCGATGGGCTGCTCGTGGTGGACAACTGGGGCAGCCACTCCGTGCGAGTGCGCTCGCAGTCCATCGCCCTCGATCCGGGGGTGCACCACCTGCGGGTGGAGTACTTCGAGCACACCGGTCCCGCCGAGATCGAGCTCGATGCTTCGTTCGACGGTGACCGCCCGCGGGCGATCCCGGCCCGCCTGCTGCGGTATCCGGGAAACGAGCCGGATCCGGAGGACCCGTGCCGTGCCGTGCGCGAAGACCCGTAGCCGCACGGGCAGGATTTGGTAGCCTGCGCGCGTGACGGCATCGAACGCCCCCGAAAAAGCCGCCGGCGAGCCCGAGATCTCGGTCGTCGTCCCGCTTTTCAACGAGGTGGAGAGCCTCCCGATCTTACACGAGCAGCTCACGCAGAGCCTCGCCGGGATGGGCCGTCCCTACGAGATCGTCTTCGTGGACGACGGCAGCACGGACGGGTCCACCGACCGCTTGCGCGCCATCGCGGCGGCCGACCCGCACGTGCACGTGGTCTTCTTCCGGCGCAACTTCGGCAAGTCCCCGGCGCTCAACGCCGGCTTCGAGCGCGTCCGGGGCCGCATCGTGCTGACCCTCGACGCCGACCTGCAAGACGACCCGGCGCTCATTCCCCAGTTCGTCGAGCGAATCGAGGCGGGGGCGGACCTCGTGTCCGGCTGGAAGAAAAAACGTCACGATCCGCTGGGCAAGACCCTGCCATCGAAGGTCTTCAACTTCGTGGTGCGCAAGCTTTCGGGCGTTCCGCTGCGAGACTTCAACTGTGGATTCAAGGCCTACCGCATCGAGTGCATCCGCGAGCTTTCGGTCTACGGCGGATTCCACCGCTTCTTGCCGGTGCTCGCCGGCGAACGCGGGTTTCGGGTCGAGGAACTCGTGGTGCGCCATCGCCCGCGCGAACACGGGGTCAGCAAGTTCGGCGTGCGCCGCTTCTTCGACGGATTCCTGGACCTCCTTACGGTGTTGCTCGTCACGCGCTACCGCACGCGCCCGCTGCACTTCTTCGGCATCCCGGGCAGCTTCCTGATGGCGGCGGGCCTGGGCCTGTTGGCCTATCTGTCCGTCCTGTGGGGCGTGGGGCAGCCCATCGGAACCCGCCCCCTGCTGACTTTGGGCGTCCTTTGCACCATCACGGGCTTTCAGTTCATCGGGCTCGGGCTCGTGGCCGAACTGCTCGTGCGGACGACGATTCGGTCGAGCGAGGTATTCTCGATCCGCGAGGAGATCCTCCCGCGCGGGTTCGAGGCGGCGCAACTGGGGGCGGCGCCCCCCACGCCACCGCCCGGCGCCTGACGGAGCCCGCCGCTTGCGGGGAGGAGGGGCCGGTGCCAGGCTAAGGGCATGACCAGGAACCTTCTTCGCATGACCCTCCTTGGCATCGTCTTCGCAACCGGGGCTTGCTCCGGGGACGACGGCGGCGGTGGGGGCACCGGCACCGGCAGCACGTCGGCTGCCTCCACGAGCTCCACCAGCACGAGTTCGTCGTCTTCCACGTCCACCTCCACCTCCACGACGAACGGTTCGACGACCACCGGTCCCACCACCGCAACCGACACCGGGACGGGCGATACCGGGACGGGCGACACGGGCACGGGCGACACGGGCACCGGCGGCGGCACGACCGGGGGCGTCTCCCCCTGCGAGCAGTTCTGCGGCGACTACTTCGCCACCTGCGGAAACACGAACTTCAACGACTACGGAACCGAGGCCGACTGCGTGACCGCCTGCGAGGGCTGGACCGGCGACCAATTCGGCTGCCGCGAGATGCACCTCGGGCTCGTCCAGGATCCGGCCAACGACGGCCACTGCGGCCACGCCAGTCTCGACGGCGGCAACGTCTGCCCCTAGGCGGGCTGGCTTCCACGTGCGCGGCCCAGGGCGTCTTCGGGCGCCTTGCGCCGCGCGCCTTCGTCAGGCGGCCGCCGTGTCCTCGGACGAAACGAGCGCGATCGCGAGCACCTCGTCGATGTGTTCGACATAGTGCAGCGACAGGTCGTCGCGGACGCGCGGCGGCAGGTCCACCTCGTCCTTGCGATTGCCGGCCGGGAGGATGATCGTGCGGATCCCCGCGCGGTGTGCGGCGACCAGCTTCTCCCGGATCCCCCCCACCGGGAGCACGCGCCCGCGCAGGGTCACCTCGCCGGTCATGGCGACGTCGGGCCGGACGGGACGCCCCGAAAGCGCGGACACCAGGGCCGTTGTGACCGTCACGCCCGCGCTGGGGCCGTCCTTGGGCACGGCGCCTTTGGGCACGTGGACATGGATGTCGTGGCGGGCGAAGAGCCCCTCGTCGATCCCGAACGAGGTCGCGCGACTGCGTACGAGGCTCGTGGCCGTCTGCCCCGACTCGCGCATCACCTCACCCAGCCGCCCGGTCAGACGGATCGTGCCGTCGCCCGGCGTCGCCAGGGCCTCGACGAACAGCAGCGAGCCGCCGGCCGGGCTCCAGCCGAGCCCCGCCACGAGCCCCACGGGCGCGTCGTCCTCCGCCCGCTCGGGGTGGAAGCGGGGCGGGCCGAGGATCCGAAGGACGTCGTCCTCACGCACCGATCGCTCGAACGGGCGCCCTTCGGCGAGGGCAACCGCGCGATCGCGCAAGATCGCCTCCAGGGCGCGGCCGAGGTCGCGCACGCCGGCCTCCCGCGTGTACCGCTCGACGAGAAGCGCCAGGACCTCGTCGTCCACGGTCACGGCGTCAGCCGAAAGGCCGTGGTCGGTCGAAAGTGCAGGCCACAGGTGGTCCCGGGCGATGGCGATCTTGTCCTCGATCGTGTAACCGGTCATCTCCAGGATCTCGAGCCGGTCGCGCAGCACGGGTGGGATCCGATAAGGGTCGTTCGCCGTCGCGATGAACAACACCCCGGACAGGTCGTAGGGAAGCCCCAGGTAGTGGTCTTCGAAGGCGTCGTTCTGCTCCGGGTCGAGGACTTCGAGCAGGGCGCCGGCCGGGTCCCCGCGCAGGTCCGGCGCGACCAGTTTGTCGATCTCGTCGAGCAGGATCACCGGATTCACGGTGCCGGCGCGCTTCATCGCCTGCAGGATCCGGCCGGGTAGTGCGCCGACGTACGTGCGGCGGTGGCCGCGGATCTCGGCGTCGTCGCGCACGCCACCCAGGCTGATCCGCGTGAACTTGCGCCCCATCGCCTCGGCGATGGAACGGGCGATGGAGGTCTTGCCCACGCCCGGCGGCCCGGCCAGGCACAGAATCGGGCCGCGGATCGACGGGGCGAGCTTGCGCACACTCAAGAACTCGACGACCCGCTTCTTCGCCCGGGCAAGGCCGTGGTGGCGCGCTTCGAGCAGGTGCCGGACGGCCTCGAGATCCAGCCGGTCCTCGGTTCGCTCGTCCCCCCACGGCAGGTCGGCGATCCACTCCAGGTAGGTGCGCGCGACCTGGGCCTCGTTGCTTTGGGGGTGCATCCGTTCGAGACGGCGAACCTCCCGCTCGACCACCCCCCGCACCTCCGGGGGCAGGTCCTTTTGGCTCAGGCGCTTGGCGAGCCTGCGGTGGGGGTCGTCGCGATCGGAGATCTGACCGAGTTCCGCCTGGATGGCGCGGAGCTTGTGTCGCAACAGCGCGCGCTGCTCGTGCCGGGACAGGTGTTCCCGCACGTGTTCGTCGAGTTCGCGTTGGACCCGTAACGCGCTGATCGCCCGGCTGGTGGCCTCCAACATGCGCCGCAGGCGCTCGGGAACGCTGGCCTCCTCCAGCAGCGAAAGGCGAGCCTGTGGTGCAAGGTCCACGTGGGCGGCCGCCAGGTCGGCGACCCGGCCCGGGCGTGTCTCGCTGGCGATGGCCGCCGCGGCTCGCTTGCGCCGGGACGTGTGCGCCTTCGCGGGGAGAGACTCGTCATAGGTCCGCAGCAGGTCCTGCAGCGCGCCCGCCATGGCGTAGGCGAGGGCGGGGTCACCGATCTTCTCGTGCAGCGTGGCGAAGCGTACCGATGCGAAACCATCGTCCGGGATCCATTCGAGCAGGTGGACTCGCCCGATGCCCCGCACGATGGCCGTGGCGCGCCCGGGCAGGCCGTCCATCACGCGAAGTAGCTCCGCGAGCACCCCCACGCGACAGACGTCGTCGAGGCCGGGGTCCTCGGTGCCGGCGTTCTTTTGCGTGGCGACGACGATCCGGGGGGGGCGCCCTTCGCTCGATGCCAGGACTCGGGCCGCGCGGACGGCCCGCAAGGAGGCGTCGCGGCCGAGCTCGACGGGCAGGATGACCCCCGGAAAGAGCACCATGTTCCGCAGGGGCAGGGCGGGGAGGGTGTTCCGGGACGGGTCCGAAGGTTCCGGCGCCATGGTCGCAAAAGCGTAGCACCCGCCGGGGATCCGGCGCGCACGGGATCTGGTACACAACCGGGGTCGTGCGGACCGCTGACCATGCGTTCGACGCGCCGGCGTCGTCGTGGGCCGCCGCCCTGGGGCTCGCTGTGGGCGTGGCCATCGCGCCGGTGCTGGGCCTCGTTCCCTCCGTGGCGAGCGCGCTGCTGGCCTGGTGGGGGGGGGGCGTAGGGCTGCGCGGGGCGCGAAGATCCGGCAGCGTCGGAGGTGAGATCGCCGCAGCGGCCGCGACCGTGGGGCTTGCCGTCGTCCTCGGCGGTGTCGCCGCCCGCCTGACCGGTGGTGTCCTCGTCGAGATCCCGGCCGCGATCTGGGGGGCGGCGGCTGCGCTCGCCGCCACCTGGGTCACGCCGGGTCGCCCGGCCATGCGGGGGGGGCTGGCGCTCGCCGCCCTGCTGGCCGGAGCGTTGGCAGGGGACGCCTTCGAACGCGAGGGGCCCGCGGCCCGGGGCCGCGCCGTGTCGGGGCCGATCTACGGCATCCACCCCTTCCAGACGACGGCGATCCGGATCGACGGCTACGGCCCGTTCGACATCCCCCTCAACGACTACGTCGAGCCCGACGCGAACCGCGGCTACGGGCCGGAGGAACTGGCCGACGCACTCGCGCTGGCCCTGCACGCCATCGCGCGCACGCACTTTGCCGACGGGCCGGCGCGGGCCCGCGCGGCGTTCGGCGGGGCGGTCGTGCGCCCGCTGCGGACGCCCGCCGTGCGCGAACGGATCGACCGCGACCCCGAGTTCGCCACGCAGCCGCGCTTCGAGGTGGTCTCCGGCACGTACGGCCCCGGTTCGAGCGTCTCGTTCGTCTGCCCGGGCCATCGCAACGACCCGAGGGGCTTTTCGCCCACGAGCCCGATGGTCAAGATGTGTCCCGACAAGTACGCCACGGAGGCGAGCGCCGGGCTCGGCGTGACCGGTCGCTGGGCGGGGTACGCCGAGTTTCGCGGGAGCGCCCGCACGTCCCTGGCGGCGCTCGTCGGGGCCACGCGCAGCGACGACGAGGCCGGCCGTCGCGTCGTTCGGGCCGAGCGGCTCGTCTGGGCGCTCGCGGTGGGCTTCGTGATCGCCGTCGTTGCGGGCCGTCGTGGGCTGGCGGCCAGGGCGGCCCCGCTGGGGACCGCGGCGGGATGGGGGATCGTGGGGCTCGTCGCCGTTGCGGCCGCCGGCTCGCGCTCGCTCCGGCTCGTGGCTGTCCAGCCCTTCTCCGGGAGCGACCCCGGTGTGATCGCCGCAGGGGTGGGGGTGCTCGCCGCCCTCGTTGGATCGGCCGGGTTCTCGGATCCACCGCGGGCCGGCGCCCGGCCTCGCTGGCGTGCCTGGTGGATGCCGGGGTTGCTCGTGACGGTCGCGGCCCTGTTCGCCGCGATCGATCCGCGCGCCGTGGACTGGCTGTCGCCGGGACTTGCCGCGGTTGAGGGCAACGCGCCGGGTGTGCCTCTCGTTCGCGGTCTGGCTGGCCGCGTCGCCTCGGCGCTCGGGATCGCGGTGCAGCCGGTCGAGGCAGTGGCCGGCAGCCTCGTCGTGGCCGTCTTCGTGGGCGCAGCCGCGACCGCCGGGCGCCAGGCGGTGCGGCGGCTGCGGCCGGCGGGGGCCGCGGGCGTGGCCTTCCTGTGCAGCGGTTTGGGGCTGGCGGCCGCGCTCCTGGCCGTGTTCGCCCCGCGCGCCGGCGGCGGCGCCGTCCTCGTCCCGGTGGTCGGTGGGGTGGGCGTGGCCCTCGTGGCGGCCGGTGACCGACGCGAAGGGGTGCGTGCGGGGATCGTTCGAGCGCTCCTGGCCATCCTCGCGCTCGCGGGCGTGGGGGCTCCGCTGCTGTCCGCCAGCGCCACGAGCCCCGTCACGCTCGCCGGGATCGGGCTTGGCCTCGTGCTCGTGCTGTCGGTCGCGTGGACCCGGCGGCCGACCGGCGACGGCGGTTGAGGGGGTGTCCCGGCGCCGGTATGATGCCGCACCCCTCGAACGAGGGTGAACCCTCCATGACCGCGCTCGCTCGTCTCCCGTTCGTGCACCGACTCCTCGCCTCCGCCCTGGCCGGCTGCCTGGCGCTCTCCGCCGTACCGGCGCGCGCGGCCGAATCTGCACCGGCCGAGGCCACGCCCGCCGAGTCGGCGAAGGCCCCGGCCACGGTCTCCGGGACCGTGGCGCTGCTGCGCTTCGATGGCCCGTCCGCGGCCTCCGACATGCGATCGGGCCTCAAGGATGCCCTCTCCGCCGCCGGGTTCACGGTCAAGAGCGTGGCGCTCGACGCCAAGGGGGCGGCCAAGAAGGCCAAGTGTCGCGGCGGTGAGATGGACGAGGCGTGTCTCGAACGGCTCGGCAAGTGGCTCAACAAGTCGTCCAAGACCGCGGCGGACTTCGTGGTCTTTGGCGGCGTGGTGCCGGGCGAGCCGGCTCCGAAGGCGCGGATCGTGCTCTACGACGTCGGCCAGGGCAAGACGGTCCAGGTCGTCGAGGGCGTGCTCGACGGAGACGACCTCATCTTGCCCATCGTGATGCCCAAGGCCGCGGCGGCGGCGCTGGCCCACCACCTCGTGCCGCCGGTGCCGACGCCGGAGGAAGAAAAGATCCTCGCGACCCTCGACGAACCCGAGAAGACCGCCGAGGAGATCGAGGCCGAGAAGCGCAAGATCGCCGAAGCCGAGGCCCAGGCGGGGCAGGTCGGCGCGGGGGACGTGGACGTGTCCGGGATCCGTTACGACCTCAAGGCAGACTTCAAGGACTACTGCCGCAACGGTCCCCGCAAGAAGCGTGCGTCCAGGGACGAGGACATCGATCCGCGCCCGTCGTGCAAGATGGGGCCGTTTTGGGGCTACTGGCAACCGCGGGCCTGGGCGTTTTTGACGCTGACGGCCGCCGGGCTCGTGACCACCGGGGTGATGTACGGGCTGGCCCTCGGGGCGCGCAAGCCCTACAAGGACGCGCTCTCGGCGGTGCAGGACTACGAAGCCATGGTCGGGGGAGACCCCTCGCGCAACCCGAACCTCGCCTGCTCGGGTGGGACCTGCTACCAGGATCTCGCCCTCGAAGTGGCCAAAAACGGCGCCCGGATGCGCAAGTTCGCCCTGGGCGGGGACGTGGCGCTGGGGGTCACGGTCCTGCTCGCCGGCGTGTTGGGGATCATCATCTACCAGGACCGCAAGTACGCAAGGGACAAACTCACCGAGGAAAAACGCCTTCGGGCCCTTTCGGGGGTCCGGGTGGCGCCGGCCCTCGGCAAGGGCTTCGCCGGCGGCATGCTCGGCTTCCGATTCTAGGGGCGCCCGCGCCGCTCCTTGTCGGCGCATCGCCCAACGGGCTTCGTGAGAGAGGGGCGAGGTTCCTCGATGGCGCTCCTGGGGCAGCGCGTCAGGGGCGTGTTGCCGCTGGGCGGTTCGTACGGCGACGCACGAGTCCGCCGAGGACGAGGATGGTCAGCAGGCGCGCGGGTGCGGCCGGGCCCCTCCCGGTGCGGCAGCCGCAGCCGGCGGCGCCGCCGTCCTCGTTTCCGGCACTTGAGGCGGTCGTGCCGCCCGTCCCCGCCGTGTCGCCTCCGGTCGAGCCGCTTCCGCAGCGGTCGTCGGGGGCCTCGTCACCGGGTGCGGCGGGCGTGAACATGTCGCAGAAGGTGGGCTTGAACGGCACGTTCGGATCCAGGCAGTCCGCCGTGCTCGGTCCGACCAGGCGGTAGGCGGAGAAGGTCTCGTGGGAGCGGCCCATGGGGTCTTCGATCCGCCCGAAAAATCGGACCTGCGCCTCGGCGACGGACTGGGGCCAGACGAACGGGATGTTGATGACGGGTTCGCTGGCCGGATAGCAGGCCGCGACGAGCCCCTCCATCGGCTCCTCGCCGGGCAACACGGATGTTTGCCACGAAAGGTCGAGGGTGGAGCCGGCCGGGGCGTTCGTACAAACCTTCACCTGGTATCGCTGGCTCGGATAGTACGTCGTCCCGAACCCGAGATCGACGATGTACAGGCTCGGCGGCGCCGCGTCCGGGTCCGGTCCCGAGACGATCTTGAAGGCGCCGGGGAAGGGAAACCAGGCGTTGAAGCGCCCGGCGTCCACGTAGGCGTACAGCAGGTAGGTTCCGTCGGGAAGCTGCGAGGTGTCGAAGTCGAAGCCGGCGGTCGCCTGGTCGGCCGTCACGGGCAGCGGATCGCCGAGTGCGTACCAGGTGCCGGCGAGGTCCTGGTTCTTCTCCAGGATCTGTTCGTCGGGCACGACGCCCACCTCGCAATCCGATCCCATGAACAGGGTGGTCGCGTCGTCCACCTGCGCCTGCGAAAGCCACAGGGGCAGGACCGAGGGACGGGCCGAGAAGGCGTAGAAGTGAAGGGACTGCTCCCATCCCGGCTGGATCATGGCGAGTTGCTCGGGCGGGTGGCTGTACGCGATGTGGACGGTGGGGGCAGCGGTCTTGTCCACCACCGTGATGCAGTCGGCCGACTCGAAGTCCACGCCGACGGGCGTGGCCGCGCAGTTGCTCGCGCGGGCGGCTAAGGGGGCGGCCACGAGGGTGGTCGCAGCCGCGATGGGTGAGGCGATGCGGGCGAGCATGGGCGTAAGTGTACTGCGGCGGGCCGACCGGGGCCCGCCCGTCCTGCGCCCGCTGCACTCGATCGGGGCCGTCGGCCATCCGGGGACGGCATCGCCGCGGTGCCAGGGGCCGCGGGCGGTGGAGGCTGGGGCGGCGTGCACGTATCCGGTCGCGCAAGCGCCGAGCGCAGGGGGGACCGGTGCGGCTGGGCCCGTGCCGGGGATCGGCTACGCGCCGCCAGCCGTTGCGCCGGCATCCTCCGCGGCCGGTTTCGTCGCGTCGCCGTCGGAACCGGCTGGTGGTGCACCGGGCGCCGGTTTGGACTCGCTCGCCTGGCCCGCCGTGTCGTCTCCTTCCGGTGCGGCTGCCGCCCCGTCGCCGTCGCCCGCGGGCTCGTCGTCCGGGCAGGCCTCGAAGCCCACGTAGTCCGGGTCGCAGGGGTCGGTGATCGCCTGCCGCTCCACCTGGACCGCCGGGGCGGTGGTGCCGTCGGCCACCTTGCGCCAGGTCACGTCCACCTTGAGGAAGGTCGTGCCCTCCTTGGGGTCGAACTTGCGCAGCTCGCCGTGCCGCTCGGCCAGGAAGGAATCCGACAGGGAGAAGAACGCCTCGGTGGTGCCGTTCCACTCGTTGCGACGGCTGCCCGCCTTCGTCGTGATGACCTCCTCGCCGCGATCGTCGAGGACGAGCTTGGCGAGCTTGCGACCGGTCTTCGGATCCTGGAAGTAGCCCTCGAAGGTGGTCTTCTTCGTGCCCTTGCGATAGCGGCCCAGCTTCCCCTTGCGTCCCTTCTTCTCCGTCTCCTCCCACGAGGCGCCCGGCTGGAGGGGCTCGCCGGGGACTTGCAAGAAGGCGTCGTCGAGGCTGTCGAGGACCCCCTGGATCACCAGGCGAAGTTCGTCGTCCACCTCCGACGGCACGGGCGGCAAGTAGTGGACCGAGCCGTCGGCGCCCACGTTGAAGCGGATCTCCATACCCTGGACCTGGCGGACCGCCTGCTCGATGAACTCGTCCACCGAGATGCTGATCGCACTCGGAGGCAGGGTCCACTGGATCTTGACGTTGTGGAACGTGGCGCGCACCAGGATGTCGCCCCGCTTCGGGTCCTTGCCGAGGATCTGCAGGCGCACGTCGTACTCGAGCACGCGGTTGAGGTTGCCCATGGCCCCGCTGGCCGTCTCGGCGCGGCGCACGTGCCCCTCGAAGGTGCGCCCGGGGGAGAAGTCGTAGGCAAGCCGGATGCCGCCTTCGGGGACCGTAAGCGGCTGGTACTTGGGGCCGCAGGCGGGGCCGACGGTCAGGAGCGCAAGCAGCAGACAGCGCAGCCAGTAGGCGGCGGAGGCGAGGTCGCGGGGCTTCATGGCCGGCGAAGGGTAGCAGCCCCGGATGCGCCCCGGGGCCGGCCGTGGTGGACGCCGTTGCGCGGCTGCGGCTCGGCGCTTCGTGCCGCCGTTCCACCCGGAACGGGAGGCGGCGCTGCCCGGGAGGCGGCCGGGCCCGTGCGTTCCTTCCTCGGGACGACCGCGTCGGCGGCGTCCTCCGGCCGGGGGGCGGCCGGGGAGGGGCCGCCGCTGGATGCCGGACCGGGGCGCTGCGCGGCTGGCAGCGAGGCGTCACCGACCCCCGCCCCCCTCGCCATGCCCACGTCGGACACCGTCGCGGGCGGTGGACCGGGGGGCGAGGTCGTCGGGGGTGGGATCCGTCCCGGGTTCGCGGGCGGCGTCGCCCGGCGACGTGCGAGGGCTTCTTCGGTCTTGCGCTTTTCTTCCTCTGGATCGGGCGGTCCGGGCGGCCGCTCCTGCAGGAAGCGCCGGTCTGGTCCGAGGGCGGAGTTCTCCACGTACACGAGCGGTGCGCGCTCGGGGGCGGGGAAGTAGCCCGTCCATCCGTCGGGCAGGGCGGGCCCCAGGAACCGGTAGACCCAAAGGGCCGCCGCCGGGGGCAGGTTCACGCAGCCGTGGCTGCGCCGGTGGCCGAAGCCGTCGTGCCAGTACGCGCCATGCAGAGCGTTGTGCCCCTGGAAGAACACGGACCACGGGACCTGCTGGACCATGTAGGCGTCGTCTTCGTAGGCCTGGTTGTCCATGTCGATGGTGCGGACGATGCCCCACACGGGGTAGAGGCCGCGGGGCGTCGGGTTCCTCGCCCCCGATGAGACGAGTGTCGCGAAGTAGGGGCGCCCGCCCCGGTACACCACCGCGACCTGCGTCCCGAGATCCACGTGCACCCAGGCCGTGTGGTTCGGGTGTCCGGTGGCGGCAAGGTGCCGGACGACGGGCTCGGGTGGCCGCTCGAACAGGCGCAGCGGTGCGACACGCCGCGCCGGGATCCAGCCCTCCGCACCGTCTTCCGTCCGAACGAGTACCATGGACTTGGCCCCGTCGTCGGCCGGGTGGCGCGCGAGGATCTGGACGATCCCCCGGTCCTTCGTGCGGCCGGTGACCGGTGCGCGGGGCGACGGCGCCGATCGCAGGGAGACCTGCTTGCGCCGAAGGAGGGCCAGGCGCTCCGTGGCCCCCGGCTCGATCGTCGGTGGCAGGAAGATGCCGCGGAACGCCGACCCCGATCCGAGGTAGGCCACTGCATCACGTGGGATCAGGTGGCCGTGGACGTCCCGCACGTACCGTATGCCGTCGAGGGGGCGGGCGCCGACGACGGCCAGGGTCATGCCCTTTTCGAGCTGGCGGAAGGGGACGCCTTGGATGGCCGCTGCCTCGTCCTCGTAGGCCGGGGTGCCATCGGTTCGGACCAGGGCGTAGCGGAAGGGGAGCGGCTCGAACGACGGCCGCGCGGCGGGGGGCGGGTTGGAGACCGGGCGCACGTGCCCGCGGCACACGAGCCCGAACGGCCACACGGCGTACGCTCCCTTCGGACACCGCACGTCCCCGGGGTGGTGTGGGACCTCGCCGCGCACGACGAGCACGGTGCCGCGCGCGACGGTGGCGGCCCGTACGCGCCGACCCGCGAGGTCGCGGTGCACGAACGTCTCCCGGTGGCGCGCCTCCACGTACGTCACCTCGCTCGGCACCACTTCGGGGCCGGGCTCGAGCCAACGGACCGCGGCGAGAAAGGTGACGATCGCGAGGGAAGGGGGCATCGTGGACGTCCGTTTTCAAGACGTGTCCACCGCGGCGGATCTTCCCTCGCTGCGCCGGGGCGTTTTCCGCAGGCGAGCGGGGACCCGCAGGGCCGCCAGCCCCTTGCGCCGCGCCCACGCCTCCTCGTCCCCGTAGCGCAGGGGGCGGGTCCCGGGGGGCAGCCCCTCGAAGGCGGCGCACCAGGCGCGGTAGCCGCCGCCGGCGCGGACCGCGGCCACGGCGGCGTGCCCGCCCTCGCTGCCCGCGCGAGCCAGCAGGTATTCGACGTGCGCCCACTTCGGGGACTGCGGGCGGATCGACACGGTACCCCGCAACGCCCGCCGGATCCGGTCGAGACGGGCGCGGGAGGCGGCGACCCCCACGAACGGAGCCCCGTCGAGGGGCGTGTTGCGCTTGGGGACGAAGGTCGAAAACGTAAGCGTCAGCGGGACGATCGATGCAAGCTCGCGGGCAAACTCGATGAGCTCGGTCACGTCGTCGTCGGTCTCCTCGGGGGCGCCGATCATCTCGTAGACCTTGAGGCCGGAAAACCCTGCCTCGGCCACCCGCTCGGCCGCGGTTCGCAGGTGGTCCTCGCGGATCCGCCGGTCGAGCAGGGTGCGCATCCGCTCCGAGATTCCGTCCGAGGCCACCGTGATCTGCCGGTATCCGCCCCGGCGCAGGGCCGCGAGCAGCGACGGGGTCAGGCGGTCCGCGCGCAGACTGGAGATCCCGATGCCCCGGCCGCCTTCGACGATGCGGTGGACGATCGCTTCGAGTTGGGGGTGGTCGGTGACCGCCGCCCCGACGAGCCCGACGCGCCGGGCGTCCTCGGGGATCGTGGCGAGGACCTCATCGGCCGAAAACAAGCGCATGCCGCCGTTCGTGGTCCGGCGCATCACGCAGAAGGTGCACGGGCGGGAGCAGCCGCGTTCGGGCTCCACGAGGAACATGTCCGCAAGCTCCGTGTCGGATGTCACGATGGCGCTGCGGGCCGGGAGCATCGCGCGCGGAGCCTTCCCCACCGGCGGCAGGTCGGCGCCGTAGGGCGCGCCGACCTCGCCGAGGACCGCGTGCGAGCAGCGCTCGGCGGCGGCCAGCGCACTCGATCGGGTCGGGGCGCGCAGGAGGTCGTCGAACAGGTCGGCCACCAGGTGTTCCGCTTCCCCGAGGACCAGCACGTCCACCAGAGGGAGCAGGGGGTAGGGGTTCGAGAAGGTCAGGGGGCCGCCCGCCACCACGATGGGGTCGCGCTCGTGTCGGTCGCGCGCGAGCGGCGGGATCCCGGCCGCCTCCAGCAGCCGCACGACCCCGGCGAGCTCGAGTTCGTAGGCCACGGAGAGCGCCACGACACGGTGTGCCGAAAGGGGGGCGCGGCCTTCGTAGGTGAGGATCGTCGTTGGGGGCCGGGGCCATGGCAGGGCGTTTCGCCCCCACCCATCGGGCAGGAAGGCCCGGTGGGTGCAAAGGCCCGCCTCGTGCAAGGTGCGGTAGATCGTCTGGTAGCCCAGGGAGGACATCGCCACCCGGTACGGGCTCGGGTACGCCAGCGCGATCCGCGCTGGCCGTCCCAGGCCCAAGGTCCCTCGTTCGAGGGCGAGGCGGCGGTCGATGACATCGCCGACGCTGGCCCGAGGCCCCCGCGCTGCGCGCCGATCCGCGCGGCCGCGACGCCGGGAGCGGCCCATGGGCTAGAAGCGCACGTGGGCGCCCGCGCCGCCGCCCCCAGGCAGCCACATGGGCCCGGCACCCACGAGCCGGAAACGACGGCGCGCCGCCTGGGCGCCGCCTTGCTTCTTCTTCTTGGCCACGCCGGCAGCCAGCAGCGCGACCCCCGTCACGAACAGGACGCCGCCGCCGACGATGAGAGAGATCCCCACGGCGTTGAGCGTGGGGAGTTCCTTCGAGTCGGCCCGAAAGACGTTGTCGTCGGCGTAGCTTCCCTCGGGGAAACCGATGGGGCCCTTGCTCGCCAGGTTCTTGAGTTCGCCGGCCTTTTTGTACGCCAGACCGAGGCTCACCGCGCCGCCCACGGCCGCCAGCCCGCCCACGGCCACCAGGGCGGCTCCACCAATGGTCAGGCCGGAGGGCCGCTTGCGTGCCTCGGCCTCACGCTCTGCGTCCGCCATGCGCTCGCGCTCCTCTCGCCGACTCTCGAGGATCGGTGCGTCCTCGTTGTCCTCGGCCCGAGGAACGGCCACCGCCGGCTGCGGCTCCGGCTGGGGCTGCGGCTCGGGTTGCGCCTGGTTCTCGGCACACTTCGTGCGTTCGATCTCGAGGAGCATCTCCTGCGCCGTCGCGCGCTCGGGGTGCTCCGGCACCAGGTCGAGGAAGCGCTGGAGGGCCTGCTTGGCCTTGAGGCAGTCGCCCGCGTAGAAGGCCGCGCTGCCGATGTTGAAGTTGAACACGTGTAGCTGCGGCGCATAGACCAGGTAGGCATCCTCGAACTTCTGGACCGCGGTCGCGAAGTCCTCGGCCTCGACCGCGGCGGTCCCTTCTGCGAACAGCTGCTTGGCTCGTTCGAGCTTCTCCTCGTCGGTCATGCCGGCCGTGGGGTCTTGTGCGGTAGCGCCGCCGGGCGCCGGCTGGGCGAGAACCCGCACCGGCAGCGCGGCGATCGACGCCGAGAGCAGGACGGAGAGGACGGGCGAGACGCAGGGAAGGCGAACGAGCATGGAAAGGTGGACCTATCCGAACGGGTTGACGGTCTTCGGTTTCTTGGTGGAGGTCTTCTTCTTGCGGCGTTTGCGACGCTTTCGGCGCTTCTTCTTGGGCTTTTCCGTCTTGGTCTCGGCCTTTGAGTCACTCGCGGCCTGATCGGCGCCCGCGGCGCCACCGGTGCCCTGGCCAGCCTTCGCCTCCGCGGCCTTCGCCTCGGGCGCGGGGGTCGGGGTCGGGGTCGGGGTCGGCGGCGGCGGCGTGGTCGCCGCGGGTGCGGTGGGGGGCGGCGTCGGGGGCGGAGGCGGTGGCTCGGGCCGCATGATCAACATGCCCGTGATGACGATGACGACGAGCCCCACGACCGCCGAGATCCCGACGATGAGCCCCGTGTTGCTCTTCGCGGGGGGGGCCGCCTCGCTCGGCTGAGCCGTCGCCTCGGCCGCGGCTGGCGCCGCGGCGGGCATCGGCTCGGGCTCGGGCTCGGGCTCCGGTTCGACGGTGGGCGTCATGGCCAACTCGTCCACGAGCTGACCGAGGAGATCGTCGAACGCGTCGGCGTCTTGCTGTCTGGGCTGGTTCACGGCCGACATCCTTTCGTTCCGGCGAGGCAGGGCGGAGTGTAACGGTAGGAAGCACCGGGCGACAAGCGCGCGGTCGGACGAATGAGGGAGCGCATCCACCGGGGCGGCGGCCGCGGGAACGTATCGCAGGGCCGTTCGGCTGCGAAGACCCGCCACCCGCTGGCGAGGATCCGGCAACTCCCGCGTCGGGGAGGGGGCTCGCGCCGGCCGACCCGCCTCCGCGCGTGCTGCGCTGGCAGTCGCCCGCCCGGTGGGTTAGCGGCCCTTCTTTTTCCCCGTGGTGGTACTGGTACGCCGTTTCGAGCCTTTTTTCGGCGCCCTGGGCCCGTCCCCTGGCTCGGCGTCGAAACGCCCCACGGCCGCCACGCTGCGGCCACCCGAGAACACTCCGCTGCGCACGATCCCGAAGCGAAGCCCCAGGGAAAGGCCGACGACGAGGCGGCCGGAGTCCACCCCGACGTCGGCGGACAGCGCGATGTGGCTGCCCCGGGCGAAGGCGTAGGTGTAACCGACGTGGGCCAGCGCCCGGTAGCCGATTCCCGTGTCGTCCGGGGCGCCGTCCTGGTCGAGATCGAGATCGCGCCGGCTCACCCCGCCGCGCGCGCCGACCGAGACCTGCCCGGCGTAGTCGCTGTACTTCGTATGGAGGAATCGCGTGTAGGAGACTCCGGCGTCGGTCGAAAACCCCTTGAGCGGGCCGAGGACGTCGTAATAGAAGCGAAGGTCGGCGTCGATCTGCTGCTCCAGGTCGAGCGGCACGCCCGCGAGAAACTGCAGGAAGGGAGCGCCGTTGTGGTCGCCCTCGCGCAGGAAACGGTCCGACTGGGCGATGGCCGCGTCGAACAGAAAACCCGCGCGGACCCGGATGCCCAGGTTCCGGTCGAGATAGGACGGATCCTCCAGGACGCTACGGATGCGGTGGACCAGGCGCGGACCCGGCTCGCGCGCCAGCAACCCGTTCGAGCGCAACACCCCGAGCACGGCCGCCAGGCGCGGAAACGTGGAGAAACGGTTCGCCCGCCGGTACACCGCCACTTGCAGGGCGCGCCGGACCGCCGGGGGGATCTCGCCCGTGAGGATGTTCTCCGATTCGAGGACGGCCACCAGGGCGTCGATGCGCAGGTCGGCGCCGGCGGCCAGGTGGCGGCCCCAGCCCAGGCCTGCCGCCGGCACCACGTCGAGGCCGAAGCGGGTGTCGGAAAGCGCGCTCTCGTCGATGCCGGTGGCCTGCACGTCCTCGACGCGGACGGACTGCACGCGCTGGGAGATCCCGACGGATGCAAAGGCGTGAGCGTCTGTTCGTCCAAAGTAGACGTGGACCGATCCGACGCCTTCGAGGGACTGGCCGATGAACAGGGTATCGCCGTCGTCGCTGCCGTCGGAGGCCGGGACCGCCGTGATGTCCCCGTTTCGCACCCGAGCCCACAAGGTTCCGTCCGTACGAAACCCCCATCGCTGGCGCTCGTCCACGTAGCGGGCGACCACCCCCAGGCCTGCGTCGGCCAGGACCGGGTTGCCGGTCCGCGCGCCGCCCGGCGGTCGGCGCAGGGGGACGTTCGCGTCCAGGTCGAGCGAGCCCAGGACGAACGCCAGATCCCGATCGCGCGCGAGGACGTTCGTCGGCAAGGGTTTTACGTCCGAGACGTCCTCGGCGGCGTCGGGGGCCACGCTGGCGGCTCCCATGGCGCCGAGCTGGGGGCCGCCCACGCCCGCCGCGCCCGGGGCGCCCGCCGCCGCGCCGGCTCCTTCCACCCCCAAAAGGCGTGCATCGTCGCGGGGGGTGCCGCCCAGCGCCGCGATGGCGTCGGCGGCCGCCCGGCGCACGAAGGCGTCCACGCTGCGATCGGCATAGACGCGCTGCAGCGCGTCGATGGCCCGCGGATCGCCGATTTTCGCCAGCGATTCCATGGCGATGGTCAAGACGGCGTCGAATCGCTCCGTCTCGACGATACGGATGAGGGCGTCCACGGCCTTGGGGGAGCGGCTCTTGGCCAGGCGCCGGGCGGCCTCACGGCGCTTGGTCCGCCAGACCTCCTCGTCCATGCCGGTCGGACGCCGTTCCAGGAGGGCGATGTCGTCCTCGGCCGGCGCCGCGCGGACCGGGCGAGGCGCCGCGCACAACCCGAGGGTGAAGACGAAGGCGGGCAGCGCGCTGCGCCGCCGAATGAGGGTCGAGCCGGTCATCGAGGATCGAGGCGGCCGCACCATCCAATGATACCTTCAATGTTGTCGTTTTGCGCGTTCGGGTCGTCGGAGTCGTCGAGGGTCTCTTGCAGGTCTGGACAGGGCGTCGTCTCGATGCAGGCGAGGATGACCGTGCCGAGATCCTGGGCGGCGCGCTGCACCTGCTCGACGCAGGCGGCGAAGGGGGCGGGGGGCTCGGGCCCGGGGTCCGACGGGTCGTCCTGGAGGAGCACGACGCCGCAGGCGGCGAGCTTCTCGCAAGCGTCCCAGGTGGAGAAACCGCCGGGATCGGGGGGATCGACCGGGCAGTCGAGGGCGAGGCCGGCGGGTTCGTCGCACGGCGTGTAGGCGCCCTGCTGCGCCCCCTGGCAGGCCGCCGCGACCACGAGCAGCGCGATCGAAAACCGCGTGCGGCGGGCGGCGAGGCGGCGGCGCGACGGGCGCATCGATCGGTACCGTAGCGATCCGCGGCCGGGAGCGTCAATTCGGCCGGAAGACCGCAGGGGGTTGGGGGGCGCCGCCCCCACGGCGGCCTGGCGTGCCCGCACGACGAAAGGACCGCCCGCCGGGTGGCGAGCGGCCCTCGTGGTGACCCCACCGGGAATCGAACCCGGGTTTTTGGGATGAGAACCCAACGTCCTAACCGCTAGACTATGGGGCCGAAAGCGCCCCCTTGCTCCGGGGCGCGGCTCGGGGACTAGGATTCGAACCTAGACTGGTGGGACCAGAACCCACTGTCCTACCGTTAGACGATCCCCGAAGAAGGGAATTTCGTGCTGTTGCCTCGTGTTTGCGGGCCGGCATGGTGCCCGGCCCCGAGCCGGTTGTCAACCCCTTTTTCGGCGGGCCGCCGGCGGGCCGCGGGAGGGGGGCGGGGGCGATGTGCGGTATGGTCCGGCCCATGGCCACGATCCACGGCAGGGCTTCGCGGCGGTGCGCCGTGCAGCGGGACGGGGGCCGACCGCAGCGGGCGACGGGCGGGCGGGAGATCGCGCGGCGGGTCCGGGCCGCGGGGCGGGCGTGGGGGCTGTGGGCCGGGCTCGTCGTGGCGGCGCTCGCAAGCGGGGGGTGCCGGCAGCCTGCGCCGGGGTCGCCGTCGCCGGGGCCGTCGCAGCCTGGACCGTCCCCGTCGGCCCCCGCTGCCGACGCGAAGGCGGTGCCTGCGGGCGCCGCCGAGGGGGGCGGGCCGCGAGCCGCCGATCCCCTGGCCGTGGCCGAGGGCGGGCACGGGGCCGTCACCAGCGCGGCGCTCGACGCCACCAGGGTGGGGCTTTCGGTGCTCGAGGCCGGCGGCAACGCCGTGGACGCGGCCGTGGCGGTGGGCTTCGCCCTCGCGGTGACCCATCCCTCCGCCGGCAACCTCGGCGGCGGCGGCTTCATGGTGGTGCGCATGGCCGGCGCGCCGCCCACCACGTTCGACTTCCGGGAGGTCGCGCCGCGGGCGGCGTCGCGGGACATGTACCTGGGCCCGGACGGCGACCCCACGGGGGACAGCCGCACCGGCCCGAAGGCGGCGGGGATCCCCGGGACCGTGGCGGGCCTTGCGCTCGCACACGCCCGTTTCGGGTCGAAGCCGTGGCGCGAACTCGTCGAGCCGGCCGTGCGCCTGGCCCGCGACGGACACGTCCTCGACACCTTCCACGCCGACGACCTGCGCCGTGGGGCCGAGGCCATGAAGAAGGCGGGCTTCGAGACCTCGGCGCGGTTCTACCTGCGTCCCGACGGCTCCTTCTACGCGCCGGGGGACCGCTGGAAGCAGCCGGTCCTCGCCGCCACCCTCGCCCGGATCGCCGACGACCCGCGCAGCTTCTACGAGGGACCGCTGGCCGAGGCGCTCGTGCAGGGGGTCCGCGACGCCGGGGGGATCTGGTCCATCGAGGACCTGCGCGCCTACCGGGCCAAGGAGCGCCCGCCGATCCGGTTTGCCTATCGGGGCGTCGAGGTGATCACGATGGGACCGCCGTCGGCCGGCGGCGTCGTGCTGCGCGAGCTGTTCGCCGCCAGCGAGGCCCTGCGGATGTACGAGATGCCCTGGCGCAGCGTGCAGGAGGTCCACCACCACGTCGAGGCGTGCCGCCGCGTGTACGCCGACCGCAACATGCTGCTGGGTGACCCGGACTTCGTGAAGATGCCCCTGGACCGGCTGCTCGACCCGGCCTACGTGGCTCGGCGGATGAAGGACGTGCGCCCGGACCGGGCCACGCCGTCGTCACAGGTGGGCTCGGGCCCCCCGGCGCCCCACGAGTCCGTGGAGACCACGCACTACTCGGTCGTGGACGCGGCGGGCAACGCGGTGGCGGTCACCACCACCTTGAACCTGGGCTTCGGAAGCAAGTTCGTCGTGGCCTCCACCGGTGTCCTCTTGAACGACGAGATGGACGACTTTTCGGTCAAGCCGGGCCATCCCAACGCCTTCGGGCTCGTACAGGGGGAGCCCAACGCCATCGAGCCGCGCAAGCGGATGCTAAGCTCCATGACGCCGACGATCCTCGTCCAGGACGGCGCGTTGCGCGCCGTGCTCGGCACGCCCGGGGGGCCCACGATCACCACCACGGTGTTCCAGATCGCCCGGGCCCTGGTGGACTACGGCCGGCCGCTGCCCGAGGCGGTCGAGGCCGTGCGCGTGCATCACCAGTGGCTGCCCGACGTGGTCTTCGCCGAGGCGCGGATCCCCCCCGACCTCGAACGCGGGCTCGCGGCGCTCGGGCACGAGGTTCGCAAGCGGCGGGCCATGGGGCACGCCAACTGCATCGAGGTCCTCCCGGACGGCACGCGGCGCGCCGTGGCGGATCGGTCCCGCGACGGCGGGGCGGCGCTCGCCTACTGACCGCCGCGGGCGAGGCGGGCGGGGGCGAGCAGTTCGTCGAGCTCGGCCGCCGGCACGAGGCCGCGTTCGAGCACCACCTCGCGGATCGTCTTGCCCTCGGCGTGGGCCGCCTGGGCCACCTGGGCCGCCCGGTCGTAGCCGATTCGAGGCGCCAGGGCCGTCGCGAGCATCAGCGAACGCTCCACGAGGGCCTCGCAGCGGGCGCGGTCCACCGCAAGGCCTCGCACGCAGTCCGCCTCGAACCGCTCGGACGCGCGCGCAAGCAGGGTCACGGACTCCAGGAAGGCGTCGAGCATCACGGGCATGGCGGTGTTGAGCTCGAAGAGGGAGCCGACGCCGGCCAGGTCGGCGCCGGTCACCACCGCGTCGTTGCCCAGCACGCGCGCGACCACCTGCAGGACCGACTCGCACAGCACGGGGTTGACCTTGCCCGGCATGATCGACGAGCCCGGTTGCACCGGGGGCAGGCGCACCTCGGACAGGCCGCCGCGGGGACCGGAGGCCAGCAGGCGCAGGTCGCTCGCGATCTTGGCCAGGCCCAGCGCGGCGGTCCGCAGGTGGCCGTGGGCCTCGGCGAAGGCGTCCTTGGCGGCCTGGGCGAACACGGGATTGTGCGCCTGCGAGAAGACCAGGCCGTAGCGCGCCGACATCCGCTCGAGCACGGCCGCCGCGAAGCCCGGAGGCGCCCCGAGCCCGGTCCCCACGGCGGTCCCCCCGAGGGGGACGTCGCACAGGAGACGGTCGCGCGCCCGCGCGGCGTTCGTGCAGGCGTTTCGTGCGGCGGCCGCGTACCCGAAGAAGACGTCGCGCACGAACATCGGCACCGCGTCCATCCCGTGCGTGCGACCGATCTTGACCGTATCGCCCGCGGCCCGTGCCTTGTCGTCGAGCGCCCGCGCCAGGCGGTCGAGGGCAGGGACGAGCGCCTCGTGCAAGGCCAGGGCGCACGTGATGTGCATGACCGTGGGGAAGGTGTCGTTGGAGGACTGTCCCAGATTGACGTGATCGTTCGGGTGGACGCCGCCCGGCGCCTTCGTGACGCGGCCGTGGCCCAGCCGCTCGTTGGCGAGGGTGGCGATCACCTCGTTGACGTTCATGTGGACCGCGGTGCCCGAGCCCGTCTGGTAGACGTCCACCACGAAGTGGTCGTCGTGCCGGCCGTCGGCCACCTCCTGGGCGGCGGCCGCGATGGCGCGCGCGAGCGCGGGCGGGAGCGTGCCGAGGGCCTCGTGGGTCTGGGCGCAGGCCGCCTTGAGGGCGCCGTAGACGTGGAAGACCCGCGCGGGGAGGGGGCGGCCGGCGACGACGAGGCGGGCCGCCCGCGCGGTGCTCGCCCCGTAGAGGGCGCCGGCCGGCACGGCCATGGGCCCGAGGCTGTCGAACTCCGTGCGCGTTTCGGCCACCGCGGGCTCAGGCGCGCAGCCGGCCGGTGAGGATCTCGAAGAACATGACCCAGTCGCCCATCAGGGAGTACAGCGGGTACTGGAAGGTCGCCGGTCGGTTCTTCTCGAACACGAAGTGGCCCACCCAGGCGAACCCGTATCCGCACACGGGGGCGAGCAGCAACAGCCACGGGTTGCCCAGGGCGATGGCCGCCACGACGATGCCCAGCACCCCCCAGCTTCCGACGAAGTGCAGCCGGCGGCACACCGGGTGGCTGTGCTCGCTCAAGTAGAAGGGGTAGAAGTCACGAAACGTGCGATACCGGCGGGCGTCGTCCACGGCCGGAAGGATGCCCCGGGCGGCGGGCGGCGGCAAGGCGGCCCCCGGCTGGGGGGCGCGGTGTGGGCGCTTACAGGAACGTGCCGCCGACGACGAGGCCGAAGAAGACCTGGTGGACGCCGGCCACGTCCTGGGCGGTGGTCTTCTCACACACGCGGCGGTCGTCCTCGTCGCGGCAGGTGCGGCCGTGCGCGTTGACGAGGAAGGAAAGGCGCGCCCCGAGGAAGACGCGCCGGGCCACGAACAGGTGGACGATCGGGCCCAGGCGCATGGAAAACCCCTGCGAGAATTCCTTCGAGGCGTCGCGGCGCCGGAAGGTCTGGCGCGAAAAGCCCGGGGCCAGGTCCACGCCCAGGTCGAAGCGCCACACGGGGAGCATGGGCCGCAGGAGGGCGTAGACCCCCTGCTGGTAGGCGGTCCGGTAGCCCGGGGCGTCCACGATGTCGTAGTCGGGCCGGAACATGCCGAAGTCGTAGGCGCCGCCGAGCAGGAAGTACTTCCATCGGAACCCGAGCTCGGCGCCGAAGGCGAAGCCCAGGCGCGTCCGCCCCGGCGCGAGATCGCCCGCGTCGTCGCGGGCGCAGCGGGCCTTGCCGGGCAGGCAGGCCGACGCCCCGAGCGACAGGGCCATATGCCCGCCCCGGCGGTCCACGTTGGGGCGCGCATTTGCCGCGGACGGCGCGAGGGCGAGCGCGAGGAACACGAAGAGGAGGCGGGCGGATCGCACGGTCACCGAGCCTCTACGAAGACGCGGAGGGATCCCAAATTATTCGCGGTCCAGTCCGCGATGCGCGCTTTTGCGCACCGGTGCATCTCGGCGGCGGCGAGGCGCAGCACCGAGGCGCGTGCCGGTGGAACGACGCTACGGGGCCTTCGGGCCCTTGCCGCCGCCGAGGCACGGCGGTGCAGCCGGGACCGACCCCTCGCGCGCGGCGTGCTCGGCCGGGGTCACCGCGTGGATCCGCAGGGCGTGCAGGCGCGCCGCGAACTCCTCGGCCAGGACCTCTTGCACCCTGCGGTGCCGGGCGACGAGCCCCTCGCCCTCGAAGGCCTCGGACACCACCAGCACGTGGATGTGGGTCTCGGCCCCGGGGCCCGCCGCGTGCATGTGGCTTTCGTCCTCGACGGCCAGGTGGACGGGCGCGAAGGCGGCGCGCAGCCGGTCGCGGATCCGATCGACGCGGCTCACGGGCTCACCTCCGTTTGCGCGCGGGGCGCGTCGGGCAGGGTGCGCGCGACGACCTCCGCGATGTCGAGCACCGCCACGTCCTCGTCCTTGCCGTGGTGCTTGACCCCG
>Ga0256839_1000399_pt1 | contig 56239 bp, 58 predicted proteins | sample 354166metaG_FD_185968 | JGI IMG/M metagenome (GOLD analysis project Ga0256839, IMG submission 185968) | Hydrothermal vent microbial communities from Mid Atlantic Ridge, Atlantic Ocean - 354-166 | ecosystem: Environmental > Aquatic > Marine > Hydrothermal vents | place: Atlantic Ocean: Mid...
ACAATCCCAAACTGTATGGCTTCCTCTTTTATAATGCTCCATACTCTGAGTATAGTGCCAATTCTAGTCCCTGACCGCCTAAAGGCGTGGGATTTACTGATCCCCTATAGGGGACTTTAAAAATAACCTATATAAGTAAGAATAACTAGCTATTATTGATCAATGGTCATCGTTAATAGGGCTCATCAATAGCACTTTTAGCCCGTTGATAATCAACTTCCTAGCACAATAACTTTGTGGGTCGTTTTTGCCAAAACTCCTACCACCCCAGATTGATACACGATTGAGGATGCATGACTTTGGTTTCATTCTTTTAGTTTATTAAAGTGACAATTCGATTACGCATAGCTTTTTGGGATATTCTGTGGAATCAAAGCTTGTGCTATCGTTGTGTTCCTATCGAGGATTGGGGGTCAATATTGCTACTTGCCATACAAGTCAATTAAGGCTATTTTTATTAACATTAAAATCGTAATTAGAAGAAGGTAACGTGTACCAAACACTCACAAACCGTTTAAAGAATATTGATGAAAAAGGCTTTGCCTCATTATTAAAAAACTCCTTAACGGGCTTAGAAAAAGAAAGTTTACGTGTGAACAGTGAAGGCCATCTCTCACAACTACCTCACCCTAACGTTCTAGGCTCAGCACTAAAAAATGCATGGATAACCACAGATTACGCAGAGTCCTTATTAGAACTCATCACACCACCTTGTGAACGCGCTCATAAATCTTTAGATTTTTTACTTGATGTAGAGACTTTTGTTTACCAGCACCTTGAGAATGAATTACTGTGGACAACTAGTATGCCCTGTGTGATTCGTGGTGAAGGCGATATAACCATTGCTGATTATGGAAGTAGTAATGCAGGTAAGATGAAGTCTGTTTATCGCCAAGGACTGGCAGAACGTTATGGAAAAATGATGCAGGTCATCGCAGGGGTTCATTTTAACTACTCCGTCCCTGTAGATTTTTGGCCTGCATTTCAAGAAGTTGAAGACCAGCAAGATAAAAGCTCACAAGATTTTATTAATGAACGCTATATGGGGATGACCCGCAACATTCAACGCTATGGCTGGCTTATCCCCTATTTATTTGGTACATCTCCTGCTATTTGTAAGTCATTTCTATCAGGCTTAGGCAAACCAGATACCATGAAGGTTTTTAACGAGTTTACTTGTTATGAACCGTTTGGAACCTCTCTTCGTATGGGCGATATCGGTTACACAAATCGCAAAGAAGATGAGCGAGGCATAAAAGCCAACTACAACTCCTTAGAACAGTATATTTCTAGCTTACGTTGTGCCATAAATACACCGAATAAAAAGTACCAAAAAATTGGTTTAAAAGATGGTGATAAGTATTTGCAGCTGAATACCAATATTTTGCAAATTGAAAATGAGTATTATAGTAGTGTTCGGCCCAAACAAATTCTTAATGGTTTCGAAAAACCTACGGATGCATTAGAGCAACGCGGCATTCAATATGTTGAATTACGTTCGGTTGATATAAACGCTTTTCATCCAGCAGGTTTAACGCATAAACAACTCTACTTTCTAGAACTTTTTATGTTGTTCTGTTTATTACAAGACAGCCCAGAGATTACGCCAGAAGAAGCAAAAGAAGTTGATAGTAATCAGAGTTTAGTGGCGCATCAAGGTCGAAAACCAAACCTAGAACTGAAACAAAGCGGCGAATCTATAAAGCTCACGAGCTGGGCAAATGAGTTATTTGATGAAATGTTGGGTGTGGCAAAAATGCTCAATGGTGTACACAATGAAACTTGTTATATTAAAGCATTGGAAAGCCAGCGAGAGTTATTACTTTTTCCTGATAAAACTCCTTCAGCGAAAGTTTTAAGTGATATTATGAATCGTGATGGTAGCTATTATCAATTTGCCAAAAGAAAGTCCGAAGAACACCGCGATTACTTTTTAGCACGGAAGCTTGACCCAAAAGTTAATAAAAAAATGGAACTGATGGCGCTAGAATCACTCAAACAACAAGCACAGCTAGAAGCAAATGATACGCTAGATTTTGATACATTTTTACAACGTTATTTTGATAATGAGCTTTAGTCAATCAGTTACTGGAAATATAGCATAATGAAAAAAATCACATCCTTAGTCAGAGAAAATAAAGGCTTTCTTATTTTCATCATCTTCTTATTTGTTTTTAGAGGTGCTATTGCTGACTGGCACCCTGTACCAACAGGCTCAATGAAACCAACGATTCTTGAAGGTGATGTGGTCTGGGAAAATAAACTAGCTTATGACTTACAAATACCTTTTACCAGTATATCTATTGCTCGTTTGGGTGAACCTAATCGCGGTGATATTGTGGTTTTCACCTCAGAAGCGGCGAATAAGCGGCTTATTAAACGCCTTGTTGCAATACCAGGTGACACGGTAGAGGTTAAAAATAATCGTCTTTTCATTAATGATGAAGCAGCAAAATATGAAAAAATTAATGATGACTCATTAGCTCCTAAGCGCGATATCGATAAAGAGGCTGGAGGCGTTTATGCCGTTGAGTCTTTAAGCCAGTCAAAATCACATGTTGTACAAGTTAAACCCGAAAGCTTTAACCCACTTCAAAATTTTGAGAAAATAACAGTTCCTAAAGATCACTATTTCACAATGGGCGATAACCGTGACAACAGCGCAGATTCACGCTACTACGGAATGGTACCTCGTTCAGAAATTCGTGGGCATGCCACACGTACGCTTATGTCAGTAATTACCAAACAAAACTGGTCTATATGGAATTGGCGCTTTCGTACGGAACGTTTTTTTGATTTATTGAAGTAAGCTCGCTTAACGTTTGATTAGTCTGTAAACCTAATCCCCAGATAGAAACACGACGACCGCACAAGCCTTTGACCCACGGCAGATCCCAAAACTTGATTAACCGACGGGGGTAAAGACCTTTTGAAGCCACTTAGAAATTGCCTTAATTTCTTCCATGCACAAAGAATGCTCCATCGGGTATTCATACGCATCAACTACAAAACCTTGCGCTTTTAGCTTAGGCACATAATCTTGCCAACTTAAAACGGGGATTACAGGATCGTGTGCGCCATGAGCAGCAAAAATATCTAAGCCTTTTTGCGTGTTACTCATTTGTTTAAAAACATTTTCTTCGAAGGGTAAATAGGTCGATAACGCCATAATACCTGCAAGTCTCTTGGGGTAGCGCAATCCCGCATGCAAAGCGATAACGCCCCCTTGAGAAAAGCCTGCTAAAATAATTTTATCAGCGGCTCTACCACTGCCTATTTCTTGGTCAATAAGCGCGTAGATTTGCGTCACTGTTTTTAAAACATCAGTTTCATCCGCTGTTTTTCCTCTATCAAGTGATAACAAGTCATACCATGCGCGCATTTGCATACCATTATTCAGGGTAACGGCTCGAACAGGTGCATGAGGAAAAATGAATTTTATGCCTAGCTTGCTGGGTAACTGTAGCTCCGGCACAAGTGATACAAAGTCATGCCCATCAGCGCCTAAACCATGTAACCATATGATTGTGTATTCGGGGTTGGGAGTGGTTAGTACAGTCTCAAAAGCTAATAAACTCATTGAGACTAATGCCCAACAGTAGAGCGAGCGCGCCCTCTTTTTATGATGTTTAAAGCTCGGCTAGCACTAATTAAGCCATCACCAAACTCTTGGTCTCGGCCCGGTTTACCTAAATCCAATGCACTTTCCGATAGTGTTTTTGTAATAGGCTCTGCTCGACGTTGGGATAATAAAAGGGCAATAATTCCAGAGACATGAGCAGTAGAAATTGAAGTACCTGAAGCCAACTCATACTTATCACCTGGAGCAACAGTTAAAACATTAACGCCAGGGGCTGCAATATCAACAAATGAACCTCTATTAGCCAGCTCGTAAAGCTTTCTGTTTTTATCTGTTGCTGTTGCGACGAGAACACCTGGAATTAGTGCGGGATAAATTGTACTCCCCCAATGACCACCGTTACCGGCAGCGGCCACAACGATGATACCGTTATCAATAGCTTTCTTAACTACTTTTTCAAGTAATGAATCACGCCCGCCAGTAAAGCTAAGGTTGATAATATCAGCTTTATACTCAATACAGCTATTGACTGCTCTTGCGATATTGGATGATAAACCTTGTAGTCGATATGGCGCTTTCTTAGAGTAGCCAAACGCACCTATCGAAAGTAAATGAGCATTTGGCGAAATACCAATATGTTGATTTTGGCTTACAATAACACCTGCTACCAGTGTTCCGTGTAGTAAGCTTCCGGTGGTACCGGGTATATAGTCCGTAAAATCTAGCGTATCAATACGGGCGTTGGCAAAGGAGGAATGATAGATATCAATCGGTGTATCAACCATACATATTTTAATCCCTTTACCTTTAGTTGTTTTGTGAACGGTGTTTACACCAGTTGCGTCCATGGAGTAGTTTGCACCATTTTTTGATGCGGGTTTTAGAGTTAAAGCGGCTAAACCAAAGCTGTTATTGGTTGTTACTTCAATATCTTTTTCAGCGTTATTGATAAGCTTACTGAGTTTCAGGGGATTTTTACCCCCTGTGTTTGCAAGTAACATCCCTGTTTTGATAGATGCTAAATTTACTTTTTCAATTGTTTTTAAGCCGTACTGTTTGATAACACGCTGCACGTCTTTATCGGCACCAGCAGGGTATAATAGGACAACTTCATTTTTATTAAAATTTGAACGGACAAATACCTTTTTAACCGGCTTAGTCACTGGCTTAAACTTTATAATTTTGGCTTTTGGGCGACAAGATGGATCGGTGTTAAAGACGTAACAATCATCATCGAGTGGGCTAAAGCCAGCTGCATTAACAACCACCGAAGTCATTAAGCTTAGTGCGAGTAAAAAAATTGATTGTGCTATTTTAGTTAGATTCACCTGCAAACCACACCAACTCCTTTTCCGCTCTTAGTTCATCAAGTAGCGCATTTATTGTTATTGAGCTTAACTTTTTGCCGAGCGTGACTCTGTACATTCCATCTTTTTCAGGTACGGCGCTAATTTCGGCCTCTACTTTTTGTAGTAGCTTCAATAACTTGGGGGAATCTAGTTTACCACTAACACCGAGTAATAATACAGTATGATCCTTCTTATTTTTAAACGTGGCGTTTTGCTTCGCAGCCGGATAAAAAACACTTTCTTGGATAACCTCAGGTGCTTTATTAAACGTGTTATTTACAATAGCAACAAGCGCAAAAATGACTAAGGCAACACCCGCATATTGATAAGCCCCCAACGAGCTGCTGCGGGGAAATAAGCTATCAAAAAACTGTTTTAATTTGTTTTTTGGTAAGCTTTGATTCACGTTGCTGTCATCTGCTTCTTGTTTAAGCGTTGTAAGGCTTGGTTCATCAAGTAAGTCTAAGATATGATTGACTCGATCTTCGGGTGCCTCTATTGCTGAAGCATTTAAAATATCGGCATTATTTTTAACTAATTGAATCATTGACTGCTCTATTTCAAGTTGACTTTTTAACTCGGGGTAAGAGGCTATAGCTTCAGTCATGAAGCTAAGTTCGTTAGGCGATAGCTTGCCTACGGCATACCAAGGTAGTAGCTCGGTTGCTTTGTTTAATACTTGATTTTTATTTGTATTATTCATTGTTTCTTTCGCTTTTATTTATCAATCTACTCACTGGTGCGAAGCTTCTGCTTAAAAATCGTTACTTGAGAGTATGCTTTTCAGCTTGTTACGAGCATAAAACATACGTGTTTTAACGGTATTCTCTGAAATATCCAATACTTTTGCAACTTCCTTAACCGATAGCTCCTTAAAATAAACCAGCTCAATCACTTCACGATGCTTATCACTTAATTTACTGATGCTTTCAAATAACTCATCATTCGTTTCGCTCGTTTGTATCTCATCTTCTGGCAAAGCCGACTCATCAATTAATGCTAACGCTGCTGAATCATCCTCTAATAAAACTTCTTTGCTCTTTCTTAAATAAGCAATTAAACGAAATCGTGCGATCGAGTGAATCCATGTGGAAGGTTGTGACTTACCTGAAAAACTTCCAGCAGACTTCCAAACAGCAATAAGTGCCTCATCGGCCATATCAGCGGCTAGTGCTACATCGTTTTGTAAAATACGACTGCAAAACTTTATTAAGCGTGGCTGATAACTTATATACAATTCTTTAAACGCATCTTTATCACCATCAGCAATTAGCTTTAAGAGCGCTGTATCCCTTTCGGCTTTGCTAACCGTAACCGGTTTAAGTTCGTTTAACTGTGCATTCATGGTTTCTGTAGGGGAATCTGTTAATAAAGTTCAAAAAGGATGATAAAAGAAATACTTATTATAATAAATCATATTCGGAATAAAAAAAATGAACCCTTCTTATTGTACTGACTACTGAGACTTTGCAAGGAGTAGTTGGGCTTGATCTAGGGGATTATCGCCAAACACTTTGTTGAACAATACTAGCGGATTGTTCAACATAAGCTCCTCGCAACATTTTAGCGGACTTCGGTCCGCTTTTTTATTGCCTAAAATTAATATTTCTGACGATACTGTAAAATCACCAACAACACCATCCCTACAAGCATTATCGAGCCTGCCATATAGAGTGGCATGTTATAACTACCTGTGGTTTCAGCGACCATCCCCGTCATCGCAGGGGCAGTTATTTGTGCAACACCATAACTCAAGGTTAATTTACCCATCGGCTTTGCTGGCTTTGAAGGAAAAAACTTTCCGACCATGGTTAGCATCAAGCTTACGATACCTATAAAGGTTCCGCCAAAAAGTACGCCGCTAATGATCATCCCTTGAAGGCTTGAATCAATGGCAGGAATAACAATACCAATGATATTGATGCCGTAAGCAATAAAAAGTGCTTTTAGCTCACCTGTTTTTCGTGCAATTTTATCCCAAAATACACATGCAGGAGTCGCTGCTAAACCTACAATAAGCCAAACCAGATTACCATTTCCTTGTAAAATTGTCTGTTTATCGACAATAGCTACTAGAAATGTAGCACTGATGACATAGCCAACACCTGCACAAAAATAGGCAGCATAAAGTAGTAACATCCATTCTCGTCGAGGTGCTTGATCATTCAACGTTGCTCTTGATTGTATCATATTAGAGTAGCCAGGTTTTGGTAACCAGACCCAAGCAGGTATCACTAAGAATATTCCAACAACTGAAAAAGCCTGCCATTGTTGTAACCAATTAAAATGATCAGACATAAGCATTGCAATAATCGCACTACCAGCAATACCTGCACCGACTCCACTAAAATGTAGGCCTAATTCAGCCCGATGTCCATGTCTTATCATCCAATTTAAAATCAAACCAGAGCCCAGCAATAATCCAGCAGCACTACTTAAACCAGCCATAAAACGCATAATGAGCCAAAGTGTGTAGTTTTCAGCCAATGTCATACCAAGGGTGCTAGCAACTGCAACGATTAAACCTATTCGGTAAAGGGTATCTTTAAGTTTTAAATCACTGATAAAAGCCGCAATTAAAGCCCCACACATATAACCGATATAATTGATAGTGGCGAGCCAGCCGCCGGTGGCATCACCTAGAAATGTTTCATCCATCATGACAGGAAGTAACGGCGTGTATGAAAAACGTGCAACGCCCATTGTCAATATAAGGCTACAAAGTCCGGCAAGCATGACTTTTAAACGTATTGGAGGCTTAGTGATTGGCATTAAGTGACTTATAATTTAACTAAAGTTGTGATTCACTCTATTGTAGCCCATAGCGTGTAGATAAAATTTTTCTTTTTTTAAGTAAAAAAAAGGGTATTCTCAAAGAGTTTGATTAAAATCAAGCATCTATTTTTTTAAAAGTAAACTATTAACAACCGCTAAACCAAAGGAGAAAAAGTATGTCTGTAAAAAATGCATTTTATGCACAATCAGGTGGTGTCACTGCTGTTATTAACGCATCTGCCTGTGGTGTTATCCAAACTGCCAAGAAACACAGTAATAAAATTGGCACTGTATATGCGGGTCAAAATGGCATTATTGGTGCCTTAATGGAAAATCTTATTGATACCAGTCAAGAGTCTGATGAGGATATTGCAGGCTTAATGCACACTCCATCGGGTGCCTTTGGCTCATGTCGTTACAAGATGAAAAGCCTTGAAGATAATAAAGAAGAATATGACCGCCTTATCGAAGTGTTTAAAGCGCATGATATTGGTTATTTTTTCTACAACGGTGGTGGAGACTCTGCCGATACCTGCCTAAAAGTTTCACAACTTTCAGAAAAAATGGGTTATCCCATTCAAGCGATTCACGTGCCTAAAACCGTTGATAATGATTTACCCGTTACCGATAACTGCCCTGGGTTTGGTTCTGTGGCTAAATATATTGCCGTTTCAACACGAGAGGCGAGTTTTGATGTTGCATCAATGGCAGCAACATCTACTAAAATATTCGTGCTTGAAGTGATGGGTCGTCATGCAGGTTGGATTGCAGCAGCAGGTGCACTTGCAGCCGATGAAGATAACGATATTCCAGTGGTTATTCTTTTTCCTGAAATTAAATTTAATCAAGAAAAGTTTATTGCTCTGGTTGATTCTAAAGTTAAGAGCCACGGCTACTGTACGATTGTTGTATCAGAAGGTACTGCTTGGCCCGATGGACGGTTTTTAGCAGAACAAGGTACTCGAGATGACTTTGGTCATGCACAATTAGGTGGTGCGGCCCCTGTTGTTGCTAACCTTATTAAAGATGCCTTAGGTTACAAGTTCCATTGGGCAGTTGCTGACTATTTACAGCGTGCGGCACGTCATTTAGCGTCAAAGTCAGATGTAGAGCAAGCCTATGCATTGGGTGAGGCGGCCGTTGAAATGGCGGTTGCGGGTAAAAATTCAGTGATGCCAGCGGTTATTCGTACTTCCAACAACCCTTATACATGGGAGATTGGCTCGGGTGATTTGGCTGATATTGCCAATGTTGAAAAAATGATGCCAATGGAATATATCAGTGAAGATGGTTTTGGTATTACCGATGCGTGTAGAGAGTATTTACTCCCTTTAATCGAAGGTGAGGCGTACCCTCCTTATAAAAACGGTATGCCAGATTATGTCACGATGAAGAAAAACTTGGCTGATAAGAAATTGCCTGAGTTTAAAATGAAGTAATATTAGCTACGTTCTACTATTTACAAAACTGTGGCTCACAAAAAATCCCTGCTAGACAGGGATTTTTTGTGCAACGTCGACTTACTTATTGAGACCTTTGCACGAGTCAGTGGCGAAAGAAAAATGCGGCAAAATCACACTGATTGAGGCGGGAAACGCAACTAATAACGGGTTATTAGTCAGTTTTCCAACGAAAAGCAGTGTGATTTTAACCATTTTTACTCGTCACCTGACTCGTGCAAAGGTCTCTTATTACTTAATAGCGCTGTAAAGCTTTCAGTTCAAATATTTTCTCATTTGAGCTTCTTTAACTGTTTCTTCAAAAACCTGGTATGCATCAAAATCAACGCCATGCACAATAGGGTTATCGTTATGACTCAGAATATTAACTTGGTCTTCAGATACTTTAAGCTTTAATTTTAAGTGTGCATTTTCTTTTATAGATTCTGCCAAGTAGTTTTTTACGATTGTGAACTCATTTTTAGCAACCTCACGTTGCTCTTTACCGTAGTAATAATGTAGCCACCAACCTATGACTGAACCGGCTGATATTGCTAATACTGTAATTAATGCTGTTTGATATAAAAAATATGTCATTTACCGTTCATCCATTTTGGTTGTAATAGCATGTTTAAGTCTATTACTAAATTAGGCTTCCTTCCTTGCTTCTTAGTTTAGCAAACAATTATGCTAAAAAGCATGTCAACTTATCACCATAATGCTCGTTTTAGTCTGGCTTTTTGCCCAAGTATTAATCATTTGTGTGATTTTTAATCAATAGCTTATTATTGATCTCCCGTACTCCTTGTATTTTACTACTCACGTTTTCTAGGGCAGAAGACTCCTTTTCTGACTTAACAGTGCCTTTGATTGTCACATCTCTTCCTGAAACATCAACTTTAATATCTGAATGCCCTTTTTCTTCCAACTTAAGGACGACCTTTTCTTTTATTTCTGTTTCCATAATGGGGCGCAAAAAATAGCTGGAGGCTGCAACTAATGTCACAAGAGCCAATAATGAAATTAAAAATAATAAGACTAAAGGTGTTTTAGATTTAAACCTTTTGTGACTGGGAGTAAGCACTAAGTTTTGACCAACAAAGTTAATAAGCAACGACCAGAAAGGTATCAAATTTCTTCGACTATTGTTGTTAGCTTTAGATAGCAGGAACAAGAAAGAGGACTAGAGGGAAAACTTGTTTAAGGTTTAAGCAAAGCTAGTAATGACAGCCATTCGCGCTGTTTTTGACCTGATAAATTAAGCTGTTCAAAGAGACTAATTAATGCGCACTTATCGAAAGCTTTTCGTTTAAAGACATAGTTATCAATAGGTTCTATGTCGCATTGGACTTCGGTTAATTGACGCGCCATCTGAATGGACTCAATAGATTCCAGAATGGCGTGTTGAATTTTCTGTGCACCACGAATTTTTAATGTGCCAACTTCTGGTATCGAGTTTAAAAGATTATCTAAATGACCAAAGTGTTTAAGCAACTTGCCCGCCGTTGTCATCCCAATACCCCGCACACCGGGAATGTTATCAGATTTATCTCCTGCTAAAGCGAGTTGATCAGCTATTTGTCTTGGCTTTGCTTTAAAGCGTTTAGTAATGGCCTTAATATTTAATTTTTGTCCTTTTTGGTATTCCCACCAATGATCATTCTCATAAACCAATTGTGCTAAGTCCTTATCTGCACTAATGATATTGATAGCAATGTTATCAGCGCGCAGTGATTTTGCCCAAGTGCCAATTAAATCATCTGCCTCATATTTTAAACTGGCAGCTTCATGGATCCCCAAACATCGAATAAACGCACGACACAGCTTAAATTGATGCCGCAAAGATTCAGGTGCAGGCGAACGATTCGCTTTGTACTGCGGGTATATTTCTTTTCGGTGCGATGTTTTTAAGCTTTCATCAAAGGCAAAGGCTATCAGTTGGGGTCGCTCAACAGACAACAGGCGGTATACAAAATCAATAAAGCCTAAAACGGCATTAATGGGTTTGCCAGTAACATCCGTTTTCTCAGTTTTATGGGTATACCACGACTTAAAAACATAGATGCTGGAATCAATCAGCCATGCGGTTTGAGTGGGGTGACTTTTTTTTTGCAATGAATTAAACGTTTTTGACACTTTATAACTTAGCTATCCGTAACGGCCATCGGTACGTGCTTTTATTAGCATCGGTGCGTACCGTATAAAAATAGGCCGAAAGCGATTATCCATAATATTTGAGATACTTCGATTAGTTGTAAATAATAGCGTTCTAAAAATAGCGGTAATATGACTCTAACTACAGCACCGATAAATAATAAAGCAAAAATAAGGTGTAAAATTTTAGGCGGCTCAAACACATTGTTACCTGTATGCCCAAGTGAAACACGCGCCATCATACCCGATGTAATCATGCCAACACCACCATAAGCAAAAGCATGTAATGCAAGATAAGGGGAAACATCGGTAAAAACAGACAAGGCTTTAAGAGCAAAACCTAAAACTATCCATGCATAACCGATGTATAAAACCCACAATAAAGATTTTTTCCAAATCGCTTTATGGTACCAGCCGTATAAGCGAGTGCCATGTAAAGCCACTAAACTCAGTACCAAAAATATAATGAGATATTTACCTTGAGGATGATCGGCAGGAATAAAAATATCAACCACTGAAAATAATAAAAATAACCATAAGCTACTGGCATCAACCCATTTGTAGTTTTTAGCTTCAAAAGGACAGCCTAAACCCTTTTCAATAAAAAAAGGAATGACTCGTCGTCCCATATTAAAAATAACCGCTAACATGGTATAAAAACCAATGTATAAGCCGTAGTGAATGCCGTTTTCTAAATAACCGAGCAAGCCCAAGTAAAAAATAATATTGGCAACAAGCATCAACAATAGCTTGCCGCTAAAGGCTAAATTTTTCCATTGCTTCTTTTTAAACACAGGGGCTGAAAATGCCCACATTACCACAAATAAATACAGGCTATCAATAATTGCTAATGTTGGTAAAACCCACTCCCCAGAAATGAATGCCAAGCCCCTAGAAAATAACCAGAGTAGGAATAAACCCAATAATGGCTTGTTATTTATTGTTTGGATGCCTGTCCAGTTTTTTACAGCCGTTAACAAAAAGCCCGTAATCGTTGCCATAGAAAAGCCAGAAATCATTTCATGTCCATGCCAGCTAATAATATTGTAACCATTCGGCAAAATAGCTTTACCTTGGCTATAGACTAAAAACCAGAGGGTAATTGATACAACAGCGTAAGAAAGCGCGGCAAAAAAGAAAGGGCGAAAGGCTAAGTGTAAAAAAGCTGTTTTACCCGTGTATTTAGTTTCAATATTGAGCATGTCATTATCTTAACAGCGATAGAAACCGACACAATGACATTTATCTATAAAAAATAGACTTAAACCCTTCTTCATCAATATTTCTACAGTATAATTATTGGTATCGTATTTATTAAGGCTTTCTCACCTATGTCGACACCGACACAAACACCCATCAATGAATCACCTAATTATGATACTTCTACGTTTCAAGGCTTAATCTTCGGGCTTCAAGATTATTGGGCGAAGCAAGGTTGCGCTATTTTGCAGCCTTACGATATGCCGATGGGAGCGGGCACTGATAATCCAAATACGTTCTTACGTGCGATTGGTCCAGAACCGTGGAATGCGGCTTTCGTACAGCCTTCTCGCCGCCCAACGGATGGACGTTATGGTGAGAACCCCAATCGCTTGCAGCGTTTTTACCAGTTTCAGGTGATTATGAAACCATCGCCATTAGAAATTCAGGAATTATATCTTGGCTCTTTAAAAGCATTGGGTTTTGACCCGCTTGAAAATGACATTCGTTTTGTTGAAGATAACTGGGAGTCACCCACACTGGGAGCTTGGGGCTTAGGCTGGGAGGTTTGGCTTAATGGCATGGAGGTGACTCAATTCACCTATTTTCAACAAGTCGGCGGGCTAGAATGTAAACCCGTAATGGGCGAAATTGCCTATGGCTTAGAGCGCCTAGCGATGTACTTGCAAGATGTTGAAAATGTTTATGATTTAGTTTGGGCAATTGACCCTAGCGGCGAGAAAGTCACTTATGGTGATGTGTATCAGCGTAATGAGGTTGAGCAATCGACCTATAATTTTGAAAAAGCCAATATTGAAGAGCTGTTTCATCATTTTGACGCGGCTGAAAAAGAATCCCAAACATTGACTGAAGCAGGGCTGCCATTACCCGCTTATGAGCAAATGTTAGGAGCCTCCCATGCGTTTAATTTACTGGATTCGCGTCATGCTATTTCAGTCACAGAGCGTCAACGTTATATGTTGCGAGTGCGGTCATTATCACGAGCAATTGCCCAGAGCTATTATGATTCACGTGAAGCGCTTGGCTTTCCTCTGGTTAAAAATAAGACTAATAATAAGGAGGGCGCATAATGTCCAATAGTAATGTGTCGCAAAGCAGTGACTTACTCATCGAAATTGGCACCGAAGAGCTTCCACCCAAAGCCTTGCAAACCTTATCAAATGCCTTTACCACAGGGATTGTGGCTGGCTTAAAAGAGGCCTCATTAGAAGCAAAAGAAGTCATTTCTTACGCAGCGCCACGTCGTTTAGCCGTACTCTTAAAATCAATACCGACTAAGCAAGCAGATCAATCAATCGAGCGCAAAGGTCCTGCAAAAGCAGCAGCGTTTGACAATGATGGCAACCCGACAAAAGCGGTTGAAGGCTTCGCTCGATCATGCGGAGTCACTCCACAAAAATTGGATGAAATTGAAACACCCAAGGGAACCTGGCTGGTTTTTAAACAAGATGTCGCGGGTAGAAATACCCGTGAGTTAGTGGCTGATATTGTTAGTCAATCACTAGCAAAATTACCCATCCCCAAGCGTATGCGTTGGGGCGCAAGTGATATTGAATTCGTTCGCCCCGTTCACTGGGTTCTTATGATGCTGGGCGATGAGGTCATTAACGCTGAAATACTCGGTGTCGCCTCTGGCAATACGACTAAAGGTCATCGCTTCCATCACCCTGAAACTATCGTGATTAAACAAGCAGCTGGCTACGCAGATCAGTTACGCCAGCAAGGTCATGTGATCGCCCATTTTGCAGAGCGCCGAGATGAAGTTCGCGCCCAAGCAGAAGTCGCTGCTAAAGCATTGGGTGGTGCAGCATATATTGAAGATGCGTTGTTAGATGAAGTCACCGCGCTGATTGAATTGCCTATTGCCGTGAGCGGTAGTTTTGATAATAGCTTTCTAAAGATTCCGCATGAATGCTTAATTTCAAGTATGCAAGACCATCAAAAATATTTTCCTGTAATCGATAACTCTGACCAGTTAATGGCGCACTTTATTACTACCAGTAATATTAAAAGTTCAAACCCTGATACGGTAAGGCAAGGAAATGAGCGGGTAATCAATCCACGCTTTGCGGACGCTAAATTCTTTTGGGATCAAGATTGCAAAGTCACGCTAGAGTCTCGCCGAGAAAATACTAAAAAAATTGTATTTCAACAAAAGCTGGGAACCTTATATGAGAAGACTGAGCGTGTCGAAAAGCTAGCAGGATTTATTGCCGATGAGTTAGGCGCAGATAAACAACAAGCGATGCGCGCAGCAGTATTATCAAAATGTGATTTACTCAGTGAAATGGTAAATGAGTTTGCTGAACTGCAAGGCATTATGGGGCGTTATTATGCCAAAAAAGATGGCGAGTCAGAGGGTGTAGCTGCTGCCATGCAAGAACAATATCAACCGGGTTTTGCAGGTGATGTGATCCCCGTGAGTGAGACTGGTAAAATTCTCTCACTGGCAGATAAGCTAGACACGCTGATGGGTATTTTTGCCATAGGTATGAAGCCTACCGGCAGTAAAGACCCGTTCTCATTACGCCGTGCAGCGTTGGGAGTATTACGTATTATTATTGAAGGTAAACTAAGTCTAAATCTAAAAGAATTACTAACAAAAGCCTACGAAGGTTTAGCTGAAAAAGTAGACTCGAAAGAATCGATTCAAGCAGCCCTTAGTTTTATTATGGAACGCTTGCCTGCCTACTATAAAGATCAAGGGATAGACGCTGAAACAGTAGCTGCTGTCGCAAGTTTAAAGCCAATCAGTCCATTGGATTTTGATCACCGCGTAAAAGCTGTTGCGAAGTTTAAAACACTTACCGAAGCCGAACCATTGGCGGCAGCAAATAAACGTATCAGTAATATTCTTAAAAAAGTACAAGGCTCAATTTCAGAATCAGTTAATGAATCTTTGTTTAAAGAACCCCAAGAAAATGCTCTTTACGAATCTGTAAAAGCGCAACAAAAAATTGTAGCGCCATTATTTGAAAGTGGTGATTACTCCGCGGCACTAACCTCTTTAGCGAGTTTGAAAGAGGATGTCGATAACTTCTTCGATGGTGTGATGGTGATGGATGAAGATGAGGCATTAAAGAGTAATCGTTTAGCACTATTGGCACAGTTACGTGGTTTGTTTTTGAATATTGCGGATTTATCTCGTTTATAGCTTTCTGTCACGGAGAAACAAATTTATGTGCACAAGCAAAAGTGCCCTTTCACCGGGGAGAGCGAAAGGGCACGGGGTTGAGACTGGTAGTTATTTTATTTTTATATTACTAAACTACTCTCCGCCTCTGGGGCTTGCTTAAAAATTCCGTTTCGTACTGTTCTGTTAGTTAGCCTTTGCTGAACTTCTATTGTTTCGGCAAAGGGTCTTTATTATTTATTCCCTATTGTTGCTTCTATTAATGCAATGCGGATGCCAACTTTTTAGAATGAAACCTAAGTTAGTGATAAGTATGGTTAAAATCATTAGTTGTTGTTATTTTTATAGTCGTGTTTTGATGGATAGGTGTCACAAGCTGACACAAAATTGTCGTTAGTGTCAGTTTTAGACCTGTCACATTTTGGAAGTTGTATGAATTTTAGGCAATAAAAAAGGGCGATTAGCCCTTTTTTATTTACGTTGTACTTGAAAGCTTTTTAATTAAGAGCCTTTCGCACTACGAGAAGCAGTCTTACGTGCGCTTTCAGCAAGTACCTTCTTACGAACGCGAATGCTTTCAGGAGTAATTTCAACTAGCTCATCATCATCAATAAATTCAAGAGCTTGCTCAAGCGTAAACTTAATCGGCTTGGTAAGAATCAAGTTTTCATCCGTACCTGCCGCACGAATATTGTTTAACTGCTTGGCTTTAAGCGGGTTGACGACTAAATCATTATCACGTACATGGATGCCGATAACCTGACCCTCGTAAACATCTTGCGCATGTTCGATAAACATTTTGCCGCGTTCTTGTAGGTTGAAAATTGCAAAAGCTAAAGCTTTACCCGTTGAGTTAGAAACTAATACACCATTATTACGTTGACCAATTTCTTCTTTTACCATTGGGCCATAATGGTCGAATGAGTGATAAAGCAAACCTGTGCCCGATGTTAATGTCATAAACTCGGTTTGGAAGCCGATTAAGCCACGCGAAGGAATTTCATATTCTAAACGTACACGACCTTTTCCGTCTGGCTCCATGTTTTGAAGCTGACCTTTACGCTCGCCCATTTTCTCCATGATGCTACCTTGATGCGTATCTTCAATATCAATGGTAAGGTTTTCGTAAGGCTCTTCGCGATTATCGCCTTCGCCTTTAATGACTACCTCAGGGCGGGATACAGCCACTTCAAAGCCTTCGCGACGCATATTTTCAATTAAAATACCGAGGTGTAATTCACCACGACCCGATACTCTAAACTTATCAATATCATCACCGGGTTCAACACGTAGAGCAACGTTATGAAGTAACTCTTCGTCCAAACGCTCTTGGATATTACGCGATGTTACATACTTGCCTTCTTTACCCGCAAACGGTGAATTGTTTACTTGAAAAGTCATGCTAACTGTTGGCTCATCAACCGTCATTGGTGGAAGTGCTTCTACATGGTCAGGGTCACAAAGGGTATCTGAAATATGCAGTTTATCCATGCCTGTAAATGCGATGATATCACCTGCTTGTGCGGTATCAACATCAACACGGTCTAAGCCATGAAAGCCCATGGGTTGTAAAATACGACCGCTACGAATCTTGCCGTCGTCACCGATTACTTTAACCGTAGAATTCTTTTTGATTTTTCCTTTTTTGATACGACCAATACCAATCAAGCCTGTGTAAGAGTTGTAATCAAGTTGACTGATCTGCATTTGGAAAGGTGCATCAGGGTCAACATCAGGGTGACTCACACTATCTATGATAGTTTGTAACAACGGATCCATATTGCCTTCAGTAACGTCTGCATCTAAGCCTGCGTAACCGTTGATGGCTGATGCATAAACAACGGGGAAATCAAGTTGTTCATCGGTAGCGCCGAGTTTGTCAAACAGTTCAAAAGTTTGATCTAATGCCCAATCAGGTCGCGCACCTGGGCGGTCAATTTTATTGATAACCACAATCGGTCTAAAGCCCATTGCGAAGGCTTTTGAGGTTACAAAACGGGTTTGAGGCATAGGGCCGTCAACAGCATCAACCAGTAAAAGAACAGAATCTACCATTGAAAGTACACGCTCAACCTCACCACCAAAATCAGCATGGCCTGGGGTGTCTACGATATTGATGCGGTAATCGCCCCAAGTAATCGCCGTATTTTTTGCTAAAATCGTGATACCACGTTCTTGCTCAATTTCGTTTGAGTCCATCATGCGCTCGGTAACATCAGCGCGGTCGCCTAATGTACCAGACTGTTCTAGTAGTTTATCAACGAGGGTTGTTTTACCATGGTCAACGTGGGCGATGATGGCTATATTTCTTAAATTTTCTATCACGATTAGTTACTCGGTTTCTTTCATAATTAAATTTTGATAAATCGCAGTGCGATCTTGGATGGGCGCGGATTATACTAGCAGGCTTAGTGAATTGACACCTTTATTAATTAGAGAGCACTGATATGCAAACTGAAGCAAAGCCAACACCGTATGAACAAATTGGCGGAGATGAATCTGTAAGAAAACTCGTCGATCGTTTTTACGATTTAATGGATGAAAAAGAAGACGTTAAAGCACTTCGGGATTTGCACGCTAAAAACTTGCGAATATCGCGTGAAAAGCTTTATCTCTTCTTAAGTGGCTGGCTTGGCGGGCCACAACTTTATGTCGAAAAGTATGGTCATCCGATGTTACGTCGTCGTCACCTGCCTTTTGCGATTGATGAATCACAGCGGGACCAATGGTTGGATTGTATGAATTTTGCCTTAGATGAACAGGTAGATGAACCCTTAAGGACAGAACTCAAAGCTTCTTTTTTTAAAGTAGCTGATCATATGATTAATCAATAATCAAAAAACAGCAGTTTTACTTACCATACCAACTGGTATGCTGTATATTTAAACGATGAAAACTATCATACAACGGCGAATAACGGCGCAAGTCGACGATGACTTTGTTGTCTTTTTAATCGGGATGCGTATTAATAAATGGTGGAAAGTTCATCAGTGGCTACCTGTTGCTACTGCAATGACAGGCATGATAAAGGAGCTTTACAATAATCCTGAGATGGGATTGATTAGCCATGAGCAATGGTTTAGCCGTACTACAATTATGGTTCAATATTGGAAATCTTTCGAGCATCTCGAGGAGTATGCTAAAAGCAGCAACTCAAAACATTTACCTGCATGGTCAAACTTTAACAAAAAGATTAAAAGTAACGGTGATGTAGGCATTTGGCACGAGACGTATCTTTTAAAACCGGGTAATTTTGAATCCGTCGACAATAATATGCCTGAATTTGGTTTGGCTAAAGCCATGCATGCGGTGCCCGCAAGAGGGCATTTGAAAACAGCCAAGCAACGAATTCAATCATAGACTAGTCATGAAGCTGCTAACTATTGGTAGAGCTATAAGGTGAAGACTCAAAATTGCGCAACAACCTGACTAGTTTCAACTGTTGCTGGCGCTCGATAATCTCACTGTGAGTTTTAGCATTTTGCCGAAGCATTGTGAATAGAGAGCCGGCAAAGTATGCAATCACTGCCAGACTAACCCACCACAACTTGGCTGAAATGAATATTGAAGCTAGCGCAACAATGAAAGCAACCATAAAAGAAACACGCCACTTAAATGAACGCTGGTTTTGTTTGACCTCCCACTCCTTACTAAAATTGCTTAAAATTTGTTCAAGCTCATCAATTTCATTTTGACTCAGGTCAGTATTCATACTTTAATTCCGTAATAGCTAAGCGTATACTGCTCTTAAAGAGTAAGCATTAGACAGCTTCATTTTATCTAAGACAAAATAAAGCTTGGAGATTCATGCACTAAAAATAACAATAAAAGCCGTAAGTTATCTCTTTTATATGCGGTCTGGGGATTTTTAAGTAGGAAGTTAATATGGGACGGCTGAGTTTCTCAGACACAAGGCATCTTGTCACACGAACCGCACTGGGTGCTGAGTGGGGCAGCACAAAAGCACTTGAAGGGAAAACCCGCCAAGAAGCCGTTAATATTCTTCTCAAGTCTGCACCAATAAAAACGCCAGGTTTACCCGCATTAACGCCTTGGGCAAATGTTACCCGCATGAAGCAACAAAGCAACATGGGTAAAGACCGTGCCCGCAAGATGATGAAAATCGAAGGCCAGCGTTTGAAAAACTGGTGGATGAAACACCTGTTACATACTGATGCTCCCGTTAATGAGCACATGACGTTGTTTTGGCACAACCACTTTACCTCATCGCTTGAAAAAGTAGAGCAACCACATTTACTCTATTTACAAAATCAATTCTTACGCAAAAATGCGATGGGTAATTTTCGAGTAATGCTCCACGCCATTGCACGAGATCCTGCAATGTTGGTTTATCTTGATGGCGATAAAAATGTAAAGGGTAGCCCCAATGAAAACTTTGCACGTGAGCTTCTAGAGTTATTTACCCTCGGACGAGGTCATTATAACGAGGCGGATATAAAAGCAGCCGCCATTGCATTTACCGGCTGGGGGACTGACCGTAACCGAGGTACTTATACTTACACACAAGCTAAGCATGACCCTAGAAGGTTTACGTTTATGGGGCGAACAGGCGCATTTACAGGCGATCAAATAATAGATATTATTTTAGAAAAGCCCAGAGTCGCTGAATATATCGCAGAAAATTTTTGGAAAGAGTTTATCAGCGATTCGCCCCCAGATCCGCGTGTAGTAAGACGCTGGGCCGCTGTTTTTAAAAACTCAAACTACACTATTAAAGCACTCTTAATAGAGGTCTTAAATAGCGATCAATTTTGGTCAAGAAAGTACCGAGGCACCTTAACAAAATCACCCATTGATTTAGTAGTAGGCACGTTACGCACCCTACCCTTTCCAAAACTATCGGCAGGTAAGTTAAGCCATATTAGTCAATTATTAGGTCAGGACTTGTTTGACCCACCAACGGTTAAAGGCTGGCCTGGCGGAACAGCTTGGATTGATACGCAAACATTATTAGTTCGAATATCGTTGTTAAATAAACTCACTCGACACAGTAAAGCATCAGAAAAAATGCAATCCTATTTACCAAAAACAACGGGCACTGAGGTTGTTGATTGGCTATTACCGATGGCGCCTGTTTTACCATTGCCAACAGCTCGGGGGAAAAGACGCATGGTTAGAGCACTGATGCTCGACCCTGTGTACCAATTAAAATGATTACTCGAGAGTGATTCAGTAAAAAATTGAGAAACTATTAATAATGAATAGACGCGACTTTCTACAATATACCAGCCTAATGCCACTAGCGGGGATGTTACCTGATGCATTTGCAGCAGGTCAGCGCCCTGACCAAATCGTACTTTTAGTACACTTACAAGGCGCTAACGATGGCTTAAATACGCTCATTCCTTTTCGTGATGATTTTTACCACAAAGCACGCCCAACCTTGGCAATTAAAAAAGGTATCCCACTAAAAAATAATATGGCAATGAACCCTTACTTAAAAGATTTGATGCCACTTTGGGAGCAAGGACAAATGGCGTGGGTGCAAGGTGTTGGTTATAGCCGGCCGAGTCGTTCGCATTTTCACTCCCTAGATGTTTGGGAAACAGCATCAACCCGACATAATGAGGACAGAGGCTGGTTAACTCGTGTATTACCCGCTCGTGCCAGTGCGGTAAATGGTGTCGTTTTAGGGGATAATGATCTTGGACCAATGGGAGGTAAGGGTAGTGCCGCTGTAGCGATGGAAGATCCAAGTACTTTTCTACGCCAAACTAAATACATCAATAAGCAAAACTATCGTGCTTCTAACCCTTCCTTAGCGCATATGCTCAATGTACAAAATACAATAAATACAGCGGCTCATGAGCTGGAGCGTGCTTATCATGGTCAACACTCAAAGGTAAAGTTTCCAACCAGTCGTTTTGGGCGTAAGTTAGAGCAAGTTACAAAAATGATTATCAATGGCATGGATACCCCCGTTTATAAAGTGACCTTAGAGGGATTTGATACACATGCCGGTCAAATGACGCCGCATAATAATTTATTGTATCATTTGGGCGGAGGTTTAAAAGCATTCTCAGATGCAATGAAGCAAGCGGGGCTGTGGAATAATGTATTGGTAATGACCTATTCAGAGTTTGGTCGGCGTGTGGCAGAAAACAAAAGTGGCGGAACAGACCATGGCGCTGCAGCACCTCAATTAATCCTAGGTGGTCGAGTACGGGGTGGCCTTCACGGTAGACAACCCAGCCTAGACCCAAGCAAATTATACGATGGTGATTTAGTGCATACGGTAGATTTTCGTGAAATGTATGCAACCTTGGCGCAACGCTGGTGGAAAAGGCCTAACCCTTGGGCAAGTCAACATCGTCCGTTGCCGTTTGTCTAGGGATATGAAGACAAAAAAATTAATTTTTTAAGAATATGTTTTCACCCTGATGATTTTTACAAAAATACTTCCTTACATGTCATGGTAACGACAGAAATTATGTGGGATAAAAATATGGCTTAAATTTAAAAAAATACTTGATTTTTAACCACAGTCTCTTGTTAGGTTTTTTAACTCATGGGCGAGCCAAGCCTGATCCATTGGCTTAATTATCAGACAAAAGGCTAGGATTTATGACTAAGTTTCTTACGCCATGCCCATGATCTTCTTTAAAGACATTACCTTCACACCAAGCTCCGATAGTATTTACATTTACTTTAAGAACTTTCGGACGAACACTCCATGAAACTTGAAATGGTGAACCTTTTTCATTATACGTTGGTCCAGTAGTTGAACCATCATAACGTACTGGAACACCAGTATTATTTGGTATATTTAGAGCTTGATGAAAACCGTTTCTTACACCATGTGCTGTTAATTTTTTGAAGTCTTGAGCTTCACTGTCATTAACTGCAATATAGACCTGTGCTTCTACACGTAACTGAGGGTTTTTAACTGACTCACTAAGGCATGAGGCCAGTGTTGGGCCTGGTGCAACTTTTGCAGTTGAGTACACATAATGTACTTCAATTGTATCACCTGGTTGAATATCACCATGTTTATTAGGACAAGCCTTCTGTTCTATTAGAGTAAGTTCTTTTTCAGTTAACTTACCTGCATACTTATACCCACTATTGTACCCGTGCCCATCACCATTGCCCGCATATTCAGTAAATTCTCCGCCTTTGTGCTCGGCATTTTCATGAAAGTGTATATTACATAAATTCATTTCTGAGGATGGAGGCGCACTGTTGAAATCAAGTGTGTTATCTCCTTCAATAGTATCAATATCTCTAGGAGCCTGCGGTCCATAACCTTTTTCACTTGTATTTGCAGCAAGTGCTGTACGTTGTGTAGCTATAACACTGTCCGCAACAGCATTTATTTCTGAAGCTTGTAAATAAAGAGGAAGAGAAAGAGGTGTTATTAGGGATGCGATAATAAATTTTTTCATTATTTAGCCTTTTAAATATAATGAGTTACAAGAGTTTAAAAGTGTGACATATAAAGCTGAATTTAAGCTGAAATATGTTTCTAATTTGCTAGCCTAGACATAATGACGCCCCCAAAGTGCTAACCTCCAATATAGTGGATAAAAACGGAGATTATGCCCTAGAGGCTTACGCTGCGGGGATTAGTCAAATTCCCAATTTTTTCGTTATTTGTTTTTTACCATAGAGTAGCTATGTAAAAAACAAATGCCTTGAACTTGGAAACTTGGCGTTGCCTGAATTTATGGGACTAATTTAGAGCTTCCTTTAAGTTTACTTATCGTAAGCACTGTAACAAATCATTCTTTATTTCTATTATCTCAACGCCACTACTTTTCTGAGAGAACTGTATGGCTAGAAGTTTATTAATCGTTTCTTCCAACAAAACAGACGTAACTCCGCCTTGTGCCTTTAGCATGGGTAGTGTCTTTAACGCTACGTTTTCTCCCCAACCTTTTACTAAAGCATACTGATTTAAGGCGGCACGAATTTGTTGGTAGTTAGTGGCTTGTGATAATTGACGGATTGCTTGTTTCTGCTTTTTTTGTTTGTTAAAAACGTGTTTAATTTTTGTGACCAACATAAACAGAAAAACACTTAATAACGCCACGAACAACAAGAAAATAAAACCCAATAACCACCTATTCAAAGCTATAACAAAGGGCGGGCTTAAGTGTGTTTTTGCTAGTTTTCCTGAAATTGGCTCGAAATATTGTATTTCAATTTTTGGCAAGTTGACGAAGCCATTACTGCGCACTTTTAAAGGGATGATATAATGACGTTGATGCGTTAAGTCTGTTACCGTCTTAATTGTTTTATCTGATTTTTGTAACGGCAATATTTCGATAGCATCCGTACTCTCTAGCTGCCTGCTAAGTGGTGGCATAAATTGTTTTGCGACGCCCTTTCCTTTTACCGTAACTTGCCACTCTAGTAAGTTATGCGTTATCACCAGCCAACCTTTTTCCCAAGAATTCTTTAGAGAAATTTTTCCTACAGGCATGGTTGGTGGAACATACAAAGGCAATCGCCTGACATTCAAAGGTAACGCTTTTAGCGCTAATGTTTGCATGCGACCACTATTAGGGCGATAACGAACGCGAGGTAGTTTTAAAGCCTGTTTACCAGCAATAAATGGAAACACGGCCCACTTTATGGTAAGCGTTGTGTGCTTGTTTGATTCAATACGTTGCAGATCAAAAGCTGTAACACTGAAGCCATTCTGACTAAATATGTCAACTTCTAAGCGGGAAAAGGGGTCATCCGTTACAACCTCAAGCGTAATTAAGACCTGTTGGCGTTGCCATACTTGTTGCGAAGATTGGCTGAGTTTTACACTAATTGGTTTTTCAGCCGAAACAATACTGCTAGATAAAATAGATAGAAGCGAACAAATTAAGAGGATTATAATTTGGCTGTCTTTTTTAACAGTAGCCACCTTTCCAACCCCTCCTTTTATGTTATATTTACCGTATGCGATTACTTAGTTTGTCGCGCGATAGGATACCGCTTCGCTAATATGTACCGTTTGTATCTCAGTGCTTTGAGCCAAATCAGCAATGGTTCGGGCTAACTTAAGTATGCGATGATACGCTCTGGCTGATAGGGTAAACTTTTCTACCACCTGTGCCAATAAGTTTTCATCCGCATCACTGAGTTTGCAGTAAGCCTCAATTTCTTTATTGCTTAAAAATCGGTTCGCTTTATCTTGTCGGCTTATCTGAATAGCCCGTGCTGCTATAACTCGTTGGCGAACAGTCTCGCTACTATCACCTGTTGCTGGATTTTTTAAATCTTGATGGGATAAACGCAGCACATTGATATGTATATCAATCCGATCTAAAAAAGGTGCAGACAGCTTTGAACGGTAACGTCGTTGTTGCTCAGCCGTACATTGGCAATTACTTTTAAAATCACAATTTAAGCCCTGTGGGCAAGGGTTCATTGCTGCAATTAACTGAAAATCAGCGGGGTAAGTGGCCTGTCGAGCAGCGCGTGAAATTGTTATTTTTCCGGTTTCCAACGGCTCTCTGAGTACATCAAGCACCTTTCTATCAAACTCGGTTAACTCATCAAGAAATAAAATCCCATTGTGCGCGAGTGATATTTCACCTGGGCGAACTTTTGCGCCGCCACCCACCAAAGCAACCCCTGAAGAGGTATGATGCGGATCACGCACGGGTCGTAAGCCCCAGTTTTTCACGTCAAAACCTTGGTCACTAATGGATGCAATGGTGGCGGACTCTAGTGACTCCGCTTGGGTCATGGGTGGTAAGATGGTTGCTAATCTAGTCGCTAGCATAGTTTTACCCGTTCCAGGCGGGCCAACCATTAGCATGTTATGACCACCTGCAGCGGCTATTTCTAAAGCCCTCTTGGCTTGATACTGGCCTTTTACATCACTCAGGTCGCTGTGATATCTTGGTTTAAGTTCTGCTATTTTTGTTTGATGCGGCAGTAAGGTTTCTATTTTCGACAAATGATGACAAACCTGTAATAAATGACTGGCTGGAATAACATTTAAACCGTCAATTAAGCTTGCTTCATCAGCATTATCTGTAGATAAAAGTAAAGATCTATTTGCCAACAGTGTCGCGTAAGCCGTGGGTAAAACACCTTTCACCGAGCGTAGCTGTCCAGCTAGTGATAACTCACCAATAAACTCATAATGCGTAAGCGATTTTGTGGGGATTTGCCCAGAAGCCGCCAAAATTCCTAAGGCGATGGGTAAATCAAAACGCCCACCATCCTTAGGAATATCCGCAGGTGCTAAGTTGACGGTAATACGTTTTGCAGGAAATTCAAAATTACAGTTAATAATTGCGGCACGTACTCGATCTTTACTTTCTTTAACGGCTAGTTCTGGTAAACCAACGATAGAAAAGCTGGGTAAGCCGTTACTAAGATGCACCTCTACATCAACTTGCGGGGCATCAATGCCTTCGTTGCTGCGGCTGTAAAGTAAAGAAAGGTTCATGTAATGCTACGCATAGATAAGTCTCATCAGCTTATCAATTTATTAAACCTTGCCCAACGGCTCTCAGATGAGAGGCAAGGTTCCTCATATTGAATGCAAGTGCTACAATGCAGGATAATTAGAAACCTGTCCGAGAAGTTTTATAATTCAGCTGACATTAAACAATCTTCTTGTATCCTAAACTTATAGAGAAACCTCTGCACGAGAGATTTCAGAAAAATAATAGAGTTAATTAAAAATGGAATTTGCATTAGTTGCACTGACGGGAATCGGCCTACTACTGTTCATCTACAGTTTTCTAGCCTATATATTTGCAGGTTTTAAGCACCACCCTGTTACAGGGCTAATTTCAATGTTACCTGTTTTAAATATTGTGACGCTTCCTTCGCTTTGGCATATAACAAGTCGTAAGTTAATTTTTGGTTTTATCGGGCTATTAATAGCCGCAGGTAGCTGGATGATGGGTACTGAGCAGGGTGTCAATAATTTATTAGCTAAAATACAAGGTACCCCGACTGAAATAAGCAGTGCGGAAAGTGCCGAGCAAGCAATACAGGCCCAATTACTGAGTGACAGCAAACTACAAGGCTTGCCGAATAAAGCACTTTATAAAATGGCATTTAAGCCTGTAAAGCCCACGTTGTTAGTGACATTACAGGATAAAACGATTCAAATAATTACCAAAAACAAAGAGCAATTTGAAGGTCGTTTAATAAAGATCATCAACACCAAAGTCATTATAGAGTCAGTAGGAAATATTGAAAAGAAGATTGCACTCGATCAGATTGATAAACTTAGTGTTATGGTTAGGCAGTAAAGTAATGAATTGTTTTGTTTATCGTAGCCAGAAAAAGTCAGGCATGTACCTTTATTTAACAGAGAAAGATAATTTTTCAGAGGTGCCCGATACATTAATCAAGCTACTTGGCGAGCTTACTTTTTCATTTGAATTTGACCTAAGCGAAGATAGAAAACTGGTGCGTGAAGAATCCAAAGAAGTGATTAGAATCATTCAAGAAAATGGTTATTTTTTACAAATGCCACCGCCTAAAAGTGAGGCGATGGACATGAGTCGGCTTAATTAAAACGGGCAAACCTATTACAAGCGCTTAGTAAGGACGTTGGCCTGTAAAGTTACCCGGTGGATCATAACTACAAACCCAACTTTGGGATTTATCTTTACCTACTTTTAAGGCACAACCTACTTTGGTGGTATTTTTCCAGACCATTTGAGTGTAGTGACCACACTGTTGACCAGATTCACAACTGTTAGTGGCGTAGTTGTACCAGTCCTCTTCATCAGCCCATACTTTAACCACGTCTTTAATAGTTGTTCCTTGTACCGCTGTTTCACCGGTTGACCATGTCACTGGGCTTGCCCAGTAAAGGTTCTCCCCATGGGGTGGTGTGCCTGGCCTGTGTACCATTGTACATTTACCCGATGCACATAGGTTATTTGCCCACTCTTGCGAATATTTGGCTAATTTAGTTGACCATACTAACGGTTTTAAACCATGCTTAATTCGCACCACATTGTGTGCTTTTAAAACACCCGCAAAGCGTTGTTGGGTCGATAGTTCTGTAACTTTATGACTACCGTGTTCGCCAACATCTGTCGCGATATCGTGTGTAGAGGGTTGGTTGGGTGAGCTACATGCGGCTAATAGCGTGGCGCTCAATAATATAATTGGAGATACTTTTATATTCATTGTCAGTCCTAATTCAAATTATTTTTAGTATTTAATACTTTTTTATATTTTCTATCTAAGTCCTTTATATGATTCGTGTTAAGTCTCTTAGTTCATTCCTGTTTACATCTTATGGGTGACGGAATATTTTTTATGATCAATGTGACGCGGGCATTTTTTCAACCTCTGCTTCAATCCATGTTTTAACTTTATCATTAATTCCAGCAGGCTCCAAACCTTCTACGCTAAACGGTTTACCTAGGCTAACGGTTATTATTCCGGGATATTTTATATAACTATGACGAGGCCAAAGTTTGCCTGCATTGTGAGCTAATGGATAAACAGGGTAGCCTACGCCACCAACTGATTCTGTAGCACAATAATGCGCCAGTAACGCACCACCCATTCTGTAACGTTCGCTGTGCCCGGGCTTAACACGCGTGCCCTCAGGAAAAATACACACCCAGTTACCTTCATCAAGGCGTTGTTTACCGTTCACTTTTACTTGTTCAACAGCAGAGCTTCCTGCAGTACGATCAATAGCGATGGGTTTTACGCGTGATAATGCCCAACCAAAAAAGGGAATTTTAAAAAGCTCTTTTTTTAATACCCATGAAATAGGTGGGAAAATTGATGGGATTAGCAAGGTCTCCCACGTGGACTGGTGGTTTGCTAGAATAATTCCATTATTATTCACATCAATATTATTTAAACCAATAATATTATATTTTACGCCACAGGTAACCTTTAACCACCAAACATTAAAACCTGTCCAAGGAACTAATATTTTATAACTAATTTCTTGGGATAAAAATAATAAGAAGGGTGAAATTAACCCTGCAAGTGCTGTACTCAACGCAAAGCCAATCCAGAAAAATGTTGATCTAATATAAAGAAATAGTTTACTCATAGATTAAACGCTCTTTTCTTGCATCAGTTGCAAAATTTTCTGTAAGGCTATACCCCGATGACTAATTCTATTTTTTTCATCAGCGTCTAACTCGGCAGAGCTTGTACCATGTGTCGGCACAAAAAATAAAGGGTCATAACCAAAACCATTAGCGCCTGATAGTTCATGCAGTATGGTTCCTTCCCAGCTTGCATCAGCAATTAAAGGCGATGGATCTTCTGCATGGCGCATATAAACAATACAGCAGCGAAAACGTGCCGTGCGTTTTTCATTAGGAACGTCTTTCAGCTCCTCTAGCAGCTTGGTGTTATTTGCTTCATCGCCCCCACCAGAGTATCGGGCTGAGTAAATTCCTGGACGACCATTAAGTGCGTCTACCTCAATCCCAGAATCATCTGCCAACGCGGGTAAGCCAGTATGTTGGGATGCATTACGTGCTTTGATAATGGCATTTTCTACAAAGGTCAAACCTGTTTCGGGCGCATCCACTACATCAAAGTCAGACTGTGGAGCAACCTCAAAACCAGCACTTCCTAGTATACGAAAAAACTCGCGAAGCTTTCCTTGGTTACCACTGGCTAATATAACTTTCTTTGACATATCGTTACCTTTTTAAGCTTTCCTTCAAGGTTAATTATAAGTCGAAAGTCTTTTTGAATGAACATAAATCACGTTTTATTAAAAATAAACTAAAGAGACGACGGAATGTAAAAACACAATGCATTCAATGCATTATCGTTGATACGAGCATGACTATGAAAAATAAATTGATGGTGTTTGCATCCTAATAAAATAAGCATGCGTTAATACTGGCAAGAACGACATGAAAACTTAAACTGCATTAAGGGCCCTTAATAAAACAAGTTGATTGACAATCTAAAAATTAACTATTAATCAATAACATGGGAACATTATTATGAAAACACTATTACTAACACTTAGCGCAACTTCTCTTCTACTTTTGGGTCAATCTGCAATGGCATTTGAACAAATCAGCTCTGAGAATGGCTACGATGCTGCCTTTCAAAATGGCTGGGTAGATTCTTCAACACAAGCACAGAGCTTAGATATTTTTAAACCTTATTATCAAGCAAAGTCATCAATTGGTTTTGAGCAAGTAAGCTCTGAAAATGGATATGATGCAGCCTTTAGAAATGGCTGGGTATCGCCAGAAACAATAGCTGCTGATTCAATGGATATTGTTAAAACATCGTTTAAAACAAACCCAGAAACTATGGGTGCTAGTCGTTTTGAAGATGTACTTTCTATTGACTACTTATCGACTAACTAAGCGTTTAAATTAGTTTAATAAAAAACCAAGACTTGTTCTTGGTTTTTTATGCCTAAAATTCAACCGTTCAAGCAGAAACACGATGAGTTATTTTGACAAAAATCAAAATTAGTGCCAATATCTGAGTAGATTTACAAGGTCTTTGTAAATTCTCTACATAGGTTTTTTGCATGGTTTGTAATTTAAAGGTCACTTTTAAATTTATCTGCTCTTTTTTGAGTATTCCTCTGCTATTAAGTAGCTGCTCCACACCATCTAACCCCACAGCAAAAGAGCTGCACCTTATTAGCCATCCTAGCTACCACACCCTTCATAAAGTCAATGCCTTAATGCCACGTGCTGTAAAGTGGTATAGCGATGTTGAAAAGTCACTACGCTCTCAAGGCAGAGCATTAACAAAGGCAGAAACCGTAGAAGCTAAATCTCTTGGTGTAAAAATGCCCGATTTAATTCGTGTCGTAGTATTGGATAAATTTCCTGAACCCGATAAGCATGCCTCAGGTGATCACTTTGAAGGCGCGCGTGCGATGGGCAATATCATTATGATTAAGCCACGCCACAAGAATGACTCTACCGTGTTGTGTCATGAGCTTGTACATATCGCACAAAAAGATCGCATGGGAGGCTTAAAAGAATTTCTCAAACAGTATGCGATTGAACGCGAAGTCTTGGGCTATTCTCGCTCTTTATTAGAGACAGAGGCTTATGCTTTACAACACGAAATTCCCTCGAATTAATCACTCCTGACACAACGCTGTCAGGAGCCCCCTCGTATACTTGCCTTACCACATAACTTTTATGTGACAACTTTTTGTAAAAATGAAGAGGATAAGATAATGAGCGATACAGCAAACAAAAACCCAATTAACCCCATGAAACAGCACGGTGCTTTTAGCTGGAATGAATTAACGACAACGGATATGGAAGGCGCTAAATCATTTTATCAAAAAATGTTTAATTGGCAGATGGAAGATGTCAGTGGCGATGATATGCCTTATATGATGGCAAAAATAGCCGATCAACAAGTTGCTGGCTTCATGCCAACACCACCAGAAGCAAACGGCATGCCACCTATGTGGGGTGGCTACGTCACCGTTGATGATGTAGATACAAGCGCAAAACAAGCGATTGAGTTGGGTGGAACAGTTTTATTAGAAGCGCGTGATATTCCTGAAGTGGGACGTTTTTGTGTGATTAGTGACCCCCAAGGTGCTACGCTTAGTTTGATCACCTACTTTGATAAGAGCTAATGAATGGTAAGCCCCGCAACAGCTTCATTTGAAAATATGCAAATAGCCAGTACGTTTGATGGTTATCCCGATTATATAAGTAAAAAACTACTTGTACTTCGACTGCTAATCTTTGAGGTTGCTGAAGAACTAGACATTAATGACTTAGAAGAAACGCTTAAGTGGGGTGAGCCAAGCTATGTTAGCAAGCAAGGGAGCACGCTAAGACTAGCTTGGAGAAAATCACACCCTCAGCAATATGGAATCTTCTTTAATTGTAAAACTAGCTTAATTGAGACATATAAAGAAATCTATCAAGATCAGTTTAAATATGAAGGTAACCGCGCCATTGTGTTTGAACAGTCAGAGACTATTCCCGTTGATGCATTAAAACATTGCATTGAATTATCGTTAACTTATCACAACATAAAACACTTGCCGATGTTGGGCGTATAAACGTATGCGACGTGCCGATCGTCTTTTTCAAATAATCCAATTTCTACGCACACGACGTGTTACCACTGCGTTTTGGTTATCAGAAAGGCTAGAGGTTTCTGAACGCACAATTTATCGAGATATTAAAGATCTAATCCTTTCAGGTGTGAATATTGAAGGTGAAGCAGGTATTGGCTATGTGATAAGGCGCGGGTTCGACCTGCCACCCCTTATGTTTAGCGAAGAAGAAATCAAAGCATTAACATTAGGAGCCCGAATTGTAGAAAGCTGGGCAGATCAATCATTAGCAACAGCGGCTCAAAGTGCGCTAAGCAAGATAGAAACCGCCCTGCCAGATCACTTAAAAGAAAGTCTAGGCAACACCTTATTGTTCTCCCCTTTATCGCGCATTACCCCAGAAATTTCTACCACCATGGCAGAGATTCGCTATGCAACTGATAACAACCGCAAAGTTAGTCTCCAATACCGTCGAGCTGATGGACAATCCTCTGAAAGGATAATATGGCCGCTTGGGTTATTTTTTTGGGGGGCTACTTGGACGATCGGCGCATGGTGTGAAATGCGTAACAACTTCCGTGTGTTTCGGCTCGATAGAATCAAAAGCATGGTTGTATTAGATAAAAGCTACCCAGAGGAAAAAGACAAAAGCTTGCAGGCTTTAATTAATAACGAAAAAGACTGCGGGCTAAGCTGAGTTTAAGACGGATGTGACAAAAGTTTTTATTTATGAGTTAATGTAATTATTCAGAACAGATCATCAAATAATTTGGAGAATACTCGCATGTCAAAAGTAATAACGATTATCCTTGCTGCAATCACGCTTGCCTTAATTTTCGGTATAGGTGTTTATAATAAAATAGTCAGTGGCGATGAAAACGTTACTGCATCATGGTCTGAAGTGGTCAATCAATATCAACGTCGTACTGATTTAATCCCTAACTTGGTTAAAACGGTAGAAGGTTTTGCCGCACAAGAAAAGGACGTGTTAACCAGCGTAGTTGAGGCACGTGCAAAAGCCACCCAAACATCCATCAATGTTACCCCTGAGTTATTAAATGATCCCGCCAGCTTTCAAAAGTTTACTCAAGCACAAGGCCAACTAGGTTCTGCATTAAGTAAGTTGTTAGTAACGGTTGAACGCTACCCAGAACTTAAATCAGATAAGAACTTCTTAGCGCTACAAAGCCAGCTAGAAGGCACGGAAAACCGTATTGGTGTTGCTCGCTCTCGTTATGTAAACACAGTAAAAGAGTATAATTTAGCTGTGCGTAAATTCCCCGGAAATTTATTTGCAGGGAGTATGGGCTTTACAACCAAGCCTAATTTTAGTGTAGCGAACGAGGCAGAAATTGCCCAACCGCCAGCGGTAAATTTTAATAAAACAGCTCCTGCTCAGTAACTCGCATACAAATACATGCAAAAAAGCCACTCACTGTTGCTAGCCTTTTGGTTTAGTTTTTTCACACTAGTTTCTAGTGTGGCGTGGGCTGATTTACAAAAAATCCCACCTTTAACAGAGCGTGTAACAGATTTAGCTGGGATGCTCAATAGTGATCAGAAAGGCCACTTAGAACAAATTCTCAATGATTTAGAAAAAACCAAAGGTAGCCAAGTTGCCGTATTAATTGTTCCTACCACTCAACCTGAATCAATTGAAGGTTATTCTTTGCGCGCTGTTGAAGCGTGGAAATTAGGACGCAAAGGTGTTGATGATGGCGTACTTTTGCTCATTGCAAAAGATGATCGGAAAATTCGTATAGAAGTTGGCTATGGCTTGGAAGGTGCGATTACGGACCTTTCCGCTGGGCGCATCATTCGCGAATACATTACGCCAGAGTTTAGGCGTGGGCGGTTCTATGAGGGAACACTGACAGGCGCAGACCAGATTATTAATTTAATTAAAGGAGAGCCGCTTCCCGCACCAAGCTCATCGCAAGGAACGAATACGGGTGATGCCGACCCCGGGTTTATCTTTTTTGTGTTAGTTGCCGCGAGCACCTTTTTAGGGCAATTTTTAACGCCGCTATTGGGGCGTTTAATCACGGTTACGTTATTAACGGTGGCGGGTTCTGGCATTGTTTGGCTAGTGTCGCAAAGTCTATTTATGTCAATGTTAGCCGCTTTGTTTATTGGTTTATTTACCTTCTCTGCCACTGGCGCTCGTAGCAGTAGCTATCGTGACGGCGACGGTTATGGTGGTGGTTTTGGAGGTGGCTTCAGCGGTGGTGGCGGAGGATTTGGAGGCGGTGGCGCGTCGGGTGGTTGGTAATGAACGTTAAACGAATTTTCACACACCTGTTCTACCCTGGCTGGTGGTTACGCCGAGACTTTCCACCTACTGAACTGGAAAAAATTGAAGCGGCGATTAAACAATCTGAATCAACCCACAGCGGTGAAATTCGTTTTGCTATAGAGAGTGCGCTGCCCTTAAAAGCACTGTGGAATAACGAGACACCCACAGAGCGAGCGATTGAAGTTTTTTCACTATTGCGAGTCTGGGATACAGAGGATAACAACGGTGTTTTAATTTACTTGCTCTTGGCAGATCGGAAAGTTGAAATAACAACAGACAGAGCGATTAATAAAGTCGTAGATTTACAACAATGGCAAAGAATTTGTCGGTTGATTGAAGATCATTTTAAAAAAGGCGAATTCAGCCAAGGTGTGGTTAAAGGTATTGATGAAATTAGTGTGCTTTTAAATACCCACTTCCCTATTGCAGCAGACGATATCAACGAACTTTCGAATAAACCTGTTATTTTGTAAACCTCAAGATCATCTTTTAGTGCTTCCTAGAAAAATACTCTCCGCCTCCAGAATTATGGGACTTAACGAAGCCCTAATTAAGTCGTCACTATAAGAATTAATCTGAAACTCGCAAATATAAGAACTAACCGCTATAATGTCCCGTTTTGCGAAGATTAGGTATTAACATGTCTAAAGCTGTTATCGGAGTAGTAATGGGGAGCAATAGCGATTGGCACATCATGTCAAAAGCTGTTGAGCAATTAGAAGCATTTGGTATTGCGCATGAATACAAAGTTGTCTCAGCACACCGCACCCCCGACCTCCTTTTTGAATACGCAAGCTCTGCAAAAGAGCGGGGCTTAAAAGCGATTATCGCAGGTGCAGGCGGTGCTGCACATTTACCCGGCATGTTAGCTGCCAAAACGACAATACCGATTCTAGGTGTGCCCGTTCCTTCGCGTCATTTGAACGGTATTGACTCTTTACATTCCATTGTGCAAATGCCAGCAGGCATTCCTGTAGCAACATTTGCAATTGGCGAAGCCGGTGCCACCAACGCCGCTTTGTTTGCACTATCCCTACTCGCTAACACAGATGATGGATTAGCTGAAAAGCTTGATGTATTTCGAGAAGCTCAGAAACAAACTGCCATGAATATGAAATTACCACCAGAGTAAGCTATGAAACCATTGTTACCCGGATCAACCTTAGGCATGCTCGGCGGCGGACAGCTTGGCAGATTCTTTACAATGTCTGCGCGCTCTATGGGCTATAAAGTGATTGTTTTAGAACCTGACCCAAACAGCCCTGCTGCTCAGTTTGCAGATGAACATATTATCGCGGCCTATGATGATGACGCGGCACTAATAAAGCTAGCAGCTAGCTGTGATGTTATCACGACAGAATTTGAAAATATTCCTGCGGACGTGCTTAATAAGTTAAGCAAAACCTGCCCCGTTCACCCATCAGCCAGCGCTTTAGAAAAAGCACAAGACCGTATCGTCGAAAAAGCATTTATTTTATCCTGTGGCTTATTGCCTGTGCCTTATGTAACGATAGAGGCCAAGTCTGATATTTCAACGGCACGTGCAGAGCTAACATTTCCTGCTATTTTAAAAACAGCACGGTTTGGCTATGACGGCAAAGGCCAGCAAACGATACAATCAGCGGATGATATTGAAGCCGCATTTATGCAAGCTAATCAAGCACCTTGTGTGCTTGAGCAGTTTATTGATCTCGATTGTGAAATTTCGGTGATTTTAGGGAGAAATGAAAAGGGAGATTCCCAATGCTTGCCCATCGCTGAGAATATTCATAAAAATGGCATACTCTACCAAAGCCTAGTACCTGCCCGCATCGCCGATAATATCGCACAAGCAGCACAAGCTGCAGCAAAAAGGCTGGCTGATAAATTGGATTACATCGGTGTATTAGCCGTTGAATTCTTTGTCACCAAACAAGGTGCATTATTAGTGAATGAGATGGCGCCACGCACGCACAATAGCGGACATTATAGTGTCGATGCCTGTGTAACATCACAGTTTGAACAACAAGTACGCATGATTTGTGGGCTTCCATTTGGTGACACTCGCTTGCTTAGCCCTGTAGTAATGACTAATATGCTTGGTGATCTTTGGGGTGATGATAATAGTCAATCACCACACTGGGATAAATTACTAGAAAGTCATACAACTAAGTTACACTTGTATGGTAAAAAAGAAGCCAGAATTGGGCGTAAGATGGGGCATTATTGTACGCTTTCTGATAACTTAGCATCAGCAAAAGAAGAAGCAGATAAAATTTTCAACGTGCTCTCTGCATAATTATTAACACCATAAACCACTATAAAGGATAAAATCATGGACATTAATGTATTAGTAAAAGCCCACTCAGGTATCGCCTATCTTGCGTTACTCATTTATGTCGTTAGAGGCATTATGATGTTAGCTGGCTCCAGCCTTACAAATTCACGTGGTGTTTTAGGGCTTTCGTCCGTGATAACACTGGCCTTGTTTGGCATGGGTGTTTTTGTTGCCCTTGAAAAGCAGTTAAGTTTTGCTGATGGTTTTGTGCTGACTAAAATCATTGGCCTGTTACTGTTTGTTGCCTTTGGCGTTGTTGCGCTTAAACAAGGCTTATCAAAACCCATTGCTAGTATTTTATGGTTATTAGGTCTAGCCGCGTTTGCTTATACATACTTGATAGCAACCCATAAGTTAGCGCCACTCTTTTAGAAGATAACAACCATGTTAGATGCAAAGCAACTTGCGAAATACCGCAAAGATATCATTTTTTCAGAAGTGCTGTGTGATCAACCCTTAAATTTCAACAGTACTTGGGGCATCTTTTCTCCACGAGAAGTTGATGCCGGTACGCAGCTCCTCATGAAATATATGAAGATTAATCCAGATGATGACTGCTTTGATCTCGGCTGTGGTTACGGCCCGATTGGTTTAACCATGGCAAAACTTGCTCCTAATGGGCATACTTTATTGGTTGATAAAGACTTTATGGCGATTGAATATTCCAATAAAAATGCGGCTATAAATCATATTAAAAACGCTCAGGCTCAGCTTAGTAATGGCTTTCAGCATGTTGACGATGTACTAAAATTTAACGTTATAGCCTCTAATGTACCTGCTAAAGTCGGCAAAGAAATGATGTCATTAATGCTACATGATGCACATCAAGCCTTAAAAGATGATGGCCGTTTATACTTGGTCACCGTTAATGGTTTACGACAGTATATGAAGCGAAACCTCAAAGACATTTTTGGGAATTACAAAAAACTTAAACAAGGTAAAGCTTACACAATACATCTCGCAACAAAAGCTTAATAAAGATGAGAGATGCAGATGACCAAATTACTTTTTTTTACAGTTGTGATCCAGAGCTAGAAATTTTTAAACTTATTGGTGAATCCATTGTCAATGAAGAACACTTCTTAATTAATTTTTATGATGAGTTTGTCGTTGATATCTATATGTTGTTGGATCGACCAAAATCTAAGTTTATTGCGATCGACTGGGATAACACGATTAGCGCCGATAAGGAGTTCTTCTTAAAACTTATTAAAAAATTACAAAAAGCAGGATACCCCCCATTTGTTTGCACCTTGCGCGCACCCGATAAAGAAAATATCAAAGAAATAAAAGGTGTACTCGAAGAAACCAATATTGCTATTTACTTAACCGACGGAAAGCCAAAACGTAAATATATGAAAGAACTGGGCATAAACGTTCACTTATGGATTGATGATTTTTATCCCGGCATCTGTGCTGACACCTGCAAAATGCTAGCAAGGAATAAAATTCTATGAGCTTAAACAAAGCGGTATTAACGATGAAGTGATTCACCAGTTTATTGCCGGTGATTACGAACAGATTCATTGTGAGAAGTGTGAAATGACATTCCTTACTAATGTATATAAGTTTGATGATAACCACGTATTGCTTGAAAAACGCTCATTGGGTTTAGAGTACTATTGTGGTGCTATTCATCATAAAGGCCTAAGCAAAGCCCCAAATATTCACCGTGTGGGTATTTTAGACGAAGAAAATAATATTGTAGAAAGCCCCAGCCAAGAAGTGATTTATTCAGGCGATGAGACAGAGTTACGATTTATTTACGTGATGGAAAAATTACAACACTTGGATGAAAGCGATAGTGCTTTCTTTGATAAGTGTATTCATAGCTTAGATTGGAAATCAGAACAAGATAGAGAAGAAATACTTGCCGGAGTGACTAAACGCTACAACCCCGAATTAGCCAAAGATATCCTAAATTTATACTACTTTTACAAAAAGCATGAAACGGTGCTCGCTTGGGATTTACATGGCGATAATTTAATGCAACGCATTAATAGTAATGAAATTGTTATCCTTGACCCCTACACACGTAGAGCCTAGACCTAGGCTTCACGCACTTAATCCTCAATAAAAACTTCCATCGCATCATTTAAAAAAGCCCAGCCTTTATCGCTAGGCCAAAACCGACCTCCTTTTGATTTCAGCAAACCTTTTTGGCTAATTTGTGCTAGTTTTTTCTCGACAACGGCAAAGTCCAGTCGTGTACGCTCTGAAAATAACTCGGCCGAAAAACCATTTTTCAAGCGTAATGCGTTTAACATAAATTCAAAAGACCGATCTTTTTCTGCAACATGATGCGTAGATGAACGCGGTGTGTTTAACATCGCTTGCTTCATATACTGTTCTGGGTGACGTACCTTTAAATGTCGAATAATACTACCATCAGGCATACTTAATTTACCGTGCGCACCCGCACCAATACCTAAGTAATCACCGTACTGCCAGTAATTGTTGTTGTGATGGCATTGGTACTTAGGTTTTGCATAAGCCGAAACTTCGTATTGAGAAAAACCAGCCCCAGCCAATAATCTTTGCCCCCCTTCTTGTAACTCCCACAACAACTCATCATCTGGCAATACAGGTGGCGCATGATGGAATAAGGTATTCTCCTCTATGGTGAGCTGATACCAACTTAGGTGCTGAGGTGAGCAATCAATGGCTTGTTGAAGGTCATCTAAAGCTTGTTGCATTGACTGTTGCGGCAAGCCAAACATGAGGTCTAAATTAAAATTATCAAAGCCCGCTTTTTTCGCAATAGTCGCGGCATCTAATGCTTCTGATGAATCATGAATGCGACCCAGCGCTTTTAACTTAGCGTTACTAAAACTTTGGATGCCAATTGAAAGACGGTTGATGCCTGATTCTCTATAAGCACTAAATCGTTCTTGTTCAAAGGTGCTTGGATTTGCCTCTAAAGTGATTTCCATATTAGGGCGGATTGGTAAGCGCTCACGCAACCCCGACATCAATAGTTCAATGGCCTGTGCAGAAAATAAACTGGGAGTTCCACCACCGATAAAAATGGATGCTATGGGTCGCCCCCAAATATGAGGCAATTCCGATTCTAAATCTTTCAATAGTGCTTTTACATAGTCAAACTCCGGAACATCATTACGTGCTTCATGTGAATTAAAATCACAATAAGGACACTTTTTAATGCACCAAGGAATATGAATGTATAAGCTGAGCGGGATAGGCTTCATGGCTTATTGAATCGTGTTACTTAACTTAACAAAATCTTCAACAGTTAAGGTTTCTGCACGGGCGCTGGGGTCAATATTTAAGTGTTCAATAGCCTCATTACTGATCAACTTTTTAAGATTATTGCGTAAGGTTTTACGACGCATTGAAAAGGCTTGCGCAACAACCGATGCTAACTTTTTCTCATCATCTGCTTTATGCTCAAACACCTTCCGAGGGATTAGCCTTAATATGGCTGAATCAACTTTGGGTGGAGGCGAAAAGGACTCTGGCCCCACGAAGAATAAATATTCTGTCTCACAGTAATACTGCACCATTACCGATAACCTTCCGTAAGTTTTACTACCAGGCTTCGCGGTTATTCTTTCCACCACTTCATTTTGTAGCATAAAGTGCATATCAGATATTTGTGAAGCAGACTCCAAAAGGTGAAAAATTAAAGGCGTAGATATATTGTAAGGAAGATTTCCAACAACCCGAAAGACCGCATCTTTTGCCAACTGCTCAAACTCAAAAGCCAGCGCGTCTTGTTCGTGTATTTGTAATGAGGCAAGATTCTTAAGTTTCAAACGTGCAATGACATCACGGTCAATTTCAACAACGTGTAACGTTGATAAAGCCTCTAAAAGAGGAAACGTAAGCGCACCTAAACCTGGGCCAATTTCAACAATATTGTCATTCGTTTGAGGATTGATTTCGTAAATAAGTTTTTTTATAACACCTTGATCATGCAGAAAATGTTGTCCGAAACGTTTTTTTGTTTTGTATTTTTGCATAATTATATTCAGTGTTTATTTATCTTAGGAACAAAAAAGCCCCCATTTCTGGAGGCTATTATACCAATTTACTGGGTTGTTATTGGCGTATCTTTAGTTCAACCCGTCGGTTTGATTTTCTTCCTGCTGCGGTTTGATTATCAGCGATAGGATTTTGATCACCATAGCCTTTAGCAATAAGTCTGCTTGCTTCAACACCTTGTTTAATCAGATGAATCATCACACTATTGGCTCTACGTTGAGAAAGCGACTTATTGACTGCACTTCCACCTTGGTTATCCGTATGACCGGATATTTCAAGTTGCAAGCCTGTATTTTTCTTAATAGTGACTGCCGCCGCATCTAAAATAGGAAGTGACTCTGCAGTTAAGCTTGAAGAACCTGTAATAAAGTTAACACCTTCTAAGGTTATCTTTTCAGTAGCCCCACACCCAAATTCATTAACCATTGAGCCTGCCGTAGTGGTAGGACACATATCAGATGCATCTGCCACACCGTCTTTATCTGCATCATCAATGTTAGGGCAACCTTCAGCATTCACATCACTACCAGCAGGAGAACTTAAGCATTTATCTGAATGATCTAAAACACCATCTTTATCGCCATCAGCGGTAGCATCTGATAATTTTTTCGCTAAATCATCGTTGGCAGCACCTAATTTTTTGCATGACTCTTTTAAGCCGTTTAACTCATTATTGCTTGCCTCTAAGTCTGCTAAAGACTTATTTTTTTCAGCATCAAGGTTAGCTAACTTACTTTTTAAATCAATAATTTCTGAGTTACAAGAATCTACGGCAGCTGCGCTATTTGCTAATTTGCTTTCTGCTTCAGCTAGTTTTGCCTTTAACTCTGCACTGCTATCGTTCAACAGTCTATAAGCAGCTTGCAAAGCAGTAAGCTCAGTCGCTGATTGGCCTAATGCTGATAGCTTATTTTTAAGTTCAGCATTTTCGTTATTACGGGCCTTGTAAGCACTTTGTAAAGCGACTAACGCTGTTGCAGACTGACCTAATACATTTAGCTTTCTTGCTTGTGAACCAGCATTAGCCTCTAAACTACCCATTTTAGATTGTAAGGTTTTATTCGCATTGCTTAATTCTGCTAACTGCTTTTTAAGCTCTGCATTCTCATCGTTACGGGCTTTATAGGCACTTTGTAAAGCGGTAAGCTCAGTAGCTGATTGTCCTAATGCGGTAAGTTTTCTCGCTTGAGAACCAGCACTTGATTCTAGAGCACCAAATTTCGATTGTAAGGTTTTATTCGCATTGCTTAATTCTGCTAACTGCTTTTTAAGCTCTGCATTCTCATCGTTACGGGCTTTATAGGCACTTTGTAAGGCGGTAAGCTCAGTAGCTGATTGTCCTAATGCGGTAAGCTTTCTCGCTTGAGAACCAGCACTTGATTCTAGAGCACCAAATTTCGATTGTAATGATTTATTCGCATTATCAAACTCAGTAAGTTTTTCTTTTAATGCGGCGACTTCATCGTTACGTGCTTTATAAGCACTTTGTAGTGCTGTTAGTTCAGATGCCGACTGCCCTAAAGCGTTAAGTTTTCTTGCTTGTGCGCCAGAACTTGATTCTAAAGCACCTAACTTTGACTTTAATGACTTGTTCGCGCTATCAAAGTCTGCTAACTCAGCCTTTAGTTTAGTTATCTCCTCTTTGCTTGCATTTACTGCGCTTGCGGCCTTTTCTTCTAACGCCTTTGCTTTTTGCTCAAAACCAGCTACTTGATCAGAATTTGCGCTTTGTTCTTTTGTGAGCTTCTCAATAATGATGCGGCTATCTGCCAGTTGATTTTGAACATCGGCCAATGTTTGTTGTATTTCTGTAATTTTCTCTTTAGAAGCAGCTGCAGCTTTATCGTAATGCTGCTGCAAAGTAAGCAGCTCACCTTTTACGCTATCATCACATTTAACGGGTGCAACAGGAGCCGCCGCTACTGGAGGCATTGGAAACATGATCGGAGCAGGTGGGGGGCTATTAAAAAATGGGCCTAAGGGAGGTAACGGTAGCGAAGGCATTGGCGTAGCGACCATTTTATTCGCTATGTTTTCAGGGACTGGTACGCAGTCGGCCCACATAATAGGCGCTTGAGTATTCCAAACAGCAGGTGGGGGCGGTGCTTGCAGTCCAAAATTATTAAAAAAGGGAGGGGATTCAGCGGAGCTTTGCTGGGCTAATAGGATTAACAGCGTACTAGCAAGTAATGTTTTTAGCGGTTTTTTCATTGATCTTCTCCAGGTAAAATAATTAATTATAAAGCTTTTGACTAGTCAAAAAGCTCGTCAAAAGTGCACTTACGGTTGCTAGCCTTTTCCACCCATCAAAAAATCTCTGCGTGCTGCTGCAATAGTAATCGTAAAGCCAGCAATGACATCAATAAACGACATCACTGCCAAAAACAAAAACGTTGAATTGCTCTGATCCCCGACACTCCAAGGAAAAATCATCCACACGACCAAGTAAGCGACAAATGTAATCGTAGATAAAGTGTGGTCAACGATTGAAATACTGGTTGTTCTTGTTGATTTAAATAACTCAATATAGAGCGTAACCAAGCCCAACAAAACAACAATATCACCCCATGTAGGCTTCCAAACTGAGCCTGATGGCAAACCTATATGATGAACCACATGATTTAGTTTTTCAGGAAGTACGCCAAACTTGTGTCCTACCCAAAAGCCTATTAATAGAAACGCAAATAAAGGAATATATTTAAAAATGGCCATGCCATTACCTATTCTTATCGAGTGCCCATTCTATGGGTGTTAGCGATATCAAGCAACTTTTACAATACTTCTATCAAAAATGCTATTAGAAAACCCTCTAATTGACTTGATTATAACGACTTTTTGGTGATTGTCCGCAAGTGGGTAAAAATTATCCTATTCGGGTTGCGAAGCACACCTTCCATAAATATGTAGATATAAATAACGTAAGATTAAACGATGGGGTGCTGAGACAAATAAAGGATTGTTTGCCTGCTAGCCCTAGTGACATGGGCTTCTCTCTTTGTCCTAACACACCTTCTAAGCCTTGATCACATAATCATGTGTTATTTCAGCGGTTTTACCCAGCATTATCGAGGCAGAGCAGTATTTCTCCGCCGAGAGTTCTATTGCGCGTTGCACCCGTTTTTCAGATAAATCATTGCCATTGATGATGAAATGCAAATGAATTTTAGTGAATACCTTTGGCTCTTCACTTGCACGTTCTGCACTTATTTCAACCTCACAATCAACCAAACCTTGTTTGCTTTTCTTAAGCATTGAAACCACATCAAAAGATGCACACCCCCCCAAACCAAGTAACAGCATTTCCATTGGGCGGATGCCTAAGTTTCTACCACCAAATTCTGGTGGGCCATCCATAACAACAGAATGTCCGCTACCAGATTCACCCACAAAGCTCATATTATCTAGCCATTTTACACGTGTCTTCATACGGCTGATAATTCCTTTTCTATCGCATCCATTAATAGTCCTGAAATATTGGCAGAGTAAATCTTGTCCAATTCTCGAATACAGGTCGGGCTGGTAACGTTTATTTCTGTTAAGTAGTCCCCAATCACATCTAAGCCGACAAACATCAAGCCCATTTCTTTTAATACTGGGCCAACTTTAGCGCAAATTTCAAGCTCACGCTGGGTGAGATCGCGCCCTTCTGAGCTTGCACCTGCAGCTAAATTACCGCGCCCTTCGCCTTCTGCAGGAATACGTGATAAACCATGTGGAAATGGCGTGCCATTAATCATTAAAATACGCTTATCACCTTTTTTAAAATCAGGTAAAAACTCTTGCGCCATTATGGTTTGCGTACCATTTTGGGTAATCGCTTCTAAAATTACATTACGATTAGTGTCTCCTTCTCGTACTTGAAAAATCATCGAACCACCCATGCCATCCAGTGGTTTAACAACGATATGCTTTAGCTCTTCCTGAAATGCTTTAATCCGTTCCATATCGCGGCTGACTAAGGTCTTGGGTGAGCAATCAGGAAACATGGCAGTAAACAGTTTTTCATTTGCTGATCGAATACTGGCAGGGCGGTTAACAATTAAGCAGCCTCGTTTTTCAGCCAGCTCAAGTAAGTAGGTAGTATAAATATACTCCATATCGAAAGGTGGATCTTTACGCATGAGCACGGTCGATAACTCATGCAACGGCTGAGTAATTTCTTCGCCCAATTCATACCACCCAGCGGGATCATCCTTAACCGTAACCGGAAACATTTTGGCAAATACCACGCCGTCCTTTAAGAACAGGTCACCTTGCTGAAAATAATACAGATCATACATGCGGCGTTGCGCCTCTAGCATCATAGCAAAAGAGCTATCTTTTTTAATTTTGATGGCGTCGATTGGGTCCATAAGAACCCCGAGACTTATTTTATTGCTCATGATTACCCTTAATTTTTGTCATGTAATACACCAGAAATACAGATGTCATATTCAGACACATTCTCATATTTTTACTGAAATTGGTATAACTATTAGTTATTTTAGCTATGTGTGATATGTAACACCATAAAATCAATGCAAAAAAAAAGCCCGCCAAAATTGGCAGGCTTTTTAACGTTACGTTTATCTACTGAACAGTAATCGTACGTCTTGTTACACCGGTATTACCGTTACGGTCAGTGGCACTGTAATAGATATAATAAATGCCTGCTGTGGAAACACTAACCGCTGTGCTATCAATAACAATGGCACTTGATAGATCTCCATCTGTTGTATCCAGCGCTGTTGCACTTAATGAACCGTCAATTGGCAAAGGCGTATTTATTGGATGAATAATATCACCACCATTTAAAGTAATAACAGGAACATCATTATCCTTAACAACCACCGTTCTAGTCGTGGTAACCGTTTTGCCTTTATCATCAACGGCTACATACACAACAACGGTAGTACCAGTAACACTTGTATCGGGCGTCCCATAAACCGTAACACCTAACGCACCGCCTGTTTGTGTTTCAGCCGTTGCGCCGTATTCAACATAAGTTTCACCTACATTCAAAGAAATGGTTGTCGCTTTACCGTCTTTATAACCACCATTCAGTATGATGCTTGAGCCCAATGTATTACCAGCGTCATCTTGATAGAAAACTGGTAACTGTGTGCTTATTGGCCTTTCTGTGGTTTTATTTGTCGTTATACTAATGTAGAAGCCAGAATCATCAATACCAACGTTATTATCCGTAAGCTTAAAATCATTGTTTGGGCCTGTTTGAATACTCACTTTTCCTGAATCATTAATAATATAATCAAGGCCTTGTACCGCACGAACTCCATCAATGGTTACTGCATACCATTTATTCGTTGTAGTACTGTTTTGAACGGATCCTACAACACTACCTGTTACTGACTCTACAATCCGAACTACAGGTGGCTTAGTCTCTGGCGTAGTGAGAGGAGGTGCTCCTGCAGGATCATCCGTACAAGTTCCCCATGTACCGTATGGGCTTAGTCGATTGGGTGGCTCACTATCACTTTTCACATCTGCTGTTAATACAGGTAAAGTGAATTCTGTACGCTCAAGATATTCTGTACCACTAACTATTGTCGATGCTTCAATCGCTTGATCAGACCACCACGCTCTACTTTTAGGGTAAACAACCTGTACAACAATTTTACCACTTTCATCGGTTACGCCAGAACCGGTAACTGCTGCATCATGTGTTGGCTCTAACTTGCCGTTGCCGTTTATATCTTCACCAGAATCTAAATTACCATCGTTATCAAAGTCTTCTGAAGGACATGTATCTGCAAGTACTCGAACCCACTGTTTATCGTCACCATCTTCGATGTATCTCAAATAACCTTTATGGTACTTAGTTGGTGTAATTGTAAAATCAATTTTTTGATCTTTTATTGGATTGCCTGCACTATCTGTAACAATAACACCGTACGTTTTCGTATAAAAAACTTCATCAGCTGCTACAAGGTGATCATGACCTAAAACAATACGTAGTGCTTTACCACCAACTGTCAGCCTAATTTCATCAGCAATAGCTGGTGCACTTTGTACATAGGTTTTAATTACCACGCCATTTTTAGCGCTTGAAGCATCACCAGCGGTGTACGATACCGTTGCACGGCCAAGAGAGTCTGTAATTGCAGATCCTTGGCTTAATGAACCGTTAACCGTATCTTCAAGATTAAAAATAATGGTTTTATTTTTAACGGGGTTATCAGCTAAATCACGAATTTTTGCAACAATCGTACTGCTTCCTTTTGGGGCAATTAGTTTAGGGTCGGCTTGAGTATTGAGATAACTAGGTATTGTCGCAACAAACTCACCTTTTAATGAGGTAGATAATCCATCAGGTGTGGTAACTGTTACCACTGTTTGACCTGCTTTAGCTGATGAAATTGTAAATGTTGCTTTACCGTTAGCATCGGTTGTAACCGTTGCAGTTGATAAAATACCACGAGTTGCATTAATGCTTATTTCTTTACCCGCTTGTACGACTCCATTGTTTTTCCATTCGACGGTTAAAGTATTATTAGCACCTACAGATACATCATCTAAATTACCTGTTAAGGTAAACTCATCACCTGATATTTTTACCTCTTTAATAAACTCTGCACCGAGTGCTTGAGCCGTAATTTTATCATCACCACCTACTGTGCCTGTGAGCGTAAACTCTATTTCACCCTTTGCATTTGTTTGACCTGTAGTTGATATATCATTACCATTTGTCGAAGTTAGTACTACATCTTTATAAGCAAGTGGTTTATTGCCACTGTCTTTTAACTTTAGGACATAAGGAAGTGTTTTATTAAACGTAATTGCTTCAGGGCCATCAATAATTACAGATGTTCCAACAACTTCAACTTGAATTGTTTGAGTCAATGAGCCTGAAGAAGCTGTTACAGTTAATGATCTATTTGCGGCAGAACCCGGCGTCAACACAGCAGTATGAACCGCACCTGTTGAAGGATTAACTTCCAAATTTGCATCTTTATCTACGCTAAAATTGACCGTTGCACCCTTTAACAAATTATTATTTGCATCTTTAGTAACAACAGAGATAGTTACTGGGTTTGTTCCTGCAGACTGCAGCTCTCTCGAGCTGGCAGAAAATACAAACGAATGAGCAACAATCTCTCCCTCTCCTGGTGCAACGACTTCTTCTGCTTTAATAACGATTATCTTAATCGCTTCTGTTTTATCACCAGACTTTACAGTGACAGTCAACTCATCACCTTCTTTTGCGCCACCTAGCGTTAAAGTCGCGACATTATCTTTTACGACCAAAGTCGCATCCTTATCGACGCTAAATTTAAATTTAGCATCGTTAATCACTATATTGCTTATGTCTTTTGCAACCGCTGTGATTTTAACTGATTGGGTGCCGTCTAATGCTAACCGAGTTGAGCTTGCTGATATATTTAACGAATTTACTTCAGTTTCTTCAGTAGTCCCTTTCGTACCATCATCTGTTTTTGTATTATCTGTTGCTGCTTTATCACCCGTGCTCCCACCACCAAAGCTACTGTCACCGCCACAGGCAGCTAGAGCCATTGCAACAGCGAGTGGCGATACAATTTTTACAAAACGAGTTGTATTTGATTTTTTAGACATGGGAGAGACCTTTTTTTTTGATTTATTATTATTTTTCATTTTTTAAGTTGGGATTATTTAATAGCTAATTATTTTATTTATTGCGTCTATTCTAGTTTCTTTACCGCTTTTCTGTCAAGAAAACCCCTTGATCATCAGACGGGTGGTCGTTATTGCACTTATTTGAAAGATATTTAAGGAGTTTCAGATAAAAATCACGGTATTGCGAGGCACTACTTCCTTTGGAAGGTGTACCAACTGTACTTTTCAGCTCAGGAGCTTGTTAGGATTTGTCTCATCTTAGTAGCTTACTACCGGTTTTAAGAGAATACCTTACTTCACCAACATCGGCACTTCCTTCGGAAGGTGCTATAGCTTTAAAAGTTACTGATGACTTTGCCACAACGGTTATCAGATCACTTCGTACTGAGAGTGTCCGTTGCTTCGACCAACATCGGCACTCCCTTCGGAAGGTGCAACGATGTACTTTTCAGCTCCTAGGGGAGCTTTGAAAAGCAAAAAAAAGACCGCTTATTTAAAAATAGAGCGGCCAAAATCACATCGAAGGAAGTTTATTATTAGTAGGGTAAAGAGTTATCCATATCGAGTGTTAGCTTCTCCTACTGCTACCTGATATTGGCGTATGCCTTTAAAAATTGCTTTGGCTAATTTGTCTTGATGTTTTCTCGTCTTGAGTCGCTTCTCTTCCATCGGGTTACTAATAAATGCCGTTTCCACCAACATTGATGGAATATCGGGTGACTTCAACACCACAAAACCTGCACTTTCGACCCGATGACGTAATAGATGATTCACGCTACCTAATTCTTTTAGTACGCCGCTGGCGAGCTCTAAGCTTCTATCAATGGTGTCTGACAGTGATAAATCTAATAGCATAGAAGAGACTACGCGGTTTTTAGGTAATAAATGCGCGCCTCCCATTTTTGATTCGTAGGTGTTTTCACTATTCGCTAACCAGCGCGCTGCTTCACTTGAAGCGCCATTTTCAGACAGTATATAAACCGATGATCCTGTGAGTGAACGCACTGGGTTGGCATCCGCATGGATTGAAATAAACACGTCTGCTTTTTTAGTGCGCGCTTTTGCGATACGTTTGCGTAGAGAAACGTAATAATCACCATCTCTTATTAATACTGCTTTCATTCCCGGTTGACGATTAATATGTTTTTTTAAAAACTGTGCTATTTTTAAAACGACATCTTTTTCTCGGGTGCCTTTTTTACCCACGGCTCCCGGGTCACGCCCGCCATGCCCTGCGTCGATTGCAACCACAATTGCTTTGCCGCCCACGGTACGTGCAACCGCACTTAATGCTTTTTTAGCTTGTCTGCCGGGTGTTTTATTTTTTTCTTTTTTGTAAGGGCTGAGTGCAACTTCCAAAAAGTAGCTATCACCTTTGGTAATCAGGTTAGTTTTGGCTTTAGTTTTTTTAGCCATATCTAAAACTACGCGGAAGTCACCTTTATTACGGCTAGCTTGGCGAATATTTTTAATCAGCTGTTGCTTATTATTACGCCCGAGCTTTAATTTAGATTTTGCTTGCGTGCCTAAAAAATCAATCACGATCCGATCAGGTGAGGTTAAGGTAGAAACCTTGTGACGCACGGATTTATCCAGCTCGAAAACGAGACGACTTTTACCATCGCTGGATTTTTTATAGGTGACTGAAGTGACATTTGCACTACTGGCTCGTCCTTTAGCAAATACTTGCGGCGTAACTGTGCTTACCCCTGCAACGCCCATTGCTTGACCGAGTCTCAGTACGAAGTCTCTTCGCTTCTGACTGATACTTTTCATTTTCCCCAAACTTCTTTTTTAGTGAGTCAACCTCAATTTTTTTAAAACAAGAAGCCCTTCTTGCTTTCTTTGAGTGTTGTTCAATATTTATACAACTACTTTATATTGCTTAGTAGAACCTAATGGTAGATCTTTTTCAAGTGAATTTTACCATTAATTGCTAAGTGCATGTAATTACTTATAAAGTTAATTATTATTTTCAATAATTTCTATCGTCCTAGCTTCATCTAAATATTCGATATTTAAAATCAAGTCTGCATCGGGGAGGTAACCTTGTGCTTTTTCAGGCCATTCTATTAAACATAGCGCATCGCCAGTCCAATAGTCCCTGCCACCCATGTATTCAAGTTCTTCTGCATCTGCTAAGCGATATAAATCAAAATGATAAATGTTTCTACCTTGTATTTCATAGGGTTCAACAAGTGTATAAGTGGGGCTTTTTACGGTGCCTTGATAACCTAAGTGACGTAATAAACCACGTACCAACGTTGTTTTACCTGCCCCTAAGTCACCGTTTAAAAAAATCAAACCGCCTTTTGGAAGTTTTTCTGAAAGCTCTCCCCCGAACTTCATCATGGCTTTTTCATCAGGAATTGTAAAACGATTTTTCATAGCTAAGACTGTTTGAGATGTAATTTGTTATCATAGTCGAATGAATGCTAATGATACCACTAATAACGAGATTCTTAACCTAGCGACGCTTAATCAATGGGCACAGGAATTAGGCTTTCAACAACTTGGAGTTAGTGATATTAACCTTGCTGCAACCGAACAGCATTTAGCCCAATGGTTAGCCAAGAGTTTTGCCGGTGATATGGAGTGGATGAGCCGACACGGCACCAAGAGAACACGACCTGCTGAATTAATACCAGAAACTGTTAGTATCATTAGTGTACGGATGGATTATCGCCCGCCTGAGAATTATGATCCTGAGATGATTTTGAATCACCCTGAGCTTGCTTATGTCTCTCGTTATGCTTTGGGTCGCGACTATCATAAAATGATGCGAAAGCGCTTACAAAAGTTGGCAAAAAGAATTGAAGCGGTGCTGGTTAAAGAGAATCAAAATAACAGTGGTTTCCAATACCGTGTATTTGTCGATAGCGCTCCCGTTATGGAAAAACCCATCGCCGTAAAAGCCGGGTTAGGTTGGCAAGGTAAGCATACTAATGTGTTAAATAAAGAGGCAGGATCATGGTTTTTTTTGGGAGAAATTTATACCAATTTAGCGTTAGAGCCATCCAAAGAGCGCAATGATCACTGCGGTGATTGCACAGCTTGTATTGATATTTGCCCCACCCAAGCGATTGTTAAACCCTATGAATTAGATGCGCGCCGTTGTATTTCATATCTCACCATTGAACATAAAGGGGTAATTGCTGAGGAGTTTAGACAAGCGATAGGCAACCGTATTTATGGCTGTGATGATTGCCAATTAATTTGCCCGTGGAATCGCTTTGCGAATGTAGCCACTGATGATGGTTTTAGTATTCGACATAATCTTGATGCAGAAAGCTTGCTAAACCTATTTGCGTGGAGCGAAGAAGAATTTTTTAAAAAAATGGAAGGCTCGCCTATCAGGCGGATTGGTTTTGAGCGCTGGCAAAGAAATATCACCATCGCCTTGGGAAATGCGCCTGCATCCCAAATGATAATAGCTGCGTTAAACAAACAGTACACCGCTTCTGGTGGGGTTGTGCGTGAACATATTAATTGGGCTTTAAAAGAACATAAGCTAAATGGGTAAAAATCATCTGTTTAATAAATAAGCACTTCAGCGACTGAAAGATGCCACTTGACCAAAATTTAATCAGTTAAACTGGAAACTAATCACCCCATAGGGTAAGTTTGCAAAGTAGTTCATCAGGGCATTAACTAAAACCTGAATCCGTGACTTCACTACGGCACAGAACACAAGCTATTGATTTATCATGGGGGTTTAAAAATATCCGCTTACCTTCGGGTAAAGCTAGATTTTCTAAAATCCCGTGCTAAACCAAATAGCTTACACTCTGTTACCCGCATTGAAGTCACGGATTCAGGTAAAATAAAAGGCTAAAATAAATGAAACAATTCTTACAAAAAGGCGCGCTCTCGCTTTTTCTGATTATTAATATACTAACACCTGCATTTGCTGAGTTAGGCACTAGCAAGTTATATACGGAGACTGAAAAATCCGTTTATCAAATCCGTGTTATTAATAAACAAACAGGGAAAAAATCCAGTATTGGCTCTGGCTTTGTTGTTAGCAAAAATAATATCTTAGCCACCAACTACCATGTGGTTAGCGAGTATATTAATGATCCTGAGGTTTATTCCTTGGAATACTTATCAACCAGCGGCAAAGGCGGAACATTAGAATTGCTTGATTTTGATATTGTACATGATTTAGCCATTGTTAAATCTAAGCAGCCTATGGGTATACCATTAAAAATTTCATACCTTCCTGAAAAGGGCGCTAATCTTTTCTCTTTAGGGAATCCGATGGATTTAGGTTTTACCATTATTAAGGGTACGAACAACGGTGTCCTTCCAAGAGCCATTGATGGAAATATCTTATTTTCGGGCAGCTTAAATCCAGGCATGAGTGGCGGGCCTGCTTTAGATCAAGAAGGTAACCTTGTTGGCGTTAATGTTGCTACCTCGGGTAATAATATTAGTTTTTTAGTGCCTGCTGAATATTTAAAAGTAGTTTTAGATCGATTAGAAGGTAATGATTTTAAAACCGTGGATGATCGTTTTGCGCATAGCTCTAACCAATTGCGTGATAATGCTAAAAAAATTATTACAAAAATACTTAACAATAAATGGAGCGCAACTAAAATAGGCACATTTATCGTACCAGCAAAGTTAGATAACTCTATCCGATGCTGGGATGCGAGCCGTAAACCTAAGAAAGATGATTTATTTAAAAGTTATTTCACGCGTTGTTCTAATGAAGATAATATCTATATTTCTTCTCACTTAACCGTCGGTAGTATTAATTTCGAATACCTTTGGCTAGAGACAGATAAGCTAAGTCCAACACGCTTTTATCGCCGTTATGAGAAATCAAACAGTAGCGTAATAGGTAGTCGTGCAGGTAAACGTGATGTAACAAACTTTTCTTGTCATACCGATTTTACCAAGGTCGCTGATCGGGATTTTAAAACCACGGTTTGTCGTCGTGATTACCTTAAATATAAGGGTTTAAGCGATATGCTATTTACCACCGCTTTAGTGGGTGAAGAAGACAAAGGCTTTATCTTTAATCTTGATTTTACCGGCACTGATGCAAAAACCTCATTAATCTTATTTAAACGCATGTTGGAGACATTCAAATGGAAAAAGTAATTCTAGAAACCATCCAGCGTGGTGTTCATAGCTATCATAAAATTAAATCATTCCCCGTCACAATGGGTCGCGCGTTTGACAATGATATCATCTTACAAGATGTGACCATCTCACCGCATCACTTGGTGATAGATAAACAAGATGGCAGCTATCTGATTCAAAACCTGTCCACTGAAAATGGCTCAAGCTTAGAAGGAAAGAAACTAGGGTCAGAGGCTGAAGTGCTTGAAATTCCTGCACACTTTAAATTAAATAAATTAAAAGCACGACTACTTTCAACCGACATGCCTGTTGAAGAAACCTATGTGCAAAGCTGTAGTGGTTTGTTCTGCTTTTTTAGTAGCCCTGTTTGGGCGGCTCTATTATTTTTAGCTACCGTTGCAATTTTCTTTATTGAACGCTTTTTGGATACGCCTGTTGCAAAAGAGCCCTTGTACTATATTAGTAACGTTTTACCCTCGGTTTGGACTTTATTGGGTATCACTGTCATTATTTCTGGTATTACACGAATATCAACCCATCGCTGGGAGATCATTCCTGCCATTAGTATTGCCTCGATGGTATTTTTGGTGCCACAATTATTTGAATATTTAGGCCACTTTGTTTCTTACCTCTTTACTTCAGACTCATTCGGTAGTTGGTTACATAATATTGCTAGCTTTATGATTATTCCTGTATTACTTGCCTTATTTATTGTTAAAACAATACATACAAAATGGTTATCAGCTTTAGGTGTAGCAGCATTAGTTTACTCGCCTTTTTTAGCTTACCAAGTTATCGGTTTAGTGGATGATTTAAACTTGAAATCAGGGTTTTCAGAAATCCCAGGATATAGCCAAACATTGCTACCGAATGATATTCGCTTAAATACGACCCTTTCATTAGATGACTTTATTAAAGACGCAGATGAAGAAACATCGGACGTTATTGAGAAAATGTTAATAATGGCTAAAGAAAAAGAGGCTCGATCTTAGCAATCTCCCCAGCGTTGTTGAATGGCGGTGATGCCAGCAATCACCGCTGTTTCTGCGCGCAAAATACGTGAGCCAAAACAGATGCCCTTGATGTTATTTTCTAACATTTCATTTTCTTCATGGTCTGTAAAACCACCTTCTGGGCCAATATACAACGATATTGTTTGATCAAGGTCATGCTCAGGATCACCTACGTTTTTAAGTTGTGCTTCAGCCGTCGGCAACATAACAAGACCTAAGCTATCCGATGTCTTCTCTTTCAAGCATGTTGCTAAGCTAATCGGCTCACGTATTTCTGGTATTTTTGTTCTTCCAGATTGCTCACAAGCAGCAATAATTATTCCTTGCCAGTGCTCCATTTTTTTTGCCAAGCGGCTTGCCTTTATTTTAATAACGCTACGTTCGCAATAAAGTGGCTGAATGCTATTTATCCCAAGCTCTACCGATTTTTGAATCGCAAAATCCATTTTGTCGGGTTTTATCATTGCTAAGTTAAGTGTGGTTAAAAGTGGTGATTCACGGCTTACGTCTATAAAAGACTCAAGCTGAATAGACGACTTACGTTTATCAAAGTCTTTAATATGAGCTAAATATTCGCCGCCTCTGCCATCAAAAATGATTAGTTTTTCTTCTCTCTTAAGTCTTAGCACCTGAATGGCATGACGATGGTTTTTAACCGATAAGGCAAGCTCGTTACCTTCAGCAACTATCTTACTAAAGCTTTCATTTTGATAGAAACGAGGAATCTTCATAACTATTGTGATTTCTCATTATTATCTTTTAAATCTTGTTCGATACGCTCCAAGAGATCACCCAAACGATCAAACTCATCATTATAATTTGTATCACGCACATAAGCTGAAACGGTTGACTTGAAATCATTGGCATATTCCCCCACAAAAGGCATATCCGCAACAAGAGTGAGCGACCAAATGAGAAAGGCAATCACCATTGAAGCCCCTAGTAAGGTACCTAAACCACGAAAAATACCTGCTACAAAGTTTGTCCAAACGATTCGCCATGGGCTTGACGAGTAACGAATGAATTCTTTTAGGTTTTCGTTAGCGATGCGTTGCTCTTTATCCATGCCTTAATTCTCTTGTTCTATTTCTTAACGTCTAAGTAAAGCGATCCAGCGCCATACGTTCAAGATACTCATTAATGAAGCCGCAACATAGGTTAAAGCGGCTGCTTTTAAAATCTTTTCTACCGCTATAATTTCTTCGTCGTTAATGTAACCTTCTTTCAAAATAGGTAACGCTTTGCCAAAACTAGCATCCCATTCAACCGGTAATGTCACTAAATGTACTACCGCAGCTCCTGCAATACTAGAAAGCCCAGCAAGTATAAAGATTAAGCCTGCGCTGGGGCTGCTCGTAACAATCATCGCTATCGGCATAACCATCATAATGACAGAACCTATTTTAGAGAGCTTTTGCGCTTGTTTAACTAGGCGAGTTCGTAGCGCTAACTTATTCTCCTTTTGGTGATCTTGTATCGCATGGCCTACTTCATGTGCCGCCACGGCCACCGCAGTTAACGAATTATCATTAAAGTTTTTCGGTGAAAGACGTACAAACTTATCTTCTGGATCGTAATGATCGCCATTTTCTTCTGTTTGTTCTACACCAACATGCTGCATATCAAACCGGTCTAATAAATGTCGGGCCAGCTCACCACCCGTCCCTGAGATATGATCTTGCTTATTTGAATAGCGCTTAAATACACTCTTTGCCCACAACTGCGGGCCGAAGATTAAAACAAGAATAAAAACAATTACGATGATTATGAACATATTGCTAGTATACCAACTACTGATTACATTGGGAGAGTCGATATGTACAAGCAGAAATATAAGGGGCAGTGCCTTTGTGGCGAGATTCGTTATGAAGTGTGCAAGATCGAAAAGCAGATGGCGCACTGTCATTGCAGTATGTGCCGCAAGTTTCACGGGGCTGCTTTTGCAACCTATGGTGAAGCAAAGGTTGAAAACTTTAAGTGGTTACAAGGGGTAGATTTTATTAAAAGTTACTTACTTTCAAAGCCGCTAATGATCTTGGCGAAGTGATAGAATTTTCATTAGGGACATTAGATAGTGGCATCGAGAAAAAACCTGATGCGCATGTTTTTACTGACCATTGCGCAAATTGGTTTGAGATCACGGATGACCTCCCGCAATTTAAAGTCCCCTATAGGGGATCAGTAAATCCCACGCCTTTAGGCGGTCAGGGACTAGAATTGGCACTATACTCAGAGTATGGAGCATTATAAAAGAGGAAGCCATACAGTTTGGGATTGTAAAT
>Ga0256839_1000400_pt1 | contig 56182 bp, 45 predicted proteins | sample 354166metaG_FD_185968 | JGI IMG/M metagenome (GOLD analysis project Ga0256839, IMG submission 185968) | Hydrothermal vent microbial communities from Mid Atlantic Ridge, Atlantic Ocean - 354-166 | ecosystem: Environmental > Aquatic > Marine > Hydrothermal vents | place: Atlantic Ocean: Mid...
GCGGGCAAGGGTGTGACGCCGGGGGATCCCCGCGTCAAACCGCCGGTGCTGGCGCAGCCAATCCAGTTTGGCCTCTCCAAACAGCTGGATATCCTTCCAGCCCTGGGTTCCCGACAACATTGCTGTCACGGTGAGAAATACCACATCCAGCAAGTCATGGCGTACGTTGATGTCGGTGCGGCCGTCTTCCAATTCCATGAAGTGATTGATGAATGACATCTGAATCTCCTGTGGGTAATGACTTTTCAGGAGTTCTGATCCTCTGCCGCAAGAAAGGCTCCTGGGCATCCGGTTTTTTCTTGCCAGGTTTGATCCTGCCCTGCCTACAAGCCAAAAAACTCAATTAAAAGCGCAAAAAATACTTGACAGGATTTTTTTGCAGATTTTTCAAAACCGGGGATTGGATTTGCACCATCCTTCGATACTATCTGTCTTCGTCTCTTGACAACGATTGATCAGCTCAGGGGACATCGAGCATACGTTGTATGCTGTTCGTCGCACCCCTTGAGAAAGTACCACTACAGCCACTACAAAGAACATTTTCCAGATTGAACACTCCAGGCATCGAAGTATTCATGGGTTTATGCTGAATCTGATAGGCGGGTTGATTGTCTATTGTCTGAAGAACAACAAACCTGCCATCAATCTATCGGAAAACAACATGGCAGAGCTGCAAGAAATTATCCTATGCTGTCCTCAAAGCAATGTCAGATTAATTACGCTGTTTTCAAGAATAAAACCATAATCTGATATGCCAAGGGCTCTCTCTCCCTCTATCCATCCGGACTGTATCCCAGATTTGGAGCAAGCCACTGCTCTGCCTCAGGAACACTCATATTCTTGCGTCTGGCATACTCCTCCACCTGATCCCGGTTGATCTTCCCCACGGTAAAATACTTTGATTGAGGATGGGAAAAACAGAATCCACTCACTGCAGCAGTCGGCCACATGGCAAAGTGCTCGGTAAGCGAGATTCCGCTGTTTTTCTCTACCTCCAGCAGATCCCACAATATCCCTTTTTCTGTATGCTCCGGACAGGCGGGATAACCGGGCGCAGGGCGGATCCCCTGATACTTCTCCTCGATAAGGGCGTCATTATCAAGCTGCTCCTCTGCGGCATACCCCCAGATCTCCTTGCGAATTTTTTGGTGCAGCAGTTCGGCAAATGCCTCTGCCAGTCGATCGGCAAGGGCTTTCAACAGAATGGCGTTGTAGTCATCATGTTTCGCCTCGAACTCTGCCACCTTTTCATCGACACCGTGCCCAGTGGTAACGGCAAACAGACCCAGCCAGTCCGCCTTGCCAGAGTCTCGGGGGGCAATGAAATCAGCCAGGCAGAGGTTGGCACGGCCCGGTGGCTTCTCCTGCTGCTGGCGCAGAAAGTGGAACGCTGCCTTCACCTGGTCGCGTGACTCATCGGTATAGATCGCCACATCATCATCGTGAACCGCATTGGCCGGGAAAACAGCAGCCACTCCGCTGGCCCGAAGCCACTTTTCGTCGATGATGCGTTTGAGCATTGCCCGGGCATCGGCAAACAGTTTGCGCGCCTCCTCTCCCTGCTTCTCATCCTGCAGTATTTTCGGGTAGATCCCGCGCAATTCCCAGGCGTAGAAGAATGGAGTCCAGTCGATATATTTTGCTATCTCCTTCAGTTCAAAATCGTTGAACAGGTGCACTCCTGGCTGCCGGGGCGCTGGCGGCCGGTACGCCTGCCAATCGATTTGCTCCCTGTTGGCACGGGCCTTGTCGAGGGTTAACCATTTGGTCTGGGCGCTGCGATTGGCGTGCTGCTCGCGTACCCGCTGATATTCCGTTTTCAGTGCGCCAACAAACTCGTTTTTCAGATCATCAGAGATCAGACTCTGTACCACACCTACCGCACGCGAGGCGTCCTTGACCCAGACTACCGCGCCGGAGTAACCGGGATCTATTTTCACCGCAGTGTGGGCCTTGGAGGTGGTGGCACCGCCAATAATCAGCGGAATGTCAAACCCTTCCCGCTGCATCTCTTTGGCGATGTGTGCCATCTCTTCCAGCGAGGGGGTGATAAGACCGGAAAGACCAATGACATCAACGTCATGCTCCCGCGCCTGCTCCAGTATAGTCGCAGCCGGTACCATCACACCCAGATCGATCACCTCGAAATTGTTGCACTGCAGCACCACACCAACGATATTTTTTCCGATGTCGTGAACGTCGCCCTTTACCGTTGCCATGAGCACCTTGGCCGCCGCTTCGGTATTCCCCTCTTTTTCCGCCTCGATATAGGGAATAAGCCAGGCCACCGCCTTTTTCATCACCCGGGCGCTCTTGACCACCTGGGGCAGAAACATCTTTCCCTCACCGAACAGGTCACCGACAATGTTCATGCCCTGCATCAACGGCCCTTCAATCACATGGATTGGCCGGTCGAACTGCTGGCGCGCCTCTTCCGTATCCTGTTCGACGTACTGATCAACACCTTTGACAAGGGCATGCTCGAGCCGTTTCTCCACCGGCCACTCACGCCAGGCCAGATCCTCTTTCTTTTCTGCGCTGCTGCCGTCACCACGGTATTTGTCGGCAACCTCCAGCAGCCTTTCCGTGGCATCAGGGCGACGGTTGAGCACCACATCCTCCACCCTGTCGCGCAGCTCCTGCGGCAGATCATCGTAGACCGCCAGTTGCGCTGCATTGACGATTCCCATATCCATACCCGCCTTGATGGCATGGTAGAGAAAAACCGAGTGGATCGCCTCGCGCACCGGATTGTTGCCGCGGAAGGAGAAAGAGACATTGGAAACTCCACCGGAGACCAGTGCATGAGGCAGGGTCTGTTTTATCTCGCGGGTGGCTTCGATAAAATCCACCGCATAGTTGTTATGCTCCTCGATGCCGGTGGCGACAGCGAAGATATTGGGATCAAAAATGATATCCTCCGCCGGAAAACCCACCACCTCGGTGAGAATCCGGTAGGAGTTGGTGCAGATCTCCAGCTTGCGCTCGCGTGTGTCCGCCTGACCCTCTTCATCAAAGGCCATCACCACCATCGCCGCACCGTAGTTGCGCACCTTTCTAGCATGCTCGATGAAGGGCAGCTCACCCTCTTTCAACGAAATGGAGTTGACGATCCCCTTGCCCTGGATGCACTTGAGACCCGCTTCGATAATATTCCATTTGGAGGAATCAACCATTACCGGAACTCTGGCAATATCCGGCTCCGACGCAATCAGGTTGAGGAAGGTGGTCATCGCCTTTTCGCCATCGAGCATCGCCTCATCCATGTTGATGTCGATGATCTGCGCACCATTCTCCACCTGCTCACGGCACACATCCAGCGCTTCGTCATACAGCTCATCCAGAATGAGCCGTTTGAAGCGGGCGGAGCCGGTCACATTGGCACGCTCGCCCACATTGACGAACAGGGAGTCGGGACCGATATTGAATGGCTCCAGACCGGACAGGCGGCACTGCTTTTCAATCTCGGGAAGAGCCCGCGGCGGATGTCTTCCTACCGCCTCGGCAATCGCCTGGATATGGGCGGGCGAAGTGCCGCAACAGCCACCGATAATATTCAGAAAACCGCTGGCCGCCCACTGCTCAATCTCAGCCGCCATCTGTTCGGACGACTCGTCATACTCACCGAATTCATTGGGCAGGCCGGCATTGGGGTGGGCACTGACAAAGGTCTCGGAGACACGGGACAACTCTTCCACATACTGACGCAGCTCGTTCGCTCCCAGCGCGCAGTTGAGACCGATGCTGAGCGGTTTTACATGCCGCAGGGAGTTGTAAAACGCCTCGGTGGTCTGACCGGACAGGGTACGGCCGCTGGCATCGGTAATGGTGCCGGAGATCATGACGGGCAGAACGGTACCGTGCCGCTCAAAGTACTGCTCGATGGCAAACAGGGCCGCCTTGGCGTTGAGCGTATCGAAAACTGTCTCCACCAGCAGCAGATCAGCACCACCCTCCACCAGACCATGTATCGCCTCATCATAGGTGGTAACCAGTTCATCAAAGGTGACATTACGGAAACCGGGATTGTTGACATCCGGCGAGATCGAGCAGGTACGCCCTGTCGGCCCCAGCACTCCGGCCACAAAACGGGGCCGGTCCGGATTTTTTGCCGTTACCGCATCAGCCGCCTCACGCGCCACTCTGGCGGCGGCCCGGTTCAACTCGTCGACCAGAAACTCCATCTGGTAATCGGCCATGGAGATAGAGGTGGCATTGAAGGTATTGGTTTCAATGATATCCGCACCGGCCTCCAGATAGGCGGTATGGATATCACGGATAATATCCGGCTGGGTAAGCACCAGCAGATCATTGTTGCCCTTCACCTCTACCGGATGATCGGCGAAACGCTCACCCCGGTAGTCCGCCTCATCCAGGCTGTAACCCTGGATCATGGTGCCCATGGCGCCGTCCAGAATGAGTATCCGCTGTTTGAGCAGTTCAGTTATATTTTTCATCGAGACATTATGCCGCATAGCGCAAACAGGATAAACTGACCGGATGGTGGAATCCGTTATTTCCAGACAGGCCGTTCGCACCTTTTTTGCCAAGGGAACACTCCGGCTGTTCGCGCTGCTCCCGCTGCCGGCAAACCATTTCGCAGGCATACTGCTCGGCGGGTTGGCCTGGAAGCTGCCAACCCGGGCGAAGCGGATCACCCTGCGTAACCTGGAGCGCTGCTACCCTGCGCTGTCATCCCGTGAACGGAACAGGTTGGCACGAAACAGTCTGCTGGAAACCGGTAAAACAGCCACCGAGATGGGGCCGCTCTGGCTATGGCCGGAGCAGCGTATTCGACGATTGATCCACTCGGTCAAGGGGGAACAGCATCTGCGTGGCGCATTGAACAGAGGCAAAGGGGTTATTCTGGCGATCCCCCACCTTGGCGCCTGGGAGATGGTCGGCCTCTACTGCTCGCTGAACTATCCCGTCACTTCGCTGTACCGCCCGCCCCGGCTGGAGGGCATGGACAGCATGATACGCCAGGGGCGGGAACGGTTCGGAGCAAAACTGGTTCCCACTGACGCCGGTGGGGTGCGCGCACTCTACAAAACCCTGGGCCGGGGTGAGGTGGTCTGCATTCTTCCCGACCAGGTTCCCTCCGCCGGACAGGGGGTTTTCGCCCCCTTCTTTACTATCAGTACAAAAACCATGACACTGCTGTCACGCCTTGGCCGGAAATTTGGCAGCGAGGTCATCTTCTGTCATGCCGAGCGTCTCCCCCGCGGGGGCGGCTTCCGGGTTCACTTTTCACCCGCACCAGAGGGGATCCGCGATGCCGATCCGCTGCGTTCGGCAACCGCTCTCAACCTGGGAGTGGAACAGTGCATACGCGCCCTGCCGGAACAGTATCAGTGGAGTTACAAGCGCTTTCGCAGCCGCCCTCCGGGTGAACCAGACTTTTACCGATAGGGTGAAGGCGCCCCGTCGGGACGGGTCTTGAACAGGCGCAGTGACCACATGTACTGTTCCGGCTGCCGGCGGATCATTCTCTCCAGTTCGGCATTCATACGCACCGTATCAGCCACCGCATCCCCGGATGGAAAATCTTTCAGCGGCGCAGACAGTGACACCTGGTAACGCCCCTGCTCCGGCAGATAGCGGGTCATACACGGCACCACGGCCGCACCAGAGAGACGTGCCAACTTGCCAAGCGCAGTAATGGTTGCAGTCGGCACGCCGAAAAACGGGGCAAAAATCCAGTCACTGCCCTTTACATGAGTCAGATCCTCATCGGGAAGATAGTAGAACGCCTGCCCCTGACGCAGTGCGCGCACCACAGGTCGCAGACCCTCCTTGCGCAGGTAGAGGCTGCCCTGGTAGCGGGTGCGGCCACGGCTCATCAGCCACTCGATCACCGGATTGCGAACCGGTTTGATCAGACCAACGGTGGCAAAACGGCGGGTAATCGCCGTGGCACCAAAGTCCAGTGCAACGCTATGGCCGGTGAGCAGGATTACCGGCCTCCCCTCCGTCTGGCAGCGCTGCAGATGCTCCGCCCCGTCGACAGAGACCATTCGGTCCAGCCGCGCAGCACTCCCCCACCACAGGACACCATAATCCAGCGAACTCTGGATCAGACGGTGGAAATAGTCTCGGGCCATCTGTTCCCTTTGCGCTGCATCAAGCTCCGGAAAACAGAGCTCAAGGTTGACCCTCACTATGTGGCGGCGGCGTGCATTGGTTCGATAGACCAGATCGCCAATCCTGCGTCCCAAACCGGCGCGCATCCGCCACGGCAGGCCACTCAGCAAACCATACAGCCCCAAAGCCAGCCAGGTGGGCCAGTAGCGCGGCATCAACAGGGCAGAGGAGAAGCCGGGATGATAGCTGTTGTCCTTTTTGCTCAACGCAGTTCACTCAACAGCCGTTCCATCATCTGCTCCGCCTGGCGCAGATATCCGCCGCCGAACAGATTCAGGTGATTGAGTATATGATAGAGGTTGTATAGATCACGACGCACAGGATAGTCGTCATCCAGCGGCCAGGCTTCTTTGTAGGCCGCGTAGAAGCGGGTTGAAAAACCGCCAAACAGCTCGGTCATGGCGATGTCCGTTTCCCGATCTCCAAAATAGACTGCGGGGTCAAAAATTACCGGTTGACCTTCCGGGGTTACCACCTGATTCCCTGACCACAAATCACCATGCAAAAGGGAGGCGGGTGGCGTGTAACTGGAGAACAGAACGGGAAAGCACTGCAACAGCTGCTCCCCGTTCCGTTGCAGATTTCCACCATAACCATTCTGTTCTGCCAGTCGCAGCTGAAAAGCCAGACGCTGCTCGCGCCAGAACTCCAGCCAGTCGTTGCAGGGAGTATTGAACTGGGGAGTGGAGCCGATGGTGTTGTCTCTCGACCATCCGTAATCGGTGCGGGTATGGCGGTGCATCCGGGCAAGCTCATGACCCAACAATTGCGAGGCATCTCCTGTCCCGAAGGAGAGATACTCCAGCACCAGAAAAGCGCGGTTCTCCACCGAGCCAAAACAGACTGGAACCGGGGCAGCCACTGTGCCGGTGTCGATTATCTCCCGCAGACCTGCTGCTTCGGCAACAAACATCTCCTCATTGCGGGAGCTGTTTGTTTTTACAAAAAAACGCCGGCCGTCTTCTCCATCGAGCCGCCATGCCTCATTGATGCAGCCGCCGGTCACAGCCGAAAGCTGCGCAACAGTAAACGGCACCCCTGTCACCTTGCTGATCTGTTGCGCAATCTGCTGCCAAATCATTACTGGATTGCTGTCAATCCTGAATCCAGAGGATACCTATTTCCGGAAAACCAGGGTCAAACAATACTCCCTGTCAACGCTGATCACCGGAAATTACCTGCAGACTGGGCGGCATCCGCTTGACCGACAGGTTGTCCCGGACAAAGGTCCGGTACGGCAACTCTCCAACGTAACGCACCATTGCCAGATAGGTCACGGCGAAGGTCACCAGAGTACTGGCAAAATACCCGGCTCCATAGAAGGGGAAACCCATATTCAGGCTGACAAAGGTAAATATAATATTGGTAACAAGAAACAGTCCCTGCAATGCCAGAACCAGACGGCGGAAATCAAAGTAGGTAAGAATAATGAACTGCATTACCAACAACACGTGGAAAAAAGCACCCAGCACACCGAACCGGAACATTCCGATCTGGGTATAACTGAAGCCGATCAACTCATACAGCCGCGGTGATAAAAGCAGCAGCAAAACAACAATACCGCCCTGCAATACAATCATGCTGCGCAGACCGCTGGTCAAACTCGCTGTTATCCGTGTCAGGTTCCGCTGAATCCGTTCAAAATTCACATGCTTCTGAATATCCCGGTAGAAACGGAGATACTGCATGAAAAAATTGGTTTCCACGCTTATCACAAACATCGCCAAACCCGGAATAATAGAGAGATAAGCAAGGAACATGGCTGCGTCATAGTCAGGATAGGACGGCATACCGGGTATGATCATCTCCCGCTCCGGGGCATACAGCCACATGATCCACTTATCCACCCAGATCGCCAGATTATAAAAAAGACCGGCCAGTGCAAGCTCCCAGTAACGGCGGAAATACCGGATGAAACCGAACGGCTCTCGTGAATCCGACGTATATTCGGAAAATATATAGGCTATCAGTCCAAACATTATCACTGCCAGACCGATGGAAAACCCCATTAACATCCCGGCCAGTGAATAAGTTCCGGCAAACAACCAGGCAAGCAGCAGTGACAGAATCAGACCCACCAGAAATGTGGCAGAAATAACATGGTAGGCCTTCAGCGCAGTAAGATAAACAGCAACCACCCACAATCCGGCAACCAGAAAATAGTTGACCATTGCAGCCACTCGAACAGCCGGCTCAATCTCCACGTACCAGAGATAAAACACGGCGACGAGCGGAAACTGGCTCACAAAAACCAGAACCACCGATCCCAGCAACATCCCCGGTACTTTGTCCAGTGCAGATTCGCCAGAGCGCTTTCCATCCGGAGACTCTTCGCCTGCGCTGAATACGAGATCCGCCAGATAGCGCGTCACTACCATAAAAACCGGCGCGGTAAAGGCCAGCGAGAAAGCAAAATTGTAGATAACAATGAGCCGGAATTCAGCTATTGTCTGGTAACCGGCAACATCACTTATCCATATAATCAGGAAAAGCGAAACTATTGTCAGTATCCACGGACCTGCCGTCACCCAGGTCGAATAGAAAAATCCGGTAATAATTCCAAGCAGATCATCCCGCTGAACCAACTTGCGTAAGTTAAACCCAACACCGGCCATCAGCTTGCTTCCTCAAGGAGTGTGTCATCGGTAGAGCGGTGACAATAACTCTCGTAAAGCTCCCGGTAAGTCCGGTCAAAATCAGTTTTATTGTAATAACGCCGTATTCGTTCGCGAATGCCATCGCTACAACTCAGATACCATTGCTTATCGGTAAGCAACCGCTCTACCGCCTGTGCTGTTGCAGCCGGATTGGACAAAGGTGTAACAGTGCCACCGTGGGGCGGCGGAAGAGAGTCATGATGGTCAGACAGAAGGATCTCCCGGCAGGCGCCAACGTTGGTTGCAACCACCGGGATGCCCGCCGCGCCAGCCTCCAGAATAACCAGCGGCTGACCTTCACTTATACTTGTCAGCACCAACACATCTATTTTTCCCAAGTAGTCTTCCAGCTTCACCTGTCCGGTGAAAGTAATGATATTTTCCAGCCCCATGTGTTCCACCATCTCCTGACACTCCTGGAAATACTGGGGCTCCTCCTCAGTGGAACCCATAACCAGAGCCTGCAAATCCGGTATATTTTCCTGCAGCGTAGCGCAAGCTCGAATGAATGTCTTTACGTCCTTAATCTGCACCACTCGACCGATAAGCGCAATGGTTGGCGGACGCGGCCCCTGCTCACGAGGTATGGCTGCATAGTGATCAACATCCACCCCGTTGGGGATAACCATCATCTTTCCCCGGCTCGCCCCATCCATCAGCTGGAACAGCTGGTTACCTTCAAACAGGGTGATAATCTTGTGGGCAGCGCTGTAACAACAGTGTGAATAAGCGGTAAAGGCCTTGACCCACATGTCACTCAGCTGATGCGGAAGACGATGCACACTCAGGCTGTCCTCCTCCATCTCGTGAAACCAGTTCGCGAGGGCGATCTCGATACGGCGCTCATTGGTATAAATGCCATGCTCGGTCAAAAGAACCGGACAGCCTGTTTCCAGGCTCGCTCTGGCCGCAAACAACCCGGCATAACCTGTCGACGGCGAATGGTAGAGCCGGGCCCGTGGCATCTCTGCCAGCAAAACCGAGTAAACACCGCCAAGCAGAGCCCGCCATGACCAAAAATAGTCCAGGAATGAGGTCTCGGGATGACTTTTGTTATACATCCGCACCAGCATCTCCCAGGCAGAGCGCGAATCCAGCAGCACATCCGAGCCAATCTTCCCCATGTGGGGTGCCAATATCGCCCGGACCTCATCCAGTTCATCCAGTCCCCCCTCGGTAAGCAACTGAAGAAGAGGCTCCTCAAGACGAGCCAGCAACTGCTTTTGTCCGGGCATCCGGGATTCACCTTTTGGAATTCGCTGCAATACAATTTGAGTGGTACCCAAAACATTTTCAGGCAGTTTATACCGATAGGTAAGATCAGCGTCAGGCGCTACCAGAAAAACGAGATGAAAAGTCAGATGAGACTGCGCCTTGATAAGCTCATGCGTCCATGAAGACACCCCCCCGGATACAAAGGGATAGCTTCCTTCCAGGATGATACAAACATCCGCCTGTGCCGTGGTTTTATCCATAATCTGTCCCTCAAATACTCCGACAATTTTTCATAACGGATTTGAAACTACCCAGCTTGCTCCTGAGATACACGATCTCTGCGTTGGAAAATGGTCATTTGCCCTTGGCCGCTCCCGTACATCCATGTGCTACATGGCATTTGAACCTCCTGTTCGGCATAAACTCCCGTTTTCTGTCCTGAACTGGCCCTTTTCAGAAGCAATCCGGCCAGTTACACAACATATTCACTGCTTGCCGGGTAGCTGCACGGATTTACGATTAACCCGGCGCTGCAGCGCAATCTTGTCTGCAAGATGTTGAATCTCGTCAACTTGACGGGGCGCCTCGCCCCAACCACATCTGGACCGCATCAACAATCCGCGGCCGCTGTTTACCAGGCCCGTCAATAAAGGCAGAACCATGCTGACGCAGAAGTTTGCGCAGCTCCGGATAGCGTCCCAATTTATATAAACACTCGGCGTACCAGAGCATGAGTTGCGGCTCACCGTTTCGAAACTGTAACGTTTTCTGCAGCCGATCAGCCGCTTCTTCCACCTCACCAGTTCGCACCAGCAAACGGCCAAGCCCCAGAATGGCAGGATAGTTTTCCGGTTGCAGTTTTATGATTTCACGATAAATCTGTTTTGCTCTCTCCCGGTTTGCTTCCTCACGATCCCGCTCCAGCAAACTGGTAAAGGCATAATCATCATAAAGCTTCGCCTGCTGTAGCAGCATATCGATATCGTCTGGAGCGTTGGCAACAGCCCGGTCCACCTCCATGGCTCTTTCCAGGAATTTGTTTTCAATTCTGGCTATTGATGAAGCGGCCATAACACGAATCGAATTGTCCGGATCCAGCAATGCTCCACGTAAAGCCGGCGCAAATTCAGGGCGGAAATGTTTGCTCATCAGCACAATGGCATCCCGCTTCTGTTGCAGGGTACCATTGGCTAGAATATCCCGAAAAGAATCAGGTACGGCAACACCCCTCAGCTGGCTATGAACCTCCAGAAAATCGGCCAGTTCAGAAACTTCATCACGCTGCTCCCTGGGAAACAGTCCGGCATACCAATCCTCAAAACTGGTAGTGGTGCGGCGATACCAGGCATGCATCCCGACAGTAAGCAATGTTCCCAGCACGCCTACCGGGCCAAATGCTGCGGTTGCAACCACAAACAGTTGTGCTGTCCGGCGCTTTACCCCTCCCGGGCAGCGGAATATTTTTTGTTGCCAGAAAAGCAGCAGCGCCACCAGAATAGAATGCAGCAGGGCTGCTTCTCCTATAGCAAGAGTGACTCCCGCCGTAGCAAACAGGAGTATCAACTCCAGTACCAACGTAATCAGCAAAACGACAGCAAAATGAATTCGGCACCCGAATGAGCTTTTGCGCCGCTTCGCCGGTTGCTGGATATATTTACTGCTTATTGTCGGGGCAGCCATAGCTTGTACCTTGTTAACGTATTGCAACAAAAAACCGGGCAGCTAAGCGGGAGTATGCAGATCTTCAATTCTCACCGCCCATGACGCCCCTCGCAGTTCACCTCCCAACTCGCTCTGAAGCGCTTTCAGCAAACGTTCTTCTACAATTCGGGCGTTTCGCTTTGGCGTGGCTGGTAAAATAATGGTGAATTCCCGGCCATTATTGCGCCGGTCAAAAGCCAAATCGGTGGTACGCAGCACCTGGTCTATTGCCTTGCTCAAGGCGCCTGGAGCATGAGAGCGCACATCTCTGGGTAGTTCATCGTAATTCTGGAGCGCTATATCGATCTGCGCAAGAGCAAAATTATGTCGCCGGGCCAGAGAGGTTAGAAAAGCCGTCTGGCGAGCATAGTAGTTGGAAGAGAGGAACAACCCGCTGTCATTGACAACGCTATTCTCTTTCGCTGTATGAAACCGCCGCGCATTGCCATAGACCGTACCTATCCACTCGCATACCACCTCGAAATTCTTGACGGTTGTCCATCCCAGTTCCACAAAATCCAGCTCCTCGATCTTGAGCATGCCGATAACTTCACCGGTTTCTGAGTTGGTCAGCGGCCCTGCCAAAACACCCTGCCGATCCAGTATATGCTCATCATTCTCATTGGAAACATTCAGGATACGGCGGCGTGCAACAACCTCCTGGAACAGGGGGTGCTCCGCCCCGATAACACGCAAATATTCATCGCTCCCTGTCCAGCCGGTATGTACCGCAGCCTCCAGCACATCCTGACTAAGTATAAATACGGAAGATTTCTGCGGGCTCATCACTGCCCGAACCATATCCATAATGCTGAACAGAACCTTGCCCGAATCAAGTTGCTCCAGGGATTTTACTGCTTGATGCATGGAGATAACAGTGCGCATCTGGCCCGCGACCCGCACCTCCAGATCTGCCTTTATCTCTTGTTGGCGCTGAAATGCGTCAGCAATGATTTTCTCGTTTTGGCGCGCCTCCTCCAGTTGTTTGCGCAGCTGTTCGCGTTCCCGCAAATGCCGCATGCGCAGCTCCCCGAGCAACACGGCAGCAACAAACCACATCAGGGGACGACGCACGACCTCGAACAGATAATCATAAAGATCCTGGTTCATCGTCTGTTCGGGAATTCCCACTGCCAGTAAAACAACCGTCGCAGCCAGCGCAGAAAGCACTCCTTCTGCTGTACCGTACTGCACTGTGATCAACAGCACAATCAACCAGAACGGATGCGGAGTAACATACCAAAAAGAGTCCGCATCAAAAACGAACTGGTCCAGCAAGATAGCCAGCACAAAAAACAGTGCTATCTCCAGTAGTGCGGAACGCTTTACACCCAGAATTCGGCCCGGCTTGTGCTCCAGGTCCATCACTTCTTTTTCTGCACTATCCGCAAATTTCGGGCGCTGCAATATCTCGGTCTTCATTGTTTGTCTTCCATCATGTGTTGTGACAACCCTTGCACCAGGCGCATTACGAGCCGCTGAGCAGCCTCGGTAGCACTATCTCTTCCCAGATAGGCGCTACCCACCTCCGAAGCGCTGGCCGCCCACAAAATCGTTCCGTCTGTCCGAATCAGACGAACGCTGATACCAACGACAGGTTGTTTGCGAAAACCATATCGATAACCAAACTCTGTTACGCTGCCGGTCAAAACAACATCGGCCCCGGCAGCCCGCCCCATCGCAACCGGTTCATCTGCAGGGAAATTGTCAACTGACTGCGCCGTATTCAGTAACGGGGATTCCTGTATGGAAAACAGACCCTCCTTGTACAGCTCTGTAGCAACAAGCCTGGCAACGGCCACTCCCGCCTTGGGATGAACAGTAAGATTTTGAAAAGGAACTACAAGCACACCCATATCGCGCTGGGGCGGGGGGGAGCTGTTGACAAAATTCCGCTCCAGGTGGGAACCGGTACTGCACCCTGTCAGCCAGAACGCCGCCAAGACAACCAATATAAATGTAACTGCTTTATAGCAACATCTGTTCATCCCTGAGGTCATGATGAGCTCCCTCCTGCCTCCCCGGCAACAGCATCAGGCTGTGCTGTCCGCTTCCCGCCAGCATTGTCCGGTAGCATGGTTGAGCAACGCAGTTCGTTTATGTTCAGCTGCTCCAGCTCTTTTGTCACGGCATCCACAACCCGCTGCGCAGCCTGGTTAAGGCTGTCTCGATGCATAAAACCGCGTCCGGCAACACTTTGGCTTGATGCCCAGATAACCTGTCCGTCACAGCCTCGAACCATGCGTACACTCAAACCAACCACCGGCTCTTCGCGTAATCCGTGCTGATATCGATATTCGGTCACGCTACCCAGCAACACAGCATCCACACCCAGTTTGTGTGCCAGCTCCCGAACACGGGGCACAGGCTGGATTTGCGCACTCTCCTCTTTCTTGTCGCGCAGCTGCTGGAGAAGCGTTGATTCCTCTCGAACCTGAAATGTCCCCAACCGATACAGTTCCGTACTCATTAAACGGGTCAGTATCTGGCCAGCATTGGGATGCCCGCTCAGGTTTTCAAAAGGCAGAATCGCTACATGGTGCGCATCGGGGGAAGCAGTCCGATTTTGCACCTCTGGTTTTTCCAGCCCTCTATTGCTCGCGCAACCGGAAAGGGCAAATACAGCAACCAGAATCACCCCGAACAAACCTGTCTGTTTACTACCGAACTTTTTTTCCAACATCACAATTTCATCCCTTGTCATAAATGCTACGAATAGGCGCTATAGCAAAATGTTCCACCCGAAAACCCGGAAAATCAGAAACGCCACAACAGATAACCACCTGCCCGCGTATAACGCGCATACTCTCCTCGATACGGACCTGCACTGTGAACAAATTTCAGACCGGCCTCCAGCCCAAGCCAGGGTTCATAAGCCAGATTGGCGCTCACAAATGGTCCGCCCGCATCGTTGCGCGGATCATAACTGGCGCCGATTCCAGCCTCATAGCGCAAATAGTCGCTTAGCCGGTCAAACCATATGGCATCCAGTGAGTGTACCTGGCGAGACACCACAGGCAGCGGGTGATAATCGATACCCGCATAACGCCGGGTATCTACAGAGGTCCGTTCTTCCAGATCCAGGTTGTAACCAATGCTCAGCCGCGGCGCAATCTGCTGCAGTAACAGACGGGCACCAAGCATGATACCGTAGCTTCCGGCTACACTGTCATCATCCTCGACCCCATAGTTTCGTACTGAGGCGGCGATATAGGTAGACAGAGCCTCATCCACCGGCCGTCTCCAGCCGTCCCGGCCCGGCCGCTCCCAGCCCACGGTCAAACTATCGACGGTACCGCCATCCACCAATCCTTCGACATACCTCCATTCTGGCGTCTTATAGTTCGCGTTTATCCAGACCCGGGAAAGATCCAGGCGCTGGGAATATTCAGCACCGAGGCCAATGGCATCATTCCCGCCAAACAAGGTCAGTCGGGTATAGGCAGCCCAATCAAAATGCCGTTGGGCATGCAGCTCAAAATAGCCTCTCTCCCCTCTAAATGAACCCAGCGGGCCATCAACACGGCGCAATTCGTTATCACGTATTGAGCGCCGTTCATAGGCAAAACCCAGTTGGGTTCTCTCGCCGAAAAGCTGGTGCCCTGACAACCGGGAAATCTGCTGCCAGTCGGCGTTGTGAAGTTGCTGCCAATCCATATCCAGACGCAAACGGGGGCCATATTCATATAGCAAACCTGCTTTTGCCGCAATTACCGACGGCTCTTCCCGCCCCATGTGCAGGGCCTGGTTATAAAAGGTGACAGCCCGCTGCCACTGCCCGAGGCGCGCTTCTATACCGGCCATTTCCGGTAACAGTTCTCTGTTGTCGGGATACTGCTCATGCAGTTGTTCGAACCTGGCTCGGGCGGCAAACAGCTTTCCGGTCTCTGCCAGCCACAATGCCCGCAACCGTTCCAGGCGAAGCGCGGTTGCCTCGTTCTGGCGTATGGGTTGCCCGGATTGCACTCCTGTATCAGCGATCTCCGGCGGAGAAACCAACTCCACGGCTATACGAGTATCACTCTCGGGCTGTACACGAAAAATGACATTCTGTTTGGCGTGTATCAATAAACTGTCATAACCGATACTGCTCCAGTCGATCCATGCGGCTGTCCGATCGGTTACTTCGGCAATCAGGGAGGGGGGAATGGGAGCGGAAAATCGTAAAACCAGTTCCTTGCCATCTGTTTCATGCTGCACAACCACCGGTTTGCTCCAGATAAAAACCATCCGTAACCGCTCGTTTCCGGAATCAATGAGCAGATCCACCTCGTTTTTTGCGTGCGCCACCACCGGGAGTGCAAACACCAAAAAGAGCAACGCCAAAGCTCGTACCATGTCCCTGTGAAGCCGCATCATGTTCCTTGTCCCCTTGTTGCCAAAACCTCGCCAGCCTGTTCGATATGGCCAGTTTCGATCAGGATGGTGGCAAAGTCAGCCCGCAAATCAGGGTTGTCAGGGTTGTCCGCCAGTAACTCTTGAAATGCGAGGATTGCACTGTCACGTTCACCGAGTCGATACAAAGCCTGGGCTCTGACGCTGGCCTGGCGCAGATCCAGATCGGGTTCTGCAGCAAGCAACTGAATAACCCGCCGGTAGTAAGGTACCGCCAGTTGCGATTTGTTCCGCCGGGTCAGAAGTTCAGCGTAGAAGTAGTTGCTTTCCACGTCACCGCTGTTGTTCTTGAGATAACGGCCAAGCTTGTCAAACGCATCTTCCCAGCGCTCTTCCTGATAGGCAAGTAAACCGAGTCTGCGGAGCATGTCGGGATCATCGGGGGCAATGGCCAGAATGCGTCTGCTGGCCTCAGATGCCAAATCGGTAAAACCAACGTGATCCGCGCGACGAATAAAGCGGCGCAGCTGTTCAACACTCCGGCTGTCCCTGATAGCCTGGGTCATGACAAGGCGCAGGCGGGGATAATCCTCTTCCCGCTGTAAAATATCCATCTGGAATTCCACCGGTTCTCCGCTGAAACCAAGCGATACGAGATCGCCCTGGCTCATTTTTAAAACGCGCTCGGTAGCACCTGCTTCAAGTAACCGCTCCAACCACGCCAGCCGCTGTTCACCCTCAGCACTGCGAGCCCGCTCCTCTACCCATTGCAATGCCAGGGGTTCCGGCCGAGGTCCCCAAATATAAAGCAGTTGACTTACCTCAGGGCTTTCTGCCGGTGCGTTGGCCGCCAGATCCATATAAATCCTTTCAGCCAGCACCTTGTCATTCAGCTGCAATGCCCGATACGCCAGCGCCTGCTTTTCTTTCCTACTCAAGTTTGGCTGTTTCAACTGCTGCCGCAACAGAGCAAGCAGCTCTTCGTATCGACCGGCTTTCTGCAGCGCGGATTCATAACGGTAATTCATTTCCTTCCTTTCTGCATCACTCAGATCGGAACGCGCCAACTGTTGCTGCCAGAATACAAACAGCTCTTCCTCACCTCTTTCCTTACGCAATATGGATTCGTAGCGGTAAGTGATGGCTGCCCTCTCCTTTGGACTTGATTCTGCTCGCTCAATTTGCTCCAGCAGATAGGCAAGTAATGTTTGCCAGCGGCTGTTTTCGCGCAAGGCTGTTTCATAGCGCTCACCCAGCTCCCGACGCTGCTTTTTATCCAGATCGGAACGCAGCAGTTGCTGGCGCAGGAAAGCCAACCTTTTTTCCTCGCGCCCAAGCGTACGCAGGGTATGCTCATACCGATAGCTGATTTCCCGCCTCTCTTTATCACTCACGTCAGGCCGGGCAAGCTGGCGTTCCCAAAAGGCAAACAGTTCCGGGTAACGGCCGGCCCCCGCCAGAGCCCGCTCGTAATACACGGTCCATCTGCCACCACGTTCACCATAACCCTGAAGATAGGTAATTGCCCCTTCATATTGCCCCAGATCCAGAGAGAGACTTACCAGGAATTCGCGTGCGCGCAAATCAAATGAGGCCGGATGTTCATGTGCAAGCTTCCGCAGTATGTCAGTCGCTCCAACCATATCTCCCTCTGCTGCCAGCAGGTACGCGAGATCGAGGTAGTCATGCGGCTTTGCCTCATAGTCCTGCACGATACGCTTCAATACCTCTATCTGCTGGCGATAACGGCCCTCAGCATTATAAAGCTGGGAAAGATTCCGCAAGGCCTGCTCGGAAGGCTGTACCTCTGTCCGCTTCTCCAGGCTACCCAGATAATCATGAGGGCGCTGGGTCTGCTGATAATATTTGCTCAGCCGCAACCGGGCTTCCATATTATCCGGATTGTATTCAACAAAAGTTTCCATCAGCTCTACCGCCTTGCCCATCTCTCCATAGATCAGATAGAGATCGGAAAGGGGCAGCACCACATTGGCAGAAGCATCCCCCTTCTCCAGCAAGCTCTCGTACTCCGCCCGTGCCGCAGTGTATTGCTGATTCTTGTAGTGCATCAGCGCCAGCTCGGGAGGGCGCGGATAAGCCAGATAGCCGCCGAGCAACCCCAGTACCACCACCAGCAGAACGATAAAATGCGCCTTGTTCATCAGACTGTCTCCCGCCGGTAATCAACATGAATCTGAACCGTTTGATGAGGCACCTTGAAATCAACAGTAAACTGCAGCTGCCTTTCATTGGAAACCGTAACTGTTTGCTGCCTGATTTCACCACTTCCGGCAGTTACACTTACAACGTATTCACCCGCCTGCGGTACTTGCCAAATCATTCTTCCCTCACCAAATCCCTGTGCTTCAAAATTGAACGAACCGGACTTGCGCTGCACTCCCCAAACCCGCCAGTTTGAACCAATCAGATAGGGAAAAGATGAGTGCGGCTCTTTGTCACTGTCTCCGTAGTCATGTAGCGCAACAACAGCATCCGGTACAGACCGGTCAAGAGTAACGTAAAGAGAACCCTGATAATGGTACTGACCCACCACTCCGTGCGAGCGATCAAAATCAACCGCAGAAAAGAGCGCACGATCAAAGCGCAGGGTCTGCAACGCCTGTCGATTGCTGATGCGCCAGCGCTGCTCGCCCGTTCGCTCAATTTGGGTTGTATAGAATCCATCGACAATTGCTGCATAATGGCTGGTAGTCACCGGAATAATCGGCTGGCTCCGTGCATAATCCAGGTTCGCCCGCACCGCATTGAGACTGGATAATTTCTGTCCCGAGTACATGTGATAGTAGACCCCCACCGGTTTAATCCGCACCGGGGTTTCCGTATTGTTAAGCGTTCGAATAAGATGTCTGTAACCAAAGAACTGTTCTGACCACTGGTCAGTATAGGTGTTTTCATTACTATTGGAGGCATATACCTGCAACTGCCCTCCCGTCATCTGACCCAATGGAGATACCCAACCGTAGGATGGATATTTGCGGTCCAGGCGCGTATCCCCCCCGTTGATGTTACGAACTCCAAGTTTGCGGGTAAGCTCTATTGCAGCAGGAAAAGGATTGGTGTCACCAGACCACTGGAAAACCTGCACCGTTTTTCCTTGGGGTAACAGGGAGTTGACAAAATTTATCGCCCCTTCAATCTCCAGTTCCAGATCAAACGGTTTGACGGCATAGGCGCGTGGCGTGACATAGCCGGTTTTCTCGTAGTAGGCATTATCTGTCTTGCTTATCTTTCGTGATGCACTTCCCTGCCACGGTCTGCTATAAAGTTTCAGAAAAGGCTTCTCTTTATCTGGATCGCCGTCCGCAAAAAAACCCCAGTCAAACGGATGACTGTATGTATGGGCGCCTGCCTCCACCTGTGGCAGCGCAAGAATCTCGCGCGCAACCTGCAAACTTTTTCTGCTGCCAAACCACGCCGGATCAAGATCACCGGCTATGGGTGCAACGGTAACCGGCAGCTCCGGATAGGCTTCAATAATCTCCTGCTTAACAATCTCCGAGGAAAGAATACCCCTGTTTCGATAAGGGTAAATCTCGGTCAAATTATTCCACCCATCACCATCGATATGGCTGAAAAAAATACGTTTTCCGGCAAGCGTGGTGGTATCCGGTTTTGGCAAGTCGTCCGTGGCCAGTGCCTGGCGAAAAAATTCAAACGGATTGACATACCACTGGACGGTATCGGTGGATTCGTTATGGAAATAGGCATACCCGGATGCAATCCATCCCCCATTAGAGGTGATCACGACCAAATCGCTGTCGGTGGCAGGATCACCATCCTGCCGTACCGTCAAATAAGAGAAACCCTGCCCCTCCGCCACTCTCAGCCGCTCATATCCCGGCAGCACACCACCGACGCGGCGTTCAAAATCCACCATGCGGGGTTCCCTGAATACGACCCTGGACTTATAGGTAAAAGGAACCCAGTCATTACCACTGCGTAATCCCAGTTTGTTCCAGAACCGGTCAATCAGGTTTTCACGCGATAGCTGCTCAAAATCTTCCTCGGCACCAAAACCACCCACCATGATCAGGCGCTTCCCACTATCCAGAATCTCGCCAGCCCAGGCAATAAAATTGCCGGGATCCTGCGTCTGAACCGCCTCCCAAACCAGGACTCCCCTTACCTCCGGAATTGAATCCGGTGAAGGCAGTGGCTCATTGACATCATGATAACGAACAACCAGTCCGAGATGATTGAGTGGCATCTCCACCAAGCGATGGATAACGGAAAAACGCGGTTCGGAAACACCCTTCCCGTCATACAGAGCCAGGACAGTACGCGGAATAGTCTGGGCATAAAGCGGCTGAATCTGAGCAGCCAACAGGAAAAGCAGCCAACAGGAAAACAGGAAACGCTTGTTCATATGCGGGGCTCTGGAACAATGCGGTCCAATGCAACCGTTGCCACGTAGGGAATAAAACCGTTCGCACGCTGTTCACGATAAATGGCCGCTATACCTTCGTGATCATGCGGTTCCCAATAGTCCAGGGTAAACACCTTCAACGCGGGATTATGGCTGACGGCCTCCTTCAGATAGGCCAGCTGCCGCTGATATAGCTGTTTCGGAACACGGCGATAGGACTTGTTTTCAAAGTCATAATCAGCATACACCGACTCCCCCAGCACGATATCGATATCCCCGGCCACCTGGGGAAGAATCTCGTAGGCCCGATTCAGCATGATTTTGATATGCGGATAATGCTTGCGAATGGTGCGCACCAGACGGACGGCCGCCTCGGTCATTCCCTGGTAACGCTCAGGCTCCTTCCACTCCAGATGCAAAGGACTATCCAGAGTATCAAGAAATACACCATCGAACCCTTGGTGCAACAGGGAAGGAATCAGCTCGTAAATAACCCGCTCGGTCCAGATTCGTTCGCGAATATCGACGCTGTAGCTGCCTTCCCAATAGGGGTTTTCGCCTAATAACAACCCCTCCTCGCGCACTTCGCCAAAATAGTGGCGATGCTGCTCCGCTTCACCCAGACTGAGATAACCGAGCAGAGTTTTTCCATGCTCAGACAGGGGCGCAAGCTCAGGACGATAGTCACTATCGAGAACGAGAAGAGTATAGGCGCTGAAATCCTGTGGCGAAGCCTTATCTGAGTAATAGGCAAGCCATCGTTCACTTTCCTCTTCACCAGTTTTCACTGCAAAGCTGGCTGGAAGCAAAGCAAGACATAAAATAAATAAGAATAGACCTCGCAGCATAGCTGGATAAACTTTTCCATGTAATAAATTAAGTCTGGTTCATTCGGTGGCGCCAATTTTTTATCTCGCCATAATTCCGACACCACATTTTTGTAATTATATTGTTAACAAAGCATTTTTTACAATCATGTTTGTATTTAAATTACCACATCAAACTGATATCCAGATGTGTCTTCCGGCTGTTTATTGGCAGCCCTTCACGATGCCATAGCCCCGAAACAGGGGTGTACCGGCTGTTTCCTTTATACACATCCCGTTACTGAAAGCCGGAAATAATTTCTCATTATCCTATTTATTACTGCTTATATATGCAGCAGATAATAAAACCTTTATAACTGATTGATCAAGCTTCAAATCAAGCCAACCGGACAAAATTTGACCATACGAACGTAATGCTCATGATTACAGCGTTCAGCCGGTTCTTCCCTGTTTTTTTCACATAGTTATCCACAGATTTTGTGGGTAACTACATATTCTCCATAAGCGACAAGAAGTTAGTCCCCGGTATAAACAGCTACTAAGCTACTATCAGCTTCGCAATATAAACACCACAATATGCGAATATTAATTTTACTTTAACCGTTGCGATTTAGCGACAGCTATTTTTGAGTGCTGCGGGTATCGTGATTTTTTCGAGAGAACAAGGAAATCCTGCGCGAAGATGCCCCAATGTATATAAGACACTAGTACCAGGCTCACGCCGCTATCGCGGAAAAGTGAACTTTATAGAGGTTTCCTTGCTTCATTCCACGCCGGGCAGGTATTACACTGAGCACAGCATGTCTGACTCCCCTATTTTGCGTATAGCCATCCCCTCGCCATTGCGGCGCAGTTTTGATTATCTGCCCCCGACACAGGGCGGAACTTCGCTGCAGCCGGGAGTACGGGTAAAGGTTCCATTCGGGAAGCGCACCGTTATCGGCATTCTGCTGGAGCTTGCTGCGGAGAGCACGATCCCTGCCCGACGTCTGAAGAGAATCATCGAGGTACTGGATAAGGAGCCCGTGCTGCCTCCGGATCTGCTGAATCTGCTTATCTGGGGGAGCCGTTACTATCACCACCCGGTGGGAGAGGTGGTGATGGGAGCACTGCCGCTGCTGCTACGTGAGGGCAGATTGAACCGGCTCGCCAATAACCATATCTGGCAACTCACCGGGGTCGGCAGAACAATTTCGGCAAGGGAGTTATCCAGAGCACCCCGCCAGAAGGCGCTGCTTTCGATACTGGACAATCAACCGGAGGGACTGCATAGCCGCCAAATCAGCCAGCAATACAAAAACTGGCAGCCAATCATGAAAAAGCTGGAAGAAAAAGGCTGGGTCCGGCGTATTGAATCTCCTTTTCTGCCCGTCCGCATGGATCCCCTTTCGTCAAAAGCGGAGCAACGCCCAACTCTCAACCAGGCTCAGCAAACAGCAGTAAACAGTCTACTCGAGTCAACTGGACGGTTTTCCGTTTCACTGCTGGACGGCGTAACAGGGAGCGGAAAAACCGAGGTCTATCTACAGATTATAGAGCAGGTCATCAGTTCGGGCAGACAGGCAATAGTGCTGGTTCCTGAAATTGGTCTTACACCGCAACTACTGAACCGTTTTTTGCGGCGATTTTCCCAACCCGTTGCGCTGTTGCACTCATCTCTCTCCAGTCAGGAGCGGCTGGCGGCCTGGCTGGCCAGTGGCTGCGGCGAGGCCGCCGTTATCATCGGTACGCGCTCCGCCCTGTTCACTCCGGTAAAAAATCTGGGTGTGATCATTGTCGATGAAGAGCATGACACATCATTCAAACAGCAGGATGGGTTCCGTTACTCAGCGCGTGATATGGCTGTCATACGCGCCCGGAATGCCGGTGTTCCCATCGTGCTGGGCAGCGCAACCCCTTCGCTGGAAAGCCTGTACAACGCACAGCAAAAGCGCTATCTGCACCTCTCCCTGCCAGAACGCGCAGGCGGGGCTCAACCACCAACATTCCGGCTGCTGGACCTGCGCCGTCAACCGCTGCAGGAGGGGTTGTCGCCCCAGCTGCTCGGCATCATGGAACAGCATCTGCAGAGCGAAGGACAGATCCTGCTGTTTCTCAATCGGCGTGGTTTCGCCCCTACCCTGCTGTGCCATGAGTGTGGCTGGGTGGGCCGGTGCCGGCGTTGTGATACCCATCTGACCTTCCATCAGCAGGAGCGGCGTCTGCGCTGCCATCACTGCGGCTCGGAGCGGCCTGTGGATCCCCGCTGCCCTGACTGTGGCAGCGTCGATCTTCGTGCCCTGGGAACAGGAACAGAACGCATAGAGCAGGCACTGCAACAGCATTTTCCCGCCGTCGGCATTGCCCGGCTGGATCGTGACAGCACCCGCCGCAAGGGAAGTATGCAGACCATGCTCAACGAAATCCAGCAGGGTCATAAACGCATTCTCATCGGAACCCAGATGCTGGCCAAAGGGCACCACTTCCCCAATGTGACGCTGGTGGGCATCCTTGATACCGACCAGGGACTGTTCAGCGCCGATTTCCGCGCCAGTGAACGGATGAGCCAGCTCATCACACAGGTAGCCGGACGGGCGGGGCGGGCGGAGAAACCCGGTCTGGTGGTTATCCAGACCCACCATCCTGAACACCCGCTACTGCAACAGTTGATTACCCACGGCTATCAACAGTTCGCCAACTCTGCCCTGAAAGAGCGGCAGGAGGCCGAACTGCCACCTTACTCCTCCATCGCGCTGCTCAGGGCAGAAGCCACAGCTGCGGAAACACCTCTGGATTTTCTTCGCCAGGCGCTGCAAACAGCCGGACAGTTCAATTCCGGCGAAGTATTTCTGCTGGGCCCCGTCCCTGCGCCCATGGAAAGGCGCGCCGGACGATACAGGGCGCAACTGCTGCTGCAGTCAACCAGCCGCTCCGCCCTGCACCGATTGCTCGATCAATGGACTCCACAACTGGAAACCTTGAAAAGCGGCCGCAAGGTGCGCTGGTCACTGGATGTGGATCCTGTCGATCTGTTTTAGCTCTCAGGCAATTGAGTTGTTTTCTTTGACCATGGATAATGGTCGTTTCAGTTAACAAAACCACATAACGAATGAAACATCATCTGCAACAACTGATCGGTTCAGCAATAACAGCCCTGCAGCAAGAGAGCCTGCTGCCTGCAGAGCTCCAAGTTGTCATTCAGATCGAAAACAGCCGCGACACCCGCCACGGAGACTTTGCCTGCAATATTGCCCTGACACTGGCAAAGGCCGCACGCCGCAAGCCACGGGAATTGGCAGAGGAGCTGGTCAAGGCGCTCCCGGCATCTGAACTGGTCGAAAAGGTGGAGATTGCCGGCCCCGGCTTTATCAATTTTTTCATGACTGCAGCCGCATTCCAGAGCGTTGTGCGGGATATCATGGCAGCAGGAGAGGCCTGGGGGCGCTCCACCATCGGCAACGATAAACGGGTGCAGGTAGAGTTTGTTTCGGCCAACCCCACCGGGCCGCTGCATGTGGGACACGGACGGGGGGCTGCGTATGGGGCCGCTGTTGCCGATCTGCTGGCGGCGGCAGGTTTCCAGGTACACCGTGAATACTATGTAAACGATGCCGGACGGCAGATGAACATCCTCGCCACCAGTGTCTGGCTGCGCTATCTGGAGCAGTGTGGTGAGCAGTTCACCTTTCCCGGCAACGGCTACAGGGGCGACTATATCTACGCTATCGCCGATCAACTCAAACAGAAATATGGAAACAAACTCTGCCGCAGCGCCACAAAGCTGTTTGACAACATCCCGGCTGATGAGTCTGATGGCGGTGACAAGGAGCAACATATCGACGCCCTCATCGAACGCAGCCGGGAACTGTTGGGCGACGATTATGAGCAGGTGTTCCAGATCGCTTTGAACCACATCGTAAATGACATTCGCGAGGATCTGGAACAGTTCGGGGTGGTATACGAAGAGTGGTTCTCCGAGCGCTCCCTGACTACATCCGGGACTGTTGGCAAGGTGATCGACCGCCTCAGGGAATCAGGCCATCTCTACGAAAAAGAGGGGGCGCTCTGGTTCCGCTCCTCGGCGTTCGATGACGAGAAGGATCGGGTGGTGGTAAGAGAGAACGGTCAACCCACCTACTTCGCCTCGGACATCGCCTACCATGCAGACAAAATGGAGCGCGGCTTCGAGCGGGTAATCGACATCTGGGGCGCTGATCATCACGGTTATGTTCCCCGCATCAGAGCAGCCTTGAGCGCGCTGGGTTACGACAGCAACCGGCTGGACGTGCTGCTGGTGCAGTTTGCCAATCTTTACCGCAACGGCAAGCGGGTGCAGATGTCCACCCGCTCCGGCTCGTTCGTTACCTTGCGTGAACTGCGCGAAGAGGTCGGCAACGATGCGGCTCGATTCTTCTATGTGATGCGCAAATGTGAGCAGCACATGGATTTTGATCTTGAGCTGGCCAAATCACAAAGCAACGACAACCCTGTCTATTATGTACAGTACGCCCATGCCCGTGTCTGCAGCGTCATGCATCAACTGGATGAAAAACAGTTGAGTTACGATCAGTCCGCCGGACTGAACTGTCTGAGCCTGCTCACTGAAACGCATGAACAGAAACTACTGCGTAACCTGTCACGCTATCCGGAGATCCTGGAAACCGCGGCACTGAACCATGAACCACACCTGCTGACCCACTATCTGCGTGAACTGGCTACCGATTTTCATACCTATTACAACGCCCACCAGTTTCTGGTGGACAGCGCCGGGCTGCGGGATGCCCGGCTGTCCCTGATTCTGGCGGTTCGTCAGGTGATAGCCAATGGCCTCGGACTGTTGGGGGTCTCGGCCCCGGAGAGCATGTAACAACATGGCCAGACAGCAGCAACGCCGTACACCCCGTAATCAAAAACAGAGCACGCCCGGTTGGGCCTGGCTGCTGGCCGGGCTGGCGGCAGGGCTGTTTGTCGCTTTTCTGGTCTACCTGCAGGGAGAACACGACACACAGCCCGAGTTGCCACCCATTCCCAAACAGGGCGAATCGGAACCGCAACAGCAGCAACCGGCCGCACAGGAAAAACCTGCCAAGCCTCGTTTCGATTTCTACACCATTCTGCCAGAGATGGAGATCCCGGTCCCCGAGCCGGACCCCGAGCCTCGCGTTCCTCCCCCTCCCCGGCCTGAATTGCGCAAACAGCCTCCCCCCTCCCCAGCGGAACAGACAGGGGCAGCTGCCTATGTGCTACAGCTTGGATCTTTCCGGAATCGCGCAGATGCAGATCGGCTCAAGGCAAAAATCACCATGCAGGGCTTCGAGCCTCATATCCAGACAGTCAACATCAATGGCAGCGACTGGTACCGGGTAAGAATTGGCCCCTACAGCAACTCGGTGCGGATCGCTGAAGTGCGCCACCGCCTGCGTGAAAACAAACTCGATGCCATATTGCTTAAACTCAAGGATTAGTATCTGATGTCTTTTCGTGCTCTGTTTTTTATCAGCAGTATCTTTTTTGTCAGCACATCATCAATCGCCAGCGAACCCATATATGCGAATGCCCAGATCGCACTCACCAAACCGGAACAATCCACCGGTGGTGTCGCCGCAGTCGTTGCTGTTGGTATCCCGGTTCCAGATAGAAAAGGTATTTTTATTGAGGGGCAACTCTCATCAACCATTCTGGAACCAAAACAGAACTCAATGGAACTCTCCTACACCCATCTGGGGGGATACGGGGTATATCAGCGACTGTTCAACGAAAAATTTGCCCTGCATGGCAAGGCGGGGCTACTGTATCAATACAGCAAAATCGAACAAGATGTTTCTGCAGGTAGCGCGGGAATTGCCTTCGCTGTTGGCGCCACCATTCACCATAATCGTAATATAAGCTATCTGCTGGAGCTGTCTACGGTACAGGCGGAACTGAATCTGATCTATATTTCTGCCGGAATCCAGTACAGGTTCCGTTAATTATCCCTGGCTATTCAAGATAGGTATAGCCGGACAACCCTCGCTCAAACTGCTGCAGGTATTGTGTTCGCTCGCTGTCGCCGATATCGGCGGCCACAAGTTTGTGGCGATAGCACTCCAGAAGCTGCCGCGCGTCAAAATCCACCTGCTGCAGCACGGAAGCAACACTATCGCCCTTTCTTGCATCCACCAAGCGATATCCACCGCCTTTAATCAGCTCCACATTGACGGTACTGGTCTTGCCAAACAGGTTATGCTCATCTCCCAGAATTTCCTGATAGGCACCGACCAGAAAAACCGCCAGGAGATAGGGCTCACCGGGGCGCAGCGCATGCAGCGACAAACTACTCTCCAGCCCGTTCCGCTCGACATAGCAATCAATCCGCCCGTCAGAATCACAGGTAATATCCTCCAGCACCCCACGCCGCAGGGGCGCCTCGTCAAGGCGGTGCACAGGCATGATCGGAAAAACCTGGTCGATGGCCCAGACATCGGGCAAGGACTGAAACAGGGAGAAGTTGCAGAAATATTTATCGGCCAGTTTCTCGTTCAGCTCATCCAGCACATCCCGATGCGCGCGCGAACTGCGGTTCAAACGGGAATGTATTTCCCGACAAATGGCAAAATAAAGCTGTTCAACCCGCGCCCATTGTTCAAGCGCAAGCAGCCCGTGCGTATACATGGATTGTGCCTCGGACAGCCCGTGCTGGGCATCGTGCCAGACCTCCAGCAGGGAGCGCTCGTGTTCGCAACTGCCCTGCAAGGCAGCCAGATTGCGGATCAGCGCCCCGATAATTGCCGGCTGCTTTTGGCCAGTGAAAGGAATATCACCACCATCAGGGATCTGCTCCACGGCAACCACTTCGGTAATCAACACCGCATGATGAGCAACAAGAGCACGGCCGGATTCGGAAATAATGCGCGGATGAGGCAACTCCTGCTCGCGACAGATCTGCCGCAAGGCATGCACCACATTATTGGCATACTCCTGAACCGTATAGTTCATGGAGCAGAAACTGCGCGTCCGGCTGCCCTCATAGTCCACACCCAGGCCGCCCCCTACATCCACACTTTCTATCGGCACGCCGAGACGACGCAACTCGGAATAGTAACGGGCCGCTTCATCAACGCCACGCTGAATATCACGAATATTGGGAATCTGGGAACCCAGGTGAAAATGCATCAGCTGCAGCGTATGCAGCATCCCCGCTTCCCGCAAGCGCTCCACCGCCAGCAGTAACTGGGTTGCCGAAAGACCGAACTTGGACTTCTCTCCCCCGGTATTCTGCCACTTTCCGGCCCCGATGGAAGCCAGCCGCACCCGCACACCCAGCAGGGGAGCGACACCCAACCTGCCGGACTCCTCCAGAACCAGTTCGAGCTCGGAGAGCTTCTCAATAACGATATGGACCTGCAGCCCCATGCGACTGCCGATCAATGCCAGGCGGATATACTCACGATCCTTGTAACCGTTGCAGATCACCGTGGTGCCGACCGGAGAGACAGCAAGTACCGCCATCAACTCGGGTTTGCTCCCCGCCTCCAGACCGATATCATCATCACCCGCAGCAAGAATTGCCTCCAGCACCTGACGTTGCTGATTGACCTTGACGGGATAAACAGCAGTAAAACTACCGTCAAAACCTTCCGATTGCATCGCTTGGGCAAAGGCATCACGCAGAGTATTGACCCGGTCGCGAAGAATATCTCCAAAACGGATCAGTACCGGCAGAGAAAGTCCCGCCGCCTTGAGTTCAGCCGTCAGGGAATTGAGGTTGACTCCCTCATGACATTGATCACGGGTCGGCCGGACCAGAAGATGACCCTGCTCATCAATATCAAAATAACCCCCCCCCCAGAAACGGATATTATAGAGCTCGCGCGCTTGCTGAACGGTCCATTCGCTCATTGGGACAAGTTAATCGAAACTGTTAACCCAGTGTCAGGCATCTCTAAAAACAGTAATTTTTTCGCGAGAGCAAGGAGGCTCCACGCGGCAGGAAAAGTGCATTCTCAGAGGCGCCCTGTTCTCTGTATATGAGCAGCTGTCACATAGTCCATGGTATTGCGATGCAGTACAAACCAAGCTGACAGTTGGTCTTTTACATAGGCCCGGGCCGCAGCAAAATCACCCTGCTCCAACTGCTGCTTCACCCGCTCCAGCTCAGCCAGCACCCGCTCATGCTCCGCCTTGTGAACTGTAATAACAGGGAAGGATGTCAGCTCCATCATCCGCTCCTCCTCTGCAAAATGATCACGACTGTGAGCTGCCAGCCTGGCAAACAAACTGCGAAACTCGGCATCAGAAGCATCCGGCAGCGCATTGAGCAGGTCAACAAATTCATGATGCGCTTCATCAATGACTGGCACACCAACGGCAAGCTCATCTGTCCATTCTATTAACGGCATACCCCTCTCCCGAAAAAATATCCTGATTTACACCCGATTATATAACGATTCCAGTTCTTTCAGCACAGTTAAAAACAAATTCAAAACAGTTTGGATTCCTCCGATTCACTAATGTATAAAGGAAAGACGCGCATTTGTAACACCATAATCGGGGAAATCAGAGAAAAGCCGAGAAATTGTGCAAAAAGTTTGTTGTATGAAACATACTTCACCGCTACCATACAAACAAAAACCGAATAACCAATAATTCCAAACTTCTCAATATGACTCTACGAAACACGCTGTATCTGCCTGTTCTTCTGCTGCTGGTGGGTTTTATGTTTCCCGTCAAAGAGTGCGCTGCTGAACAGGCCATTCCCGCAGACAAGGTGCTGCACACCTCGGTGTCCCTCCTCATTGGGATGGCGGCCTATGATTTTTATCGAAAAAACACAAAACTCACTGACAATCAGGCCAAACTGGCTGCCTTCGTTTCCACGCTGGCAGTAGGGGCTACCAAAGAGTTCATCGATGACGAATTCGATTGGGGGGATATGGCGGCAAACAGCGTGGGTGCCGGTGTTGGAATCATGATCAAGTTTTAGCGGTCAGATTCAACAACGCATCCAGAAAGACCTGGTTCTCTCGGGGAGCGCCAACGGTCATGCGCAAACAGTCCCGTAGTGCACCACCGCTATTGCTCAGATTTTTTATCAGAATACCCTGCTCCAGCAGACCCTGAAAGACCCGGTTGCCCTCGCCAGCAGAAACCCGAAACAGAATGAAGTTTGCCTGGCTGGGGTAAACGGTAATTCCGGGTATTGAGTGCAAATCATTCATCAGTTTCTCGCGATCAGCCCGGATCCGGGCCGTCTGTGCCTCCAGCACCTCATGGTGTTGCAGGGCAAAATCAGCACTGACCTGGGTAAGCGTGTTGATGTTGTAGGGCAGCCTTACCTTGTCAAATTCTCTGATCCACGCTGGCGCGCCGGCCAGCAAACCCAGGCGCAATCCGGCCAGCCCCAGTTTTGAAACGGTGCGCATCACCAACAGATTGTCAAACTCGGGCAGACGCTCCATAAAACTCGCTTCGGCAAAGGCGTGGTAGGCCTCATCCAGCACCACAAGCCCCGGACTGACCTCGATAATGCGGCAGATCTCCTGTTCATCAAACAGATTGCCGGTAGGATTGTTGGGGTAGGCAAGAAAGATCACCGCTGGCTGATGCTGCTTGATGACCTTCAGCATGGCGGACAGATCCAGACTGAAATCCTTTTCCAGCGGAACACCCAGATACTCCATGCCGACAAAGGTTGCAATCATTTTGTACATGACAAAACCGGGTTCCGGGGCAACAATCAGGCGCGACGGTCCAGCGAGGGTCATTGCAATAATCTGGATCAGTTCATCCGAGCCGTTGCCCAGCAGCACAGCGGCGGAGTCCGGCACGTCCATCACCTTGCGCAGGGTATCGATCAGCTGCCGGGAGCCCGGATCAGGATAGCGGTTGAGGTGAACATCCCGCAGTGTGGCAAGCCACTGTTCAACCAGCGGTTCAGGCCAGTGGTAAGGGTTCTCCATGGCGTCGAGTTTTATCAGCCCGGTTGCATTCGGTACGGCGTATGCGGAAAGCTGCCGGATCCCCGGACGCACCCAGTGTTTGATGCCCCGCCCCATCTATTTGCAGCGATACTCTGCCGAACGGGCGTGGGCGGTAAGCCCCTCGCCACGCGCCAGTAGAGAGGCGGTCTTGCCCAGTTCTGCGGCACCGGCGGGTGAGCACATGATCAGGCTGGAGCGTTTCTGGAAATCATATACTCCCAGCGGCGAGGAGAACCGGGCCGTGCGGGAGGTGGGCAGAACATGATTGGGCCCCGCGCAGTAATCCCCAATAGATTCAGCGGTGTAGCGACCCATAAAGATTGCCCCTGCATGCCGGATGCGGCGGGCCATCTCCAGCGGTTCCGCCACGGAGAGTTCCAGATGCTCGGGGGCAATATGGTTGGCCACCTGAACCGCTTCATCCAGATCACGTACCTGAATCAGGGCACCGCGCCCGTTGAGCGATTTGCGGATGATATCCGCCCGCTCCATCTCCGGCAGCAGCCGCTCAATACTGGCAGCCACCTGATCCAGAAAACCGGCATCCGGACTCAACAGGATGGACTGGGCATCTTCATCATGTTCCGCCTGGGAGAAAAGATCCATGGCGATCCAGTCCGGCGGCGTATCGCCGTCACACACCACCAGAATCTCGGAAGGTCCTGCAATCATGTCGATACCAACACTGCCAAACACCATCCCCTTGGCGGTCGCCACGTAGATATTGCCGGGACCAACAATCTTGTCCACCCGGGGAATGGTTTCCGTGCCGTAGGCAAGCGCCGCGACAGCCTGTGCTCCCCCGATGGCAAATACCCGATCCACACCAACAATGGCAGCCGCAGCAAATACCAGCTCATTGATTACCCCGTCCGGAGTGGGTACCACCATGATCAGCTCATCCACTCCCGCCACTCTGGCAGGCAGCGCATTCATCAACACCGATGAAGGATAGGCAGCCTTGCCACCGGGAACATACAAGCCAACCCGCTCCAGCGCGGTGACCTGCTGGCCAAGCAGGGTGCCATCGGGTTCTGTATAGCTCCAGGACTCCTGCAGCTGACGTTGATGGTAGTCGCGGATGCGCTGCGCCGAGCGCTCCAGTGCCTGACGCTGGGCGGAAGGGATCGTCGCCAGCGCCTCGGCCAGCCGTTCGACAGGCACCTCCAGCGCACGAACAGAATCCACTGTCATCCGATCGAAACGGTTGGTGTACTCCACTACCGCGGCATCGCCCCGACCGCGCACCTGGCGCAGAATATCGCGCACCGTGTCGTGGACAGCCTCATCGGATACCGCTTCCCAGGCCAGCAGCTTTTCCAGCTGTGACCAGAATTCAGGATCTTCCGTAGTCAGACGCTTGATATCAGACATGACTGCTCACGGCCTCTTCAATACAGCGGATAAAATCGGTAACGGCTTCATGCTTCATCTTCATGGAGGCCCGGTTGACGATCAGGCGGGAGCTGATATCCGCAATATGTTCCATGGGTTCAAGACCATTGGCGCGCAAGGTATTGCCGGTATCCACCACATCCACGATGCGATCCGCCAGCCCGACCAGCGGCGCCAACTCCATGGAGCCGTAGAGTTTGATGATCTCCACCTGCTGTCCCTGCCGGGCGTAATAGTGCCGGGTGCTGCGCACGAATTTGGTGGCGATCCGCATTCGGCCGGAGAGTGGCTGTTCGTCTACCGGGCCGGCAACCATCAGTTTGCAGCGGGCAATACGCAGATCCAGCGGCTCATACAGACCATCACCCCCGTGCTCCATCAGCACATCCTTGCCAGCCACCCCCAGATCGGCGCCGCCATACTGCACATAGGTAGGGACATCCGAGGCGCGCACAATAATAAGATGCACATCTTCCCGGTTGGTAGAGAGGATCAGCTTGCGGCTGGTTTCCGGATCTTCCGTCGGTTCGATCCCGGCGTGGGCCAGCAGCGGCAGAGTCTCCTTGAATATCCGCCCTTTGGACAGTGCAATGGTTAAACTGTTCTGCATATGCTTACATATCACCTTCCGGCACACGCCGAATGGTGGCCCCCAGTTGCGCCAGTTTCTCTTCGATACACTCGTAGCCGCGATCGATATGGTAGATGCGATCCACCACGGTATGTCCATTTGCCACCAGTCCGGCCAGCAACAGGCTGGCGGACGCACGCAGATCAGTGGCCATCACCGGCGCCGCCGTAAGGGACTCCACGCCGGAAATAAAAGCGGTGTTACCCTCCACCCGGATGTTGGCCCCCATGCGCTGCATCTCCTGAACATGCATGAAACGGTTCTCAAACACGGTTTCCGTAATGGTGGCGGCACCTTCCGCAACACTGTTCAGGGCCGTGAACTGAGCCTGCATATCAGTGGGAAAGGCGGGATAGGGTGCGGTATGCAGATTCACCGCTTTGGGGCGTTTGCCCTTCATATCCAGCGAGATCCAGTTGCGTCCGGATTCAATCTCCGCGCCCGCCTCGGACAGTTTTCCCAGAACCGCATCCAGCAGCTCGGGACAGGTGTCATTCAGCTTTATTTTGCCACCGGTAATTGCAGCCGCCACCAGATAGGTTCCGGTTTCGATACGGTCCGGCAATACACTGTAGGTAATCCCGCGCAGTTGTTCCACACCCTCGATGGTTATGGTATCCGTACCCGCCCCCCTGACATTGGCGCCCATGGCATTCAGGCAGTCCGCCAAATCGACCACTTCCGGTTCGCGCGCAGCATTTTCAATCGTTGTAACTCCATCGGCCAGCGCCGCAGCCATCATCAGATTTTCGGTACCCGTTACGGTGACAATATCCAGTATCAGCTTGGCCCCTTTCAGACGCTTGCCGGGAATACGGGCGTTGATATAGCCATTCTCCACCAGAATTTCAGCACCCATCGCCTGCAGTCCCTTGATATGCAGATCGACGGGACGGGAGCCGATGGCGCAGCCGCCAGGCAGTGACACATCCGCCTGGCCAAAACGGGCCAGCAACGGCCCCAGCACCAGAATGGAGGCACGCATGGTTCTGACCAGCTCATAGGGGGCATGAAACTGCTTTATAGTGGAGGTGTCCACCTCGATATTGAGTTTTTCGTCCACCACCAGACTGACCCCCATGTTGCCCAGAAGCTCCATGGTGGTGGTGATATCCCGCAGATGGGGAACATTACAGATAGTGGTCGGCCCGTCCGCCAGCAGCGTTGCCGCAATAATCGGCAAAGCCGCGTTTTTGGCGCCGGAAATACGAATCTCGCCATTGAGAGTAGCGCCACCGGTAACAATCAGTTTATCCATTAGGTACCTACCGCACAGAAACGGTAGAGGATACCCGCTAAACGCCAATTATGTAAGTCTGAAACCAGTTGCGTTCCATCAACATCCGGAAAAACCGTCATACTCCATTCTGGCTTCAAAGCTGCCCAGGGTCTCTTCCGGGCCGGTAACCAACTCACCCTTGCAGGAATTCCAGTCATCCACCCGGATCTTTACCAACCAGCCCTGGCCGTAAGGATCCCGGCTAATCAACCCGGGGGTGATGGCGAGCTGGTCATTTACCGCAATGATTTCACCGTCAACAGGGACCTTCACCGGACCGACCCAGTCACTGGTCTCAACAGTCGCGCAGGACTTGTCCTTCTTTACCGTTTTCCCTGCTACGCGCAGTGTGCATGATACAACCTCACCTATCAGCGCTGTCGCATAGGAGGTCATCCCGACAGTGACCGTATCATCACCATCATCCCGCACCCAAACATTATTATCTATGCTGTAGTAAAGATGTTCCGGTATTTCACACCCGCGTACCTCACCCATTTTTTCCTCCGGATAACTGTTAACCTTTTTTCATCAGATAATGAAATTTATCACCTTCCTCACGCGCTTCCAACAGTTCATTCCCTGTTTGCCGGGCAAAAGCGGGGAAGTCTCTGGCGGAACCGGGATCGGTCGCAATAATATGCAATATCTGGCCCGGTTCCATTGTAGCGAGCGCCTTTTTGGCGCGCAGTATCGGCAACGGGCAATTCAGGCCCGAAGTGTCCAGTTTCTGATCAATATCATGCATCTCTTATACCTGGTAAGTTGTTTTGCCTGTACCCTATATTAACCCGACAGCAAATAGAGCGGGAACTTACAGCACGCATTGCTGCCACAATAAACAATACCGTTCTGATATCATTCTGTTTGCCTCATGCGCCGATTATTACATCTCCCCTTTCTGTTCACTCTGCTGATCTCCCTGGCCGTGATGCCTCAGCACAGCCATGCACTGTACAACGAGCTGCCGGAGATGGGCGACAGCACCGGGAATATTCTGTCCCAGGAGGAGGAACAGCGCATTGGTGCCGAATTCATGCGCAGCATCCGCCATAGTCTCCCCTTGGTGGATGATCCCGAAATCAATGAGTATCTGCAGGATCTGGGCATCCGACTGGTATCCCACAGCGATGGAGCTGCACGTCCCTTCTCCTTCTTCATCATTCAGGACTCACGGATAAACGCTTTTGCCGCTCCCGGCGGCTATATCGGCATCAACTCCGGGCTGATTCTCAACACCAGCAATGAGAGCGAACTGGCTGCGGTACTGGCCCATGAAATCGCCCATGTGACCCAACGTCATCTGGCCCGGGCCAGCGAGGCAGCCAGCAACATGAATCTGCCGATGGCGGCTGCAATCCTCGCCGCCATGATCCTGGGTGGACAGGACCCGGAGCTGGCTCAAGCTGCAATCACCGCTGCAATGGCCGGCAGCACCCAGCGGATGATCAACTTTACCCGCATCAATGAGCAAGAGGCTGACCGCGTAGGCATGCAGATCCTTACTCAAGCTGGATTCGACCCCAACGGAATGCCCGCATTTTTCAAGAAATTGCTGACAACCAACCGTATCTATAAGGATGTACTGCCTGATTTCCTCAAAACCCACCCGGTAACCCTTTCCCGTATCAGCGACTCGAGCAACCGGGCCGCTCGCTACGAGCCACGCAACCGTCAGGACAGCGTCCGTTATCAGCTTATCCGGAACAAAATAAGGGTCATGCTCAGCAAAACCCCGGATCATGCAGTGCAGTATTTTGCCAACGCGGACAGCGATGCCGGCAAGTACGGTTACGCGCTGGCACTGAGTCGCAAGGGAGAAAATGAAAAAGCCCGTCAGTTGCTTTTGTCCCTGACAAAAAAACAGCCTGATATAATTCCCTATCAGTATGCCCTGGCCCAAGTCGAAGCCGATGCCGAAAACCTGGAAGAAGCACTGGCTATCTATGAACGTAACCTGCGCCTCTACCCACTGAATACCCCGCTGACGATGCAGTACGTATTCACCCTGTTGCAATCAGGTAACGCCACCAGGGCCAGAAAGGTGCTGCACAGCTACATGAACTCCAAACCGGCAACACCGGAGATCTATAAACTTCTGGCCCAAACGGAGAAAAAGGCCGGCTTTCCGGCAGCCTCAAACCGGGCAATGGCAGAGTACTATTTTCTGGAAGGACTGACCCTGGAGGCCATACGTCAACTCAGAAAGGCGCTGGAAACCGAGGGACTCAGCCGCTATGATACCGCCAGCATCAAGGCGCGCATGAAGCAGTTTGAGGAACACGCAGCCCTAGAGGCGGCATCCCGCAAACAGCACAGACAGGATAAAGAAAGAAGGATGTAACTCACCATGCCGGAAGGGCCGGAAATTCGGCGAGCGGCAGATCAAGTGGCTGCCGCCATCAAGGGAAAAAAGGTGGAACAGCTGTTCTTTGCCTTTGATCAACTGAAACCCTATGAACAACTACTGGCCGAAACCACCGTCTGTGCAGTAGATACCTTTGGCAAGGCCATGCTGACCCGGTTCAGCAATGGCCTGAATATATACAGCCATAACCAGCTTTACGGCCGCTGGTATTGCTGCGCGGTAGGCGATCATCCAGACATCAAACGCCAGCTGCGGCTGGCCATTCATAACAACAGTCACTCCGCTCTGCTTTACAGCGCCTCGGATATCGCCGTTCTGAAGGATGACGAGATCAGCAATCACCCGTTTATAAAAAAGCTGGGGCCGGATGTTCTCACCCCGGAAACAGATATATCGACAATCATCGGCCGCCTGCAAGAGAGGCGATTTTACAACCGGCAGCTTGGCGGCCTGCTTACCGATCAATCATTCGTGGCCGGCCTCGGCAACTATCTGCGTTGTGAAATTCTGTTTATGGCTGGACTCTCTCCGAACCAGCGGCCAAGGCAACTGGACAACAGCCAGACAGAGCGGCTTGCCACCGCTATTCTGGCCCTTCCACGGCAATCCTATGAAACCGGTGGCATAACCAATGAGCTGCACCAGGCCAGGCAGATGATTAGGAGTGGGGCAAGTTTCGAGGAGGCAAGATTCCGGGTATTCCGCCGGGAAGGAAAACCCTGTTATCACTGTGGAACAGCCATTGTGCGCATCATCCAGGCAGGACAACCCGCCTATCTTTGTCCTGCTTGCCAGACAGCTTGAACAGAAGAGCAGCCGCTATTTTTTCAACTCTTCCAGGATCTCGACCGCACTGTCCACCAGCCGGGGACATATTTTCTCGAACAGTTTGTCCTCGCAGGCCTGACGATATCCATCGGGAGTACCAATATCACACTCCAGCAGTTCACGGCAGACTACCGAGCCATTTTGCTCCTGAAAGCGGTTGAGAAACTCTCTAACAAGGTAGTACGTTTCCTCCTTTGCAGCAACGTCATTCACCGAGACCGGGCCTTTCTTCAGACCAATGACAAGAATGGCGCCGGTAACCGCGCCGCAGGTATGCGCCGTCCGGCCCATCCCTCCACCCAGGCCGGTTGCAAGCTTCAGCGCCAACTCCCGCTCCAGTCCCTCTTCCTCTCCATAGACCGACAGAATAGCCTGCGAGCAAAGAAATCCGTCACAAAAACTGGTAACCGCTTCTTCATTCTTGGTCATCGCAACAACCCTCTCTTGAATAATTATCCAGCGTCAAACAGAGCCGCCACCCCGGCAGTGTCAGGCTTCAACACCACGCCCTTTTCGGTAACTATAGCATCGATCAAGCCTGCCGGTGTCACATCGAAAGAGGGATTCCAGGCGGCAGCACCTTCAGCCGCAATGGGCTGACCAGCCAATGAAAGCACCTCGCTCTCCGGCCGCTGCTCGATAGGAATCGCCTTGCCATCGTGAGTTGACAGATCAATTGTCGATGTCGGCGCCACCACCATGAACCGGACTCCATGGTGCCGCGCAGCTACAGCCGCGCTGTAGGTACCAATTTTGTTCGCGGCATCACCATTAGCGGCAATCCGATCCGCTCCGACGATAACCCAGTCAATTTTGCCCTGGCTCATCAGCCAGGCGGCAGCTCCATCGGCCAACAGGGTTACCGGGATATGATCCTGTACCAGTTCCCAGGCGGTCAGACGTGCGCCTTGCAGCCAGGGACGGGTCTCATCGGCAAATACCTGATGAATCCGGCCATTGGCATAACCACTGCGAATCACTCCCAACGCTGTGCCATACCCGCCCGTGGCAAGGGAGCCAGTATTGCAGTGGGTCAATACCGCACAGGGCCGCTCAATCAGGGCTGCGCCAAGCTCCCCCATGCGGTGGTTGGCCTGGATATCCTCTTCGTGGATGTGAACCGCTTCCTGCAACAGGATAGACTCCGGATCACCCTGCACATCTCCCATCACCCGTTGCATGCGCTCCAGCGCCCAGCACAGATTAACCGCCGTTGGGCGGGCAGCGGCAAGCAGGACAAGATCCTTTTCAACGTTCCGCCGCCAGTCAGCAGGGGCAGAAACATAGGCTGCGCGGGCAGCCAGCACCACTCCGTACGCGGCCGTCACTCCGATGGCCGGTGCACCACGCACCACCATGTTCCGGATTGCATCGGCAACCGCAGCGGCCGTTTCAAAAGCAAGAAATTTCTGTTGGTGTGGTAACAGGCGCTGATCCAGCAGATACAACTTGTCATTCCGCCACACTACGGCGCGGATATTGTCGTGATGGCTATTCATTCGAGAGCATGAGTTCCGGCAAGGAGATGGCGGAGGGTCAGGGATTCGAACCCTGGATGGGCGTGAACCCATGCCGGTTTTCAAGACCGGTGCTTTCAACCGCTCAGCCAACCCTCCAGCGCGAGGCATAAGGCTACCTAAACAGAAGCAAAAATACCAGTACCCCAACAGCGATTTTATCGATTGCGCGACGTTCATTTCAGAAATCCGGCAACCGCCAACTTGAATTTTACCCGGATCTGACGATATTCAGAGAGTACCAAACAACAAAGTCATGTGCAGAACATGAACCCTTGCTATTTGCCATTGTTTCAGTATGCTTGAACCAAGCACGTTGAACATTGTCTCAACTGGCAACGATTCCCTTAAACAGGAGGAACAGATGATAACCAATCAATCCGTAGCTACAACCCGCCGCGAAGGGGTTCTGGCATCAAACAAGCTGATCCGCAATACCTATCTGCTGCTGTCCATGACACTGCTGTTCAGCGCCTTGACTGCCGGAGTATCTGTCGTGATGAGCCTGCCCCCGATGGGGCTGCTCATTACGCTGGGCGGATATTTCGGGCTGCTGTTCCTGACCTCAAAATTCAGCAACAGCGCGCTGGGGCTGCTGTTTGTGTTTGCCCTGACCGGCTTCATGGGCCTGACGCTCGGCCCCCTGATCAACGCCTACCTCGGCCTGCCCAATGGTGGGCAGCTGGTCGCAACCGCGATGGGTGGCACCGCCGCTATATTCCTTGGTCTGTCTGCCTATGCCATAACAACCCGTAAGGATTTCAGTTTTATGGGTGGCTTCCTGATGGTAGGGATCCTGGTGGCATTTCTGGCCGGTCTGGCAGCCTTCTTCTTTTCAATGCCGGGTCTGTCATTGGCGGTTTCTGCCATGTTCGTACTGCTGATGTCAGGGTTAATCCTGTATCAAACCAGTCAGATTGTAAATGGAGGAGAAACCAACTATATCCTGGCAACCATTACCCTGTTCGTTTCCATATTCAACCTGTTTACCAGCCTGCTTCACCTGCTAGGGGCATTCAGTGGAGATGAGTAACGACTGACAGGACTTTATTATCGCAAAAAACCCCGCCCAAGCGGGGTTTTTTGATGGCAAATCAATCAATATTATAAAAAACCCCCGATACAAACAACCACCAAAAAGACAATAAACAAATTAATAATAAAGTGATAACCAATTGCTGTAACAGGATTTTGTTATACTTCCAAACCGGATGCCTGAGCAGAACATACTCATGCATCAAATCCAGTTGAAAAACAGGTCAACAAGGAAAACAGTTCAGCCTGTCTGCAATAGCTGCCATGATTATGCCCAATCGTTTATTACAGGGAACCAAGTATAGTTTCATTCTCGTCGCCTTACTGCTTGTCCCGCAGCCACTGATGGCGGCAACCCTCTCCCTGATCCTCGTTAACAAGGTGACTGATGAGCCGGTAGAAGATGCTACGGTAGTGCTCGGCCGCAACGCAGCTGAGTATGACACCACCGATGCGCAGGGAAAGGTCTCTTTTGAGGGAGTTACCTTTCCCGTTCAACTGAAAATACTGGCGGCTGGCTATGCGACTGTTCAGTTCCCGCTGCACCCCAAAAAACATACTGTGAAGGTTCTACTCACTCCATTGGCTGTTGAAAGCGAGGGACTGGAGGTAGTTGCCGAGCGCATTCCGGAAAAAACATCAAAGATAACGCTGACACGCGAGGAGATAACCGGCGCACCGGGAGGCCAGGGTGACGCATTGAAAGTTATCCAGTCGCTGCCTGGGGTAGTCACCGTTAATGGAAATAGCGGGATGATGTATATCCGCGGCAGCAGCCCGGATGATAACGGGGTCTGGATCAACACCCTGCCGGTCGGATACCTCTATCACTGGGGAGGTTTGCGCTCAACTCTCAATCCGGCACTGGTAAAGGATTTCAACCTGTTTCTGGGGGGATATTCGGCAGAATACATGGATCGGTTGGGCGGTATGCTGGATATCCGCCTGCGCGCCCCACGCAAAGACAGGTTTCACCAGCGCTATAGCATCGGCACTTTTGAATCATCATTTCTTGTTGAAGGACCGATTGGCACCGCCAATGGCAATAACAGTTTCTATATTGCGGCACGGCGCAGCTATATTGACCTGTTCACTTCACCTGATACCTTCAACTCGGCCCTTGGCAACGGAGACGAAAACGATGACCAGGTGATCACCGTTCCCCGCTTCTACGATGCCCAGGCACTGTGGCGTCACGAGCTTCCCCGTGGCACAGTAGAGGTACAGTACTTTTCCGCAGGTGATGAACTCAGACTAGACAACAAAACGGCAGCAAACTCCGATCCCGAACTGGTCGGTGAACTGAGTCAGGACAGCTCCTATCAGACAGTGGGACTCACCTGGCAGCAGCAGTGGAGAGAGCGCTGGAGCAGTCATATGGCACTGTCACAGGGAGAACAGCGCGACAGCATATCCATTGGAACGAATATCGATACCGGCCTTCCCTATTTTGCCAACAGCACTGTGCGCACAACACGCTTGCAGCCGGAGCTCTCCTGGCAGGAAGGGAATGAAAACAGCATCACCGGCGGAATGGAACTCACCTATATCGAAGCACCCGTTGACCTCTATATACCGGCTCCTCCAGCAGAAGGTGAACCCTACTATGATTTTACCGGAGCGGTAAAACACCGGGAAGTTTCGACACTGTATGCCAACACCCGGTCCCTGTTCGTAAAACAGCGCCAGGCATGGACCTCCCGCTTCAGCAGCACATTGGGACTGCGCTACAGCCAGATAGCAGGTACGGCAGAAGTTGATATGTCAGGACTGGCGCCCCGTATCAGTTCTGAATACCGTATCAACGAGCGTGTTCTGTTTACCGCAAGCTGGGGGCGTTACTTCCAGATGCCCAGCGGTGAAAAGCTGATAGACGGGTTCGGCACACCGGGGCTGGAGTTTACCGAGGCCGAACACCGTATTCTTGGTATTCAGTACCAGCCAACCTCGCTATGGTCCCTGCAGATGGAGGCCTACCACAAACCAATGAAACACCTGGTAGTCAGGGTGCCGGACGCAGAACCAGGACAAAACTACGCAAACAAAAGCACAGGGGAAGCCTACGGGTTCGATCTGTTGATCAAACGCGAGCAGCAGGGGCGTACAATGGGCTGGTTGAGCTACTCATGGGGAAAATCAACCCGCACCAATGAGCTGACCGGTGAGGAATACCTCTCTTCCGGCGACCAGCCACACACCCTGACTCTGGTCTGGAAACAACCGATGCCAAGGTTTGCCAGCAAGTGGGACTGGGGCATCAAGCTCCAGGCCGCCTCCGGCAAACCCTACACTCCGCTAACCGGCCGCGTTCAGGAAACGCTGCCCGATGGTACGCGACGGTGGCGACCCGTTTACGGAGAGTTGAACAGTGCACGGCTTCCCTACTACTTCAGCCTTGACTTGCGGCTTGATCGTAACGTACCTATAAATAACTGGGCTCTGAATTTTTATCTCGAACTGCAAAACATTACCCGGCATGAAAACGTCATTCGCTACGATTTTGGAAACAGCTATCAGAACTACAACCGGCCCAAAAAGGTTACCGGGCTGCCTTTCATGCCCTTCTTCGGGATTACTGCAACATTTTAAGCAAGGAGTAACGTACTTATGAGAAGCCACCTCATCAAAGGAAGAAAAGGGGGCAGTTGATATGCTGGACAGCTTTTTGGCCCTGATGGCTCGCGGCGGCCCCGTCATGTGGATCATTTTTGTAACCGCCTGGATAGCCTTTATCATGCTGGCAGAACGGGCCGTTCAGATTCAGCTCTGGATCAACCAGGCATTACGCGATCAGCAAGGGCTGGAGAATAACCTCTCTTATCTGCCACAAAGCCCCGCAGGACGTAACAGCAGCCCGGTGGCCATTTTGTTGCACCGGCTAAACTGGACGGAAATCCGCAACCGATCCGATCTGGCCAAACAGCTGAATATCCGGTTGACAGAGCTGATGCCCAGACTGGAAGGAACCCTGCCGACCATCGCCATTCTCGGCTCGCTGCTACCCATGCTGGGCCTGCTGGGAACCGTAATCGGCATGATTGATGTATTCGAGGTCATTTCCAGACATGGCGCCGGAGATCCCGGCAAGATGGCCCATGGGATCTCACAGGCTCTGCTTACTACCGCCAGCGGCCTGATATGCGCTATTCCGGTTATCTTTATCCATCATCTGTTGGTACGGCGGCTGAAATTTCTGATGGCCGTGACAGAACAGAGCATGTTGATACTGTACAACCGACACAGCTAGACTTTATGACTGAGCCTTTTCTCATGCCCAACCCATTGACACAAATTATTCTGTCATTTTTCTCAGGCTTTTTCTGCGCCGGAAAACACAGCAGAATATGGAGAATCCCGGCATGATCGGGCCACATGAAGCCTCGTTTATCAAAATTCCCGCTTTACAGGCGGGAAAACCCGAAATCACCATGGCGCCCCTGATTGACGTGGTATTTTTACTGCTGATATTTTTTATGGTAACCACCATTTTTCCCGACAACCAGGGACTGATAATAGAACGCCCTGCCTCCAGCAGCGCGGAATCATTGCACGGGAAACAGCTACGGTTTCTGGTCGACAAACACGGGACGATTTTCCATCAGAACAAAAAGATAACCACAGCCAGCGCAACGCAACTGGTAAAACAGCGTCTGTCTGAGACGCCTGACAGCCCCGTGCTGCTGGAGGTGGACCGCAGGGCAGCAACCGAGGCCCTGATCCGTCTTATGGATGCCTGTAAACTGGGGGGAGCGCAGCAGATAGGCATCATAACCGACGCCACTGACCCCAAAAAATCTGCTGGACTCAGGTAGTTCCGGCGGACAAAGTGGTAGAAAGAGTACAGTTTTTCACATCCATGAGGCACCGATCCTGGCCCGTACCAAAAATGAGATCCACCGGTTTTAACAGACCATGGATTATCGCAATCCTGGCGGGATCTGCTGTCAATATGTTGCTGTTTGCGGCTCTGGGCAGACTGGGGGAAGAGAGGGTTTCACCAACGCCCTCCCCCCCGGCAAAGCTTACCATTGGATTCATACAGAAAAAGATACAGGCAACACCCGCGGCACCTCGCACAAAACCACCCGCGACCAGACAGCAGAAATCTGAAACACGGGTAACAAAACCCGCACGTCCGCCGAGACTTAAACAACCTGCAGTACAACAACAGCGCAACATGGAAAGCGCAGAAACCAGGGAAACAGAACAGCCGGAACAAACTGTTGCAGCGCCGATCAGCGCAGAACAGAAACAGCAGGATATGACACTTGCAGAACCAGTTCCAGTCTATCAGCTCACCGGCCTGCCCCGATTTATCCACAAGGAAAAACCGGTCTACCCTGCTTCCCTGCGACACCAGGGCAAAGAAGCAACGGTGAAACTGGAAATATACATTGATGCAAACGGCCAGATTCGCAACATCAAACTGCTGAAATCAGGCGGTAGAGATTTTGATCAGGCCGCCATCAACGCCATCCGCGCCTCGACCTTTGCCCCTGGCAACGTGAATGGCAAACCGGTTCCTGTGCTGATGCGGATGCCGATCAGATTCAAACTGCGCTAGGAGGCTGTCCGAGAACAGGAACCGACCGGCTTGTTGCTCCTGCAAAACCGGCACTTCCGCCATCCGTGGCGGTCGTAGCGATGGGAAGCCATTTTGAATTCATTTTTTGGTCATATGAGGCGAATAGTTACTCATATTTAACAAAAATGAGCGGGAAAATGGGCCAAAACGGCTTTTCCGCAGTAGGCTCTCTATTCCCGGACAGCCTCCTGGTACTCCATCACGGAGATAATTGCGACTTCCGCTTCAACTCCACCAGCTTCGGATCATCCTTCTGGACTTTAATGATTTTTGCCGCTCCCGTGTCAACCCCGATATAGGGTGCGGCTGCAGTGGCAAGCACGGGCATGAGCGCTCGCAGATCGTTACTTCTGCCCGTGGTGGAAACGGTGGTTTTCCACAACGTTTTCATCTCTTCCGGCTTGCTGCCAGGATGATAACGTTTCGCTTCAAGAATGGCGTAACTGGTAAATACCGTATAGCTGCGGGTATCAACATCGACCCCGACCATGCGCCGGTAGAGGGGTGTGGTTACTGTGCTGGTGGTTCGGGAGACCTCCCCACCGCCCTCGTCTTTGGTCTGCACATAGACAACGGTATCACCGCCGAACCAGTCATACAGGGGAGTTGAGGTGGTGTACTGCACCGTTTTTCCAGGGCTTACCCCATAGCTGAAATAGATTGCCACAGCGGCATTGCCATCCTTGCTCTCCACATACCCCTGCTGTTTCAGGACAGAACGGAAATAGCGGCTGAACTCCCGAAAATAGAGGTCATCCTGCGATACATTCTGCATCCCGCTGAACCAGCTGTAGGTTTTGTCGGGCGGGCTTTCTGAACCGACAATAGAATCAACCTTGACCGGGATACTTGAGCTGCATCCCGCCGCCAGCAAACTGATGAACAATACAGTAACAGTGGCAACTATACGCATAACGATCACCTGACTTTACCAGAATCCCACAAATTATAGACAGTTCAGGAGGTTATGAGTTCAGCTTTTTCTTGAGCAGTTCGTTCAGCTGGCCCGGATTGGCTTTGCCCTGAGTAGCCTTCATAACCTGGCCGACAAAAAATCCCAGTAGTTTATCCTTGCCTGCCCGGTACTGTTTCACCTGTTCAGGGTTGGCCGCCAGTATCTCATCAATTACCTGTTCTATCGCACCGCTGTCGGTAATCTGTTTAAGTCCCTTTTTCTCTATGATGCTATCCGCATCACCCTCACCTTCCCACATGGCCTCGAACACCTGCTTGGCGATCTTGCCGGAGATGGTGTTATCGGCGATACGTTGAATCAGGCCACCCAGCATGGCAGCGTTCACCGGACACGCGCCGATCTCAAGATTATCCTTGTTCAGCGCCGCCGCAAAATCGCCCATCACCCAGTTGGCAGCCAGCTTCGTTTCGCCGCCGGAACTCTTTTCCACCGCCTCATAAAAATCAGCCAGCTCGCGACTGGAGGTAAGTACCGCTGCGTCATAGGCTGTCAGCCCATACTCAAACATAAACCGTTCTTTCTTGGCATCCGGCAGCTCCGGCAAGCTGCTGCGCACCTCGTCAAGCCAGGCATCGTCCACATGCAGTGGCAGCAGATCCGGGTCAGGGAAATAGCGGTAGTCCATCGCCTCCTCCTTGCTGCGCATGGAGCGGGTTTCACCCTTGGCGGAGTCATACAGGCGTGTCTCCTGAACTACAGTACCACCCCCTTCAAGCAGATCGATCTGTCGCTCGATCTCGAAATTAATTGCCCGCTCCACGAAACGGAACGAGTTGATATTCTTGATCTCGGCCCGGGTACCAAACTTGCTCTCTCCCTTGGGGCGCACGGAGACATTCGCATCACAACGAAATGAACCTTCCTGCATATTCCCGTCACAGATCTCCAGATAACGCACCAGAGAACGGATTTTCTTCATGTAGGCAACCGCCTCTTTGGCGGAGCGAAGATCCGGTTCGGAAACAATTTCAAGCAGTGGCGTACCGGCCCGGTTGAGATCGATACCGGTCATGCCATGAAAATCCTCATGCAGAGACTTTCCGGCATCCTCCTCCAGGTGAGCACGGGTAACACCGATAGTTTTGGTGGTACCATCTTCCAGCTCGATAATCAGTTTTCCCTTCCCGACAATGGGTAGTTCATACTGGCTGATCTGGTAACCCTTGGGAAGATCGGGGTAAAAGTAGTTCTTGCGTGCAAACACAGAGCGCCGTCCAATCTCGGCATCGACCGCCAGACCAAACATACAGGCCATACGCACAACCTCCCGGTTCAGCACCGGCAAGACGCCCGGCAGACCCAGATCAACGGCACAGGCCTGAGTATTCGGCTCGGCGCCATAGGCAGTGGCGGCGCCCGAGAAAATCTTGCTTTTGGTGGCGAGCTGGGCATGAATCTCCAGCCCGATAACTGCTTCCCATTCCATAATCAATCCTTAAACTGTTGTGGTGCATGTGTATGCCAGTCAGTTACCTGCTGAAAGCGATGGGCAACATTGAGCAGGCGGGCCTCATCGAAATAGTTACCGATTATCTGCAACCCCACCGGCCGCTGGTCGACAAAGCCAGCCGGAATCGACATACCCGGCAGACCGGCAAGATTCACTGCAATAGTATAGATATCCGACAGATACATGGAGACCGGATCGCTGCTTTTCTCTCCCAGATTGAAAGCAACCGTAGGCGAAGTCGGCCCCATGATAACGTCCACCTCTTCAAAGGCCCGGGCAAAATCTTCGCTGATGAGGTGGCGCAGCTGCTGGGCCTTGAGGTAATAGGCATCGTAGTAGCCGGCCGACAACGCATAGGTTCCGATCATGATGCGGCGTTTTACCTCGGCGCCAAACCCTTCGCCACGAGAACGCTTGTAAAGATCTTCCAGATCCACCGGATTGTCACAACGATAACCAAATCGCACACCGTCAAAGCGGGAAAGATTGGAAGAGCACTCGGCGGGCGCAATCACATAGTAGGTGGGCACTGCCAGATTGGTATTGGGCAGGGAGATCTCTTTTACCTCCGCCCCCAGCTTGCGATACTCATCCACAGCAGACTCGATCGCTCTGGCCACATCCGCACTCAAGCCCTCGGCAAAATACTCTTTGGGAAGACCGATTTTCAGACCGGCAACAGAGTTGTTGAGCGTTGCCCCATAGTCGGGAACAGGCTGTTCCGCACTGGTGGAATCACGCTCGTCGAAACCGGCCATCACATTCAGCAACAGTGAAGCATCCTCCGCGCTGCGCGCCATCACCCCGCCCTGATCCAGACTGGAGGCAAAGGCGATCATGCCATAACGGGATACCCGGCCATAGGTCGGTTTCAAACCGGTAATGCCGCACAGCGATGCGGGCTGGCGAATGGAACCCCCCGTATCAGTGCCGGTGGCGACAGGTGCCAGACGTGCTGCCACGGCAGCAGCAGAACCACCCGATGAACCGCCGGGAACAGCATCCAGATCCCAAGGATTGTGCACCGGACCGTAATAGCTGGTCTCATTGGATGAACCCATGGCGAATTCGTCCATGTTGGTCTTGCCGAGCATCACCATCCCCGCACCGTTACACCGCTCTACCACCCCGGCGTCATAAGGGGCGATAAAGTTGTCCAACATTCGGGAGCCACAACTGGTTTTTACTCCATCCGTACAAAAAATATCCTTTTGCGCCAGCGGGATGCCGGTAAGGGAAACCGCATCCCCGGCCGCTATTGCCCGATCAGCCGCCTCTGCCTGCTGCAGGGCATGATCCGTGCAGACCGTGACATAACTGTTGAGTTGCTCGTCGTAACGGCTAATCCGCTCCAGATAGTAGCGGGTCAACTCGACGCTGGAAAACTCCTTCGCCCTGAGACCGGCGGCCAGCTCGGTAATTGTCTTGTTGTGCATTCTGGTTATCCTGATCCTCTACTCAATCACTTTCGGTACCAGATAAAGCCCCGCTTCCACCTGCGGAGCAATCTGTTGGAACTTGTCACGCTGATTGGATTCAGTCACCTCATCAGCACGCATCCGTTGTGTCATTCGCAACGGATGCGCCATGGGTTGCACGCCCTCCGTGTCCACCTGATTCATCTGCTCCACCAGTTCGAGAATACCGGACAGATTCCGAGCATAGTCCGGAACATCCCCGGGATCAATTTCAAGCCGTGCCAGATGGGCAATTTTTTCAATATCCGCTTTTTCCAACGACATGATAACGACTCCGTAAACAGGGTAAGGCCCTACTCGTATTCCTCCAAAACAGGGATGAGAAAGCACCGAAGCCGTACAAATTATCACATATATCTCCTTGCCCCAAATCCGTTCCGTTGATAAAGTTGCCTATTTCCTGAATTAGTAGCAATGTAGTTGTCCCGGGCTGTTGATGCGGGGAAAACGGAACTTGGCGCTACAGATATCCCGGAAATCAACCAACAGACTGGATACCGGAGGTCGGAACAAACCTTATCCGGCACAGATAAAACAGGATAAGCACTTGTCTCTCTGGTTTAAATCATGATTTAAAGAAGTATCAACACACGGCAGGGAAATACAACTATGTTCGGATTCGGACGCTTGCGGGGGCTTTTTTCCAACGATATATCCATCGATCTCGGCACCGCCAACACGCTGGTATATGTTTTTGACAAAGGCATCGTACTCAATGAACCCTCAGTGGTAGCTATCCGTCAGGACAGGGGGCCCGGTGGCCCCAAAGCCATTGCAGCGGTTGGCCATGAGGCCAAAATGATGCTGGGACGTACACCAGGCAACATTGTCGCCATTCGGCCAATGAAAGACGGGGTTATTGCAGATTTCACCATTACGGAAAAAATGCTGCAGCACTTCATCCGCAAGGTCCACGAAACACGTTTTCTGAAGCCCAGCCCCCGTGTACTGATCTGTGTTCCCTGTGGAGCCACCCAGGTGGAACGGCGCGCCATCCGTGAATCAGCAATGGGTGCCGGAGCACGCGAAGTCTATCTGATAGAAGAGCCCATGGCAGCAGCCGTCGGCGCAGGAATGCCGATCAATGAAGCACGGGGCTCCATGGTGCTGGATATCGGTGGCGGCACCACCGAAATCGCCGTCCTGTCGCTTAACGGGATCGTATTCTCAACCTCGGTTCGTGTAGGTGGTGACCGGTTTGATGAGTCCATTATCAGCTATGTACGCCGCAAGTATGGAAGTCTCATTGGTGAAGCCACGGCTGAACGAATCAAACAGGAGATCGGCACAGCGTTTTCCTCCGACGAAGTGCAGGAGATGGAGGTGCGCGGCCGCAATCTCGCAGAAGGAATTCCACGCTCTATTACGGTCAATAGTACGGAGGTACTGGAGGCCTTGCAAGAACCGCTGAAAAGCATCGTTGCCGCTGTAAAAACCGTACTGGAGCAGACCCCGCCCGAACTGGGTGCCGATATAGCCGAACGCGGTATGGTTCTCACTGGCGGTGGTGCCCTGCTGCGTGATTTTGACCGTTTGCTGATGGAGGAAACCGGGCTACCGGTAGTGATCGCTGAGGATCCGCTAACTTGTGTCGCCCGTGGTGGAGGAAAAGTGCTGGAGATGATTGACCAACATGGTGCAGAGCTGTTCTCGCTGGATTGATGCCGATTGCAGCTGTTTTCCGCAACACTCCGTGGGGCACCTAAAAAATAGTAATTTTTAGAGATGCTCTATGATATTGCCTGGTTGTGTGAGGTAAAATGGCTGCGAAATCAGAAGGCAGGTTACTTCTGGCTGCCGTAAAGCATATCCAGGAGGATTGAGATAAAAACGCTATTTGTTCGAGGGCCGTCCACCACCACGCGGTTGATATTTTTCATGCTGCTTTCCATTGCTATCATGACAATGGATCATCGCTGGCATTACCTTGAAACCGTCCGCAGCACCCTTTCTCTGGTGATCTATCCATTGCAGACGGCCGTGGATCTCTCCACCATACCGCTGCGCTCGGCTTCAGAAAGCTTCTCGTCACGTGCCACTCTGCTCAAAGAGGTGCAGGAGCTGCGTACAAGACAGACCCTGCTCAACGCCCAGCTGCAGCGACTGGTTACTCTTGAAGCGGAAAACAGGCGCCTGCGCAAACTGCTGCGCTCTTCTCGGGAAACGGTGGAGGAGACTCAGGTGGCGGAGATTGTGGCCATTGACCTCGATCCCTTCAGCCGCCAGATTGTGATCAACAAAGGCACCAATGACAACGTTTTTCTGGGTCAACCACTGCTTGATGCCAACGGTGTCATGGGGCAGATCGTTCACACCGGCCCTTTCTCCAGCACCGCCCTGCTAATCACCGATCCGAGTCACGCTACTCCTGTGCAGATCAATCGCAACGGGCTGCGGGCCATAGCCATGGGAACAGGGGCTTCGAACCGTCTGGATCTGCCATTTATCCCCAACAATGCCGATATCAGAACTGGCGATGTTCTGGTTACCTCCGGGCTGGGCGGCCGCTTCCCGCCGGGACATCCGGTCGCTACCATAACCCGGATCCGGAACGAGCCCTCCAGACCCTATGCGTGGGTGGAGGCAACACCAACCGCCCATCTGGATGGAATCCGGGAAGTGTTGCTGGTCTGGACCAGTCCGAAACAAGGGATCCGGGCGGATATACCAACTGATAACTCCACGCCAGAGCAGCAAACAGCAACAGAACAAAGCCAATGATCCCGGTACACCCCCAAAGCTGGTTTATCATTATCGCCACCTTCGTCGCCGCACTGGCTCTCACCCTGTTTCCGCTGCCGGCAATGTTGGCACCACTGCGTCCCGACTGGGTGGCATTGACACTAATCTACTGGATCATCGCACTTCCGCACCGGGTCGGGGTGGGAGCTGGCTGGCTGGTCGGTCTGTTTCAGGATGCCGCCACCGGCACCTTGTTGGGTCAGCAGGCATTGGGGCTCAGTATTGTCGCCTACCTGGTGCTACTGTTACACCAGCGAATTCGCAACTATCCGATATGGCAGCAAGCCATTATCGTCCTTATATTCATCTCCCTGTTTCGGGTTATCGGAGCTTGGGTACTGGGGGTCAGCGGGCGCCCCGCCAGTTTCCACTACTGGATACCTGCAATCAGCAGTATGCTGGCCTGGCCAGCGGTCTTTTTGGTGCTTCGCCATATCCGGCGCCGCTACAACGTAATCTGATTCGAATATTAATCTGCAAAATGAACGCTCGGGTTTTTTGTCTGCCAGAAAACTTTCCAAAAACATCTTGTTCCGGCAACCACAGTGCGGCGGGAAATACTCCTCATCACCGCAGAAGACCAACAACAAAACCCCGTAAAACAAAAAAAATCGCGACACCAATCCGGTGCAGTACTCCTCTCACCGGCCATTGATATGAAATATCGCGACAAATCGGGCAAAAATGAAGCCATCCACGGTTACCGCGACACCCGTATTTTTACCAACCGGGCTATTCTCGCACTGGTTTTTGTTCTGCTGCTCACGCTCGTACTGGTAGCGAGACTGGTCTATCTGCAGGTGTTGTCACATGAGCACTTTACTACACTGTCGCAAAAAAACCGGGTCACCATCTATCCCGTTCCACCAACACGGGGGCTGATTTACGATCGCAACGGGGTTGTACTGGCTGAAAACATACCGACTTTCCGGCTTGAACTGATTCCCGAAAGAATAAAAGATATTGATGCAACTATCAGTGAACTGAGGAAACTGCTCCCCATTGACAACGCGGCTATTGAACGCTTTCACAAGGAGCGAAAACGGAGACGTTCGTTCAACAGTATCCCACTACGATTTCAGTTGAGTGATGAAGAGGTAGCCGTTTTTGCGGTCAATCGGTACCGTTTCCCCGGCGTCGATATCAAGGCCGGCCTGACCCGGCACTATCCTGCGGGCTCCTTGATGGCACATGTAGTCGGGTATGTCGGCCGGATCAGTGAGGCCGATCTGCAAACCATAAACAGCGCAAACTACCGGGGCAGCACCCATATCGGCAAGACCGGGATCGAACGCAGTTACGAAGCTTCCCTGCATGGCACCGTTGGCTATCAGCAGGTTGAAACAGATGTTCTGGGACGAAAGCTGCGTATTCTTGACCAGACTGCTCCCGTACCGGGACAAAATCTTCACCTGTCCATTGACGCCAACCTGCAACAGATAGCCGTCGATGCCCTTGGCGAAGAGAACGGCGCCGTGGTCGCGCTGGATCCCCGTAACGGCGAGGTACTGGCACTGGTCAGCCTGCCCGGCTACGACCCCAACCTGTTTGTATCCGGCATCAAATCGAAAGACTACAGTAAACTGAGGGACTCCCCCGATCGGCCACTGTTCAACCGCGCTATCAGAGGCCAATATCCGCCCGGTTCAACCATCAAACCATTCATCGGCCTGGCAGGACTGGAGCTGGGTAAAATAGAGGAAAACAGCGGCCTCTTTTGTCGCGGAGCCTACGTTCCCGAATTTCAGAGCAAGCGCCCCTACCGCGACTGGAAGCGAAGTGGTCACGGCTACACTGATCTTGAAAAGTCCATTGTCGAGTCCTGTGATGTTTACTACTATGAGCTGGCCTACCGCCTGGGTATCGATCAGATGTCGGATTTTCTGGAGAAATTTGGATTCGGCAGCAAAACAGGTATTGATCTGCCGGGTGAAGCGGCCGGTCTGCTGCCTTCCCGCGAGTGGAAAAGACGCAACAGGCAACAGCCCTGGTATCCCGGGGAAACCCTGATTACCGGTATCGGTCAAGGTTACACGCTGACTACACCACTACAACTTGCCGTAACAACCGCCACCCTGGCAATAAATGGAAAGCACCTGCAACCAACACTCATTCACAACATTGAATACCCCGACACCGGACTGCGGGAGCATCAGAAAATCAGGATTGTAAACAATGTCCCTGTTGTTGACCCCTACAACTGGAGCGCCATTAAACATGCCATGTTCCAGGTGGTACATGGACAGCACGGCACCGCACGCAGGATTGCAAACAGCGACTACCGGATTGCAGGAAAAACCGGAACCTCGCAGGTTTTCGGGCTGAAAAAAGACGAAACATATGATGCGGAAAAACTGGCAAAAAAACTGCGCGACCACGCCCTGTTCGTCGCCTTTGCTCCAGCGGAAGATCCCCGGATTGCAATAGCGGTTATCGTAGAAAACGGCGGTAGCGGGGGAGCCATAGCATCACCCATCGCCAGCAAGGTTATCAGTGCGTTCATGACGGGAGAAAAGAAGTGACACAATACGCCGGCCCCGTTCCCATGGGCAACGCCGATACGCACCGGGGCCGGCTGCTGAGGCGATTGCATATTGACCTGCCCCTGTTCGTCGGACTGATGTTTCTGTCCGGTATCAGCCTGCTCGTTCTTTATAGTGCCGGGGAGCAAAATCCGGAACTTATTCTCCGCCAGACCACACGACTGGGGATAGGTTTTGGCGTAGCCTTCGTCCTGGCACAGATTCCGCCGCGCAGCTTCCAGCACTGGGCACCCTGGCTTTACGGATTGGGGCTGTTGCTACTGGTCGCAGTTCTGGTTCTGGGTGAAATCGGCAAAGGGGCACAGCGCTGGCTGAATTTTGGACTGTTTCGCTTTCAGCCGTCCGAGCTGATGAAAATCGCCGTGCCAATGATGGCAGCCCAATACCTGGCCACATATCACCTCCCGCCCCGGCCCCGGGCGATCGGTATTGCCAGCATATTGATCGTTGTGCCCGTGCTTTTGATTGTCAAACAACCGGATCTGGGCACCTCACTACTCATCGCCACCGCTGGCGCCTTCGTCCTGTTGCTGTCCGGTATCACAAAACGCCTGATCTTCTCGGTGCTTGGCCTGATTGCGATTGCAACCCCGGTCATCTGGCATCTGATGCATGACTATCAGCGACAACGGGTGCTCACCTTTCTCAACCCCGAGAGCGACCCTCTCGGTGCCGGTTACCACATAATCCAGTCAAAAATTGCGATTGGCTCCGGCGGATGGTTTGGCAAGGGGTGGCTGAACGGCACCCAGGCCTATCTCGATTTTCTGCCGGAAAGTTCCACCGATTTTATTTTTGCCGTACTAGGAGAAGAGTTCGGCCTTACCGGGATTCTGGTTCTGCTGGTTGGCTATCTGTTTATCGTCTGGCGTGGAATGGTCATTGCCATCCAGGCCCAGGACTGCTTTTCCCGTCTGCTGGCCGGCAGCCTGACGTTAACATTTTTTATCTATTTTTTCGTAAATATAGGGATGGTTACCGGGCTGCTCCCGGTAGTGGGGCTTCCACTGCCGCTCATCAGCTATGGGGGGAGCTCCATGGTGACCCTGATGGCCGCCTTCGGTATCCTTATGTCCATTCAGACCCATCGAAAACTGGTCGCAAGCTGATAGCAAACAGTGATATGAAAGGCACCTCCAAACAGTAATTTTTCACGAGAGAAAGAAAACTCCGGGCGCACAACGGCATGGACGCAGGAGGTACGAGTCCATGGATGGAGGAGGTAGAACGAAGCAGAAAGCCAGGACCGAGAGCACTGCATGGATCAGTTGCCGGGAACCCCAGAACATAAGGGATACATGAAAATTCGAGCACGAAACAAACGCCGCTATCGCAGAAAAGTGCATTTTTAGAGAGTCCTCAAGCTTGTTTGTATTTTTTTTCGTCGAGTAGTTACAATCACACCTTGATGATATTCCGTGCTTTTGGACCCACACCATACAAGGAAGTATTTATCATGCCCCGAATAAATGCAGCACAAGCTCGCCCCAGTCTCCGCGGCCTTATCGATGGAACGGAGCAGCAGAAACCCCAAATTACCGGAACCCGCCATGGCTGACCGTTTCGCCGCCCGCCAGTGCGCCAAATACACCGTCATCAGCCTCAGCCCCGACTGGTGCAAAACCCCGCACCGCAAAGGCAAGCCCCTGCCCTACACCATCAGCATCGACTTGAGTGGCTCGGCCGGCCTCTCCCCCAACGTCAATTTCAACGGCAACCCCGCCTTCCTCCACAACCAGAGCGACACCGTCTCCGTCAAGGGCGACGCCCCCGGACAGGGCAAGGGCCTCCTCTCCGGCACCGTCGGCGCCAAAGGCGAACCCATCACCCACTCCCCCACGGTACGCATCAACCAAAAACCCCTGGTCCGGGAAAACGACCTGTTCTGGATGAACAACAAAAACACCCTCGGCAAACTCACCGCCCGCGAAAGCGGCAGTGCCGCGCACATCACCGACACCGGCCGCATCGCCGGCGAAACCGCCCCCGACCTGTGGGACGATCTGCAGGCACAACTGGAAAAAGGCGCCGCCTGGATAGAAAAACAGCAGCAGGACTTTGCAGACACCTTTCAGGACACCCTCCAGGAAGAGTTCAAAGCCCCCATCGAAACAGCGCAGGAAATCTGGAACGACCCGCAAGCCTACGCCC